>Ga0207422_1000595_pt1 | contig 105476 bp, 85 predicted proteins | sample MarCyaLeptolynsp_FD_187757 | JGI IMG/M metagenome (GOLD analysis project Ga0207422, IMG submission 187757) | Marine cyanobacterial communities from Panama - species 1 Leptolyngbya sp. (SPAdes) | ecosystem: Environmental > Aquatic > Marine > Unclassified | place: Panama: Panama City | collected...
GTGGACACACCAATAACATACTGTGTTCTTTGAACAACCCAAGAAATCAGCAATTTCTAGCTGTGTTTTGCCACTATTCAATAACAATAAAATTAGAATTCTTTCTCTAATTTCTCCATTCTCTTCTGTTTTAAGAGCTTTTTGCAATTTTTCTTTTTGCTTTGGTGTTAGATGATTTTTTGCTGGCATATTTTCTATTATTTGCTTACTTGTTAATTCTTATTATACTAATTTAAGTGCGGGACAGCTTATCTTCAATCAAGCAAGGTTTTAACCTTCTTGTAATTATCCATTATCAATTAATGAACTTTTTGCCAATTCTCCATTCCCCACTCCCAAATGAAGCAACAAAACTCTAGCGTCATAGTTTCTCCCAGAGAAAGTATAGGAGTGCAAGCAGCAGCCCATCGCCTGGGAATTTCCGTAGGTCGAGTGCGCACCCTGTTAGGCCAAGGTAGAATTGAAGGAGCCCAAAAACTGGGGAGAAGATGGCAGATTCCGATCCGTAGGGGAATGCCCAAAATCATCCCCGGTCACAGAGGTCCCCAAGGCAGCTGGTACCGAAAGCAGCGGACTCAGAATGGTTTCATCCATGGGAATCAACACCTGCTGCGCCTCAACCGTAAAGATGCTGGCTCCCGTCCCGCGATCGCTCTCAAACTCGGCAAGCATTCCCAATATTGCCACTACGTGGAAGTCAAGGGACAGTCCCGCCTAGTTTACTCTCCCACCAAACCGTCCTCGAATTGCCGAGCCCGGTTGTGGATGGAAGTCCCTCCTACAGTGCCCGTGGGCTCGAGTAAGTTTGTGACTCCCGGAAACCGCAGGCAAGCGGTAGGAGTCCCAGAAGCAGCTTATCTGTTGAGAGTTTCCCCCCAGCGGGTGCGACAGTTGCTCAATCAGGGTCGCATTGCCGGAGCGAGCAAGATATACCGGCGGTGGAGGATACCCCTGGGCAGCAGTGGATTGCCACAAGTCTCAGCGGGGAGTCGGGGACCGAAGGGAACCTGGTGTTGTCCCCCTGTCGAGAAAACCATAATTCGGATTAATCAAGCCAAGATTCACACCAATACTGCCAGCAACTCGTGCCTATCAGTCATCGATATCTGGCACAATGGAACCGTTTGCCACTGTCATGAGGTGGAGATTATGGGACCGAGTCGGATTGTATATCGACCCCATCATGGAGGTGCTTACAGTCTGTGGATTGAAGTTGCGACCGAGGTGAAAGTGGTGGGTAAAGGGAAGGGTGATAGGGGTGAGAGAAAAAAAGGGTGGGGAGCCGAGGGAGCTGAGGAGCGGAGGAGCTGAAGGGAGCTGTTAGCGCAATCGAATTGGCATCAAGATTTTATTGCCAGTAATTTGCTGGTCATTATAGCCCGCCATTTAGACCGGGCAGCCTGGGAGCATGTCACTAAATAATACGCAAATACCCAGTTTGAGGATTTACCCATGTTGCAGCCAAGTTTTTTTATTGTCGGAGCGCCTAAATGTGGCACTACAGCATTATGTAAGTACCTCGACCAACATCCTGATATTTTTATTCCTAAGCTTAAAGAGTTACATTACTTTGACACTGATTTAAAGACAAAAAAAAAGCAAATTCACTTGAAGACTACTTAGACCTTTTTTCTGAAGGGAAAGAAAAGATTTGTGGAGAGGGTAGCCCTACATACCTCTACTCAAAGGCGGCATCTGGGAATATATACAAGTTTAATCCAGAAGCGAAGATAATCATCATGCTTCGCGATCCAGTTTCAATGATGTATTCATTTCATGCTCAGCATTTGTTTAATGGATCGAGCGAAAACATCCAAGATTTTGAAACAGCTTTGAATTTAGAATCGAAGCGCAAGTTAGGGCAAAATATACCTAAAAAATGCCATGAACCACAAATACTTTATTACAGAGAATTTGCATCTTATACCGATCAAGTTCAGAGATATCTTGAGACCTTTAGGAAGGAGCAAGTTAAAGTTATCCTGTTTGAAGACTTTACGCAAAAAACTGAGGATGTATTTCAAGATATTCTTCAGTTCATTGGTGCTGAACCTGAATTTAGAACCGAACTACTGCCTATCAATTCCAATAAAAAGGTTCGCAGCACTTTGTTACAATCTCTAATAAAATATCCCCCTAGTAAAGTTCTTGAGATTGGCAAGTATTTAATACCCATACCTCAATCTTGGAGAAGAAGTGCATTAGAAAATCTGAAAGCCTTCCTAAAAAAGCTGAATACCCAGAAAACACCTCGTCCTCCTTTGAATAGTCAGTTGCGGGAGCGCCTCACCAGGGAATTTGAGCCCGAAATAAAACGGCTTGAAAAGCTTATATGTCGTGACTTGAGTACTTGGTACTCAAAATGAATTTCCTAAGTTGAAAAGCGATGGGGATTATGCGCAACTTGGGAACTTGATTAAGTTTAATCCAGCCATTAAGGCCACACCGATCGCGCCGCCTTAATTCAAGCTGTGCACGAAGGTCGTATAGACAACTCCCAAGCCTGATCTTACTTAGACAATATCATTTTATTATCTCTAAGTTTCAGTCAATCTCGGTATCAATTGAGCCAAATTACAAGGACGATTACGAGAATCTAGTTGCTCTTTGATAATACTCCATCCTGTTTGACAAGCACCACTAGAACCAGGCAAACAAAAGATATAAGTACCGTTAGCTACGCCAGCCAAAGTTCGAGACTGAATGGTAGAGGTTTGAATTTCTTGATAGGAAATCATCCGAAATATCTCACCAAACCCTTCAATTTCTTTGTCTAACAGTGGTTTAATGGCTTCTGGCGTACCATCTCTTCCTGTAACTCCCGTACCACCAGTAGTCAAAATTACTTGGACAGACTCATCTGCAACCCATCTAGATACTACAGCACGAATTTGGTAAATGTTATCGGGAACAATAGTTTTTTCTGCTAATAAATGACCTGTTGTAGTTAAATTATCCACTAATATTTTACCCGACTTATCGTCAGCTTCGGTTCTTGTGTCAGAAACTGTTAGGACGGCGATTTTTAAGGAAAGTATAGATTCGTCTTGGTTCATTTTTGCACATACTCATTTTCTGTCACTTTCACTCAAAGCCCAGGCCAATCATTTTGATAATGCTCTGTGCCGAGGCAAAGCAGACTCCCTCTTGGCCTTTCAGGTAAGATAAAGTTTGCTCAAAATACTTGGCGCGATGAGCTTGTCCGAGTATCCAAGGATGAATATTGAGTGTTAAGAGGCGACCGCATTCTTCCTGTTCTGCTTCCTCATAAAGAAATTTGTAGGAGTCTATAACCTGCTCGACCCACTCGGATTCTGAATGGAGATTATTCAAGAGTACGAATCGATCTTCGATTTCCGTTGAAAGTGGAAATGAAACGATACCACCTTTCTTCGTATTGAATGGGTAAGGTAGTTCATCATTAACCCAGTCCATCATAAATGAGAATCCGGACTCTACAAGTAAGTCCGGAGTATTCTCACTTTGGCTCTTACCAGGCGAAAGCCAACCTGTGACCTCTTTTTCAAAGCTAGTTTCCAATCCTGCTTTTGTTGCCCGGATATACTCTAATTCTAACTCTCGCTCCATTCCACCGTAGTGAGGGCAATTCATGTTCCAGCCATGAGCAATGATCTCAGCGTCCCTTTTTTTTATTTCCTTTATCAGTAGGGGGTGTCGATCAACCATTTGTCCGTTGATCGAGAAGGAAGGTTTAATCTCCAGTCGATCGGTTATTTCCAGCAACCGGTAAATTCCAACCCTGTTTCCATAATCCCTTAGGGTGAAGTGACGAAGGTCGGGGTAGGGCATCTTCATGCCACCGGGTGCTTGAAAAGGGTGCTTCTTCTGATCGAGAGGAAAAAACTCCAGATTTAGGTTAATAAATACAGTAACTTGTTTGCCATGTTGCCATTGGAACTTTGGACGGTATTGCATCATCGACCAATCGTAGAAGTCATGATCCATACCATACTTTCGTCGTGGGTATTTCAAATACTCTGAAGGCAATTCAGTCATGGTTTTCTATCATTTTTTCGATATCATCTGAACAACAATCGTAGTAGTGTTCGAGGTAGTACTGAGCAATTTCTCGCCCGGTTGTTAGCCAAACGTCAGAATGACCTGTGATGTATTCAAGTGCCTCCTCAAAGGCTTTGACTCGGTGTGGACAGGAAACCTGGTAGTTGTGCGTAGGAATGCACATAACAGTCCCGGATTGTGCTCCTTCCTTGTAGAGCTGATCGAAATTGTCTTTGAGCATTTGGGTGTAACGCCTAGGCTCGACCTTTTGCACCGCAAAGGCGATCGTATCATTCATTGCTAAAGAATAAGGAATAGAAACAAATTTCTTCCCAGACGATACTGTTACTGGAGTTGGTTGGTCATCGTGAAAAAGGTCACAGGTGTAGATTCCTCCCTCCTCGGCAAAAATGTCGATTGTTTTTTCCGAGTGAGAGAGCGCCGGAGCTAAATAGCCAGCACATGTTTGCCCGGTAAACTCTTTAATGGTTTCCATGGATTCGCGGATCATAGATCGCTCTTGTTCTTCGGAAAGACCATAGGTATAGCGGGTGTTGTAAATCCCATGGGAGAAGAATTCCCACTCCCGATCGCGGCATAGCTCAATGATTTCGGGATGGTGATAACATAAAGCGGTTGAAAGAGATATAGAGCCCCGTAGTCCATACTTATCAAGAAGCTTCATTTGTCGTATATGTCCCACACGATTTCCATAATCCCGAATAGAGTATCCAGCTACTGGGGGATAGGGTTGCGGCCATGGCTTTCTAAAGGGATTGGGTGGTGGGTTTATTTCATATAATTCAATATTTGGTGCGACCCAAAATGCAACTCGTGCTTTATTAGGCCATTCTATTTTTGGTCTGTTAATATAAGGCCACTCTTTATAAAGATCTAGGTCTTGTTTCATTGTGGATGCTCTTCCCTAGGATAGTAGTTCATTGCCGATAAATTGGTCTTTGGTCAACTCTTGTTTCGATCTATTGATTGGTTTGCTAACCACTGAAGAACAGAATCTACGGGTTTGATGTCAGCATACTTAAGGGCTAGATCGGTTAGATTGGCAAAATGGAATGACTCGTGCTTGTCTGCCACGCATTCGATGGGGACGATGGTGCGGTAGCCACGGGATAAGGAATCGACGGCAGTGGCTCTGATACATCCCGAAGTACTGCCTCCGGTGATAATAACAGTATCGACTTTATGCCATATTAGTAATGACTGAAGATTCGTTTCAAAAAATGCACTCGGCATCTTTTTCAGTATGATGGCATCTATGTCTTGGCGAATTTCGAGTCTGTGGTCGAATTCAGCCCTTTGGCTGGCAAATTTTATATTTTGGAGTGAATCTGGGGTGTTCGTCCTTATTCCCCAAACTCCAGCATCATCGGCGCTGTCCATATAAGCGACATAAGTCCAGATTACCGGAAAGCCAAGGTCTCGTGCACGACCAGAAACTTGATTGATATAATCTAATTGCTTTGGATGGGTTTGGTATGAAGTCCTAAATTCCCCAGACGTATAGGCTTGTTGTAGATCAACATTGACAATTGCGGCTTTGTCGCCGAACCCAAATTCTTTTCGAGTTGGATTATCCATGACTTCTTGGAAGATCTCACGGGCAGTTTTAGAGCTAACTTCCATCTGTTTGGGTGGAATAAAGGAATTCTCTGACATATGATTGACATCCTTTAATAGACGAAAAGCGCGAGAAGCTGAACTGTGAATGTTAAAGTGGTGGTCGATTGAATCTGCAGTCCAAGGCGGTGATGATTATACCTCCTTTTGTGCCCTATACTTTGCTGCGATCTGTCTAGTGATCAACAAAGATCTAGTTAAAACCACGAAAGCGATCTACGCTCAACGATATCCAGGGGCAGAGGTGATATTTCTGTCCGGTTCTGTTATTCGAGGGGAAAACACATCAACGTCTGACCTCGACCTTGTTGTAATTTTTCGACGACTGGAAAATGCCTATCGGGAATCTTTCAGATTCGATAATTGGCCAGTCGAAGCGTTTGTCCATGATCCAGAGACATTGAATTACTTCTTTCAGATGGATCGTGCCTCCGGAGTGCCGTCACTTCCAAACATGGTGAGCGAGGGTGTCGAAGTTCCAGGAGCTTCAGATTTCTCACATTCCATGAGGGAACTTGCAAGGGCAGTGCTTGCCGAAGGACCGCCCCATTGGAAAGAACTGGAAATCGACAACTCCCGCTATGCGATTACCGACATCCTTGATGATCTTCATGCACCGCGTTCACGTGCAGAGCAAATGGCTTCAGCAACTGTGTTGTTTAGTCAGCTTGCCAACCACTTCTTGCGTTCGAGGCAACTATGGTCTGCGAAGGGTAAAACGATTTTGCGACGTTTGCGAGAAATAGATTCTGAGTTCGCGATTCGATTCGAGGAATCCTTTCAGGAATTATTTACGACTGGTCGTGCCACTCAAGTGATGGCCCTTGCTGAGGAAGTTCTGGAGAGGAATGGCGGCAGACTCTTTGAGGGTCATAAACTAGCAGCCCCAACGGATTGGAGGCAGGTCTTGTGAGCAACCGCCTAACATAAGCCCTGAGGCAGAAACGGACAACGCCCTTAGCCCCACCGTCTAACCCTACGCAGGAGCGGACGGAATTTACAATATGGAATAGTATAGACTGCCTAGTAAACATAAATCTGACTGAGATATTTTATGGGATTGAATGACTGTCACAATTTTCAGGATTTCCGAAAATTAGCGAAACGCCGACTACCAGGACCAATTTTTAATTACATCGATGGAGCCGCCGATGATGAACAGACCTATCGGCGTAACACTGAAGCCTATGGAGACTGCGATCTTATTCCGAACGTGCTTGTCGGTGTGGAAAATGTGGATATGTCAGTTGAGGTGATGGGGCAAAAACTAGACCTGCCTATCTACTGCGCCCCGACAGCATTGCAACGCCTTTTTCATCACGAAGGAGAGCGTGCGGTTGCGAGGGCTGCTGCAAAATATGGCACGATGTTTGGGGTGTCTTCACTGGCGACTGTCACCGTTGAAGAAATCGCAGAGCTCGCAAACACGCCGAAGATGTTTCAGTTCTACTTCCATAAAGATCGGGGCTTGAATGATGCCTTGCTTGAACGCGCACGAGCAGCGAACTTTAATGTGTTAGCATTAACCGTCGATACCATTACTGGTGGTAATCGCGAACGGGATTTGCGTACTGGATTTACTTCGCCACCAAAATTAACGCCTTGCTCCTTAATCAGTTTTGCAACACACCCAGCATGGGCTTGGAACTTTTTCACAAAAGAAAAGTTCGATATGCCCCACTTGTCTAGTCATATCTCCCAGGGAACGAATTTAGCAGTCTCTGTTGGGGATTACTTCTCAACGATGCTAGATCAATCCATGAATTGGAATGATGCGGAAAAACTCTGCTCACAGTGGAATGGGCAGTTTGCACTGAAAGGGATAATGAGTGTCGAAGATGCCAAGCGTGCTGTTGATATTGGTTGTACGGGTATTATGGTTTCTAACCATGGTGGCCGTCAGCTCGATGGTTCACGTAGCCCCTTCGATCAACTCGCAGAAATTTGTGATGCTGTTGGGGATAAAGTTGATGTCATTTGCGAAGGTGGTATTCAGCGCGGTACCCATGTGCTCAAGGCGCTATCTGTTGGAGCTAAAGCATGTTCAGGTGGGCGATTCTATCTTTACGCATTGGCCGCTGCTGGGAGAGCAGGAGTTGAGCGTGCTTTAGGTAATATGCGCACTGAGATTGAGCGTGATATGAAATTGATGGGAGTGACCAAGCTCGATCACTTGAGTAGAGATAATCTACGCTTTCATCCCTCACGATGAGAGAAAGAGCTGTATTCCCAACAAATTTCTCATAGCTTACACCTAACTTCGATTTGCCTTATTGCTGTTCAGTAGACAGGCGATCGCTGCGATCGTTTTTTTCTCTATTACTGGCTTGGGGTGGATTATTAATCCAGTAATCGAAGCGGTATTAGAAATTTATAACAGCGAGGAAGCAATACCAATAATGACGCGATCGCTTTCTCGGCGATTGGCTGAAAGTTAACCAGACTGCCTATGTAAATACTTGAAGATTACGCCTGTATGTTAGAACTAAACACTATCAAACAAACAGCCCTTGATTATCTCTTGTCAAATCTGGAAGTATTTCCAGAGCATCGTCACTTGTTTGAGGTTGTAGGTGCAACCTATTTTGATAATAATGAGTGGATGATTAACATTAGTATTGTCGGTTTGGTTGGTAAATATTGGAATGTTTTTGTCGATGGCAACACGGGAAAAATTTCACCAGACTGCGAGTTTAATACAGATTGCCAAGACTTGAATGAACCCCATCAATATTCCCATCTGCCCGACTATTTAAATCAATTACTTGATCGCCTTACGGTCAAAATTATTAAATAGATTAACTACTTTAGATAAAATCAATGACTTTAACCCTCTTTTGTCACTCTAGGCAGAGGAAAAATAGAAATAAGGGATATTGAGGTTTTGAAAAATTGAGCGAGTTAGATTATTAATAATCATTTATAGTTACAACACCTCCGGACTTGACAATTGAGAAATATTTGCAATAATTAAGCTTAAGTTAATGTTACTATCGGCTCTAGAACTTTTACTTTGTACTTAATATGCAATCCCAACAGACAACTCAAGAAACAGCTTCTGCAACAACCCTGTCATTTGCTCAACGGTTGCTGATATCCAACACTCCCAATGGTGTTTTATTTCAGGTCTTCTGGCTAGCTGTTAGGTTAGTTGTAGGAGGATTGATGATTCACAATGGCCTCGACAAACTCGCCGACGTCCAAGGCTTTGCAGATAACGTCGTGAGTACAATTGGGCTACCATACCCAATCTTCTTTACATACTGTGCAGCTTACATTGAGATAATCAGCTCTATATCCATTATGCTAGGACTTCTAACGCGCCTCAATGCTATAGCGCTTGTGGCAACAATGGGTGTGGCCATTTTCTTCCATCTCAAAGCTGATGGACTCAGGATCACTCCGCTAGAAACTGCATCCCTGTATGCAACTATCTATACTGTTTTTCTGGTAAGTGGCTCTGGACAGTGGTCATTAGATGCACTGATTACTAAGAAATTTAATCTCTAATTCTTGCTCTAATTAGTCCTGTCGCTTCTGCGTTGGTCAAAACTTAAGATGCGATTAGCATGCTATTAGAAATCATAATCGACCTCTACAATCTCAGTATATTCAAACTGGTTACTGCTTGGTTGTACTAAGGGGTAATATACTCCCCCTAACTCAATCGAATCTTCTTCACACTCAGACTTAGGAGAATAATAGGTAAGCACATATTCTCTACCAATATGCTTTGCCATCTCCTCTTGTACTTCTCCCCGCCACTGGGTCTTAGTTACTAAAACTACTAGTTGATTCGCTAAAGTAGGAAGTACCTTGGCAATCTGTCGGCGGTAGATTTCATCTAAACTCCCAAAGGGAGAATCCATAACAATGGGGAAGGTGCTACTATCAAGACCCATAAGAGCATTCTCCTGAATCCATTCCCTTACCCTATCAATAATGCCACCAATAAATGAAAGACTGAGAATCTGATTTTCGCCAGTGGAAGCAGCAACTAATGTCTCTTTACCAGCTGTATTTTCTGTCAATTTAAGTTCGTAGGTTTCAGTCAACTTGGGTATGTAGGGAGTAAAGGAAATAGAGGCAAATATCTCCTGAACTCGCTTTTCTAGGGAAGAGCGAAACTGTTGATTGAGACGCACTCTTACTTGTGTTAGTCGCTCAATGGCATCTTGAGCAACTGCAATACGTCGTTGAGCTAATGCTTCCTTCTTACTATTCATTTCATGTTGGGCAATTTCTTTGACTTTTACCTCAATATCAGCTGATAACCGTTCAATCTGCTGCTGATTTGCCCCTTTTTCTAAAGTGAATTCTTGAACAATGGTTTCTACTTGGTCTAAATCTTTCTGTAATTGACTAATATCTTCGTTAGGAAAATTTCTCAATTTTCTATTGATATCATCTAATTGAGTCTCAATGCGAGACAGTTCAGTTCTTTTTTGAGTAATATTTCCTTGTTGCTCGTCAATTTCTTGCCAAAAGTCTGGTATTTGCTTGTCAAGTTCATCTAACTGAGTATTCATGCGAATCGCTGTTTCTTCCACATCAGCAATTCCGGCTCTATCCATCCAGCTTGTTACCTGCTCATGCACATCAGTGCCTGCAATTAATTCTGTGCCACAGATGCAGCGTTGCTGATTGAGCAAATCTCCAACAAATTGCCGCTTGATACCAACAGGTAATTCCCCTTTCTGTCGCAGTTCATCGACAATCTCACGAAATTTGGCTGTTGCGTTTGTTAGTAAAACTGTATAACCTCTGGTAGATATAACTTGTTTAAGTCCCTCTTTTGCCTCTTTTAGCTCTTGGCGAATGGATTTTTCTTGAGATTCTAGTTGATCTCGTAGTTGTTGCAACTCCTGAGCTCCACTAAATTCTAATAAACGCTTGCCAGTGGTTTTCTTTAACTCAGTTTGATGCTCTAACTCTTCCTCAATTTCCTGTTGACGCAGCAAAAGCTCTTGGCTTTGTTGTTCGAGCTGTTCTTGTTCTTGTAATAACTGCTTAGTTTGGGAATCTCCAATCAAAGCTAATTCTGCTTCCAGGGTTCTCTTCGCTTCCTTCAAATGCTTAATAGAGCGATTGAGTACCTCTACTCCCAGTAAAGTTTTAGTTGCTTCGGCAATTTCTGACTTTTTATCAGAGCGTACAATCTGCTCTATCCGCTCCCCATCAAAGAAGAAATATTGATGCAGGCTAGCTGGCAAGATCCGACCAATGATATCCTCTGGTAATTGCTGCGGTAGTAGCCAGCGTCCATCATCTCCTGCTATCTGTAGGTACAACTCACTGGGAGATTGCTCAACTGTTGTTGCCGTTTTGTAAGCACGGCACAGACGCTTAACTTGGTAACGTTTGTTGTGATGCTCAAAGCCGATTTCTACCCAGCATTCTACGGGTTCTTGAAGAGAAGCTTCAGCAATTGCCCTTTTATTTACCAATTGCTCTTCAAAAGCAAAAGCTGCACTAAATTTTTCATACAGCACCCAGGTAAAAGCATTCAGTAATGTAGTTTTTCCCGCACCATTATTACCATGAATAATCGTGGTATTGTGCTCCCCATTTGCCAACACAACCTCTGGGGTTTTGCCATAAAATTGGCGAAAGTTACAGAGCTTGACTGACATCAATTTCATTGTACTTCTTCCTTGAGAATCCTCAAGATGTCATCATTAATATTACGGGGAACTTTTAAGTATAGTTTATCTTTTTCTGCCTGCAAGACTCGCTCAATAATACGACGCACTTCTGGAGACGCCTCGATAATCGGTTGCTGCACTTCACTCAAACCAAATTTCCTTTTGGCATAGGGGGAGCGCTTTTCCGATAATATGCCTGATATAGCTTTAGTTGCAATGTCTGGGTAGTGGAATTCTGTAGCCATGTCTAAGATTCTACCGTTGAGGGTAAATCTAAAATCTAAAATTTCAAGCTGACTGTAACCTTTGACTGTGCCAATGACCCTGTTGCAGCTTATGCATATGATTAAATAGTTGCCAACAGTATTGTTCCGGTAGTCCACAAGTGATTGCTCCTCGGAGAACCACTTGGCAATACCAGTCGTTGGGAGCTAGTTCTCGTGCCAATTTATCCACGACAACATAGGTGCGAACTTGGCTGTACAAACGTCCATTACAGTGGATATTAATCATTTCTCGTCGGTAGCCGCCCCGATGAACTTCTTCTCGGTCATCTAGGGCCTTGCTCAACCGCCAAGGTAAGCGATACAATACTCCTTCAACAGTGGCTCCTGAATCTGGTACCATATCCAGTGACCCACACTTACGAAGCAATGATTTGTAGTAAAAACCTAGTCGATAGCCTTTGAGGGTTGCAGGACCAATAACAAAACGATGGGTGTTTTCTCCTAGCGATCGCTTCAAGTCTACCGGACACATACAAGAGCCATACGCAAAGTAGTAAAAGTTTGTCTCTTGTGCCTGAGAAGGATGGGTAAACTGAGTCTGTCCATCTTGGAGACTACTGGAGGAAACACTCATAAACAACTATAGATTTTACTTATGGTATCGATTAGGAATTATATCCCACATTCGGCACTCCAGCTGGCATGAGGGTGAGGGAAAAAAGGAGTGGAGTAGCGAGTAAAGAGACGCGGAGACACGGAGATGGGAAATACTACGCAAAATTTCGTTCACCCCTGGCATGATTGATATTTTCGTGATTTGTGATGATAAAACAGTAACTTAGTCAATAGGCTTGGGATAGATTATGGCATTTACTGACTTTAAATCAATTCCTCAAGTTCAAGAAGAATACTGCATTAAGTATGCAGAAGAAAAATTTATTACTTATCTGGATTTGAAGCCTTCTAGCTATTTCAGACAAGAATTGGAATTTAATCTAGAAAATATAGATGTATTCACCTCTGAAGCCTCTCGCTGTGAGAATGTAATTTATCCCATTTTGAGAGAAGTTTATAAAAATTTTGTTGAAAAATATACTATTTGGAGTCATAAGTCGATTAGTTATGACTCCAAACTCACAGGCACACCAGATTACTTAATTTCAACCAAGTCAGAACTAGGGAAAACTATACTCGGCTTGCCCATTGTCGTTGTTGTTGAAGCTAAGCAAAATAACTTTACCGAAGGTTGGGGACAATGTCTAGCCGAATTAATTGCAGTACAAAAAATAAATCAAAGTGAAGGAAAACCCTTGTATGGCATTGTCACTGATGGAGAATTATGGCAATTTGGTTGTCTTGTACAGGATGTTTTTACGAAAGAGAAAATCAGAATAGCCGTTACAGATTTGGAGAAATTGTTTGGTGCGATCGAATTCTTATTAAGCTCATCCCACGACTAATACTAAATTCTGGTTAGCCACACCCGTTTTAAGCAAACTGCGAAAACCCTGTAGAGATAACAGGGTAATGCTACTGTAATTTTTCCCTACACCCTAAACCCCAAACCCTGCCTAATTTTTAATTCGCTTGTCACCCCGTGAGTTACCAAGTAACTCTTCCATCTAACTTTTGCAGTAAACTTGGTCCTACCCCCGAAACCTGATCAAGATCTTCTAAAGAAGTAAATTGCTTTTGCTGTCGTGCGAGAATAATTCGCTGTGCCAGTTTTGGTCCAATTCCTGGCAGTGTCTCTAATTCTTCCTGGCTGGCAGTATTAAGATTAACCAACTCTCCTATGCCAGAGATATTACTATTACTTGCTTGAGTTATTTGGGTACATTGTTGCTGTTGTTCCTTAATCTTGTCTAGGACTTTCATCGGCACTCCTTGCACTGCCTGAGTGTAGAGGCGCTCAAATTCCCGCTCAAAATGAACAGCAACAGTAGGACTATTAATTACCAATACTGTCTCATCATTCTGATTATTGGCTGCTGCTGACCAATTGTGAGAACCGGTAATTACTGTTTGAGTATCTATAATGCCAAATTTGTGATGTAAGACATCTCCTTGGGGTAACTGGGGTACACCAACAGTGGTAATTGGCTCCTGCCAAGGACGGTTATCAGCTTCGTATTGACATTTACTACTCAAAGCCACCCCCATCAAATCCAACCCTTCACTGTAGTAGCGATAAGCAAAGCCAGGATCAATTACAGCTCGTATCTGAACTCCCTGTTGATGAGCACTACCTAGTACATTTGCCAGCCGTTGCTCTGAGAAAACAAACAATGCAAGGTCGATACTTTGAGTAGCATTACTGAGAGTTTTACTAATTAAACCATTACTACTCAGATTCCAGGGCTTTGTTGCCGAAATCGGGGAAAATTGCACAGCAATACTCGTATTTCCCAGTGTAACTTCCTGAGCTGGTCGCAAGGGCTTATTGATACCAAACCGACTATCTGGTTTACCACCAGGACCATCCCCCCACATAAAATTAAATTCCTGAGTAAAGGCAGTAGCAAGTTCAGAACTACTAATTTTTAGCAGGTTGTTGGCATTGCCACGACTCTCAGGGGCAGCAAAATCTCCATGTATACCACTGGTGGTAAAGTTAGCTGAGGTGACAAGCAAAATGCGCCCATCGACGACGAGAAATTTGTGGTGCATCAAACCACTACCTTTTGAACCATCTGCCGTATCGTCAATAACTGCTACTCCAGCATTACGCAGGATGACTAGAGCATCTCCTTGGTTAATTTCAGTAGGACTTAGCTTGGCATCCTTATTGCTGTCTATTAGCCGCACGGCTTCATCGTAGCGTCCCCGCTCTCTTGCTGACAATTTTGTTAGTTCCCCATTTGTGAGGTCACTCCAGGGGTGAGAGTAGTTATTTTCTAGGATAACCCTTACCTTAACTCCCGCTTGCTGTCGTTCTACTAGAGCTTGAGCAATCTTTGGTAAACGTAATTCCTGAACTGCTAGATCTACCGTCGATTGAGCCGAAGCGATCGCTTCTACTATCAGCTGCTCTAAATCATCTCCTGGTCTCTTCAATTGTCGATAAGGCTCTTGATAGTCTGTTGACTGAGCATGGTTAAAGTAAGCCTCGACAAAAGGATCTTGGGGTAGGGGAGCTGGATACTGAACCTTGGAACCTAGCTGTTGACAACCCAAAAGATTCAGCACCATCAGTAAAGCACCAGAAAAATACCAGGAATGGGAAGACAGTAAACGCACGCCAGTTTAATGTATTAAACTAAAAACTATTGGAAAAACAAATTTTGGCAATTGAGCGATTGTTCTGGTTGAGCAGAAAAATGCGCAAAGACTTGCCTTTATTAAATTAAGATAAATTGCAGGCGAACAAAATTGCTCGTCTTGTCCCGAGAGAATTAGTTAGGGGAATTGCTCACACGGTAGCAGTACTGCGCGGTTGTGGGCTTGAAACCGTACCATTGTCCTATGCCCAGAAGAAAAAAGACATTCCCGTGCGGTCATACAGGGTTTGGTCAAACCTGCCACCGTTGTCAGCAAAAAGACAAAGTACGGGAGGAGAAAAAACAGCAAAAACAGGAGTGGGAGTCCACCTTTGCTGAAGACCCTATTGATTTAAGCAGTCTTCCTATCCATGTGGTGGTGAAAGCTCGTGAAATCATTGCTGCCTTAGAAAGTCAGAAGAACTACAGGAACTTTAATGGTAAGCGGTTGCGCCACAACCGTTGGATTATCAGTATTCCAGTCACCAGGAACTACCGCATGCTCTGTCGGGATCAGGGTAAGGGTAGTATGTTAGTACCCCAAGCAGTTTTGTCTCACGAGGACTATAACGTAGATAAACCGGGGGGTTAGTTGTTTGTCATTGGGAATTGGTTGTTTTACTTCATCTGCCCCTCTGCTCCCTGTTTCCCTACTCCCTACTCCCTCTCTACAAAGAAAGATAGCTCGTCGCCTGAATAACCATGCAAATTTATCTCGACTACAGCGCCACAACCCCACCGCATCCAGAAGTAATTACTGCCATGCAAGGAATACTAACTCAACAGTGGGGCAATCCCTCCAGCTTACACGAGTGGGGGCAGCGCTCAGCAACGGTGATAGAAAGAGCGAGAATGCAAGTAGCTGGGTTGATTAACGCACCGGCTGAGTCAGTTATTTTTACCTCTGGCGGCACTGAGGCAAATAATCTAGCAATCATGGGTGTTGCTCACCGCTATAGATTACCCCAGCATATAATTATTTCTAGTGTTGAACATTCAGCGATCGCTGGGCCAGTAGAATTCCTCGAACAGAGGGGTTGGGAAGTAACGCGGTTGCCAGTGGATAGCCAGGGAAGGCTTAATCCCACGGATCTAGAAGTAGCACTAAAGCCCAATACAGTATTAGTTTCCATAATCTACGGTCAAAGCGAAGTTGGCACCCTGCAACCAATTGATGCCCTTGGTCAAATTGCTCGTGATCGCGGTATCGTATTCCATACGGATGCAGTTCAAGTCGCCGGACGTCTACCTATTGATATAAAACAGCTGCCAGTAGATTTGCTCTCTATCTCCAGCCACAAGCTTTATGGAGTCCAGGGAGCAGGGGCTCTTTATATCCGTCCCGGTGTCGAATTACTACCACTCCTATCTGGTGGGGGACAAGAATTGGGACTACGTTCTGGAACCCAGGCAGTTCCAGCAATTTTTGGCTTTGGTTTAGCTGCAGAACTAGCTGAAGCAGATATGGCAACGGAGACACCCCGGTTAATTAAGTTACGAGAGTGTTTGTTTGAGCAGTTGGCTGACTTCCCTTACTTGCAGCCTACAGGCTCTCGTCTACACCGCTTGCCTCATCACGTCAGTTTCTGTGTTAACAACACTCCTTCTGGTTCCAAAACAGTCACCGGTAAAACAATAGTACGCCAGCTGAACCTCGCTGGGATTGGCATTAGTGCTGGTTCTGCATGTCACAGTGGTAAACTCAGTCCTAGTCCTATACTGTTGGCAATGGGCTATAGTGACTCAGCTGCTCTGGGGGGTATCCGCCTAACTTTGGGACGAGATACCACAGAAGCAGATGTGGACTGGACAGCAATGGTTCTCAAGCAAATTTTAGAGCGCCTAATGCCAGAACCAGCACTATCTCCAGTTTGATTTTATGTCCAGGGAAAAGTATTATTCATGGTTCAACTGCCTAACACTTTAGACGAAGCGATCGCACAAGCCAAAGAAGCGACTCAAGCTGCCCTCAATGATGGTTACACTAAGGTGCAAGTAGAATTAGTCTTTCCAGAAATCGCTCTCCAGGCTCAGTCGATTACTCAGCAATTTATACCCATTTTTGAGGAGTATGGCTGGGGACTAAAAGTACTCTTTTCTGATACTGGAGCCGCCGCTCTGGCTCGCCGTGACTGGGGAGAAGTACCATTTCAGATTACAGATATAGGAACCAGTCGCTCGCCAGTAGACAACAAAATTGCACCAGAGGACAAGGCTTTCTTTATTGTTTCACCTTCCTCCGTGGAAGTTAGTCAAGTAGAAAAACTTTGCAATCTTGCGGAGGAACGTCCTTGTGTTTTGCTCAACCCCCAACTAGAAGATATCAGCATCGTGGGTATTGGTGTAGCGTCTCGCCAATTACGGGAGCGTTTTCTTAATACTATTGAATCTTGTTACTATCTTCGCCCCTTAGATGGAGCTGCCATCTTACGCTCCTACCCCGGACTCTGGCAAGTTTGGTTAGAAACTGACGGGGAATATCAATTGATTGTTGAAGAACCTCAAAAACCAGCAGGAGAAGCTCTTGAGCAAATTCTGGCTCAGGCTAGAGGTATTAGTAATGACGGCGAGACGCCTGCACCAAAAAAGCCTGGATTCTTTACCAATCTGCAACGCTTTTTAAATGCCCTGAGTAGATAAGGTATTAGTATTATTCAAAACCTGAATCAATGGACTTATTCAGCAAGCCCTAGTTACAAGTCAGACAAATGCCAAATTTTGATAGTTTTATCGGAACTGCCACTAACAAGAGTTTGCCCATTGGGGCTAATAGTAACGGTATAAACTGCGCCTAAATGTCTTTTGAGAGTACACAGAACCTGTCCAGTACTCACATTCCACAGCTTAATAGTTTTGTCACCACTACCGCTAATTAATGTCTGACTATCCGGACTGAAAGCAATGGACTGAATATCACCTGAATGGCCTATTAGGGGACACAGAAGCTTGCCAGTGTTGATATTCCACTGTTTAATAATACCGTCAGCACTGCCACCAGCCAAAGTTTTTCCGTCAGGGCTAATAGCGACAGTATTAACGAAGGATGAATCTCCGGCGATGGTTTGGATTTCCTGCCTACTGGGTAGATGCCATAGCTTGATGGTTTTGTCATTACTGCCACTGACTAAGAGGTTACCATCCTTGCTGATAGCAACAGCAACCACAAAATCTGAATGTCCGGTGAGGGTACAAATCATCTGCCCAGTACTCAGATGCCATAGTCTGATGGTTTCATCATTACTACCACTGACTAAAAAGTTACCATCCGGGCTCATGGCTATACAATTAACGAAGTCTGAATGCCCAGTGAGGGTAGAAATCAGCTGCCCAGTACTCAAATTCCACAGCTTAATAGTGTTGTCATAGCTACCACTAGCTAAAATTTTCCCATCTTTGCTAAGAGTAACAGCAACTACAAAGTCTGAATGTCCAGTGAGAGTAGAAATTGATTTGCCAGTACTGAGATTCCACAGTTGAATAGTCTTATCAGCACTGCCACTGGCTAAAGTTTGACTATCCTCGCTGATAGCAAGGGAATGAACCCAGTTGGAATGTCCGGTGAGAGTTTGAACGCAACACCAAGTCGAATTGTGTGACATTGATTAAGGCAGCTGTGGAACCATAGCAACAAAAACTGAGCAGCTTTGCTGCTAACGTCCATCATCCTAGCATCCAGTAGATTATTGCTGAGGCAAAGGCTAGTACCGCTGCGCGGAATTAAGAATTAAGAATTAAGAATTAAGAATGCTTATACAGTAAGGATTCTATCGATCTCAAACTGGTCACTTATTTCCGCCGCGCTGTACTAGTGGAATGAGGCAATAGGCAACAGGCAATAGGCAACAGGAATATTCCTACTTTTATAACCTGGTGGTGAAAAATTTTTCATTAGGACTGAATTCAGAATGAAGAATGCTGAATTCTTCATTCTGCATTCTTCATTCTAAATTCTTCATTCTGCCTCCTGCCTTGTTTTACTAGTAGTAGTCAGATTCAGGTTCTGGCATCGCCATGAGTTCAAAATTTGAGGGATCCCGCATGTAGCGGATTGCTTCTTCTTCTAAACGGTGAATTAAGTAGGATTCAAGGGAACTAGTATACCTAAGAGCGGCAAGATAGCCATCTATATAAATACGCAGATCATCAAAGCGATAGCCCCGGTTCCACAAATCAACTAAAGCGTCGGTAAGCTTTTGATAGTAGCGTATAGTTCGAGGATCTTGAAGCATAATCACAAACGGTTTGAAATTGTTAGTTTTTAAGGAAGAAACACTCTGGCAGTAGATACTTTAATTGATTAACTATAGTTTAAGTTTACCGCAATTACTGACCTAGCAGCGGTTTGAACTATCTTGTTACTAACAGAGGTATTCGAGAATAAAGAGTTGACAAAAAAACAATATTGTGTATTGAAAGAAGTAAACACACAATCAGACTGTTAGATTATGTCGAACTCAGGCGATCGCAACCCACAGAATTCTAACAAATCTAGCCTTTTCGCTCAGTTACTGTCCAAGATCCTTGAACAAAAAGTCTGTCTTAGCTTCACCTCAATGTTCCTTATAGGCTAAAATTTTGATTTTTCGTTTGACTGCGTAAGTCCTATAAAAGGATGAAGCTAAAAGCTAGAATCTCACGCTCTTCAGCACTAAACTGGCATACCCTATGGGGATTTGCATTCCTAGTCTCCCTCTTCTGGTCGTTGCAGATAGCAGGGATATTTGAGCAAGATTTGGTTAACCTGGGGGGCATTAATCTCGTCTGGCAGTTTCTCAAAGCTGCTTTCTCACCCAACCTCAATCCAGAATTTCTCCGACTGACTATAGCTGCAACTCTGAAAACTCTTGCTTTTGCAGTATGTGGTACTTTCTTGAGTGTACTGATTGGGATTGTAGGCGGTTTGTTCTCCTCTCAAGTTTGGTGGTATGCCATCTCCCCTCACAATTCCAAAATACCTTGGTTAATTATTCGAGCAAGTTTAGCAATTCCTCGGTCAATTCATGAAGTGATTTTGGGACTATTTTTTGTTAATATTTTCGGACTAGATCCACTAGTAGCTATTTTAGCGATCGCAATTCCTTTTGGGACAATTACAGCTAAAGTCTTTTCGGAAATTTTAGATGAAACCCCTCGCCAACCTTTACTAGCATTACTCAATAGCGGTGTTTCTCCTTTCAAGGCTTTTCTCTACACCCTAATTCCCCAAGCTTTTCTCAATCTCCTCTCTTATACTTTCTATCGGTTTGAATGTTCTATTCGTTCAGCAGCAGTACTAGGAATTATCGGTGCAGGTGGACTAGGATATGAAATTCTCCTCAGTCTCCAAGCTCTACGTTATCAGGAAATGTGGACTTTGCTTATTGCTTTGGTGGTGTTAACAGGTAGTACTGATTTGTGGAGTTCTATGTTGCGCCGCCGTCTAGGTGCACCTTCTCGCTTAGATTTAAATGTTTTAGAAAAAAGGCAACAGGCAAACCCCCCCTGTGTCCCCCCAAGGGGGGAAGGCAACAGGCAACAGGGAAGAGAATTTAACTTATTTTTGGCATCCGTTTTGGTGAAGTTTTCAGCTGTGGGTGCTATTGTCTTAGTCATTTTCTCCTTTTGGTATATCCAAGCAGATTTTTCCCAACTTTGGTCATCCCAAACTGCGCATCGTTTGCTCTCTGTGTGGCAAGAATCGTTTCCCCCTGATATTAGCCAGCTAAGGCAACTGTTTACCCTATCGCAGCAAACCCTGGCAATGTCCATTTTGGCGATAACGTTGGCGGGTTGGGGAGGAATTTTGCTTTCCTTCCCTGCGGCAAATAATTTCCTGGCACTCAGAGGAATTCTGGTTCCAGGTAATCAGCATTACTATCCCTGGTGGGGAATGGTCGTGCTAGCATTGACCCGACTAGTGCTGCTGTTTACTCGTGCAGTTCCCGAACCAATTTGGGCGTTAATTTTTCTGTTTGTCCTGTTTCCAGGTATTTTACCGGGTGCGATCGCACTTGGCTTACATAACTTGGGTATTTTGGGGCGGTTGATGGCAGAAGTAACGGAAAATCTGGATCAGCGTCCCTTGCGATCGCTTTGTGCTTTGGGAGCTACTAATGCTCAAGTCTGCCTCTACGGCATTCTACCGCGAACTCTACCCCGCTTTCTCGCTTATATCCTCTACCGCTGGGAAGTTTGCATCCGCTCTACTGTTATCGTGGGATTAGTAGGAGCTGGAGGATTAGGTAGGTTACTAACGGAACAGCTGAGTAGCTTTGATTACCAGGGAATACTTACTACTTTAATTGTATTTATTAGCCTTACCTTTCTCGTAGACTTGACTAGTGCTTTTGTGCGAAGAACATTGAGGTGAGGATAATCTCTCCGTGTCTCCGCGTCTATCTCAACCTCATCAATTCAAATTAAGAAAATTCTTCGATGTCCTACAGTCAGTTCAAAACCATCAGCAGTGCTAAAACAGCCTTCAATCTTACAGTAATTGAAGGCGATCGCTTTTTGCCAGAGATTAAAGCAATTGAACCATCCCCCATCCTCTCTGGTTACCTCCAAGACAGCTTACCAATTGTAGCAACCTCCGGAAGTGAAAAAGCCCGTTCTGAAGGAATTATCTACCCCATGCTCTTGGAAGTAAGACGACATTTAAATCGTCAAGTTAGTCTGTTTTCTGGGGAAGAATTTAATGTAGACGAATCAGTTGGACTAAATGGGATATGTGATTTTTTGCTTACTCGCTCAACAGAAGTACTAGAAATTGAAGCTCCGGTGGTGGTGGTAGTGGAAGCGAAGAAAACGGAGCTAAAAACAGGGTTTGGTCAATGTATTGTTGAGATGGTTGCAGCTCAAAGGTTTAATGAAGCACAAGAGAATTCAATCCGGACGATTTATGGCAGTGTGAGTAATGGCATTCAATGGCAGTTTCTGAGTTTAGTTCAATCAACCCTCACAATTGATCTCAATGTCTACCCATTGCCACCAGTAGCTCAGATTTTAGGTCATCTAGTGTGGATGGCCCAAAGTTAGAATTTAGAATTGCTGAATTACTGATAAGTGTTGTTGGCTGTAATGACGAAATTTCATCATGATTTCGCAAAGTGACAGAAGAGGGATAGTGTCAAGATTCAGGTACATCCAGCACATTTGCTTGTGAGAGCAACCTCCGTTCTTCCACCCGCTCAGGACTATTCATCTGTAATAATCGTACTGTCACCCGTCCTATGGGAGTAAGCGGTATAAGTTCGCCCTCCTCTAGCTGGAAATGATCACGCCAGCGATCACAACGAGGCTGATACAACCTCACGATTTCTCCACTGATGGGATCAATTGAAGCAATATCGCTCCCCTTGTATTTGTTGCAAATCGTACAAGCTAGTGCTAGATTTTTTTCGTCTGTTTGTCCACCATGCTTTTGCGCAATCACATGATCAATTTCATGAGACACGAGAACTGCAATTTCCGGCATTAGGCAATATTCACAAGCATGATTGGCACGATTGCAGACTAAGCGCCTAAGCGCAGCAGATACATATGCTTTACTCATCCGTCACGATGTCCTGAGCTTGAGCAATGCTTTCGCTTTAGCCACCCGCACTAAATGTTCAACATATTCATATTGCTGCCATGATCGCTCTTCTTCAACCGTTAACCCAACTGTCCTATTTTTTTCCAGCAACTTTTCGATGTGCTGCAACAATGCTTCAGACGGCTTCAGTGCCAAAATCTCCTCTGGAGAAGGAAGATTTGCCAAAAACTCCAAAACTTCTGCCAGTCCAGAAAAACCAACTTGAGCATCCGCATTCCATTCTCGCAACCCCAGTTCTAAAATCTGCGGTAATTGCTCTTGCAAGGGACTCAATCGGAGCGCTAACTCATCTGGAACTTCAACTCTAATCTGCATTTTGTTCAACTATGATAAATTAATTACCCGTTTTTGCCAACGAGTGATCGCTGCTTAATACCAATGAGCATAATCGATTCTTTGTAATGCGATCGTACCCTCATTATACTGTTTGGTTCTGGACAGTTTGACGGATTTTTGGGCGTATGGAATACGCCCCTACAGTCTTCACTGAATAATGTAGTCTTTCGCGCTACGACAAACTACTCTAAACTTTCTCGCAACTTACTCTTGGCAGTATCCAACGCTTCCTCTAACTTACTCGCATCTCGTCCCCCTGCTTGTGCCAAATTTGGACGCCCACCACCGCCACCGCCACAAATTTTGGCGATGCCACCAATAAATTTGCCAGCTTGTAGCTTCTTGTGTTTGTTCACTTTGGGACTAAAGGCTGCTACCAAACTTACCTTGCCTTCAGCGGGGACTGAACCTAGTACTACTGCACTCTCTCCCAGTTTTTGCTGCAAACGCTCAGCCGCAGTTTTCAAGGCATCTGGATCAGCATTTTCCATCATTGCCACCAGTACCTTGAACTCACCCACTGACTCCGCTTGTGCCAATAATTGGTCCGATTTAGCTAAGGCAAGTTCCTGCTTGAGAGCATCTAGCTGTTTTTGAGATCCCTTGAGTTCATTTTGTAAACTAATGATACGCTCCGGCAGTTCTTCTGGTTTTGCCTTAAAGCGATCGCTAAGTTCTCTGACTATTTTATCCCGCAGATTCAGGTAGTCTAGCACTGCAGGACCTGCCACAGCTTCAATCCGCCGGATACCAGCGGCAATGCCTGCTTCTGAGACAATTTTGAATACCCCGATTTCCGCTGTATTGTTGACATGAGTACCACCGCACAGTTCCATAGAGACACCGGGGAAATCAATTACCCGTACTTCATCACCATACTTTTCCCCAAACATCGCGACTGCACCTTTAGCTTTTGCCTCAGCAATTGGCATTACTGCTACTTCGGCGGTATGAGCTTCACCAATCCAGGTATTAACTTGTTCCTCCACTTGCTGCACCTCCTCTGCTGTGAGGGAGCGGGAGCAGTTAAAGTCAAAACGCAATCGATCAAAGGCAACCAAAGAACCAGCTTGGGAGATGCCAGGGTCAACAATTAGTTTCAAGGCTGCTTGTAGCAAGTGAGTAGCTGTATGATTAGCTTGAGCACGACGACGACAGGCACGGTCAATTTGAGCAGTAACGGTATCCCTTACTTGCAAAGTACCCCGTTCAATGGAACCGAAGTGAACAAAGAAATCCGATTCTTTCTTCACATCTTGGATACGTACTAGAAGATTATCCCCAGATAAGTAACCGTGATCGCCAATTTGTCCCCCTGATTCGGCGTAAAATGGGGTTTGCTCCAAGATTACCTGCACCTCTACACCCGCTTGAGCAGACTCTACTGATTTACCATCCACTAACAGCACCGCTACCTTACCTGTGGACTGAGGTTGGGTGTAGCCCAAAAACTCCGTACCATGAATATGTTCAGCCAGCTTATCCAGACTCTCCTGTACAGTTAGATCAATAGTTTCGTGAGCTGCTTGGGAAGTTTCCTGCTGTTCCTTCATTGCCACTTCGTAGCCTGCAACATCCACAGTTAGACCCTCTTCTTCAGCAACTTCCTGAGTTAGTTCCAAGGGGAAGCCGTAGGTGTCATAGAGAGTAAAGGCATCCCTACCAGGGATTTGCGTTTTGCCTGCTTGCTTGACTTGTTCGACAATTTCTGCTATTAATTTTTCTCCTCGCTCTAAGGTTTTGAGGAAGCGGGATTCTTCTCGTTCTAATTCAGCGGTAATTACTGCTTCTCGTTCCCGCACATTAGGATAAGCAGATGTCGAAAGTGCTATCGCACTTTGAGCTACTTTACAGGTAAATTCTCCCTGAATCCCAATTAACCGTCCATGACGCACCACCCGACGAATTAAGCGGCGCAAAATATAACCTCTACCTGTATTGGAGGCAGTAATGCCATCAGCAATCATGTGAACTACTGCTCGAACATGATCCCCAATTACTTTGAGAGAGACTTTAGTTTTCTCATTACTCTTGGCGTAGTTAATGCCAGCGATTTCGGCTGCAGTTTTGATAATCGGTAAAATCAGGTCAGTTTCGTAATTATTGGGTACTTGCTGGAGAATTTGCGCCATCCTCTCCAGTCCTAAACCAGTATCAATATTTTTCTTCTGTAGGGTTGTCCGGTTCCCTTGGGCATCCTGGTTGTATTGCATAAATACCAGGTTGTAGAACTCGATAAACCGGGTATCATCTTCTAGATCAATATGGTCATCACCCTTTTCTGGATGAAAGTCATAGTATATTTCTGAACAAGGACCACAAGGTCCAGTAGGACCAGATGTCCAAAAGTTATCTTCTTCTCCCATCCTCTGAATACGATGCTCTGGAATACCAATTTGATCTCGCCAGATGGCAAAGGCTTCATCATCATCCTCAAACACACTGACAACCAAGTTTTCTGGAGATAAACCAAAAACTTCTGTAGATAGTTCCCATGCCCAGGCGATCGCTTGTTCTTTAAAATAATCCCCAAAGCTGAAGTTTCCCAGCATCTCAAAAAAGGTATGATGTCGTGCTGTGCGTCCTACATTCTCAATATCGTTAGTACGCAGGCACTTTTGGGAAGTTGTAGCACAAGGAAATTCCGGAGAACGCTGTCCGAGGAAAATCGGTTTAAAGGGTAACATTCCCGCAATTGTCAGCAGCACAGTCGGGTCTTCCGGTACTAGAGAAGCACTAGGTAGCCACTTGTGTTCTCGCTTGATGTAGAAATCCAGAAACTTCTTCCGAATTTGACTACCACTAAGGGACTGAGGGGATTGAGGCATGGTTATTTGTCAAGTGTCATTGGTCAAAGTGTGCAAAGAACAAGTGGCTTTCAAGAAACAAGGCAGGAGGCAGAGGGCAGAAGGCAGTCCGAATGAAAAAAATTTTTTCACCACCAGGTTATGAAAGTAGGTTCTTCCCTATTGCCTATTGCCTATTGCCTACTTATAAGTCAGAAGGGAAGAGGATTTTATTTGTTTCTTCCATTCATCGCGGGTGCCGCCGCGCCCGTGGAGCGCTCTCCGAAAACCTTTCACCTAGAGCTTATCCATCACTCCATTAATTTTATCGAAAAAATGGGTTGAAAACCCCGTCTTTTAACCATTAACAACTGGTAAAGTATTAAACCATCCTGAATTTTAAGCAATAATGAATACAGTTGATGATAAGACAGTTGTCAAAGAATATTTCAATGCTACCGGTTTTGACCGCTGGCGGCGGATTTACGGTGATGGCGAGGTAAACAAAGTCCAACTAGATATCCGCACGGGACATCAGCAAACAGTAGACAAAGTCCTCGGCTGGTTAAGAGCGGATGGCAATTTAGCAGATTTATCTATCTGTGATGCAGGTTGTGGCGTTGGTAGCCTTAGCATTCCCCTGGCAGAAGCTGGTGCTCAAGTCTTTGCTAGTGATATCTCGGAAAAAATGGTAGGGGAAGCCTCTCAAAGAGCAAAAGACAGTTTGGGTAATAGCAATAATCCCACCTTCGTAGTGCAGGATTTAGAAGAATTAAGCGGTAGCTACCACACGGTTATTTGCTTAGATGTGCTCATTCACTATCCCCAAGACAAGGTAGCACAAATGATTGCTCACCTCGCTAAGCTGGCAGAGTCTCGACTGATTCTCAGCTTTGCTCCCAAAACCTTGGCACTGACTATACTCAAAAAAATCGGTGATTTTTTCCCAGGACCAAGTAAAGCCACCCGTGCTTACCAGCACCGGGAAGCTGACATTATTAAAATATTGGCAGATAATGGTTTTTCGATTCAACGCAACGAGATGACTAGCACGCGCTTTTACTTTTCCCGTTTATTGGAAGCGACTCGAACTTCCAGCTAGAGGCGAAAGGGGTGAGGGGAAAAAGGGTGAGCTTTCAAAAAGTGTGGGGAGTGTGGGGAGTGTGGGGAGATGGAGATACAAGAGAGAACTTATGATTTTTTGAACACTGACGCTATAAATCCCACCCATAATTTCGCCTCACCCCTTTTCAAACTTCTCAAAAAATTCATCAAAACTTCATCTAGCCGACATCTAAAAGTGATTGCGCAACTTTAGACTAGAACTGTAAATGCACCGTGAGCAAGCCCTCGAATACCGGACGAGGGCTTTTTGTTGTATCGGTAGCTCACGCTCATAATACTAAATTCCGGTTAGCTACCTCTGTTTTGAGAAAGTTGCGGGAGCTGAGGGAGAAAAGCTTCATCGATGATAACGGAGGTATAATAGGCAGATTTGTATAACCTATAAACTAAATAGGATAAGGCTCTCAGGTATTTCTCATCTATGAATCAGAACTATCTAAGTAAGGGAGTTCATCCTAATAAATACACAAGTGATTGTTAGATATTTTGCACCTCACTTTACACTCCGGTGGGGTGTTTTTCTTAACTAGGGTTTGCTTAAAAAGTCAATTAGTTGACATATCATATCCGAACCTTAGAGTGCTCCTCAGTTGAATCTTCAAAAATTGCTCCTCGCCGGAGCAAAACAAGTTTCGTTTCCTGAGAAATTCCCTTGTTCCTGACAAACCGAGCATTCTCAACATTGGCACTCCTCAAGTCAGCATCGCTGAGATCCGCACCACTAAAGTTAGCATAGCCCAACTCAGCAAGATTGAGATTAGCGCGGATCAAGTTAGCATTCTCAAGATTGGCACTGAATAGGTCAGCAAGGCTAAGATCTGCACTTCTGAGATCCGTTCCCCTGAGTTCGGCACTGCTCAGGTTGCAGCGAATCAGATCAGCTCCCCTAAGGTTGGTACCGAATAGATGAGCGCCGCTCAAGTTGGCACGGATCAGGTTAGCACCGTCTAAGTCAGCAAGGCTTAAATCTGCACCCTTGAGGTTAATTCCCATCAGTTTGGCACGGCTGAGTTTGACTTCACTCAAGTCAGCTTCACTCAAATTGGCACCACCGATATTAGCCCCTCTGAGGTTAGCGCCCCCTAGATAGGCACGCATCAAATAAGCTTTTCTGAGATTAGCATCCCTCAGGTCAGCATTGCCTAAGTTCGTTCCTCTCAATTTGGCATTACTCAGGTCGGTACCGCATAGTTTACTATTGCTAAGATTCGCCCCTCTGAGGTCAGAATCTTTTAGGTCAGCTTCAATCAACTCTGCACTGCTGAGATCAGCATCGCTTAGGTTAGCACTTTCCAATCTAGTATTCTTGAGGTTAGCTTCTCTAAAGTTAGCTCCTCTGAGATTAGCACTCCTGAGATCAGCTCCTCTGAGATCAGCTCCCCTGAGATCAGCTCCCCTGAGATCAGCTCCTCTGAGATTAGCATCGCTCAGTTTTGCTCGTCTGAGGTTGGTACCCCTCAGGTCAGCTTCGATCAACTCAGCTTCGATTAAGTTAGTATCACCGAGGTTTGCTTCAGCAAAATCTTCAGCCAGGTTAAGACCCGCAATCGCCGCTAGCTGCTTCAGATTTGCTGTTTCTGCACTAACAATTTGCTGGATCATAACTTGCAGATGCTCAAGAGACTTGTCATCACTCATCTGTCTTCGCAGCAGGAGACCTTCGCTAAAAGTGAAGGGAGAAATGCCACGCCTCCATGTAAGTGTACATTTGAGAAATATCGAAAACTCACCGTTAGTTCAATTTTCAGATATATTCAGAATTATTGTGCTAAAACACTTATTATATAAAGGTTTGAGAAGATCTAGAGAGGGGTGATCTTTCTAGAAATTGAAAGAATGCGATTGCCTACGGCACTAGCTTGCACTAATCGCTAGCTAAGAGCCTTCAACTTGAAAATTACCCTAACATCTAACACCTAATGCAGTCCTACTCCCTTATTGCCCCAGCTAAAATCAATCTCTATCTAGAGATCTTAGGTGATCGCTCAGATGGGTATCACGAATTAGTGATGCTCCTCCAAAGCATCGATTTAGCAGATCAAATTGATATCCGTACCCTTACTACCGATAACATTCAGGTAAATTGTGACCATCCCCAAGTACCCCAAGATGAAACTAATCTTGCCTATAAAGCAGCAAACTTGATGAGAAAGCAGTTTCCCGATGCTTTTGCCCAGTTTGGGGGCTTGGAAATTACCATCAAAAAGCAAATTCCTGTGGCAGCAGGACTAGCTGGCGGTTCTACCAATGCTGCTGCTGTCTTGGTGGGAATAGATCTGATCTGGCAGCTGGGACTCACCCAACCAGAATTACAAGAACTAGCACGGGAGCTAGGTTCTGATGTGCCTTTTTGTATTGCTGGTGGTACAGTCCTTGCTACTGGTAGGGGGGAGGAGCTGTCTCCCTTACCTGATCTAGATTCTCTGTATGTGGTATTGGGAAAATACAATAGCCTCGCGGTTTCTACCCCTTGGGCTTATCAAACTTACCGCTTTGAATTTGGCGATTCCTACATCCAGGATACTGAAGATTTAGAAGCCCGTGCTGCTAAAGTTCATTCAGGACCGATGGTAAAAGCGATCGCGAATAAAGATGGGTCACAGATTGGTCAACTACTGCACAATGATTTAGAAAAGGTCGTATTACCAGCTTATCCCCAAGTGTCCCATCTCCGAGAGGCATTTGAGGATAGTGGTGCTTTAGGAGTGATGATGTCTGGTTCAGGACCAACTGTGTTTGCTCTATGTGAGTCTCTAAGCCAAGCTCAGGAGATTCACCAACAGGTAAGAAGCACAATTGATGACCCGGATTTAGACTTCTGGGTAACCAAGTTTTGCAGTAACGGTATTACGATAGTTTAGTCTAGTATCGAGTGAGGTGAAATTTTGCTTGGGATTTCCATTCTGTACTTCCCCGCGTCCCTGCCTTTGTGTGCTATATAAAAACAGTAAGGTTGCCTGGTTAAATCTAGGCTATGAGAAAGAATACGAGAACAGATGTATGAAAGTTGGCGATCGCGTCCGAGTAAAAGAATCTATCATTGTGTACATAAATCCTGAACATCGCAATCAACCTTTTGATGTTCAGGGTTTGGAGGGAGAAGTTATTGGGATAGTGACAGAATACCAGGGACGGCCAGTGAGCGCCAACATGCCAGTCAAAGTCAAATTCAAAAAGTTTAAATGCCACTTCCGTGAGGAGGAGCTAGAAGCAATTTGAAGGCAGGGGAGCAGGGAGTTCAATTGCCAATTCCCAATTCCAAAATAACAATTTTGAATCTTGAGACTAGAAGAATGAACCCCAAAAAACAAACAAAACAAACACTACCAACACTAAAAAAGTCCAAAAATCTCGCTGTTTTTGAGGTTGATAAATTATTTTAGGAAAAATGTCAATTGGTACCTCCTCATCTTGATCAAAATCAACTTCTGTAGCTTCAGACAAGGTTGAAGCAGATGGTTCAGTGTTTTGCCTAGAGGATTCTCCATCCAAAACAGGCAAAGCTTCAATTAACTTGTGCGCTCTTTCCAGGCTTACTAATTCTGACCATTGTTCTGTATCATACTCTTGTGAAGTAGTTTTAACTTGACTATCAGCGTATACCTCATCATACTCAATAAGATTTAACTCATTGATAGGTGGTCTAAAACGCTTGATCAAAACTTGCTCTTGCTGAGTTAAGATTTCGTCATTAGCGTAAAATTCTAGCCAAGCTAGGTTGATTTGAGAGACTACACAAGCAACAATTTGTAAGTCTCTTAGTCGAGTATGTCTTGACCACTGTTGCCTGATGTTTTGAGCTTTGCCGATATAAAGTAGTTGGCCTTCACCATTTAGGGCATAGGCAAAATACAATCCTGGGATCTCCGGCAGTAATTCCCTGTGCTCTAGCGGCAAAGCTGGTAGAGAAAAAATAGTCTCAAGCGTAATGGGTAGGTCAGTCATTTGTCTTTAGTTAGTTTCTTGTACAACGCTCCTAGATTTGCACTACGCCCATGCTTGGCAAACACTAAACCTTTGCTAAGCTAAAAGGCATTTTAAATGCCTTTTAGCAAGGCAACAGGCAACAGGCAACAGGCAACAGGGGACTGGGATTTATCGTTTTTACTTGATTTCACCAATTGACAATTCTTATTTGCACAACAGCTTATCAACTTTTGGCTGAGTGTAGATGCCACAGCTCAGATATTTATCATAAACTGCAAAGTGGTTACAAAATCGTCGCACTGATAGTCTTTTGAGAACTAGCTCACAAATACATTGTTATTAGTCCTTTGTAGTAACAACTAATAAACAATGACTAATGACCAATGACCAATGACTAATAACCAATGACAGTTCTTTTACCTGCTATCATTCCTGTAGCCTTAATCATCCTGATTGGCTTCATCGGTGCTCGTACTCTGTCCCTAGAGAGTCAAACCCTTTCTCAACTTACCCTTTATATCCTCGCACCAGCTCTAGTAGCAGACAGTTTATACCGAACAACCCTATCTATCCAAACTAGTACAGTTTTAGTTGCCTCTTTTGCCATTACCTCTTTGCTACTATACCTGTTGGCTTGGGGACTAGGAAAAATCTGCAAGTTACCAGAGCCTTCACAAAAAAGCTTGATTGCTTCTACTTTGTTTCCCAATAATGGTAATCTCGGTCTTCCCGTAAGTGCCTTTGCTTTCAACACACCAGGATTGGAACGAGCTGTAGTCTATATGATAGCTTCTAGCCTGCTGATGTTTGGCATTGGTCCAGCTTTGCTGAAGGGGTCTAGAGTTACTAAAGGGCTGCGCTTTACCCTAAAGTTACCGCTATTCTGGGCAATACTAGGAGGATTGAGTCTGCGTTTACTCTCAATCGAACTACCTCTGCGGCTAGATGAAGGTATTCAACAGTTGGGTGCAGCAGCCATCCCCATTGCTCTGATTATTCTGGGGATGCAACTAGCCAGTACTCGCTTTGAAGTCGGGATTTACGAAATCTGTGCTGCCACATTGCGTTTATTAGGAGGACCACTGATTGCCTACATTGTTGGTACAATTTGGCAATTACAGGGGTTAGATTTACAAGTATTGGTGTTACAGAGTGCCATGCCAACAGCAGTTAATACAGTTGTGTTGGTTGCCTTTGGAGGAGATGCTCCCCGTGTGGCGAGGACAGTAGTTGTTTCTACTTTGATGAGTTTCTTTACACTACCCCTAGTATTGTGGTTACTGGTTAGCAGTTAGGTATTCTTGATAAGTTAGGATAATGTGCCATTTGTCAAGTGCTTTTGAAAAATCATTGTAGAGACGTTGCATGCAACGTCTCTACAGAGTTTTGTTTGTACCCAATGTCTCCGCATCCCACCATCCCCCATTCCCCATTCCGAATTTTAGAGACTAACTGCCAATTGTTTCTCCGGCAACTTGGTATATTCAGCCACAATTTTGCGGAATTGCTCCCCCTCGATAGTTTCCTGAGATAACAAAATATCGACCAATTTGTCTACTAATGGTCGATGTTCGCGAATGAGGCGACGAGCTTTTTCATAGCAACTTGCCGCAATATCTTGCACTTGCTGGTCAATTTTGGTTGCTACTTCTTCTGAATAATCAGAGCGAGGCGTCCAACCTGCACCGAGAAAAACCTCATTATCAGGAGTTTCCAGAGCCATTGTTCCCAAGTCAGACATGCCATAGAGGGTTACCATTCTCCTGGCATTATCAGCTACGGCTCTGATATCGTTACTGGCTCCCACCGTCACTTCCTCATGACCAAAAATTTCTTCTTCTGCAGCACGTCCTCCGAGGTAAATTGTAATTTGGTCGATGAGCCAAGCACGACTGAAAAGACCACTATCAACCATTTCTTCGTTAAATACCTGTTGAGCAAAACCACCAATTCCACCAGAGCGAGGAATAATCGTGACTTTATTGAGAGGGTCAGAATTTTTGAGTAGAGTCATTAACAAAGCATGTCCAACTTCATGGTAGGCAATCAACCGCTTTTTCTTACTATCTAGTAGGGGATTGAGGGTCATACCAATTGTGACTCGATCAATCGCATCGTCAATTTCCAAAGGAGTAATCGCCTCTTTGCGCCGTCGCGCTGTCAAGATGGCAGCTTCATTGAGTAAGTTAGCTAAATCAGCACCGGATAAGCCGGGAGTGCGACGAGCCAGCTTTTCCATAGATACCTCTGGTGCTAGCTTCTTGTTGCGGGCATGTACCTCCAAAATACCTAAACGACCGTTGTAGCCAGGAAGATCGACGGTTACTTGACGGTCAAACCTGCCTGGACGCAGTAGCGCTGTATCCAAGACATCAGGACGGTTAGTAGCTGCAATAATGATAATGCCACTGTTGCCTTCAAAACCGTCCATTTCTGTGAGCAACTGGTTGAGAGTTTGCTCTCGCTCATCGTTACCGCCACCAATGCCTGCACCTCGCTGACGTCCAACCGCATCAATTTCATCGATAAAGACTAAGCAGGGAGCATTTTCTTTGGCTTTTTTGAACAAGTCACGAACCCGAGAAGCTCCAACGCCAACAAACATTTCCACAAATTCCGAGCCGGAAATACTAAAGAAGGGAACTCCAGCTTCTCCCGCGATCGCTTTTGCCAAGAGGGTTTTACCGGTACCGGGAGGACCAACCAAAAGAACACCTCTGGGAATGCGTGCTCCTATAGCGGTGAAACGTTCCGGTTGCTTGAGGAAGGTAACAACTTCTTGAAGCTCTTCTTTAGCTTCTTCAACTCCGGCAACATCGTCGAACAAAACACCAGTTTTCGCTTCCATCTGGAACCTGGCTCTAGATTTGCCAAAGTTCATTGCTTGACCAGAATTACTGCTGGAACGACGCAGGATCATCATCAATCCTGCGAGTAACAGCAGCAGCAAAAATAGGTTCGCCACCAACCCCAAAGCAGCAGAGTTATCTGCAGAGCGCTTAACATCGACTTCAATGTTACTGTTACGGAGTTTCTCAATCAGCTCCGGATTTTGCTCGAGGAGAAATACTTTCTTCGGCTGCTCTTGCTGGTTCTTCAAAGTGACTTTAGCAACATTCGTTCCTTCATCAATTTCTACTTTGCTTACTGTACCCTGATCAACTTTATGCAACAGCTCACTATACTGTAGAGTGTCTTTAGCTTGTTTTGGTTCGTTTGTAGACTGTTGTGTCTGTTGTGCGTGAGCTGGGATACTGAAGACTACTCCTTGAAAAATGAGTAAACTGGCGGCAAGACGCCAGAATTTTCGAGGTGCGCCTTGCTTGGGTGATTGAGAAACACCTGCTGGCATCACCTTCTTATTTGTCAGGTGTCTTACCAATTGAGGTTTCATCCATTCTCTCATCCAGGAACTACTCTTCATCAGAATTTCCTTGTGCGTCCTGCCTTGGTTCAACTCCTGTTTAAAGCTGTTGAGGCTTTAAAGCTATGACGAGAAGTTGAAATCTATTTACTATTGTCTAGTTTAACTTTCCTTCAATAATGGTGGGGGAACCGCTATGAATGTACGTTTGAAGCAGAAGTGCTATGAATCTTGAATTCCCTTGTACTAATGACCAATGACCAATGACTAATGACCATGAGGTAAGCTCAAAGACGGACGATTGCCAAAACAGGTCAAAAGTCAAGCAAGCCCAAAGTTAAGTATTGAGCCTTATGAAGCATTTTCATCGATTAGTAGTATTGCTGTTAGTTCTAGTATTTCTGAGTTTCCCTCTATCAGCACAGGCAGCTACCTCTTCTAAAGTTTTGCGTTCCCAAAGAGCCAAAGATCTCAGCGGTCAAGATTTTTCTGGTCAAAACTTGCTAGAGGAAGAATTTTCTAATGTCAATTTGGCACTAAGTAATTTTAGCAATGCTGATTTACGGGGTGCAGTTTTTAAAGACTCGCTGATGAATAATGTAAATTTGCACGGAGCAGACTTTACCTATGGGATCACTCATTTGGTGGACTTGACTGGTGCTGATTTAAGTGATGGAATTTTTGTCGAAGCGATTATGTTGCGCTCAACGCTTGATGGCGCGGATATCACTGGTGCAGATTTTACTAATGCGGTTTTAGATGGTCCCGAAGTACAAAAACTCTGCGCTAGAGCATCTGGCGTTAATTCCAAGACTGGGGTTGTTACTAGTGAATCTTTGGGATGTCAGTGAACTACCACCCTGAAATTTATTGGTCATTGGTCTTGAGCATAAAGAACAAAGGACCAATGACCAATGACAAACAACAAATAACCATATGATATCTTGAGACATATGAACATAAGTAAAGAATAATAACAAAATTTTGCTTAACAATATTTTCTTTTCTGCTGCTGCTTCTGGCCTATTATGCCAGTCAGAGCAATTTTTCCTCTCTCACGAAAATCGTATAATTGTCAACTACCTTAAGGCAGTATGGTATGCCAAAAGACAAGCTTGGTTGGTCTTTGCTGCTGCCTCTTTTTTAGTTTCTGTACCAGTGTTTGTTCAAGCACCGTTGGTACGTCAGCTACCTTTACTCAGTTTAGTGATGACCTTTGCTTGGCTATGGTGGGGATTAACTCTGTTGAAGGAACCAGCAACTCGCATATGGGGAGATTTACTGCTGGGGTTTAGCTGGAGTTGGTTAGCTGGCTCAATTTATTGGGGTTGGTTGCGTTGGGAACCCCTAGTTCATTTACCAGTTGAAGCAATTGGTCTACCCTTTGCTGTTTGGGGTTTATGGTGTGGTTGGGGTAAAATTGGAAATCTGTTTTACTTGGGTTCGTTTGTTGGTACAGTTGTCACAGATGTATATTTCTATTTAACTGATCTAATTCCTTACTGGCGTCAGGTAATGCAAGTTGACTCAGCTCTAGCTAAACCAATCCTTCAAAGTGCGATCGCGCAAGTTAAGACTCCTTGGGGAATTAATTGTTCAATTGTATTAATTGTTACGCTTTTGGTCATAGGTCTTTGGTCTTTGGGCAAAAAGCAATTGCACTGGAAAGCATTTAGTGGGGCAGTATTAAGTACAATTTTGGTAGATACTATTTTTTGGATAGCAGCTTCTCTTGCTTAAATGTAGTTAAATGTTTACTATGGATAATTTTTCTATGAGATCTAGTTGGTGGTGATAAATCGAGAATCATTGATTTGGTTTGAGAGTAAATCTATTACCTCAACATTGCTTTTAAACTTGTCGTCGCTTCTATGACTGTGGTGACTTTGCGCTCCACTCCTTACTTACTTCTTCAGACTGAAACCGGCAATCGCTATCTTCCCTTGGTAGGTAGTAATTGTTGGACAGTCGGTCGTAGTGATGATAATAACTTTGTACTGCCGAATCGGTGGATTTCCCGAAACCACGCGATGTTTCAGTGCACAGAAGCTGGTGATTTTTATCTCATCGATTTAGGCAGCCGTAATGGCACCTTTGTTAATGGACGCCGGGTAACTGTTCCAGTTACTTTACGTAATTCTGACCGCATTACCTTTGGTCAAACTGAGCTAGAGTTTTATTGTCCATCTAAAAATGACAAACAAGATTTACCTGAGGCTTCTGAACATGAAACGATGACCTCAACTTTGCATGTGCGTCGCCTGATGTCAGTAATGGTAGTTGACATCCGTGACTTTACCGTGCTCACACGTCAGCTTGATGAAAAAGTTCTTTCCGCTTTAATTGGCACCTGGTTTCGTCAGATGGGTGATATCATCAGCAAATCTGGCAGCTGGGTGGATAAGTATATCGGTGATGCCGTCATGGCTATCTGGTTCCATGATGCTCCAGGACTGAGTAAGGAAGAAGCCCTTAAAATTTTACAAGTGGTGAGTCAGAGCCACAAAATGACAGCGGCTCTATCCCAGGAGTATACTCTACCCTTCCCACTACGAATTGGGACAGGAATCAATACTGGTTATGCTATGGTTGGGAACACTGGCAGTGGGGATCGTCCTGACTATACGGCTATTGGTGATACAGTGAATGCGGCTTTTCGCCTAGAATCCGCTACCAAGCAAATTGGTCTCAATATTGCTTTAGGAGAAGATACTTACCGTTACATGTCAGCTCTGGGGAATACTGAGCTGGTCTTCAAGCAATATACAGTCAATCTGAAGGGCTATGATGCTCCCACAACTACCTACGCTGGCAATTATGAAGATTTAGATAAGTTTTTGCAAGCTTCTACCTAAATTTTTATCTGTAACTCAGGATAGTCTCAGAGTTAAGGATCATTGTAGGGAGCACAAGCTTGCCGCTGCTTGAGAGCAATGATTCGAGGCATTGTAACTAAAATCGGAATAGGTGCTTTGTCTTTTAGTTATTTGTCTTTTGTTATTTGTCTTTTGTACTAATAACCAATAGCCAATGACCAATGACTAATGACCAATGACCTTTGGAACAGTTTTAAGACAAAGTCCCTCAATATAAGTGTACCTTCAACATCTACCCTTACAGGAGTAATGGGTTCTATGACTAGCTCTTTATGGAAAAACCCATCCAATCTAATTCTTAGTGCTACATTTATTCTTCTAGGAACAGCTGCTCCCTCCACAGCAACTACCCTCACTGGCTTTCAAACAGTCGGCAGCGATATGGGAGGGATGCAGATAACTGTAAATTTCTTTGATGGTACCTCCCAAACCTCAACCTGGGTTCCTACAGGTGGTGTTTCCGGAGGTGCATTCGGCACTGGTTGGTCCCTGACTCAATCAGGCAATACTTTCGGTTCATTTAACAATCCCTGGAACTTCAACTATAACGGTACTAGCAGTGTTGCCGCCTTAATTATCGATGCTATTCCCGGTAACACTGTATTTGATATTTTGCCTGACCTCGACGGCCCCTTTCAAACAACAGGTTCAGCCGATGGTTGGCATTTTCAAACAGTTTTTGGGGTAGCACCAACTTCCTTCAACTATTCTGTGCCAATCGACATTTCCCAAGGAGATCTCTTTGGTCGTCTTTCCTTGTTCTGGAACACCGGATTTTCGGGGTTAATGGGATTTTTGGCAGATACTGATAGCGGTACTACCTTTGATCCTGTCCAACCCAAACAACCACCGTCACCACTGCCACTACCGCCACCGCCGCCACCGCCGCCACCACCGCCACCGCCGCCACCGCCGCCACCACCGCCACCGCCGCCACCACCGCCACCCCCAAATACTACGCCAACCCTCGTTAATTTAAATATTCCTAAAATTAAAGAAGGAAGATCTGCTAAAGCCTTCCTGTCTGCTCAAGACCCCAACCCAGATACAATAGCCTTCTTATTGAATGGCTCCCAAATAGGCACTGATAGTAGTACAGCAGGAACCCGCTCATTAACTACTAACCTTGGTAATTTTGCCGATAATGGTGTTCATACCTATACAGCTCAAGCTAGGGATTCCCAAGGAGGATTCAGCAACAGTGTCACTCGAAACTTAATTGTGGAAAATGTCGCACCAACCCTAAGTAATCTGAGCCTCTCAAGTAATGTAATCTATGAAGGACAATCTGCATCAGCATCTCTATCTGCCACAGATCCGGGAGCAGATGCTATCAGCTTCTTCTTGAATGGTGAAAATGTTGGCACTGATGGAAAAACTTCAGGAACTCGGACAGCTAGCAAGAATCTGGGTGTTTTTGCTGATGAAGGTACTTTCACCTATACAGGTCAAGCACAAGATAAAGATGGTGCTTTCAGTAACACCTCTACCCAACAACTAACGGTCTTGAATGTGGCTCCCACCATTACCCAGCTTACTCAGGACTTGGTTGTCAATGTCAATGAGTTGTTTGATTTTTCCGCTACTGCCACTGATCCAGGCATCTTAGATATTCTCACCTTTGATTGGGATTTTGATATGGATGGCCTATTTGATGACTTCACTGGTACGAGTGGACAATGGTCTTTTGATTCATCCGGCACCTATGATGTCGCACTGCGCGTCTCTGATGGTGATGGTGGTTTTGACTTTGGTTCCTTTACCGTTAGTGCAGTACCTGAACCATCTTCCATACTGAGCCTCCTCGGTATTGGTGCTTTCGGTATTGGTGCTTTCCTTAAAGGCAAACGTCGCTAATTTTGTCATTTGTCATTTGTCATTTGTTGTTTGTTGTTTAGGAATGGGGAATTGGACATTTCTTCCTCTTGTTTTCCTCTTTCCTACTCCCTAATCTCTATTGCCTATTGCCTTGTTTCTCAAGAGCCGCCCACTGGCGGCTCTTGCCACCCCCTACGAAGGTCAGAAACAAGCTCAAATCCTCCTCCCTGTTCCCTATTCCCTGTTCCCCGTTCCCTTGTTTCTTGAAAGCCATTACTGATTATCAATAGCATGGTATATCTCTTCAAGCCTTGCTCTTACCGCTGGAGGTTGGGAAGTAAAAGAGATATAAAAACTTCCCGGCTGGGCTATTTTTTCCGATACCTTGGCATAGATATCTCCACTGATTGCCATATCTGAGTTCTGGGTTAATAAGTTAAGCTTGATATTACTCGACGGTTTCAGTAGTGCCTTGCCATCTATTTGTTCGCAGCTCACTAAAGCCACCTTAGCTGATAGTTCAGTTAAACTTCCCAGAAAACTAGTACTGCCCACTTGCTTATCTTCCACAACTGTGTATTGCAAGGGAATTTTTTCTGGTAGGGGTTTGAGTACTTCTTCCTCTTGAGCTAGAAAGAGGTTATATTCCCCACCAATACCTCCCACATCATAAATGGTGATTGGGTGATCAATGCCTTTCGGTTGTACCTGCTTGTGGTTGTTAATTGTTAACAGTTGTTGAGCCTCTTGAAAAGTTTGCTCAGAAATCAAAATTTGACCACCGGTTGTATAAGATTCGATGCGGAAAGTTAGATTCACCTGGCTACCAACTACACCATATTTGCTGCGTTTTTCTGAGCCGATATTGCCTACCACCACTTCTCCTGTATTAATACCGATACCCATTTCTAGAACTGGCAAACCTCGCTCCCGCATTTTTTCGTTGACTGACTCCATTGCCAACTGCATGGCAACGGCACAAGCAACGGCTCTGATTGCATCATCTTCTCTAGCATTAGGAGCGCCAAAAAGGACTAAAATCCCATCTCCCATAAATTCATCAATAGTGCCTTGATGCTGAGTAATGATCTCTGCCATAGATTCTAGGTAAATATTGAGGATTGTCACTACCTCTTCTGGGGATAATCGCTCTGAGGTAGCCGTAAATCCTCTTAAATCAGAGGTGAGGATAGTAATCTCCCGCCTCTCACCACCGAGTTTTAACCCTTCAGGAGTTTCTAGCAAATTGGAGACAACTTCATCAGTGAGGTAGCGTCCAAATACCTGGCGAATTAGTTCATTCTTTTGCTTCAATTGAGCTGTACGCTCTTGGACTTTTTGTTCGAGTGTCCGATACAGCAGAGCATTTTCTAGGGAAATTGCTGCCTGGGAAGAGAGCAGTTTCAGTACTTCTACTCTTTGGGGAGTAAAAGCGCCAGTGGTAAGATTATTTTCTAGATAAAGAATACCAATTAGCTTACCTTGATTGATGATCGGTACACACAAAATCGACTTAGACAGATTTTTGTGAATATATGGTTCAGCAGTAAACATGCCCTCACGAAAAGCATCGCTTAAAACGACATCTAAGTAAGTTCTAGCGACATAATTGACAATTGCTGTTGGTAGATGTTCACCAGTATCAATAGGAAGAGATTGCAGTACCTTAACTTCATTTGTCTGAACTTCTCCAGTCGCCTCAATCATCAACTTACCTTGCTGTGAGAGAATGAGAACTCCTTTTTGAGCCCCAGCATTCTCCATCACCAATTCTATCAACTTAGCTAATAACTTATCCAGGACAATTTCACCAGAAATCGCTTGACTAGCTTTCATAACCGTAGCTAAATCTAGTGCTTCTCCTGGGTTACTACCAGATGTTGCACTAGTAGCTTTGGTATCTTGAGAACCAATTGTTGTTGGTACTGATGTTGTCGCTAGCAACTGGGGATAGTTCGCCTCCAAATCTTTGACTTTAGCTTTAGCTCCCCAGAGCAGATAAGCATAACGAGCATTGAACATGTAGGCAGAGGCAATAGTAGTATTTCCTTTAGCTAAATAAAACTTTGCTCCTAGTTCATGCGCCAGCGCTTCTTCATTGATATATTTGTTTTCTTTTGCTAGGGCAATGGCACGCTCATAATAGTATATAGCCTTGGCTTCTTGTCCGAGAACCCGATAGCGCTCTGCCTCCACTAGATAAAATTTGTGCCGATGATTCATCGGCGCAGCTTTAGCCCATTTTTGTAGTTTTTTCTGGTTAGCAACTACTTGTTTAAGCAGAGACTTTTGGATTGGTTTGGGAGTTTTGTCAAATACCGCCAGCAGAGCTAGGGAATAGTAACAATGGAAGACAGTAACAGTTATGGCTCCCAACGCTCCATCTAAATATTTTTCTGTTATAGTTGCATTTTTTACTGCTTGCTCGTACTCTGCGAAGAGATAACATAGGACGAGTTTGTTGAAGTAGACTAGAAAAATTGCCGTTCGATCATTAACTTGCTGATGCAGCGGCAGCATCTTCTGCTCGTCGTAAGCTTCACCAATTATGTTTGTTGTTTGGGAATTGGGAATTGGGAATTGGGAATTGGGAATTGTCTCCGCGTCTCCGCGTCTCCATGTCTCCGTGTCTCCGTGTCTCCGTGTCTCCGCGTCTCCGCGTCTCCGCGTCTCCGTGTCTCCTTTATCACCCAGCAAATTCAAAGCTACCTGCTGCCATATTTGCAGAAAATGCAGAGCTGTTTCTTGTTTGAGTTGACTGATAGCATCACTGTAGCTTGCCATCTCTTGTTCAAGTTTGCCTAGTTCCTTACCGACAAAATAGGCGTGGTAACAGTAAGCATTGGCAGAAAGGGCAGCAAATTCTAAATCTCCTGTCTCCAGCCCACTAGAGTAAGCAGACTTTAAAGGTTGTAATGTTTCTGTGAGATGTTCCTTAGAATGTTTGATAAGGTCATTAACTACTAAGTATATTCTCGCTTTTAGTTCTTTAGCATTAAACTTATCGAGTAAACTAAGAGCCAGTTGACCAAATTTATACCCCTGATTAATATCACCCATCACAGAGCACAAAATTACTCCGTAACCAGTATACCCATAGCTAGACTCAGAAGCATTACCATACTTAAGCGATAAATGGATTTGTTTAAACACAATCAGCGGCACTAAATCGGGAACTGCTACATAGGCAGCAGAGCCAACCATCAAGATAATACGCATTGCTGCTAGTTTGTAGGGATCTCTCATTTGAGGTAAATTAATTAACTCCTCAACTGGTTTACCTATCAAAGTCAACTTTGTCCGTAGAAAACCCAGCACAATTTGCGACTTGTTAGGTTTTTCAGGAAGTTGTATCCCTAACAGCTTCAATACAGATAGGGCTGTCTTTACTGCTTCTAGTAGCTGATTTTGTGCTGTATAAGCTTCAATCTGGACTTCGTAAACTTTCACTTTATCTAGCAGGGTTTTCGCTTCGTGCAGCACAGTATTTACCAATCTCTCCATCTGCTGAAAATTGCCGCAAAGGTACGCCATACTAGCGAAGTTGACATGAATTTTTAGGGTCAGGTCATACTGAGCATTCCATCTATCTTGCGCCAACAGTCCTAGACCAATTTCCAAATAATTCAACGCTGGTTCATAGGCTGCCGATGCCTTAGCTTTCATAGCAGCAATTAGGTTCAACTGAGCTAGTTCATTTCGCCGTGACTGACTATAAATTAGTTCACTTCCCAAGTTGAGTTGATTGACAATATCAAAGATTTTCTGTTCTTGCTGCTGAGGTGGAGTATTTTTCCACAAAAGTTGTCCTACTTGCCAATGGATAGTTTGCTTCTGCTGTTCTTCAATCAGGGAATAAGCAGCTTGTTGAATCCTGTCATGGGCAAATTTGTATTCAATGAAGAAGGGAGCAGGGAGCATGGAGCAGGGAGTTGTTGATGATGGCTCACAGATGATATCTAGTTCCATTAACTTATAGGAATCACCAAGGGGTAAAACCAAACCTTCTACTACCGCTTTCCACAGCGAAGCTGCCGTCTCTTCTAGAGATTGTTCATTAACAATTGCTAAAGTCTCCAGCTTAAACTGATTGCTAATACAAGCTGCCAACTTCAATACCTGTTGAGTGTTGGTAGGCAACTTTTGAATTTTGCTAGTCATCAGTTCAACAACATTATCTGTAAATCCCTGTGCCTGAATTTGCTCTAAATGCCAATGCCAATTAATTTTGTTAATATCGAAGTACAACAAGCCTTCTTCATAGAGTGATTTTAAAAATTCCTTCAAAAAGAAGGGATTACCATGAGTTTTACGTACGACCAATTCTGCCAGTTGCTTGGTTGCTTGTAGGGTAGCCTTGAGAGTATCAGCAATTAACTGATTGACAGCAGCAAATTTTAAAGGTAAGAGAAAAATCTCATCAACATTTACCCCAGTGTTCTTAAGTTCTTCTATAACCAACTTTAACGGATGAGCAGTACCTACTTCGTTATTTCGATAAGCTCCAATTAAAAATAGTCCAGTTTCAGCACCACTCATCAGTAGTTGAATTAGTTTCAAAGAAGCACCATCTGCCCACTGTAAATCATCGAGAAAGATTACCAAAGGATATTCTGAGTTAGTAAATACTTCAATAAAGTGTTGAAACACTAAATTAAAGCGATTTTGAGCTTCGGTGGGTGACACCTGTGGCACTTTTGGTTGCTTCCCAACAATTAGTTCTACTTCTGGAATCACATCAATAATTACTTGAGCATTACTACCGAGAGCCGCCAAAAGTTGCTCTCGCCATAACTCCAACTGTGTTTCGGTTTCAGTTAACAGTTGCTCAACTAACTCTTGGAAAGCTTTAATCATCCCTAAGTAGGGAATATTGCGCTGAAACTGGTCAAATTTTCCTGAAATAAAATAACCCCGCTTTTGGGTAATAGGTTTGTAAATTTCCTGCACAAGCGCTGATTTACCAATACCAGAATAACCAGCTACCAGCATCAGTTCACTTTGTCCTTTACCTTGCTTCTGTGAGTAAGAACCACTGACTCTTTCAAAAGCTGCTAATAAAGCTGCAATTTCTTGTTCTCTGCCATATAATTTTTGAGCAATTTGGAACTTGCCTGAAATATCTTGAGTGCCGAGAGGGAAGAGTTCAATTTTACCAGTAGCTACTAATTGTTGGAAACAGGTTTCTAAATCAGCCTTTAGTCCCCAAGCACTTTGATATCGTTCCTCAGCATTTTTAGCTAGCAACTTCATCACAATATCCGATACAACCTGAGGAATTTCTCCCCATCCCCCCATCTCCCCATCTCCCCATCTCTTCAAATAGGGGGGTACTGGCTGTTTGGCAATATGAAAGTGAACTAACTCTAGTACATCTGTCGCTTGACAAGGTAATTGATGAGTGAGTAGTTCATAAAAAGTGACACCCAAAGAGTAAAAATCACTGCGATAATCCAGGGAACGATTCATTCTACCAGTTTGCTCTGGTGATATATAAGCAAGAGTACCTTCTAAAACATTGGGATTCTTTACAGAAGTACTTTCTTCGCTCAATATTGTAGACATACCAAAGTCAATGATTTTGAGCTCTCCAGTTTCTGAGTTAACCAGGATATTCGCTGGATTAAGATCTTTATGAATAATATTGGCGGCGTGGATATTGCCTAAGCTATCAGCAATCTGAATGGCAAGACTGAGAAATTTTTTTAAGGATATTACCCCTTTCCCTGCTTTGATCCGTTCATTGAGCAATCTTCTCAAGGATTCTCCACCAAAGTCCTCGAAAATAATTACCAAAGTATTTTGATACTTTTCTAAGCTATAAGCTTTGACAACCCCAGCAAGATTAAGGTTGTGAGTAATCTCATATTCTTGGTGATATTGGCTTAACTGTAATGGTGTGGGGTAATCTTGCTTGAGAACTTTGAGGATAACAGGTTGCTGATCCTGCTCTGTAACACCTCGATAAACTATGGTATGTTGATTTTCAGAGATGGTGTTGAGAATTTGGTAACCAGGAAGGGTAATCATTGTTTTCTTTATATAAGGATATAGAGAATAGGGAATGGAGAATGGGGAATAGGGAATGGGGAATAGAATCTGAAAATTGAATGTACCTCACGGATGCGAGAACTGCTATAATTCTAAAATAATCAATTAAAAGGCAAAACTGTTTAACTCAGAATTCTCCTCAAGAATTCATCACGTTTAATTAAGCTTGAGGAGAGTTATCAAAAGGTGAAAGGTTTAATTTGCCCATTCCTAGTGCAAAAAGGCAGAAGGCACGAGGGAAGAAAGATTATTTAGTAAGCTTTTTCATCTTTTTTAACTGGCGTGGCGGGTTATTTTCGCCGCGCTGCACTAGAACTTGAGCAAACATCAGTTTATACTCCAGCTATCTTATTTATCACCCCTTTCTTTAACTTTTATGCAAATTAGGGAAAAAGTTCAAGCGTAGTACCAAATCCTGCGAGAGTTGTATAGTTTATTAGTGAGGACAGGCAAAAGGTAACAGTATTACCAGAATGATTTTTGAGCTGAAGAAAAGGGTTCAATTCTTCCCTAAACCCCACACCCTGCCTACTGGTGTGACACGCCTAACTAAAACTGTAGGTTGGGTTGAACGATAGTGAAACCCAACAAAGCGTTACTGGTGTTGGGTTTCGTTCCTCAACCCAACCTACGATTAAGACACCATTTTAGGTGTGTTACGGCACTACTATAATAATTGCTTAGTTATTTTTGCAATCAGTCCAATGAAAAAACTCTTAGTTACAGGTGCTAGTGGTTTTTTAGGATGGAATCTGTGCCAGCTAGCTAAATCTGAATGGGATATTTATGGAACTTACTTTTCCCATCCTGAATCAATTCCAGGAGTAACTTTACTCAAAGTTGACTTGACTAATTTTCAGGAAATTAAGCAATTTTTTAGCCAAATCCAACCAGCAGCAGTAATCCATACGGCAGCTCAATCAAGCCCTAATATTTGTCAAACTTACCCCCAGGAATCATACCCAATCAATGTAACAGCATCTTGTAATATTGCAGGACTGTGTGCAGATTATGTCATCCCTTGCGTTTTTACTTCAACTGACCTCGTATTTGATGGCTTAAACCCACCCTATAGCGAAACTGAGCCTGTGTCTCCTATCTGTTATTACGGTGAGCAGAAAGTGATGGCTGAAGAAGGAATGTTGGAGCGCTATCCTCAAACTGCTATCTGCCGTATGCCTTTAATGTTCGGGTTAGCAGCACCTGCAGCTACTAGCTTTATCCAACCATTTATCACAACCTTAACAGAGGGTAAACAACTAAATTTGTTTACTGATGAATTCCGTACTCCTGTAAGTGCAGCAACTGCCGTTCAAGGGCTATTATTGGCATTAGAAAAAGTTCAAGGAATTATTAATTTGGGGGGTAAAGAACGCATATCTCGCTATGATTTTGGCTGCCTATTAGCAGAGGTATGGCAATTACCGACAACAACCATTAAAGCTTGCTTACAAGCAGATTTAAAAATGGCTGCTCCTAGACCACCAGATGTTTCGTTGGATAGTTTAAGAGCTTATAAGTTGGGATATACTCCTTTATCTTTGCCAGAAGAATTAGGACGGATCTACAAACTGGTATAGCACACTCAAAATGTGGAAGCTAGACTAAATACTGCTTTTAAGCCTTTTTTTGCGAATAAGTGCAAGGAAATTGCATCTCTTGGCTCAATTTCCTTGCACTTTCATAGGAAATCCCTGGGTAACCTTGGGGAATGCAAGTGCTCAAAACTAGGATAAATTCTTCATTCCTTCTTACTACTTCTTACTTGTTACTTATTCAGCAAACGCTACTTAGAATCAGCGTCGGGAAATCTCACCTAGCTCAAAATCTATATCCCCGGAATTGGGCTTATCTCCATCCCCAACGATAGAGCGCATTCCCTCAAGAGTTGCTGGAATAGTGCGGGGGTCCATAAACATTACCTTACTACTGTCACTGCTGCCAATCTTCATCCCCATATCTATATAATTTTGGGCGAGTAAGAACTGGAGTGCTTCTTGGGCAGTGGGGTCCTTTTTCAAGGCATTACCAACTACCTGCAAGGCATCAGCAGTAGCGTGAGCCTTGAGGACTTGTTGCTGGCGTTGTGCCTGAGCTTTGAGGACAATTGCTTGTTGTTGTCCCTCTGCATCTAACACAGCTGCCTTTTTCCGTGCTTGGGCATCCAATTCTAGTGCCTCAGCTTTACCTCTAGCAGTATTGACAGCAGATTCTCTTTCTCCCTCTGATGTGAGAATTGCTGCCCGTTTGCGACGCTCTGCCGACATTTGCAACTCCATTGAGTCCTGCACCGCTTTAGATGGGACAATATCCCTTAGTTCCACCCGTGTCACCTTTACTCCCCAAGGATCTGTAGCTTCATCCAATTCTCGCAGCAAGATCTCATTGATTTCCGCTCTAGCAGTAAAGGTTTGATCTAGCTCCAGTTTGCCCATTTCTGCCCGAATTTGGGTTAGCACCAAATTCTGCATTGCCGAGCGCAGATTTTCTACCTTGTAATAGGCTTTTTCCATATCCATAATCCGCCAGTAGACTACGGCGTCAACACCGATGGAAACGTTATCGCGGGTGATACATTGCTGAGCTGGGATATCCAGGACTTTTTCCCGAATGGTTTCCTGGAATACCACCTTATCAAGGAAAGGGAGGAGAAAATTCAGACCAGGAGTAAGTTCTTTCCCGCTATATTTTCCCAATCTTTCTACCAATGCCTTGTTCCCTTGATTAATAATCTTGACGGAGCCAGCAATTCCTGAACCGCCAAGAATCAAAGCAATTAACCAAATCAATGGATTTCCCATCTTGAGCCTCCTAAATTTATCGGTATTGTTCTATTTCTGGAACTGGCAATCTTAGTTGCGTGACTTTAAAATGTCCAAGGTTAATCAGTTTATCCAATTTCCTCTATAGCCTTGCATTTATTTAATACAGAGTTATATTCCTAGACACCACTTTGTCTCCCTCAGCTCCCTCAGCTCAACCATCTCCCCATCCCCCCATCTCCGTCAATTCAAAAGGTGTTGGGGCACAACCACTAGGGTGTTGCCCTCCCGTCTGACTACGTAGACTTTTTGGTTAGGCGCGATCGCTTCTACATAGTCCTCACAACGAGCACGCCACGAATTTCCTTCATAAAGTACCCTCCCTGTCTCCCCTGCCGGAATCGCTGTCAAGGTTTTGGCTTCCATCGAATCCATTCTTTTGGCTACTTTGTCTGATGGTAAGAAACGACGGGATAAAAACACTGCTCCAGTGGATAGTAATAACCACAGCACTACTTGCAAACTGAATGCCATTGTTGGCAAAATATAGGTTACTAATGCCACTACCAAGGCGCTGAGTCCCATCATAAAAGCGACAAAAGCAGTTGGCAGGAACAATTCCATGAGGCATAGAATTGACCCTGCTAGGAGCCAGAGTATTGCAGAACTTAGCAGTGGCATCTCAACATCCGGTGTAGCGTAGGTTAATGAAAACGGATTGGGTGGTTGATAATGTAGCTATTTAGCGTTTAAATTTCTTCAAACTCTTCCGACAGAATCACCCATCATAAAAGTTACACAACTGTGCACTATTGAGAGAGAATATTGAAAAATTCCCAAGCTATAATTCCAATCTATCTCAGTCGAAGGGGATTTAGCCCCAAAGCAGTAAATTAATTTAACGGTTATGAGCAGTTCCGAGCCTCAAACAAATCCCTACCTGTGGGCAGCTGGTTCCGCGGCTGCCCAGATTGCAGTGGGAGAAGAAGTTGCCCACAGATATCAGGTGGTTGCTCCCCAAATTTGGCAGGACACTCTACCGGAACTAACCCCAGAGGTTCCTGAGCAACTCAATGGTAATATTCTTCCCTACTTACGGTTATATCCCCAGCGCCTCCATATCCCGGAAGTATACGGAGTATGCCAGTTACCAGAGTCAGGACCGAATTCAACAATCATTTTGTTAGAAAATGTACCGATTCAAGCCAGTGGTGAATTGTATCCTGCGATCGAATCTGGTTGGTCAAAGGCATCAGCAGTACGTCAGGTATATTGGTTGTGGCAGATTTGGGAACTGTGGCAACCCCTAAAGGAATTGGGTGTGGCTTCGTCCCTCTTAGTACCTGATAATCTGCGAGTTGAAGGGTGGCGGCTACGATTACTCCAACTTTATGTCGATCATGCTCAGGACGAATCTAACCGTTTAGCAACTGAAAATGCTGCTAGTTCCGCAGAAGCAGCTGAGGGAGGAGGTATCGCCCTGATGGCTCCCCCTCTAACAGCCAGTCTCCAACAATTAGGCAAGTGCTGGGCAATTTGGTGTCGCAAAGCCTCAGGAGCAGTAGCGGAGCAATTACAAGAGATTGCGGAGCAGCTGCAAACTGAGAAACCACCATTAACTGCGATCGCTTCCCAACTAAACCAACTATTGTTAGAACAAGCCGCTCTCCAGCCTCTACGCTTGCAAGTGGCTGGTGCTAGTGATCCTGGTCCAAATCAAAGCCATAATGAAGATACCTGCTATCCCACAGCAGCTGACTTACCAACTGATTCTAACCAACCCAGCGATCCTTTGCTTCCCCACTTATCAATTGTCTGTGATGGCATTGGTGGACATGAGGGAGGGGAAATTGCCAGCAAAATGGTAGTTGAGTCAATCAAGCTCCAGGTAAGGGGACTCTTAGCAGAGTTAGCAGAAGATCCCCAAATCATGACACCGGAATTAGTAGCTCAGCAACTAGAGGCAATTATCCGGGTAGCTAATAACTTACTCGCCTCTAGCAATGATCAACAAGCCAGAGAGTCCCGGCGTCGCATGGGAACTACCATAACTCTGGCACTGCAACTGCCCCAAAAGGTGCTGACGAAGAAGGGCATGCAGAACGCACACGAACTCTACATCGCTAGTGTTGGCGATAGTCGTGCCTACTGGATGACACCCCGTTACTGTCAGCAACTGACAGTAGATGATGATGTAGTAACCAGGGAAATAAAAATGGCTCATAGCCTCAAAGCAAAGGCGTTAGAGCGCTCCGATGCTGGGGCACTAACTCAAGCTGTGGGACCACGAGATGGAGAGCTTTTGCGTCCCACAGTACAAAGATTTATCTTGGAAGAAGATGGCTTACTGCTGCTGTGTTCTGATGGTTTAAGCGATAATGATTGGTTAGAACAATTATATCGAGATTACCCGCGAGATGTTTTCAGTGAAAAGCTGTCTCTGGAAGCTGCGGTTGAGTCTTTAATTGACTTAGCTAATCAAAAGAATGGTCATGATAACACCTCTGTCGTTCTTACCTACTGCGGCGTTACCCCCGAATGTCCCGTGGTACTGAACCTAGGAGAAATTGGCAAGGCAGGTGATGGCTATGGAATCAATTTCAGTGATAGCCAAACGTTTGCTCCTACTTCTTTAAACCAGACAGATACAATTGGCGATCCCCAAGGGTTAGCTCCTGAGTCTTCCGAAGAACCAGCAGCTGGTGCTCTCGTGGCAACCAACACAACCACATCTGAATTCCTCACTACGAGGGAACGTTGGTTCAAGGCAATGTTAGGAGTTGTGGGTGTCTTAGTAGTTCTTTTATCCTCCGCTACTGCTTTATTAACAGCTCAGTGGCTCATGGATCCTGAAGGATTCCAGCAAATGCGCCAACGCTTGTTACAACCAGAGCAACTCAAGACTCCTGAGTCTGAATCATCAAAATAGGGTTGAGTTCATGGACTCAAATAAATCCAGCATCCACCAGAGAATGTCCCTCATGAAAGGATGGACAACTGAGATTGTAATTAACGCTCCACGAAAACTTGTATGGGAGCAGGTTACGAATTTTGAAGCCTATTCAGATTGGAATCCCTTTGTACTCAAAGCTGATGCCAAGTTTGAAGTTGGAGGAATGATTAACTTCTTGGAAGATCTCAAGCAGTTTGGTCAATATTGGCTCAAGGCTCAATTTTTGTCCATTGATCCAGCCAACTCCTTTGTCTGGCAGGGGTATTTGGGAGCACCGTTTCTCTTCAGTGTACGCCACTCGTTCCTCTTTGAAGCAGTCAGTGAACACCAAACACGATTTACTCAAGGACATCAAAACTCTGGGTTACTCATTCCTTTTTTGGCTTGGCGAGGCATTTATTGTGTTAGTCATCAAGGTTATCTTGATTACAACCAAGCACTCAAAGAACGATGTGAGAACGTATCTGCTAGTTGAATATTTCCATGTCCCAACCGACGAATCTCAATGAATACAAGCAGCAAATCAGAGCATTCTATGATGCTAGAACCAGCTATGACAATGATTTCACCTATCGTCGTGCCATTCCTTTGCTAGAATTAGCGCAACTGGAATCAGGACAGCAAATATTAGATATTGCCACAGGAACAGCTATTATCGCGATCGCAGCTGCTGAAATAGTTGGTGCTCAAGGTAAAGTCATCGGTGTAGATTTTTCCCCAGGAATGCTAGCACAAGCACGGCGCAAAATTACTGCTACAGGGTTAGAAAACCTGGAACTGATGGAAGCTGATGTAGAAACCATTACCTTTGATAATGAAAGTTTTGATGCTATTTTCTGTGCTACAGCCATTGTTCTACTCGGTAACATTCCAGCCGCATTCCGCAATTGGTATCGCTGGCTCAAACCCGGTGGAATCCTTGCCTTTTCCTGCTGGTCTATGACTTCCTTTTTTACCCCTACCATTGTTAAAGTCTGTGCCAAGTATGGCTTCGAGCTACCGAATCTCCATAAACCCTTAGGAACTAGAGAAAAATGTTATACCTTACTGCAAGAGGTAGGGTTTCGAGATATTGAAATCAAAACCGAGCAATTTGGCACTTATCTCAGTCTAGAGAAAGCTCAAAACTTTTGGCAAGGCACATGGTTAAATGCCAATGGTCATCCCTTGCTACATTTATCAGATGAGCAAATCGAGCAATTGAAAGCCGAATTCAGAGCAGAAATTGCTAATTTAGTTACAGCTCAAGGAGTGTGGCAGGAAATGACTACGTTTTTTGTAACTGCTAACAAGTAAACAAACAGGATCGAATCAATGAGTCAAATAATCAAGGTTTCGGGGCGGGGAATTCCCTTAATAGGCAATGATATTGATACAGACCGAATTATCCCTGCTCGCTTCTTGCGCCATATCACCTTTGATAGTTTAGGAGAGCAGGTGTTTGTAGATGATCGTACCCAAGCTGGAGGAGAACATCCTTTTGATCAGCCCCAGTACCAAGGAGCCAGTATCCTTGTAGTAAACGGCAACTTTGGCTGTGGTTCCTCACGAGAACATGCACCACAATCACTGAAAAGATGGGGTATCCAAGCCATAGTAGGAGAGAGTTTTGCTGAAATATTCTTTGGTAACTGTGTAGCGATCGGTATTCCCTGTGTGACGGCTGAACCCGATATAGTCAAGCAATTACAAGCATTACTCAACAACAATCCTCAAGCTTCGATGAGTGTTGATTTAGAAGCCATGCAAGTCCAGTGTGGAGACTTCCAAACCTCCGTATCCATAGGTGAGGGACCAAGAAAAATGCTGACTACAGGTACTTGGGATAGTTGTGGACAACTTGTCAAGCAAGTTGAGCAAATTCGAGCTACCGCTGCCAAACTACCTTACATAAAATGGAACAATCACGCTATGGCAACAGGTGGATAGGAACTTCAGTTGGTAGAGATTGAAGAGCCTCGTCTCCACCAACTCGAGTACCATCATTGTCGTCACAAAACAAGAGCTGGCGAACAACTTTCTAAAGAAAATATTAATTGATTGATATAATTTCGACTAATCGATCTAATATACAAAATATTTTTTTGCCTTATGGCAAACCCCAAATCGATAATTATGTTTGTAACTAGCCCACGACCAAATACCCTGATCCCCAATGACCTGTTTGGAGCCATTGAAGACCTCAAGCAAGAATTAAACGCGGTCATTCTCGCTCACTACTATCAAGAGCCTGATATTCAGGATATTGCTGACTATATTGGTGATTCCCTGGGTCTTTCACAGAAGGCTGCAGATACAGATGCGGAAGTTATCGTCTTTGCTGGGGTGCATTTCATGGCAGAAACTGCCAAAATCCTTAATCCCAATAAATTGGTATTACTACCAGATTTAGATGCAGGTTGCTCCCTGGCTGATAGTTGTCCACCGGAAGAGTTTGGTGCTTTTAAGGCTGCTCATCCAGATCATCTGGTGGTGTCATATATTAATTGCTCCGCTGCCATTAAAGCGATGAGTGATATTATTTGCACCAGTTCTAATTCCGTCAAAATTGTCAATCAAATTCCCAAAGACCAACCCATCATTTTTGCTCCGGATAAAAACTTAGGTCGCTATGTCATGGAGGAAACCGGACGAGATTTAGTACTCTGGCAAGGGGCTTGTATGGTTCACGAGATCTTTTCCGAGAAAAAGATCGTCCAACTCAAAATAGAAAATCCCGAAGCCGAAATTGTTGCCCATCCAGAGTGTGAGCAAGCGATTTTGCGCCATGCAGATCATATTGGCTCAACTACAGCTTTATTGAAATACTGCCAAACAACTTCCACCGAAAAATTTATCGTGGCAACTGAGCCAGGCATTATTCATCAAATGCAAAAGGATGCACCCCACAAGGAATTTATTCCTGCGCCACCAACGAGTAATTGTGCTTGTAATGAATGTCCGCATATGCGGCTGAATACTCTGGAGAAGTTGTATCTAACAATGAAGAATAGGACACCAGAAATCACGTTACCAGAAGATATCCGAGTGGCGGCGCTGAAGCCGATTCAAAGGATGTTGGACATGTCATTTAGTTTGGTTACAACCTAAATAAGGGAGAGCAGGGAGTAGGGAGTGGAACGGGTGAACGAAATTTTGGGTGGAATTTCTTAGGTAAGTATCCAAAAATTATAAGTTCTCTCTTGTCCCTCAGCTCCCCCAGCTCCCCACCCTTTTTTTCGCTCATCCGAGTAAAGCCCAACCCTAACCCCTCCCTCCGAGGGGAGTAGGGAAGTAGGGAAGAGGAAAAGATATTGTTTCTCCCATTTAATTGGGGGCGCGAAGCGCTCCTCAGGAGCTCTTCATTTAAAATGAGTATTACTTATTCCGAAGCTGTCAAAATCGCTCAAACCTACTACGATGGTTCAGAAACTGATCGTTTGTATGCCACTATTTGGGGTGGAGAACACATTCATTATGGAATTTACAAGCAAGCTGATGAACCTATCCACGATGCATCCCAGCGCACGGTAGAAACGATTGCTCAAACTTTGGATAATTTAGATCAAAACTCGGGAGTAATCGATTTGGGTGCTGGTTATGGTGGTGCGGCACGTTATCTGGCAAAAACCTACGGTTGTCAGGTATGCTGCCTTAATTTAAGTGAGGTACAAAATGAGCGCAATCGTCAACTAAATCAGGAACAGGGTTTAGCAGATTTGGTTGAGGTAACTCAAGGGAGTTTTGAAAAGATTCCCTATCCTGATCATACTTTTGATATCGTTTGGTCCCAAGATGCTATTTTACACAGTAGCGATCGCACTTATGTCTTGGAGGAAGTTAAGCGGGTACTAAAGCCAGGGGGTGAATTTATTTTTACTGACCCCATGCAAAGCGAAACTTGTCCACCAGGATTATTACAACCTGCTTTTGAGCGTCTGGGAATTAATAATATGGGTTCTTTGAATTTTTATCGCCAGACAGCCAAAGCATTAGGGTTTGAGGAATTAAACTTTATTGATCTTTCCTCAAATGTGCCGATTCACTATCGCCGGTTTGGAGAGGAACTCAGGAAGCGATATAAGGAGGTGGTGCAAATTACCTCAACTGAATTTGCCCAGAAAACCCTCAAAAGCATTGAACCTTGGATTGAATATTACCAGCAAGGATATATGCAGTGGGGCATTTTACATTTTCGTCTGTAATTACCAAAAGATTGAGGTGTTGGCGTATTTGATAAAAAGTGAGGATTGACCCTTGGAGCCCCCTACCTTTATTCTGTTTAGGGCAGGATTATTTCGGGTAACATGAACAGTTCAACTGCCGTAGTGCCACCGTTTTTAGTACTTGATCGATGTTTACAAGAGTGGTTATTAGAGGATATTGGACGAGGAGATCGCACTACCCAAGGCTTGTTGGATGCTACGACTCAAACCCGAAAGGCTCAATGGATTCTCAAAGAAGCTGGTGTGATTGCCGGATTACCAATTGCTGCAAGGGTTTTTCAGCTGCTCAATCAACAGGTAAAATTCACACCACTAGTGGAAGAAGGTCAGTGGTGCGATCGCTACTCAGGAAACTCTCCCCAAAACCGAACGATTATTGCTACCATTGAAGGCCCCTTGGATGCTCTGTTGATGGGAGAGAGAGTGGCGCTCAATTTAGCCATGCGACTGAGCGGAATTGCCACAATGACGCACAAATATGCTGCTCAAATTGCCGATTTACCGGCTCAACTGGCAGATACGCGCAAAACAATACCAGGACTGAGATTACTGGAAAAATATGCCAGCCAAGTTGGTGGAGCCGTTAATCAGCGGATGGGATTAGATGATTCAGTTTTGATTAAGGATAATCATATTGTCGCAGCCGGAGGTATAAGGAATGCCATTACCCAAATTCGCTCTCGCATTCCCTATCCACTCAAGATAGAGGTAGAGACGGGAACTATTGCTCAGGTTAAAGAAGCTTTGGAGTATAAAGCCGATATCATCATGCTAGATAATATGCCGATAGAGATGATGCGACAAGCAGTGCAACTGATTCGAGAAAATAGTGTTGGGGGTGTTGTTGCAGGATTAGGGGAGAATCCTGTCAAAATTGAGGCTTCAGGTAACATCACTTTAGAAACCATTCGTGCTGTAGCAAAAACTGGGGTAGATTACGTTTCCACTAGCGCACCCATTACCCGCTCAACCTGGCTGGATTTGAGTATGAAAATCAGCGGGTGAACGAAATTTTCGTGGGATTTACAGCCTTAGTGTTCAAAAAATCATAAGTTTTCCTTTGTATCTCTATCTCCCCACACTTCCCACACTTTTTTTCGCTCACCCAAAATTAGCACTTAATATATGCGATCGCATAATCTGGAGTTGTTTTTGAAATCGCTGAAATACACTACATATACCGTATTTCAATATATTGGTGAAATTTTGTTAAGTACACGAGAAGAATTAATTGTAGAAAATGCTGCTCAAGATTATTATTGGGGTTGTGATGCAGACGGGAGTGGGAAAAATCGCCTAGGAAAAATTTTGATGAAAGTGCGGGCTAAGTTGCGGAATTTGTAAAGGCGATAACAATCATGAGTGAGTTAATGCATGCGGTTATTCTCACTGGATTTGGAGGACCAGAAAAACTTGTCTATACCCAAGTACCTAAACCAGTACCGAAAAAGGGAGAGGTATTAATTAAAGTAGGAGCTTGTTCTGTAAATAATACAGATATCAATACTCGCACAGGTTGGTATGCGGCGGAGGATAATTTTCAAGCTATCCTGCAAGATACCAAAGAAAATGACCTTAATAGTTCCTCTTGTTGGACACGACATGGGACGGAGTTTCCTCGCATTCAGGGTGCTGATATTGTTGGTCAAGTTGTGGAAATTGGCTCGGATGTAGAACCAAAACTGCTGGGGCAACGGGTTATTGTTGACAGTTGGATTCGTAATCAAGCTTTAGACGACTATCAATATGTTGGCAGTGAATTAGATGGCGGTTTTGCTGAATATGCAGTAATTCCTGCCACTAATGTCTATCCAATTAATTCGACCCTATCTGATATTGAATTAGCCACATTTCCCTGCGCTTATTCCACAGCAGAAAATATGTTGACTAAAGGCAGAATTACAGCAGCAGATACCGTAGTAATTACTGGAGCTTCTGGTGGCGTAGGTAGTGCTTTGGTTCAGTTAAGCAAAATTAGAGGAGCCAAAGTCATTGCGATTGTGGGAGCTAACAAGGAAGCTTTGGCTGAAGAGTTAGGTGCTGATTATGTCTATCGACGAGATGATTTATTAGAGTCTAATTTAGCTCAACATCAAATTACTGTGGCTTTAGATGTAGTAGGAGACTCTTATTTTAATTTAATGATTCAAGCTCTGGGAGCAAGAGGGAGATATGTTTCCTGTGGAGCGATTGGCAATCCCATCGTTACTTTAGATTTGCGGGATTTAATTTATAGGGATTTAGAGATGATTGGAGCAACACGTCTAGAACCAGATGTGTTTCAAAGGTTGGTTATATATTTGGAAAAAAGTCTTTTAAAACCTTTGGTTGCCAAGATTTTTGAATTATCTGAAATAAAGGAAGCTCAGGAATTTTTTCAAACTAAAGATTTCTTTGGCAAGGTTGTTCTGAGTATTGACAAATAACATATTATTGAAGTTTAAAAATATTGGATAATGAATATTATCTTCAAACTTGTCGATTGCACTCGCTCAAAACACAATCTTACTTTACTTTACCAGTACAATGAAATAACTTTTACAACTACTCTCTGGTATTCAACTGTTGATTTTCATCAGCTTGAAGCTGAGTATAGTCAAGAATACATGGAAAAAATTTATTTTCATATACTATTATTTCATGGGTTAAAAATATTAAGTTTAAAACCGATTCATCTTGATTTAGGAAAATATTATAAATATTGGACAAAAAATCTACAAAAACTCTGGAAAATAAGTGTTGAACAATGTTTAGGGCAGTGGCGGTATGAAACTGAAAATTTAGATTATCGAGGAGCTAAAATTATTCATCAAGATGTTACCACTAGGAAGATAGAAGCAGTAACTCTAGTTCCTGCGAAAACCCCCTTGCTTCTTTGTAATGGTGGTGGGAAAGATAGCCTATTAATGGCTCGTCTGTTGGACGATAATCATATTTCTTTTGATAGTTTCAGCATCAACCTACACACCCATGCTAATCCCGAAAAGTTGTTTGAACTCCACGAACAACATCTCTATCGACTTGAAAATCCGCCACACCAGATTCATCGTCAGTATATTATCGAGTCATTCCTCAATTCTCCCGCAGCCAAACTGCATGGGGTAGAAGATTTGGAAGTTTCTGAAATTAGAAACTATGAAGATTTACCCCTGGCTTATGGAGCGTTTGGCATTCTTCCTGTAATCCTTCAAGAAAACTATACCCAACTTTGTTATGGAAATGAAAAAAGTGCTGACAGTGAACAGGTTAAGGTAGATAATCAGATTATTAATCACGCTTGGTGTAAAAGTACAGAGTGTGAAGTTTTGTATGAAGAATATATTCAACAAGAGTTTATCAGCAATCTGACAATCTTTAGTTTACTTAAACCTATGTCAGATACTCTAATCTATCAGCTGCTATCTCAAAAAGTTAAAGAAGATGACCTCAAATTAGTTTACTCCTGTAATACTAATCCTCCTTGGTGTAAATCCTGCCCTAAATGTGCTTATGTTTATTTATCCTATATGGCTTATGTAACTCCAGAACAATCACAAGAGCTTCAACACTTCTTAGGTAAGGAAAATTTATTTAATCGTCCTGATTTACAGCTTTATTACCGACAATTGATGGGTTTAGAAGCTCATAATGCTTTTGAATGTGTGGGGGAAATCACAGAAAATAAACTTGCTTTAGAAAAATGTGTTGAACGAGGACTTACTGGAGAAGCAATTAACTGCTACCTGCAAGAAGCTCGTTTAGATAGGAACGAATATCACAAGTTGTGGAAAAAATCCCAACAACTCGATCTATCCTATGAGCGTCTGCCGCCAAAACTGATGGAAATCTTGATTGAAGAATGTCAGGAATTGGAGAAGCAGTAAAATGTCCTACCGATTGTAAATCTTACACCGTATCGTAGCAAATAATAACGAAGGTTACAAGAAGACAGAAAAACTTGAAGTTCAAGAAAAACTATTTACGGTAAATCACTACTTTCTAGAGGTCAATATGTCAATTTCACTAACTTATGCTGAAGCAGCTGAATATCGCGATCAAGGTTACTGTGGACCATTTAAACTCTATTCACCTGAAGAGATGTCTGATATTAAGGCAAAAATTCGGTTTAACATGGAACTCGAAGCTGGTGAGTTTTTCCTTTTTAGTGAAAATGTGGTTCACAGTTCCCTGGCTAATCTATCTTCTCACAATCGATTGGGATTAGTGGCTCGGATGACGATCCCTATTGTGAAGATATACCATGAGTATCGTTATGAAGGACACGGGGTTTTGATGGTTAAAGGGGAAGATTATATGAAGATTAATAATGTTATTAACCCACCTAGCAACTGAATCTTACACCTTATCGCAGCAAAGAATAACGAACTTACAAGAAACAAGCTATGAATAAAGGAACTGAAACTGAATTATCCAAGAGTATTAAGCTAAAATTGCTTATATATTATCTCCACTCAATACTAAATTGTCCATATCAAAAATAACCTAAAAAAACTATGGTAACTACTTTGACTACTCCCGATACGACATTAGCAGCAATTGAAGCTGCCTTACCCATTGACCCACAACCCTATACTATAGGCGATCGCCCGACAGGTTTAGTTATTGTCGATGTAGTTAACGGCTTCTGCACGATTGGTTATGGTGCCCTAGCACCAACAGAACCCAATGAACAAATTGAGACGATGGTTGCAGAAAGTAACCGTTTAGCAAAAGCATTCACTACTAGAGGTTTACCAGTATTAGCATTTCTAGATACCCACGAACCAGGTAAACCAGAACCACCTTATCCCACTCATTGTGAAAGAGGTTCAGGGGAAGAAAAGTTAGTTCCTCAACTAGAATGGTTAGAGAAAGATCCGAACACCACCTTAATTGAAAAAGACTGCATCAATGGTTTTATCGGTTCTATTGATGTAGATACAGGAAATAATACTTTACTCGAATGGATAAACCACAATAAGCTAGAAGCCTTAGTAGTAGTAGGAATCTGCACCGATATCTGCGTGATGGATTTCGTTGTCACCATTCTATCCGGCAGAAATCATGACCTTACTCCCACTCTCAAAGATATTGCTGTATATACTGAGGGTTGCTCAACTTTCGACATGACCCCAGAAATGGTAACTCAATTGGGTCTACCAAAAACAGCTATTCATCCCCAAGATATAGCCCATCATATGGGTTTATACACCATGGCAGAACGAGGAGCATTTATTGCTTCTGCAATTTTGCTGTAAGATTAAGCTGAATCTTTTGACTCCTTGGAAATGAGTAATGAGCGTCTGACGACGCAGGCAACAGGCAACAGGCAAAAGGCAAAAGGCAACAAGATAAAATACCACGTCGAAAAAGAAAATGAGAAACAAGTCAACTTTCCTTGGAGCCTTCTGCCTTCTGCCCTCTGCCTCCTACCTTCTTTTAAAGAAATACCTAAAAACTATGAATTCTCGTCTGGTAATCGTTACTGGCGCTAGCGGCGCTGTTGGTAACAGCTTTGTTGAGCACTTTTTGCAAGAAACCAATACCAACTGCGTTGCTATTTCGCGATCGCAAATGGAAACTACTGCTCTCAATTGCCAAGTCGATCTCCTCGACACTCAAGCTACACAAGCAACCATTAATCAACTGGAGCTTGAAGGAGTTACAGATGCAGTCTTAATTCACGGCGTAGGCAAATTTAAATACGAAAGCGAGTGTGACAGTGCTTCTGTGGGAACAACTCAAGATGAGGTTGATGATGAAGTATTCTCCTCCAACTATCACACCTTTGTCAACGTTGCCGAACCCCTGATTGCAAAATTGAGTCAAGAGCATCACCGAGGCTCCAAAACCAGCCTTGCCTTATGTGCCTTTGGTTCCATTACCGATAAATACAAAATTCCCTTCTGGCGTTCCTACACCTATGCCAAAGATTCCCTACGGGACTATATCAAAAAATTAGCTAAGTCAAAAGAATGGCAAGGACTAATTAGGGGTAGATTTATCAACGTCAGTACAACCGATACTGGTAATGAAAATCAACTTAGACCTTGTGCAACTGCTGAAGAAAAGAAGTACTGGTTAAAACCAGAAAAGATTGTTAAGCAATCGGTAGCACAACTAGAGAAGTTAACTCCCCTGTGGCAAGAAATCGATGTCTATGAACCTTTGCCAGGGTTTGATCCCCACACCTACTACAACAACTACGACCAAATCCAAAATAAGTGGGAACGACAGATGGGGTTAGGAACTTCTAAATAAAAAAATACAGTAAATTTTATCTCTTGTGGGGTAGACAAGGACAGGCAAGATTGCCTGCCTATCCCACAAGAGTGTTCTCATTATTTTTGGAGATTTCTAGAGTTTAGGACTACCTCAAATGTGAGTTCAGCGATCGCGATACCTTCTTCCCCTGCTATTGAATAGAGTAAGTAAGTTTTTTCTCTTTCGGTGTAAATAGCTGGATCGCGGAGTTCTCGCACCGGTTCTTCTGCAACACCAACCTCGGAAGAGACAATAGGTAAAGCAACTCCTTCATAATCCATTTCTGGTTCGATAACTGTAACTGGTTCTGAAGGAATCCACTTGTCCCAATCCTTGGTTAAATCCACGTAGCTCATTAAGATACGTTCGGGAGCATCGCCATATCTGGAGTAGAATACCAGTAACCAATCGTCTTTTACCAATACAGCACCGTGTCGTAGATTAGGGATAAAATCTTGTCCTGACTCAAAAGCACTCACACCATCTTTTGACCGCAGTAAAACTCCAGCTATAGGACGGTTGTTCATCACAGTACCATACCAGTTGTTGGCAATAGCATAGTGGAGTTCCTGGTGCTGGAAGACTCGAAAATAGTATGGTCCAAGTATCTCTGGCAAAGCTGTAAAATGGAGACCATCTTGAGATTTTGCCAGCATTGTCACCTGATCGTATTTATGCCTCCCCTGATAGTCGCCATGAAAGTACATCCGTATTTCTTTTGCTTCATGGTCAACATGGACATCTGGAGAAGCAATATGATCCAAGCAAGCTGTTTCATCCAAGTGTAGCGTTCCCTGCTCGTAGATCTTCCACTCTCCCTCAAGAGAGTCAGCATAGGCAAGACGAATATATTTACCCAAGTGATGAGCAAAGTAAAGATAATAGCGTCCTAGGGGATTTTCAATCCAGTCAGGGACGCGAATCAGGGATGGACCATTAATATTAGTACCACGATCGCCTTCTAATCCTGGCATTCCCGGTTTAATAATTGGATTTATTGGCAAACGTACAGCTTTAATTGGGAATTTCATACAGCAATAGGAAGCTTATATTCGTAAAGCTTTTCGTAATAGGGTAAACAAAAATTATAAGCATTTTGTAAGTGTTGATTATCTTCTACTGCCACATAATTATCTGTATTTTGCTCCTTGAAACCAGTACTAAACATGGCGTTAGTTACCCAAGTTCCCCCATCCCAATTGGTAAGTTCAGGGCGAAATTTTGGTTCCCATTCTAGGGCTTCTTTAATAAACGGTATTCCAACAGCATCGCAGTAAGCTTTAATTGTTGCTTCGGGCTTTTGTACCAAATCATCGGACTCAATTACTACTGGAATTTTTCCACTGAATTCTTTGGTCATTGCAAAGAGTTTGTAGAGTTGGGCATAACCAGTTTCTTCCAAAGTAAAATCAGGCCATTTGTCGTAAAGTGATGGCAGCATTTTAGCGGGATGACGCACAATAAAAGTATTTTCAAATATAGATAAAAATTCCTTATCGGCTAAGTGGAACATAAAATAAGCCATATCCTTGATAAAAACCGCCTGGGAATCTGCTTGCTGTTGTAGCCTTCGCCAGGTTGTTTGGTAATTATATTCAGGATTGAGTTCTATATCTGGATAACGATTGGTGTCGCGACGCTCTGGGGAGTTGTAGTAAGATAAGCCAAAAGGTTCATGAAAAGCCAGAAAATCACCTCTTTGGCGCATCATATTTTCAAAGACAGTGGAAGTTGAGCGAACCGTTGCCCATAAAGCTAATATTTTTCCCATGGTTAGTTAGATTTTAGATTGAATCAATACAAGCCTAAGTATCTTATTACTCATTACTCATTACTCATTACTTATTACTTATTACTTCAAAAAACTTTCTAGACAAGTCCTAAGAGTTTGAGCGAGAACTCGAACATGTGGTTCTCGCATCATCGTAAAATGGTTGCCTGGAATCTCATGAATTGTCACAGGTTCAGCAGAAATCTTACCCCATTCCCAAGTTGGGTCTTCCAGTATTGTTGTTTCACCGAGGATAGCCTCAAAAATCTCTGTTTCCCTAGCTCGGAAGAAAGTAATTGAAGTTGGGTAACTCTCCTGTGGAACATACTCAACATCAGCTTGAATATTAGCTTGGTAAACTTGAAAAATTCGTGTTAGTTCACCTCGACTTAAATTCAAACCAGCTATGCTCAATCTTTCGAGAAGGTAATCTAACTGGCACTCTTCTCCCATAGATTGAAGTGTTTCAGGAGAAACTTTGAGCGCTTCTCCTAAAGAACCTTGATAAAAACTGCTTAGATCTTCGATCAGTTTAGTATTGTCCCACTCAGAAAAATCTTGATATTTTTGCAGATTTGTCCCTAAACCATCCATAATTGCCAGTAAAGCCACCTCCTGTCCCTGATGTTGTAACTGTTGAGCCATCTCAAAAACTACCTTTCCTCCTGCTGAATGACTCCCCAGAAAATAGGGACCATGGGGCTGAACGGCTTGTAAGGCTTTGATGTGGTGGGTTGCTATGTCTTCCATCTGGGTTAATGGCTCCTCCCCCTCATCTAAACCAAGCGATCGCAAGCCATATAAAGGTTGCTCTGCATCTAGGTGTTGTGCCACGGGATAGAGATCGAAAACATTTCCTAAGACTCCGGGAACAAAGAACAGAGGCGGTTTTGAACCATTTGGCTGAATCGATACTAAAGTAGAGCGGTAAAAGTCATCCTCAACTATACCTTGTTTGATGGAGCCATTGCTGAAACTTTTTGAGTCCTCAAAGTGAGAAACTTCCCTCACCAAATAATTAGTCAACGCTTCCGGTGTGGGATAGTCAAAGAGCAAAGTAGAAGGCACAGATAAACCCAGACTCAATTGCAGAGCATTTCTCAACTCAATAGACATCAAAGAATCTAATCCTAAATCTATGAGTTTTTGCTCTAATGCGATTCGCTCAGGAGAAATTCCGAGTACTTTGGCTACTTGTGTGCGAATGTGAGCAAACAATAATGTTTTACGCTCTCCCATAGGAGCTGTCTCTAATTGCTTACGCAACTCAACGGTTGGAGATGATGCTTGTTGATGGGAATTATTTCGTTCTTTGATAGATTTAAGCTTGACCCATTGATCGATGCGAGTTTGTAAATCTCCACTAGACACAATAATTTGATCGAATTCCATCTTCTGAGTGGATAAAACCCTTTCAAAGGCTTGGATACCCTCTTCTGGAGTTATGGCAAATTCAGCCAGCGCTGCTACAATCTCATAATTTCGATCTTGTTTGGGGAATTCCCAAGTTTCCCAGTTCACACTCAACCAAGGAATCGAATTACTTCGGTTCTGCTGGTGAACGAAAACATCCATAAACAGATTGGCTGCTGAGTAAGCAACGTCACCTAAACCTCCTAGTACAGATGCAATGGAGGACATTAAGATGCAAAAGTCAAGGTTTTTGTTCTGCAAAACCTTTGATAAGACGATGGTTCCTTGTACTTTTCCATGAAAGTGTTGCCAAAGATCAGCTTTAGTTATTTCCTTAATGGAACACAATGCTTTGTCTCCCGTAAACATAACACTGTGGATGACTCCATTGATGTTGCCAAAGCGAGCCTCTGTTTGAGCAATTGCTGCTTCCATTTGTTGTTCATCGGCTACATCAACATTGAGTACCATCACCTCAGCTCCCATAGCCTCTATAGCCTGCAATTTATCAATTTTGCGACTAATCCGATCCTCTGCATCGTGAGTAGCCAGCCATTGAGACCAATCATCCCTGGCAGGAAATAGGGAACGCCCCGTTAAAATGAGTTTGGCGCGTACTGTTTTTGCCAAATGTAACCCCAGGGATAAACCAATAGCTCCTAGTCCGCCGATAATGAGATAAACTCCTGATTCTTTCAGAGGTAATGTCTCTGCTCCAGGTGTTTCTAATCCTATGGGTTCAAACTTTTGCACCCAGCGATGTTTACCTCGGTAAGCGATGGTTAAATCTTCTGAGTGTGCTGTAATTTCTGCCAGTAGTTGGGTTAGAAGTTTTTCCTGCTTCTGCTTTTGGGCTAAGGGAAGAACAAGATCAATACTGCGACAGTTGATATTGGGATATTCTTGCCCAATAACTTTACAGGCTGCAAGTATAGTAGCTTTCTCTGGAGATAATACTTCCTCTCCGCTCACTTCCTGCAGGTTGTTTGATGCAACTGTAAGTTGAAGTGGATCGATGAAATTCAGTTTTTCCAGTGCTTGGACAAGAAATATCAGGCTGTATAAACCTAAATCCTGAGACGTTTCAAAAGATTCTATTCCTAATTCTGTGTGGTTATTTGGAGTGATACTCCACAGATGAATAATGCTACTGGGGTTTTGATTCAGTTGTTTCAGTTCTTGGAGTAGGGTATGGTAGTCATCAGCTTGGGTCGGATTAATGGTGTAAAAGCGATCGCTATGCTTAGCAAACTCTGAACCACAACTCACCCTAACAACTTCACTCCCCTGTATTGCCAGTTTTTCTGCCAGTTTTTCTCCGAGTCCGCACTCATCGATAAATACTAGAATCTCAGACTCAAGCAGCTTTTGACTTGGTTGATAAGCAGGTGGAATAGATCGTTTCCAAGATGGAATATAAAACCAGTCAGCAATATTCGGCTTTTTTTTGACAATCTGTTTTGGTGCAATCCCTCCTGGAGATATTGAAGGGGCAGTTATTCCCATTGAATTATCTTCTGGAGTGATCCAATAACGTTGTCGTTGGAAAGGATAAGTAGGTAAGGGAAGGCGATGACGAGCAAAATCTTGGTCAAAACCAAGCCAATTGATTGGCACACCATGCAAATACAGTTCTGCTAAACTGGTTAATATTTGTTGCCAATCTGAGTGTCCTGGGCGCAAACTGGGTAGCCATAAACCTTGATGTTCCGGGAGACACTGGCGACCCATTCCTAATAAAATTGGTTTGGCTCCAATCTCTAATAATACGTCTATCCCTTGCTGTTCCAAGGTTGACATACTAGCCATAAATTGTACTGGTTGCCGGAGATGATCGCACCAATATTTGCTAGTAGTTATTTCTTCTGTGGCTAACTCTCCCGTGACATTACTTATTAGTTGTAACTGTGGTGAATTAAATTGTACCTGTGCAGCAACTTGGTCAAACTCTGCCAATATCGGTTCCATCAAGGGAGAGTGAAAAGCATGGGAGACAGTTAATTTCTTGGTTTTGATTCCCTTTGCTGCAAGATTGTGCTCAACTGTGTTAATCGCGGCTCTTTTTCCAGAAATTACCACACTCTCGGGCCCATTAATCGCAGCCAAAGAAACATCCCTGCCATAGGGTTTAATTGCTTCTGCTGCTTGTGGAACTGAAGCTAACAACGCTAGCATTTCTCCATCTTGGGGTAATGATTGCATCAACCTACCCCGTTGGGCAATTAGTTTCAGTCCGTCTTCTAGGCTAAAAACCCCAGCAACACAAGCTGCTACATACTCCCCAATACTATGACCCATTACTAGATCGGGTTCAATCCCCCAGGATTTCCACAACTCGGCTAAGGCATATTCAATAGCAAAGATGGCAGGTTGCGTATAGCTTGTTTGGTTAATAAGTTCCTTGTTATCTAAATCTCCATAGAGAACATCCAACAAGGGAATATCTAAGTAGGAACGGAGGATGCGATCGCATTTTTCTAAATTTTTGCGGAAAGTGGGCTGAGTTTCGTAGAGTTGACGACCCATACCAATATACTGAGAACCTTGTCCGGTAAACACAAAGGCAATCTGCTTGGTAGAGGTTGCTTTGAGGGAGTGAATTGTTGGGGGTTCGGAACTATCGTTGATATCAAGAGGCTTTCCAAACCTTTGCAACTGCTCCAGAAGGTCTTGAGTGGAGCTAGCAATAATAGCCAAACGATGGTTAAAATGCTGACGTCCACTATTGGCAGTAAAACAGATATCTGCAATCTCGGCTTCTTGATGAGACTTTAGATAAGTTACATAATTGTGTACCGACTCTGCAACAGCCTGCTCTGTTTTCCCTGATAGGGTCAAAATATGCACAGAACGTTCACTTTTGATTTTTGCCTGAGGGGATCGACTTTTGACTTGTTTCGGGGCTTCTTCTAGAACAACATGAGCATTGGTTCCACCCATACCAAAAGAACTAACTCCAGCACGTAGAGGTGTGACCTTTGCTTCCCATGGAGTGAGGGCTGTATTAACATAAAAGGGGCTATGCTCAAAATCTATATTGGGATTAGGTTCCGTAAAATGCAAGCTTGGTGGTATAGCTTTGTTATGCAGTGCCAGTACTGTTTTAATTAGACTTGCTATCCCTGCTGTCACATCAAGATGCCCGATATTGGTTTTTACCGATCCAATAGCGCAAAAATTATTGTCCTGGCTGTTCGTACTTTGTCGAAACGCTTTTGTTAGTGCTGCAATCTCAATTGGATCTCCCAGAGGTGTCCCAGTTCCATGGGTTTCCACATAACTCACCGTCCTAGGATCTATGTTAGCCATAGCTAGTGCGTCGGAAATGGCTGCTATCTGTCCTTCTATGCTAGGAGCTGTGTAGCTAACTTTTACAGCCCCATCATTATTAATTGCCGATCCTTTAATCACAGCATATATCTTGTCTCCATCAGCGATCGCTTCGTCTAATCGCTTTAAGGCAACTATGCCGACTCCACTACCAAATAAAGTTCCTTGACTTTGGGCATCAAAAGCACGACAGTGACCATCAGGAGATAGCATCATGCCTTCTTGATATAAATAACCAGTCTTATGAGGAACGAAGATAGAAACCCCTCCTGCCAGTGCTAAGTCAGATTCACCACTGCGTAAACTCTGACAAGCTAAGTGAACTGCAACTAGGGAAGTTGAACAGGCAGTTTGCACATTAACACTTGGTCCAGTTAAGTTCAATTTGTAGGAGACGCGCATGGGTAAGTAATCTCTCCCATTGCCTAGGTCGGTATGCACATCTTTAGTACCCCTAAATAGACAATGGGTAAGTAAAGGACTGGCTGGAGAAGCTCCTAAGCTATGAGATATATTGTTAACTAGGTAGGTACTGGGACTCGAACCCCCATAAACTCCCACCGCACCTTGATAATTTTCCGGATTATAGCCTGCAATTTCCAGCGCTTCCCAAGCACATTCTAGGAAAAGTCGATGTTGAGGATCCATCAGTTCAGCTTCTTTATCACTGTAGCCGAAGAACTCTGCATCAAATAGGTCAATATCTGGCAAGATAGGACTAGCTTTAACATAATTGGGGTGTTCGATCCAGTTGGGCTCTTCTAGCTCTATTTCGCGATCGCTAAAGAAGGAAATTGATTCTATTCCATCTTGTAAATTGTTCCAGAAAGCATCGGTATTCTTTGCTCCAGGAAACCGACAAGACATCCCCACTATGGCTATATCGGAGCCATGTCCGATGGGTTTCTTTTTTTTCTTGTACTGCTTAACGGTTGTTTTTCCTCTTTTATCTTGCTCCAAATGTTGAGCCAAGGTAGCGATGGTTGGGTGTTCAAACAGTGTGGTTATAGGTAGATTAGTTGTAAAGATTTTGCTCAGATTTTTGTGAACCCGGATCAACAGTAAAGAATTACCACCTAAATCAAAGAAATTATCATTAATTCCTACTTCCTCTAACTGAAGTACTTCTTGCCAAATCTGAGCAATACGTTTCTCTGTATCCGATTGGGATTTGACTAAAGGTACTGCCAACTCTGGGCGAGAATGGTCTAGAGTTGGTAGTTGGCGACGATCCAACTTACCCATAGGTGTTATCGGAATTTTCTCGAGTACCACAAATGCCGTCGGCATCATGTGAGGCGGTAAACGCTCTTGTAAATGATGGCGTAACCTTAATTTTAGCTCCCTAATCTGCTGGGGTTCAGTGCCTTGTTCCTGAGGTATGAAATAGGCTATCAGTTTCTTTTGGGCTTCTTCTTGTCCTTGCAGAACAACTACACAGCTTTTAATTTCTGGATGTTCTAATAAAGTATTTTCAATTCCAGCTAAGGATACATTATATCCCCGCAGATTGACCATATAATTACAACGACCCCTAATTTCTAGTTTGCCATTGGGTAAAATCGCTGCTAAATCTCCTGTTCTAAAAAAGCGAGTGCCGTTAATATCAACAAAACTGTCAGCAGTCAGCTTGGGTTTATTCAAGTATTCTCGGAACATACAAGGGCTATGGATATACATTTCCCCTTCATTTCCTGGAGAAACTTGCTGCCCATTCTCCTCCAATAAAATTATTTCATCGTCCTCAAAAGGAGTACCGACGGCACAGAATCCTGATGGTAAATCCTCAGTTTCTCGCAAATCATCAATAGCAACAGTAAAACATTCGTTGAGCCCATAATAATTTAATAAACGAGTAGATGGAAGTCTATTTAGTAATTGAGTTTTTAGTTTTTTATTAACTGGTTCACCAGTTAACCAAATAACTTCCAAATTTGATAACTTGGAAATAAGACAATCAACTTCAATTGTATTAAATATACTTTGAATTAAGGAAGGAGATATTGTAATTTCTTTTATTTTATTCTGAGATATAAAATCTAAAAATAGCTGATGATCGTAAAGAATTTCATCAGGAATAATGTATGTGGTTGCACCTTTAAACCAAGGTCTGTATATTTCCCATTGAAATAATACATAGGCTAGAGGATATCCTGCTCTACTTAGACTGAATTGCTCTCGCCTCAATTCCGCAGCAATAATTGCTTGATGAGTTAAGATTATGCCTTTTGGTTCTCCTGTACTGCCTGATGTGTAGATGATATTAGCAATATCTTGAGGTTCTATTGATGGTAATTTTTGCTCTGGTTTTAGGGGTAAATTCCAATTTTTTTTTCTATCTATAGGTAAAATCTTTAAAGAGAGTTTACTACTTATTCTTGAGGAATATTCGCTTTTAGTAATAATTAAATTAGGTTTAGCATCTGCTACCATTTTGGCAAGCAAAGCATCTGGATACTTTAATTCTAGGGGCATAAAAGCTCCACCAGCTTTTAGGATAGCTAGACAAGCAATAATATAATCCTGAGATTTTTCCAGTAAAGCTCCAACAGGTTGATTTGAAGTGACTCCTTGTTTTTGAAGGTAACCTGCTAAATTATCTGTCAATTGATCTAATTGTTGATAAGTAATTGAATTTGTCTGATCTACGAGTGCAATTTCTTGTGGCGTTCTTTGTGCTTGTAATTTGAATAGTTTAGATAAGCTGAGAAAATCTTCCATAGTTTGGCTGATATAATCAGAATGTTGTTTAGAGCTTCAATCCAGACTCATATTTATTGATAACTAACCCAATACTGAATCCGTGTCAATTATGCAACAGGTCTATTAACAAAAAAATCAAAAAAAGTTACATGAAGAATTTTCTTGAAAATCTTGACAGAATCAAAACTCTAGTCACCGACTGGAGTGTACTAAAGATGTCTCGGTAAATTGCTCTCCGCACAGAATGGAGAGGGGACATAAATAGGAGGAAGAAGCTCAATAAACTTGGACACAATTAATTTATTAAGGGAACCTGTTTTATTCCACCTGAAATGTCATCCAAATGTTTCCAGAGTAGTGATTTTCTATACAACCGCAAAGTGCGATCGCGGATTTTACTGTATTTTTCCTTTTCCATGATTCTCCTTCCCTATTCCTTATTTTAGGGATAAACTCAAATCATTATTATTGACCTTATTTTGTTAGCGTCTATTGTTCCAATGCCTCTAATTTAGGGTCTATACATCCTGTTTTTTCGTCCGATAAGTAGTCGGACATAATTAAACTTCGCCGTGTTAAAAAATGTAAAATCAAGGCTAATTTTTATACCACAAGCGTTTTGGCAATCTTTACAAAACCTGATACAGACCCAAAAACTTTTGTCCGACTACTTACTACTCTCTAATTTCGCGAAGGTATTCTAAGTACTAAAGTATTTTGCTACAGGATGATGAGCAACAAATGCCGTAGTAGATTGTTCAGGATATAGGAACTCATTTTCACCCATATACAGATCGATGCGAGAGGTATCGAGTAAATCCATTTGCTTGAATTGATCTGCCATATTAGGACAAGCAGGATAACCGAAACTATAACGAGAGCCTCGATAGCGTTGGCGCATTATATCGGTTATATTATCAGGCTCTTCTGACCCAAAGCCTAATTCCTTACGGATTCTAGCGTGCAACCAGTCCGCTATGGCGTCTGCCATCTGCATCGCCACACCATGATAATAGTGGTAGTCAAGATAATTATCTGCTTCAAATAGCTTCTGTGCATAGGTGGTTCCGATTTGACCTGCTGTTACAATTTGCATGGGGAAGACATCTATTTGACCTGATTCTTTAGTGGCATAGAAATCCGCAATACAAAGACGTTTTCCTGCTCGTTGACGGGGGAATTCAAAGGTTGTTAACAGTTTATTGTGATCTTGTGGATCGTAAACATATAATGTATTCCCTTCGGCGTTACAGGGGAAATAGCCATAAATTGCTGCCGGATGTATTAGGTCATCGGCAATAACTTTTTCTTTCCATTCTTCTAAAATTCCATAAGCTTTTGTGGCTAAAAAGTCATTATAATCTTGTTGTGATTGATCTTTTAGCTTACGGAATCGCCACCGCCCCACGTATAAAAGCTGTACATCTACATAAGGGAAAATGTCTTCAATCGATATGTCTCCATCTTTTAATACTTGAGTTCCCCAAAAAGGAGGAGTAGGGCGTTCTACATCTAAAGTTACTACATCGGAACGCTTAGTATCAATTACCACAGATTTTTTGACCGATGATTCTTTTGCCAAAGATTCTTCAGTATAAACAAATGAATCATTCATATAAAGTTTATATTGATTTGCTTCTGCAAATGGTACTTGCCCCACTTCTTCTGAGAGAAGTGAGGGAGGAGGTGAAGCTTCTTCATCTAAAAATCCTTTAAGATCGTCCCAATTATTTGCAGATTTAGCTGACATGAGTTTATCCATAAAATGCCAGTCTGAAAAAGCATTTTTACCATAGACAACTTTACCTTTATAGAGATTTTGGCAATCATGATTAACAAATTTAGGAGTTAAAGCAGCACCACCTAAAATAACAGGAACGGCAATACCTTTTTGATTGAAAATTTCTAAATTATCTTTCATCACTGCCATAGCCTTGATCAATAAACCACTCATAGCAATGCAGTCTGGTTTATGTTCTTCGTAGGCTTTGAGAATGTTATCAATTGGTTGATTAATGCCTAAATTAATAACATTGTAACCATTGCTAGTAAGGATAATATCAACTAGATTTTTGCCAAGATCATGAAGGTCACCTTCTACTGTCGCAATGAGACATTTACCCTGAGTAGTATCGTCAGCTTCTTCCTTATTCATATAGCGTTCTAAATACGCTACCGCCGATTTTTTAGTCTCCGCCGACTTGATAACAGACGGTAACGGAATTTCTCTTGAACCATATAATTCTCCAACAGTTCTCATCGCATCTAAGAGGCAATTGTTAATGATCTGTTGGGGTGAATATTCTTTTAAAGCTTCATCTAAAGCTTCATTTAAGCCAATACATTGCCCATCAATAATGTGTTGTTTGAGAGGTTCTAAAAAGATTTTGTTCATTGCTAGTTGTGATTCAGAAACAGTTTAAATTATATTTAAAAGTCATTATAATAAGTATTTGAACATAAATAAAGTCAATTGTATTAAATTATATTAAGAAGCTCAAATGAGAGCTAAAATACCAAACTAAATACTCTAATTCAGCAATACCGCAAATTTAAATGATAAATATTTTATTAATCTGAACAAGACTCCAGAAAGGGTTATACTCCAACTAACGCCGCATTTCTACCAGCGATCCTACCAAACACGAGACATTCAGTTATAGAACATCCTCCTAGGCGAGAGGCACCATGAATACCTCCTGTCACTTCCCCGGCCGCATACAAGCCTTTTATCGGCTGACCATTATTATCAATAACTTGAGCTTTAGTGTTGATGGTAACGCCTCCCATCGTGTAATGAACCTTAGGCCACAATCGCATAGCATAATATGGAGAATGGAGAGGTCTGGCATCTAATGGAATAGGCTTGTGCCAACTCTCATCTTGATGATTAGAGACATATTTGTTGTACTGATCAAGAGTTTCTCTTAAAACTTGATAAGACAAGGAATATGCTGTAGCAAGCTCTTCCAAATCTTCAAACCTTTTAACAATATCCTTGCTTAGGTACCGTTCCATACTGTGACCAGAAATGTTTGTACCGTCCAAATCAGCAATACCAATGCTGGGTTGACCAATGTCTAAAATTGCATCTGCTCTAATTTTTCTGTCGGCTAATTCATTAAAAAAACGCTTTCCTGTTAAGGGATGAACTACTATCCCATAGGGAAAAACTGTATAAAAAAATTCGCTGGCCACTTTATCACCTTTCTCGTCAGGAGAACTCCAAGGTGATAACTGAATATAATCCAAATGTACAGAACTAGCACCAATTCTGATGGACTCTAGCATTCCTTCTGCTGTAGTATCCAAACGATTAGTATTACCTACAGTGCTTGTTAGACGAGCATCATGAAGGCTTCGGAAAGCAACATCTCCGCCAAAACCACCAGTAGCTAAAACTACACCACTATTTGCATAGACTGTTCTGGCTTGGTCTTGCTTTTTGTCATAAACTGCAATCTCTCGAACATCCTTTCCGAATTTAATCAGACAAATACTGGTTTTTATCTGAATGCCTAACTCCTTTGCCTTGGAAAGGAGAGGTTTCATAATTGCTGTTCCAGATGCATTATGTAGAATATGGATACGAGCAACAGAATGACCACCGAAGAGTATGGGCTTAGGTCTAAATTTGACAAATAAATATTCAGTCAGCCACTCCAGTATAGAATTAGACTGTTGAGCAACCATCTGAGCCAGAGATGGAGCATTCAGATTCAGACCAGCTCTCAACATATCCTCATACATCAGTTCCCAAGAGTCTAAAATACCGTATTGTTTCTGAAAATAAGTCCCGGCAACAGCTATCCCTCCATCACTCATGATCGAATTTCCGCCACAGGCGCTACGCTTTTCTAGAACAAGGACAGATGCACCTAAATTTTTAGCTTCTATGGCAGCTGCTAACCCAGCAGCTCCGCTACCGATGACGATCACATCAGCTTTTTCATCCCAAACCTCTTCTTTACCTGGAATCAGCATTAAATTAAATCTTGAAAGCAGCAATCAACTATAGCAACAAGGGTTCGACCCGATATTTCTTTGTGATCCTAATTTAGGATTACTATATAATCAAATAGCCCTGGACAAAGCCGCAATTATCCATTAAGATAAGCTCGTTAAGTCTTCATCTTCATAAATCAGGCATAATTAGCCAAGCATATTTGAGAAATTACCAATTAGAGCTAACATTAACTTCTTACATCTCAATCTGAAATTTTTTTGTCAAAAGAGTTACTAGTTTCAATTTAAAGATGTTTACAACCACTCTTGCAACCTCAGATTCACAGGGTAAATCGCGACTTCCCGGTAATTTAAGCGATGCGTGATCGCCATGAAATTAGTCTAAAAGAGAACATTCGAGTTACAGCCCTCAAGCCTATCCAATGAATGCTAGAGATGTTATTCTAAGTCGTATTTTTTTTGATAAAGTGTTCCGTTAACCAATCGCTGACTAGAGCCAAGCCTGATTTTTATCCTAGACTCCTTACAAATTATGACCCTACCACAAACGCAAAGCCCAAATCATCTCTCAGAAGAGGAGGCTTTGATGTACGATTGGCGGATTTATAGTATTCGCAAGGCACTCGAACAACGGGGAAAAGCCACAGGAGTTTTGCACATCCAAGATTTGTTGGACTTAGGTCACTTAGAGCAGTACCATTACTTTGGAAGCAAAGCATGCGATCGAGCCATTGAGACACTCCAGTTGAATCCTACGTCCCAAGTATTGGACATTGGTAGTGGGGTAGGTGGACCTGCTCGCTATATCAGTCACAAAACAGGATGTCAGATTCAGGGTGTGGAGTTGAGGGAAGACTTTAATAATATCGCCCGAGAGCTGACTGAACGAGTAGGATTGCATCAAAAAATCCAGTATTTGACGGGTAGCATTCTTAGCCCCCAGGTGATCAATGCGCTAGAAATTAATTCGTTCGACAGTGTGGTTTCATTTCTTTGTTTTCTACACATCAAGGAGCGTCAAGCACTGCTAGATATCTGTTTTCGTTCCCTTAAGGAAGGTGGGCAGATCTATATTGAAGACTATGTTGCTAATGCTCCCCTGACACCAGATATCCAAGCGAAGCTTAGGGATGAGGTTCAAGCTCCCTATGTACCAACTCATGATGTCTATCGCCATCACTTTGAACAGGCTGGGTTTACAGACATTTGCTTTGTTGATTTAACAACGGGATGGAGATCTTGGGTTGAAGAACGCTATCAGAACTTTATTAAATCTAAAGAAGAATCCGTTCGCATTTTTGGTGAGGATGCCTACAATCATCGCAGTCAGTTCTATCAAACGATTCATAACTTGTTTGAGAGCCTTAATATTGGGGGTTGTTTAATCACAGCGAGCAAACCTTGTCAGCTCAAAACCAGTCAGCTGCCTGATGCCTATTTTTCTGTGCGCACTTCCGTATACAGTGAGCAGTATCACTTTTTCTTAGAAGACGGTTCTCTGATTGCCCTGCGATATTTCCGAACTGGAACACTTGAACACTACTCCGCTTGGTGGTGCGATACTCAAGGACATTCTAGAGAACTGCTCAACACCTCTGAAAGCCAATGTTCACAACCTCATATTCAAATTATTAAGGACGATTGCAGTGGAAAAATTCGTCTGGTTGAAACTGATCTAGAGATTGACTTTCAAGTAGCCACTCAGCTTTCTTGGGGTGTTCCTGCGGAGAAAGAAAGTCATCCAGTGATCCACCAGCCTCAACTTTTGGGGACAGTTCGGATGGGAGACCAAACTCAAACTGCAGTAGGATATTGCAAGATCTTTGAGGGTAGCTATCCTAAGTTTTGGGGCTACCATTTTGTCCATGCCTTCTTTCCTAACTATGGCATTATTTGGAGTGCTGATGCCACCTTTGGGCAGGAGAAATATAACTACTTTAAGCTGCTCAATTTGCCTCAAGAAGAAGAGAAAACAATCCTTCATGGAGATGCATCCTATCATCGTCAAGCCAGTGCCTACACCCAGATCAATGCTCAATCCTACCATTTAAAGTTTGAGCAAAAGACCTTTGGCTCGTGGTCAAGTGTGCTGCGTAACAATTCATCTACGATGGAAAGTGACCTGCATTTAGACTATAAACATGCCCTGTTGGAAATAGATGGTCAGAAGATCACTGAAGGGGTTTGTCTAAAAGAATCTTGTTTCGGTACGCTTGCTTAGCGGGTATGGCTCTATAGGTCAACTATTTTTTTACAAGTATTTTTCAGCTCAAGAGCAGATAAGTAAAGGTTGAAATAACCAATCTTTGTTCAGGATTCCACGATCTTGAAAGAGCTAGTCGTATTTTTGTTTAAACAACAGTGAAAAGAGAGCATCGCCCAGTGACTAAACAACCTTCCAATCATCCTTCTCAGTTCGATATCCTGGTAATAGGTAGTGGTGCAGCGGGACTCTATGCCACCCTCTGCTTACCTGCTCACTTACAAGTGGGCTTAATTACCAAAGATGCCCTTAAAACTGGCTCAAGTAGCTGGGCGCAAGGAGGGATTGCTGCTGCCATTGACCCCACAGACACACCAGAGTTACATCTTGCTGATACCATCAAGGCAGGTGCTGGTCTTTGCGAACCAGAGGCGGTAAGATTTTTAGTCGAGAATGCCTCTGCTGCGATTGAATCTCTTGTAGACATGGGAGTAGACTTTGATCGCCAAGGGAAAAAGCTAGCCATGACTCTAGAGGCAGCTCACTCCCGTCCCCGCGTCCTCCATTCTGCCGATACCACAGGACGAGCCATCGTCGATACTCTTACTGAACAAGTCCTGCAACGTCCCAATATCCAAGTAATTTCCCCAGCATTGGCTTTGAGTTTGTGGATTAATGACTCAACTGGTGATTGTCAGGGGATGAGTATACTTTATCAAGGGCAAATTAGCTGGATAAAAGCATCTGCAGTTATCTTAGCAACTGGTGGTGGTGGTCAAGTATTTTCCCAAACCACTAATCCCACGGTAAGTACCGGAGACGGAGTAGCACTGGCTTGGCGTGCGGGAGCTGTGGTGAGGGACTTAGAGTTTTTCCAATTTCATCCCACTGCTTTAAACAAACTAGGAGCACCCCGTTTTCTGATTACTGAAGCAGTTAGAGGAGAGGGAGCTCATTTAGTAGACTCTCAAGGACAGCGCTTTGCCTTCAATTATCACTCTGATGGGGAACTAGCACCAAGGGATGTCGTCAGTCGGGCAATTTTTAGTCACTTACAACAAACTGCACCGAAGCCATACTGTGCATACCTAGACTTGCACCCCATCCCCACTGAACACATCCACTACCGTTTCCCCAATATCATTAAAGTTTGTCAACACTGGGGTATTGATGTTTTGAGCCAACCTATTCCAGTGGCTCCTGCAGCTCATTACTGGATGGGAGGCATTGTTACCGATGTACATAGCGAAACTTCCATTAAGGGACTATATGCTATTGGTGAAACAGCAAGTACAGGGGTTCAGGGTGCCAATCGTTTAGCTAGTAACTCTCTATTGGAATGCGTGGTGTTTGCTGCTGAACTGTCACGACTGGAAATTGAACCTAATTTGACACCTGAAGAGTCTCTTTCTGTAATCACCGAGCCACGAGACTGGGAAACAGAGATGGAAGCAATTACCTCAGTGCGGCAAAATTTGCCCCAACTAATGTGGCAAAGTGCAGGCATTTGTCGTTCCCAAGAAACATTAGAGGCGGCAATTGCCCAAGTTAGTTCTTGGCGTTGTCAATTAGCAGCTTTAGAAGTAACTCAATACTTATCTAACCTAACACCTAACCAAACGGTGCAATTAACCTCAGCCAAAGCTCAACAGCAACTCCGGACTTGTGCCGAAACCCTCAATCTGCTTGATATTGCCTACTTAATCCTCAAAAGTGCTGCTTGGCGTACTGAAAGCCGAGGGGGGCATTACCGTAGTGATTATCCGCAAACTTCATCCGATTGGCAAGTACATACTTTGGTACAAGGCGAAAGTTGGCGTAAATCACCAGTCATTGAAGTTGCTCAGATCAACTCAAATGCAGCAGATGGCAATTTAATGCAATTTAATCGAGGCAAAACAGGGAAAAATTTACAGAACTTACGCACCGTAAGCAAATTAGGTCATCCTGAGCGTTAGTGTGACGTGCCTGACGGGGTGAAAAGCTTTTCACCCCATTGATCTCCAAAAAGATCAGCACTTATTGACAGGTTGATTAGCTAATGACTCACCGTTCGCTCAAATTATTAGTCTTTATCGATAATTTTCTTAACACAGCAGTGTGGGGACTGTAACAGAATTTCCAAAACTTTTGGGTATGTTAGAGAAGTAGAAGTAAAGTTCAACTATTTTTATCAACTTTTCACCTCACTTTTTAGATACTCAAGAAAAAATGGTCTCCACTTTTCCAACCCCCAGTTCTGTTAACGTTTCCCAAATTAGATTCAACATTCGCTCTATGCAAGGTCAATTGGTTGATTGGCGAAGGCGCTTACACCAAAGACCTGAACTGGGTTTTCAAGAACAAATGACATCTGAGTTTATTGCCCAAAAGTTAAAAGAATGGGGCATTGAACATCAAACTGGCATTGCCAAAACTGGTATTGTTGCTAAAATTTCTGGTAACCGTCCAGGACCAGTGCTGGCAATTCGGGCAGATATGGATGCTCTGCCAATTCAAGAAGAGAACGATGTGCCTTATCGGTCACTCAATGAAGGTAAAATGCATGCTTGCGGTCATGATGGTCATACTGCGATCGCATTAGGAACTGCTTACTATCTTTCCCAACATCCCGAAGACTTTAGCGGAACTGTAAAAATTATCTTTCAACCAGCTGAGGAAGGACCAGGGGGAGCCAAGCCGATGATTGAAGAGGGAGTTTTGAGTAATCCCGAAGTAGAGGCAATTATCGGTTTACATCTGTGGAACAATCTCCCCATCGGTACAGTGGGAGTTCGGAGTGGTCCTTTGATGGCAGCAGTGGAGAGTTTCCGTTGCACGATATTAGGGAAAGGTGGACATGGTGCTATGCCTCATCAGACTGTTGATTCAGTCGTAGTCAGTGCCCAAATTATCAATGCTCTACAAACGATTGTGGCTCGTAATGTTAACCCCCTTGAATCAGCAGTTGTTACTGTCGGTGAACTCCATGCAGGCAAAGCTCACAATGTTATTGCTGATACAGCACGCCTGAGTGGCACAGTTAGGTATTTCAACCGCAAGCTAGAAGGATATTTTGGTCAGCGTGTTGAGCAGTTAATCGCTGGTATTTGTCAGAGTCATGGTGCCAGTTACGATTTAAATTATTGGCGGCTTTATCCTCCAGTAATCAACGATGCCAAGATTGCTGAATTAGTACGTTCGGTGGCTACAGATGTAGTAGAAACACCACTAGGAATTGTCCCAGAATGCCAAACTATGGCAAGTGAAGATATGTCATTTTTCCTCGAGGCTGTACCTGGTTGCTATTTTTTCCTTGGCTCAGCTAACGCTGCTAAAGGTTTGGCTTACCCTCATCATCATCCCCGATTTAATTTTGATGAAACAGCTTTAGGTATGGGGGTAGAAATTTTTGTGCGTTGCGTCGAAAAATTTTGCTGCTAATCAATAAAAAAGACGAACTACAGTCTCCTGTTGCAAGAGTGCCTATTGCCTATTGCCTTGCTAAAACGCATTTTAAATGCGTTTTAGCTTACCTGCTCACAACCTTACTTCCACACTTGATCAATTGGTGGTGGTTCTGTACCTTGATAAAGAACACCCCATTCATAGTTAGATGGTTCTGGCGGTGTTCCTGGTGATGCTGTAGACTGGTCAGTAGTTTTGGGAGGATTAGTCGAAGATTGAGTTGGGTTAATAGCACGAACACTATTAAGCCAACTAGGACTACTCTTCTGTTTCACAGGTAAGGGAGTCTGGTTCCCCTGATCAAGAGATTGAGTGAGATAGTGCAAACCTTCAGCCAATTTGTTCAAGTGGGAGCATCGATAATCTGCTGCTTGCCAGTCTCCAGCTTCTAAAGCTTCAATGTATCCCTTCTGTAGGGCTCCGATTAGCCTCAGGTGGATTTCTATAAGTGGATGATTGTTGGTCATTGGTTATTAGTTTTCTTTATATAAGCCTTTCAGTAACATATTTATTAAACAGAAAATTCTTTGAGCAAAGAAATAGCTGCCGGAATTAATTTTGGAAGTCCCGAATTGCGTCAAATCTTGTTTGGGAAGAACTTGATGCGCTGATATATCGACTCACGCATATAATGATATCGATATTCTATTTTCCTCTTACCAACCCCAATTATTCAATGATTTTCTTAGCCCAACTTAGCTTTGGTGGAGCCTTGCCAGCAGCAATAGGAATTATTTGTTTTACCCTAGCATTTGTCTTTGCCAGTTTGGTAGAGTACTGGCTCCATCGTCTTATGCATGTATCACGCCGAATTGGTGAACGTCACCGTGATCACCACCGCCGTAACGAGGGACAAGGAGTGTTGTGGGAATTTCGGGACTATGTGAGGGGTAGTTTTGTGGTGATGTGCTTAATGTTTTTCTACTCTTGGAGTGCTGGCATTGGTTGGTTCTTGGGGGGACTATCTTATGCTGCATTTTCTGCTTATGCCCATCAGCTACAACACGAAAACCCCAGAAAGTGTTTTTGGATGAAGATGCCAGTTCACTACGTGCATCACAAGTACGGTATGTGGCATCACAATTTTGGCTTAGCTGTAGACTGGTGGGACAGAGTTTTTGGTACGTATAAACCTGTGGAATGGCTTACAGAAGAGGAACTTCAACAACCAGAAAGAGGTTACTTACAACTCCGTTGGCGCTAAATTATTGACCAATGACAAATAACAAATGACCGATAACCAATCATATTCCATGACTCTTACCAATTACCCAATGACGACGGAAGAAACGAGAAAGAGCGGATTCTTCCAACGATAAGTAAATTGGACGTCCATGGGGACAAGTGCGAGGATGACGAGTAACTTTCCATTGATCTAAGAGCTTCTGCATTTCGGGTAAACTTAAAGGTGTGCCATTGCGAATGGCACTGCGACAAGCTGTGGCTACCTGAGCAGTTTGCAAATCTCCTCCCAAACTTAGTTCTAACAGAGCATCCCCGCAATCATCTCGCTCTTGCAGGAGTGCTGGAGCGCTTCTTAAAGCCCATACCTGATCACCGAAGTTTTCTATATCCAATCCTAAACGTTGTAGTTGCTCTACTTGAGCAGGAGTCAGATTGCGGAGAATTACTGGCGGTTCAACAGGAACTAGTTGCCAAAGATCACATAATTGCTCAAACAACACCCGCTCATGGGCAATATGTTGCTCTACTAACCACATGCCTGTAGGATGCTCTGCCAAAATATACATATTATGAACTTGGGCAACAGCCCGCAGTTCCATCAACCCTAGTTGATTAGTTGGCTTACTGGTTTCCTCTTCTGAAGATGCTGATGCTGAGAGAGTAGCATCAGCATCTGTGTTGTAATTACCCTTGGCGGCTGAGGCTTTGAGCAACTTCCCTACTCGCTCTGATAGCACAGTTTCCGAGAGATTAAACGGACTAATGCGCAAGGTTTGCTCAATAGCTTGAGCAACCTGCTCTTGCCAATAATTGAGGGAATGTAAATAAATTTCTGCTTTGGCAGGGTGGCGATTCCAATCAATTTGACTGGGAGAAACTTGGAGGTGCACAAAACAAATCGGGTAGCGATCGCGGGGTAAAGTTCGCGCCATTGCTGATAAAATGGTTTGCTCCAACTCAGGCGATCGCACTAAGCGTCTATTGGTGGCTACCCTTACCCAATCCGGACGTCTTCTATGGCAACGGTCCGGTAGTCCCAATACTAACTCAATTTGAGATTTTTTTTCTCCCCTTTTCCCCTTCTCCCCTTCTCCCTCCATCTCTGGGGTTGGTACTTCTAACCTCAAATGCTGCAAATCACTAGGGCGTACCTGACGGAGGATTTGGGGGAGAATATCTTGGGGAGTAGTACTTGGACTTAGATTAAACCAAGGACGCTCATTTTGCAGCACCTGCCAAGTTACCCAAGGATGGCATAGAGCGATTTGCTGAATTGTGGCTTGTACCCCTCGCAATAGTTGTGCTGCTGAAGGTAGTCCCTGGCGGCGCACGGGCCAATTACCAAATAAATTAGAGACAGTAACTATCGTACCTGGTGCGATCGCAGCAGCAATTTCCTGTACTGGTTCCCCTTGAGAATCGTAAGTAATTCGCCAGCCTTCCATAGTTTCTGTCAGTCTGCTTAAAATCTCTAACTCTGCCAGAGCTGCCAGACTATGTAAAGCTTCCCCACGAAATCCTAAACTGGTAATCTTCCACAAATCATCACTACTGCGGATTTTGCTGGTACTATGGGCAGATGCTGCTTGTCGCAAATCTGCCAAATTCATACCCGTACCATTATCCGCCACTTGTACCCGCCACTGAGCAGGTGAGACAGATACAGCAATCCTAGTTGCACCAGCATCAAGGGAGTTTTCCACCAACTCTCGAACTACTGCCGCCAATGAGTCAATTACCTCACCAGCAGCGATGAGATTTACTACTTCCTTGGGTAAGGTTTGGATACCATCGGTCACAAGTTCTAGTTGAGGTAGAATTACCAAAGTCGCCTCCTGACTTCTGACTTCTGACTCCTTGCCCTGAATAGGCATTAATTAATCAGTGTCCATTGAGAAAATGTAGCAGCTTGACCGCAATGATGATTGTCTTGATCAAGTATATTCCATACGGTAACGTTTGAAATCATGTATCGTTTACCAGTGCTAGAAATTCGCACTCCTCGATAGTTGTTAAGATAACCCTTGGTTGTCACTTGGTTCAACAGGCGTAAACGCTCTTCCCGCTCCATCGGTTCAGCTGAATACCTAGAAGGCATCTTGGTAAAGTTTTCCCAATCCATCTCCCAAAATTCTAAAGCCTTCCGGTTGCCATAGTTGTAAATAGGGTCTGGCTCGGTACCATGAGACAATACTGGAAAAGGCACTTCAAATAGTGCCTTCGCTATCTCAATTGGTGAGCCACTAAAGTCAAGGAGAGAATTTCCTGTCCAATGCTGATAACTCTTTAGTAGAAGTTGACTGTGGGAAATTATCGCCTCCTGCTGCCAAGGAAATTGGATATCACTACTCATAAATTTCAGGAAACTGCTGCATAAGGTTGCCAGATTCAGCCAAACCTTGAGGCTGTTTGAGTTTTTCTCCTCTTGCAGAAAAAAGTTACGGAACCTTGTAGCTACCTTAATCTTCGATATCAGTATTATAAGATTGTTATCAGATAAGGTAAGGAGTTGTTTGTAAACAACTTCTCCTTTGGTTCTTCAATTTTTCCGGATTAGATAAGCTACACACTCAAAGTTAATATATCAACAAGTCCTAGGGGGTAGGGCATGGAGTTAAATTTTTTACGTATATTTCAGTCAAACAACCAGTCGGACACCCTTGGTGGGCGTTACAAAATCATTAGCCAGTTGGGAGCGGGTGGGTTTGGTAAAACCTTTGTTGCTGAAGATCTGCACTTGCCAGGGCATCCTCAATGCGTAGTCAAGCAACTTAAACCCCAAGTGAGTGATGCGAAAAGCCTGCAAATGGCCAGACGCCTGTTCGACACAGAAGCCCAAGTCCTCTACCAACTAGGTAACCATGACCAAATACCCCGTCTACTGGCTCATTTTGAAGATAATCAGGAGTTTTATCTTGCCCAGGAATTAATTGAAGGGGAATTGTTGTCTAAGGAGTTAGTCAAAGGCAAGCCTTGCTCAGAAGCCAAAGTAATTAAGCTGTTACAAGATATTCTAGAGGTACTGGCGTTTGTCCATCAGCAGGATGTAATTCACCGGGATATCAAACCTTCCAATCTGATTCGCCGCCGACAGGATAGCAAAATTGTGCTGATTGACTTTGGTGCCGTTAAGCAAGTAAGCACTCAATTTGTCAATCCCCAGAAAGAGCACACAAAAACAATTTCTATCGGTACTCAGGGTTATACGCCTAAAGAACAGTTAGGTGGTAATCCCCGTTTTAGCAGCGATGTCTACGCTGTGGGTATCATTGGTATCCAAGCGTTGACTGGAGTTCATCCCCGGCATCTCAAGGAACATCCTGATACAGGGGAAATTGAATGGCGCGATTCTTTTGAGGGTTCCCATTCACCCAGCAGGAGTCAACATCAAGAAAGTGAGCATCACCATCAAGAAGTTAGCCCAGAACTAGCCCAAATTCTAGACTACATGGTGTGCTATGATTTTCGCGATCGCTATCCGACAGCAACAGAAGCTTTGGCAGCATTGCAGAGTTTGCCTTTGTTTCAAGGCTCCCAGGAAAGGGAAGCTTTATCTAATCTAGAATTGCAATCTCCAGGTAGTACCAGTGATGCAACTTTCGGGGAAAGTGACCAATTATCCACTCACATTTGGGAAAAATCAGCATCTTCAGAGCAAGCCTCAACTGATATTTGGGAGCCCTCAGCATCCTCAGAACAAGCCTCAACTGATATTTGGGAACCTTCAGCATCCTCAAATCAGTTCCAGTCAGCAGCTAGGAGCAGCTCAACAAGCTCCCGTAGTGAACCTGTATCTTCTGAACCCTCTTTACCATCAACCCCAACAGTCGTTGCTCAGCCATGGTGGGGGAAAGGACTGTTTCTCAAGTTGGGAGCCATTTTAGCAGTTTCAGCGGCGGTGGGAGGAACCTTTTGGTTCACTAAAAATTTCCCCTCTTCTCAAACTGCTAGTCAAACCGCCAACCTTGGCAGTGGAGTAAAAGAAAGTCCTAGCCCTAACTCTACTACTAGTTCGACTAAAGAATCTCCATCATCTACTCCAGAGAGTAAATCCACCACTTCTACTGATAAAACTGCTGATTCAGCTACTCCCTCTCCATCATCTACTCCAGAGAGTAAATCTACTGAGACTCCTACTGTTAATACTCTTAATTCAACTACTCCATCTAATCCAGAGAGTAAATCCACTACCACTCCTACTGCTAAAACTGCTGACTCAACTAGCCAACCATCCCCTACCACTAGCCAACCATCCCTTAGCAACTCACCTGCTGCTCAACCAAAACCATCCACTCCCGTACCACCAGCGCAACCATCCACTCCTCCTACTGCCGAACCAACAGCAGCAGAATTACTCAGTAAAGCGGATAGTCTGCGGCAAGCAGGAAACTACCAAGGAGCTCTTGCTACCTATGATCAAGCCATTGCTAGCAAATCGAATGTGCCAGAAGCTCATTGGGGTCGCTGTTATAGCTTAAACAAATTAGGGCGTTCTACAGACGCGATTACCGCATGCGATGCAGCTCTTACCTTCAACCCTAAATACCCAGAAGCTCTCTGGAGCAAGGGTTCTATCCTAGAGCAACAACAACCCCTAGAAGCTCTCAAGCTTTATGAACAAGCCCTCGCCCTCAAGCCCAATTTTGCCGATGCTTGGCAGAATAAAGGAGTAGCACTCCATAAACTAGGTCGCTACAGTGAAGCTGTTAGTGCCTTTGATAAAGCCATTGCACTCAAGCCTAATTCTGCCGATGCTTGGAGCAACCGAGGGGCAGCGCTTTGGGCACTCAAAGATTTTGATAAAGCGATCGCTTCTATGGACAAGGCAATTCAAGTTGATCCTAGTAACCAAGCTGCAATTAACCTGCGCCAGCAGGTAAAGCAAAAATTGGGACGGTAAGGAAGGTACGTATCACTGCTCTGTGAGCCCCATCAACCAACATTTACCTGATGCAATCGTCTATTACCCAATTCAATCTTCTCTACTAACTCTTGCGTTGCTCGTCTTTTTTCCTGCCCACCCTACACCCTACACCCCACACCCCACACGCAGATCTTCGTGTTATATAAAATAGAAAAAAGCATGCTACACATCGTTCTTATCCTTCTTCCCACACCTCCGAATCAATCATCTGTTGCAACTACTTAGCAATTTCATATTAGAAGGGGCAATAAATATGCTAGTTAAAGCATCTAAAACCATTGAGCGTGAAAGTCTATCTCATTTGCTTCTACCAATTGGTGATGATAGAACTACTTCCTCTGAATCTTTAGAGCCACGATTCCGCTTTTTGATTCCTGGTAGCAATAAAGTTCGTGTTGTCAGGGGACTATTGTCTGCTTCTGAAAGTACAAGCTTGATTCAAGCCACCGAGAGTTTAGGCTTTAGTGTTCCAACTGCCTTTGATAGGTCCGTGCGAGCATGTAAACGCTATCATACAGTTGATCTGGCTATGAGTAACGCTATCATGTCACGTTTGAAAAGTTACTTACCAGAAATTGTGCATATAGATGGCGTGCGTTGGAGATTAAAACGCTTTACTCATCATTGGCGATATATTAAGTACTTACCCAAAGGTCATTTTGTTCCTCATTATGATGGCGCAAAAATGTTGCGATATCCCACTCCCGCTATTAGTGTTTTTACCGTACAAATTTATTTGAATGATGATTTTACGGGTGGAAATACTCGCTTCTATTCTGACTATCAACCTGTTAGATATGCTAGTCATAATATTCCTCTTGGGGAAGTTAAAAAGTTTAGGCCATCTAATTCACCTACTCATGAAGTCAAACCAGAAACCGGTAGCGCCTTGATTTTCGATCACGTTCATAATGTGCTACATGATGGTGCTGAAGTAAAATCTGGAGTGAAGTACATTATGAGAGGTGATGTACTCTATGAAGTGTTCCCAGAAGATGTGCTTCAATTACTACATAATGCATCTACTTTATATCCTCAGACTTTACATTGGTGTCCAGAAACAGCAATGAAGTATGGTACTAGGAACCATGTGGGACAAGTATGGTTCTGTGACTGTGCTGATGATGGTCACGGTTCTTTTATTCATCACTCTGAAGATTGCTCTTTTAATGAAATCCCACCTCATATTTCCCTCACCTCCGAGCAACAGAAGGAAGAAGTATCTCCTGCATCTACAAGAGAAGCTATCAATAACTTACCTGATCAAGATATGCAATCATTGATCTACATTTTAGTAAGTGGCAAACGAGCATCAGGCAAAGATTACATAACTAATCTGCTTTACGATTCCTTAATAGCCAAAGATATTTCAGTTTATCGCACTGCACTTGGTCAGATAAATAAGCGTTCCTATGCTGCATCAATTGGTATTGATGCTATGCGTTTAGAGCATGATCGTGAATTTAAAGAATCTCATCGTATCGCTATGATTGCTCACCATACAGCACGAAATGCTCAAGACCCAGAATGGTGTTTAAAGGAAGTACAATCTCATGCCAAACAAGCCAATGCAGAGGTATTATTACTTAGTGATATCCGCACACTACAAGACTTACATTGGTTCAAACAACAGCCTGGTGAAGTGATACTATTACGTATAACGGCATCGGATGAAACCCGCAAGTCAAGAGGATGGAATCCTTGTCAAAAAAAAGATTCCTTGCATACTGAAACTGAACTTGATAGTTTCTTTAATTGGACAGCTTGTTGGGATAACAGTGATTGTTCTAAGGAAAGCACTCAGCTCTTGCATGAATGGATAGAATACACTGTAATTCCTAGAATTCCCTTTTGTCATAGTCTAAACTCCAGTGAGTGAAAAAAAGTGTGGGGAGTGTGGGGAGTGTGGGAAGTGTGGGGAGATAGAGATACAAAGGAGAACTTATGATTTTTTGAACACTAAGGCTATAAATCCCTCCTCATATTTCGTTCACCCTCCTGGGGAGCTCTCGATTAACTAAAGTTGATGGCAAATTCCAAAAACTGAAGTGTAGCCGTGGAGAAAAGTACTACCACCCACTGGTCCAATCTCTCCATTGCAGAAAAAGCCACCTAGGGGAATGTTGCTCAGATACTGATGAAATAATTGGGAATCAAAATTAGGTTCTCCGTAGAGTCCTTCTCCTCGCCCTAAACAGGAGAACATCAAAGCACCAGCAGCATCTGCTGCGTAAGCAGTTTTTTGTTGGTGACACTGGAGGAGTAGTTCTAAGTCTTCTGTGGAAGTACGGGCATCCCTAAGATGGAACTGGATACGTTGACCGGGTCGAACGCGGTCTCCAATAGCGATCGCTCCAACCCTAGGGTCTACTCCCAACATATTGCGGATAAGAAAGTCTCCGTGACCCAACTGTTGCTTAAACTCGTCTCTGGCAATACCGATAAACAGGGAATTTTGTGCTAGCTGTCGGTCCGCTTCACTCAGGGTTTGGATGACATCTCGCAGTACGACTAAAGGAGGGCGAGACTGCTCATCAGCTATCATACTCCCCATCGCTTCCTGTTCTGACAATTCCAGCAAAATATTCCGTTCGCCTTTAGTTACCCGATAAGTTTGACCGATGGGACGACAGCCTTGAGCCACAATCGTTTCTAAAACAATGTTGCCGCTCAAGGCAATCCCCACTGTACCCTCCCGATGGAGAGATTTAGCTTGAGGTGTTTGGTCACAAAAATAAAACAAGCCAGTTTGAACTCCCATCCCATTAGTACTGGCTAAGCCTCCTACCTTATTAGAACCTGGGTAAGCAAAATCTAGCCCTTGGAGTAAGTCATTAATGCTAGAAGAAAAGGGATCAGCTAACAAAATAAACTGAGGTTGCTCTTGAGGTGAGACACCAATTAGGTTAACCCAAGCGTCTGGAGGACTATCTAGATCAGGCAAATCTTCGGCAGCTAAATGAAAGGCATGGACACTGACATCAGGGAGATGAGCTAGACTAAGGCTCAGAGCTGGCGCTTCCTCTACTTCCTCTGGTTTACCCTGAGCATTCATACCAATGATGCCACTTCCACCACAGCCAATGAGCACCCGCACTGATAGCTGCTCTTCGAGTAAGGGCATTAGACGGGAATATTCACTGGCGTAGGCAGAAGAGATGAACACCAAGCCCAAATCGGCTGGCATTGGCAATAACCCTCCCACACGGTCTACAACTTCCGTGACTGCTGCCTCTAGAGACGGACGGGTTGATAAGGCATTTGCCCATTTAATTGGATTAGCCATCAGATTTACCTACACTCACTACCAAAACCAGTGCTTATTCACAAGATTGACAAGTACTCAAAGCCTTATAATAACTCCAACACTGTAATTCTTAAGGGAACTCAAGCAACTATTTTCCCTACTTAGCCCACAATTGGGTTTTTATATAAGTTAATATACTTAGAGGGTGCTCCGTTTTCTGTAAACTTAGCTGCAATTCGCACAAATTGCGCAAAATCTTAAAAAATAACGAGCAATCTTGTTGGGAAAGTGCTGTTATGCGCTATACAAAGTTAGTACTGTGATACTCATTCCCTGTTAAGGGAATAGCATGGTTGACAAGAAGTTGAGTGTATTTGAGTACAAAAATCATCAAAGGAGAGCAATGAGCAATAACATCGACACAAAGATCGAACAAGAGCGAGAAGAAGCTCGTGCTGTTTGTGATCTCGAAGGCGCAACTTCCGCTGAGTGTGCCGCAGCCTGGGATGTAGTGGAGGAACTACAAGCTGACAAGTCACATCAAAACCAAAATGCCCCGAAGAAAAACTCCCTCGAAGTCTATTGTGACGATAACCCTGAAGCCGCTGAATGTCGGGTTTATGATGACTAAATCCCAATAGTTCTGAAGAAACAAGGCAAAAGGCAAAAGGCAAAAGGGAAGAGAATTTTATTTGTTTCTTCCATCGATCGCGGGTGCCGCCGCGCCAGTGGAGCGGCTTTCAAGAAACATCAGGTTCTGAGCAGCTGAAAGTTTCTCAAAGAGGCTTTCAGCCGTTTGTTTTTTTGTTGAGCGTCTAGATAATTCTGAATTCAGAAGCCCGCACTATACTTGATAAGGTTAGCACCAGGTAGTTCACACTAAAATAATATAGATAAAGGTAAATTCAGCAACAAGCAATGCAAGATGAAATTCTTAGGGCCTTAGTCTGGACAGACTATCGGTTAGCACTATTATTTTTGGTCTTCATCCCGTTGACTCTAATGATTTGGGCTGTTATCAAAAAAGCAGATGCAATGGTTCGGCTATTGATCATCTACTGGCGAGTTGCCAGTCTCCTAGGGATTAGTGTTTTCATCTTGATTGCTGCCTGGCCGATTGGTTTTGTTTCCAGTTTGTGTGCTTATATCCTCATTCCCATCTCACTCTGGTTTTGGGTTGATTTGAATGAAGAAATTGATGATCAGCCTCAGCATTCCCTAAAGTTAGCACTAACATCCTGGCGCTGGGCAATTACGATCTACTGTACTGTGGTTGCAGCGATCGCAAGTATTCCTTTTATGCGTTGTGGGTTTATTAGGGGAGCAGTAGAAAATACATTTTGCCAAGTTTGGACAGAGGCACCTTTAGTCTTTAGAGAGTTGTTTCTTACGAAGAGGTATGAACCAGGAGTTTGGGGTTTTCTCGGTGTGATGGGACTAATCTTTTATGTTCTTTACTTAAGCTATTTTGTCCTAATTCGCCTCGGCAAGCAGGGACGCTCAGCCATGGAACAATAAAATTTGCCAATTAAAAAATCAAACATTAACTATGACTAACTCCATTGGATGGCGGTTAGAGCAATACACTATTAAGCATCCCCAAGAAGTCTTGATTGTTACGGTCGAGATTGCAGGTGTTGAAGACCAAATTGCCATTTACAAAGGCTTTTCTAGCTCTTTGATGAACCCAACCTCTTTTGACCCGGATGTACCAGTACTACCACCAGACGCCAAGATTATCAATATAGATCGAGTTGCCAGTCCCTACAACCCTAATGCACCTAGTTATATCGAGCAGGGAATCAACTGGGAAACGATGGAAAAATTGTTGTGAGAGAGTGAAAACTAATACAAATTGTTATTTGTCATTGGTCATTTGTTATTTGTCATTAGTAAAAAGGACGCTTTGAGCCCAGAACTTGCATTACGTGGGATGAGCTTAATCTAATATTTCCTTTGGTATACCCTCATAGGAGGGTATATCACCTGAGAGTTGATACCATAGAGGTTTAGTTTCAATGCAGAGATTAGCTACGGGTCTAATTTCATCTTGATTATCAATGCACGATACAGCAACACTCAGATATTGTCCTTTATCTTCTGCATAATTCATCAATCTTGACCCACATTTAGAACAAAATGCTCTAAACCCACCACCTGAAAAGTAATCAGTTAGATTTTCTTCTCCTTTAATAAATTTTAGGCTGTTACCATCTGCTAATGCCAGTGTCACAAATGCTGCTCCATGCGATCGCTGACAAATCGAACAGTGACAACTGTATACCTTCTCAGGAATAAGTTCAACTTCAAATTGAACCTCACCACAAAGACAACTTCCTTTGACCATAATTTAAACCCCGTGAATCATATCATTTGATGTTTAGTGTATATTAACTAACTAGTGCAGCGGGCATAGAAATAACCCACCAGGAGAGAGAGCGATAGAATCATTACTCTATAAGCATTCTTAATTCTTAATTCCGCGCAGCGGTACTACGAAGTTTTTTCTCTTCTAAAAGAATCCACATCTATATCCTGAGAGTTAGGAGTAGAGTGTCAATGGTATAGTTATCTCTCAATCTCTAGTCAGATGCTTAACCTTAGTGCAGTTGATGTAAGCTGAGGTCAGCAGAGGGTCGAGCAGAGGAATGTTAAAACTTGATCGTCTCAAAGTCAAAAGTGATTTAGCTGTTCAGACCCAGGTACAGAAATGGTTTGAGCAATTCTGCTTCAAGAACATTCCCCAGCTCTATAACTGGGAGGAACAGTTCTATCGACTCAATTTAGCTCTAGCTGAAGGATTTTCCAACGCGGTTCGTCATGCTCATCAAGAATTACCATCTGAAACGACAATTGAAATCGAACTGGCAATCCAGGACAATCGTATAGAGATCAGAATCTGGGACCAGGGAAAACCTTTCGATCCAAATACGGTAAAAGAACCAGCACCAGGAACTCTTTGTGAAGGTGGATATGGTTGGTTTTTGCTTAGACGCTTGAGTGATCAAGTTGTTTACCAACGCTGCCGGGATGGAAGAAATTGTTTGTTGATTTGTAGCATGATTTAAAATCTGTTCACAAGGCAACGAGTATGTAAAACAACAAGGATAGATTCACAGTATGGCGAAAACAGCTCTTATTACAGGTATTACTGGTCAAGACGGTTATTACCTTACTCGCTTACTGCTAGAACAAGGTTACCTTGTTGTTGGACTGCTACCGCCGCACCGCAGTGGTAGCGTAGCTAAATTAGGAGTACTCGCCAGCCAAATTCAAGTCTGTAGTGTTAATTTAAATGACTCTGTAGGTTTACTAAAGATAGTCGAGCAATTACAGCCCCAAGAAATTTATAACCTAGCAGCTCCCAGTTTTGTCCCAGATTCCTGGAAGGATCCTCTCGGTACTCTCGATTTAGTAACAGGCACAGCCACGCGGCTACTTACAGCTGTGCGACAAGTAGGTCTTGATACACGGTTTTATCAAGCTAGTACTTCAGAAATGTTTGGACAGGTTAATAGTTCACCTCAAGATGAAGAAACACCTTTTCGCCCAATGAATCCCTATGCAGCAGCCAAGTTACATGCTCATTGGACAATGGTTCATCATCGACAACACTATGGGTTATTTACCTGTAGCGGTATTTTGTACAACCATGAATCTTCCCGACGTCCCCCTAATTTTGTAACACGCAAGGTTTCTTTGGGAGCAGCATCAATTAAATTGGGACTCAGGGAAACCTTGGAAATGGGTAACTTAGAGGCTAAGCGAGATTGGGGCTATGCTGGGGATTATGTAGAAATGATGTGGCGGATGTTGCAAGCTAGTGAACCAGAAGATTATGTCATTGGTACTGGTCGGCTGCATAGTGTTAAGGAACTATTAGCAGCAGCCTTTAATTGTGTTGGGTTAGATTGGACTCGCCATGTTGTGGTTAATCCTAAGTTCTTGCGAACAGATGAACATTTTCAGTTATTGGCTAATCCGATTAAAGCGAAAAGAAATCTTGGCTGGGAGCCTCAAGTAAGCTTCGAGGCTCTGATTGAGAAAATGGTGATGAAGGATTTGGAGCGGTTGCAAAGCGGTAAGATTGCTCTTGAGACTGTTGCTCAAATTTAACGCTCACACTTCTGAATTGCGATCGCACTTCTAATCTGAAAATAGAAGTCAGGAGCCAGGAGTCAGGAGTCAGGAGAGAAAGATTTTCATCCTTTTGTTGTGAGCTTCGGTTCATGGGAGTTTGACTTGCAAGCGCCCCACGGGCGCAGCGGCAGCCGCGATGAAGGGAACAAATAAAATCCTCTTCCCTATTGCAAGAGTGCCTATTGCCTGTTCCCTTGTTCTTCAGAGTAGGGAACAGGAGTGCTTCTACTTTCATAATCTGGCGATCTTGTCATCCCCAACTTAATATCAAAATGACGCTCCTCACTATTTGATTTTAATTGTGCAGACCTACTTATCTTCTTTTTTTATTTTATATTATATATTCAAAAAAAAGTACACTTTTGTGCATGAATTATTGTCTTATTTTTGTATTTTATGGATTATATTGAAGACATAAACCAAGAACATTACTAAAGAGACAGAGGGTAATAATCAAAACCTCAAATCAATTTAGTAGTCTTGCTTACTTAGCAAGACTGAGTTTATTGGAAACAATTGTCTAAGCAACACAAGTAAATACCATTGGACGGAGATTTTAATGAGCAACGGTAACAGTGATGAAGTACTCCAAATACTGGCAGTCAAAGAAGATAGAGGATTTACCCAGGGAATTCACACAAAATTAATAACAAAACCCAAGAGTCAATTTCCTCAGAATGTTCAAGAGCGGTTACCTTCAAAGGGAGCAATAATTAAGGATGATTTTCTTCCAGTCCTCTCTAGGGGTACCCCACCACGAGTTAATGAGCAGAACTTAGCTGAACGCTACCCAGTCTCAATATTACTTAAGGCTCGAAAACTATCCCAACTTGTTGCCAAGTCATGGCTAACTAATGACCGAGATCATCCTTACAATTCGATCATCAGGAAACTAATTCTTAGTGCTGACCTAGCACCGGATGACTGTGAAACGCAAATTCCTCGCAATTCGATGCCAGCAGTTGATGCGCTAAGGGATAATGCAAGTATAGATAATCCGGATCTGTTAGCTCTATATCTGCTAGGGCAACAAATGAGTACCAACGATGCTTTAGGTCGGACTCCTCCAACCAATCTTAATCGCACTCATCTTATACTACCTGATGGATTGAATTGGCAGTATATACGCTTGGCTCTATTAGTTTCAGGACAAGCTTACATGGAAGAGGATGGAAATTACACACCTATAAGTGATCCCATTGCCAGTACCTATGATGTCTGTGTATATGTGGCTTTCACAATGGTATCTTGGAGCAGTTATTTGTCCCACAGGGTTGAGTATGTACAACCCGGTCAAAATGCCAAACCTCCTTACTTCAAAGTAGATGTACCATATCCTCCAAGACTTTTAGGTGATTCTACCGGACTGACGGAAAAAGAGGTAAAAGCTTGGGCATATGCATCAGATGACCCTGACTCAAGCACACCATCATACCCATTTTATCCAGAAAACCAGGGCGATAGGCTAGTGAAAAATGTTGTTCCTCCGTCTCCTTATCTACCTCTAAGTTGTTTATAGAATAACTTTCGATTATTCGACAACTAAGACCTGTAATTGCAACATTTCTACATGAGCGGGTTGACGAAATATAACTAACTCGCCTCATGTGGTGACAAGCTAATTGAAAAGTAGGTAGCGTGTGGGGAGTAGGGAATAATTTCTTTTCCTCTTCCCTACTCCCTATTGCCTATTGCCTTGTTTATTAAAAGCCTTTTTCCCAATCCTACCAATAAATGGCTATGCTCAATAAGCCGAGTTTTAAAAGCTGTTTCCACGTTGAAACTGTCGAACCAGAAGATGTATTTTTTTTATCAGAGAGAACTTCTTTTTGGGTAAAAGATTATCTCTATAAACTTTTAGCTCATTGGATTGATGGTCATCGCAATGTAGATGAAATTATTGATTCCATTCTTCTTAACCTGCCACCAGAACAATTATCCTTTGAGAATGCTATTCAAATTGGTGTCAAAGCTCAATATGCTCTGATGCAGATGGAACAACAGGGCTATATTGTCGAAAGTAGTGAACCTTTACCATCTCAATTAAAGGTATTCTGCGATAATTTGAACATCCCTCCCAAAGAGGCCCAACATCGGTTACAAGCAACTAAAGTAGCAGTAAAATCTTTCGGTTCTATTCCTACTTCAGAATTCCTTGCCACTCTGGAATCCTTACATATTCAAGTGGCTGAGGAAGGAGATCTAGATATAGTTTTGGTTGATGATTACCTTCAAGATGGTTTAGATGCCTTGAATCAACAAGCCTTAAAATCCCAACGCCCTTGGATGCTAGTTAAACCTGTCGGAACAACTATTTGGTTCGGACCAATATTTTCTCCTGGGAAAACAGGTTGCTGGCAGTGCCTAGCACAACGCTTGCGAGGCAACAGACCCATTGAAGAGTTTATCCAAAGACATAAGGATATGACAATGTCCTTATCTTCCCCTCTTGCTTCCTTGCCTTCTACCTGGCAAACAGCTCTAGGTATGACTGCCACTGAAGTCTTTAAATGGATTGTACAGGGAGAAAATAAATCCTTAGAAGGGGTGGTAGTGAGTTATGATACTTTCTCTTTAGCAACCCAAAAGCATATCCTCGTTAAGCGTCCCCAGTGTCCAAGTTGTGGAGAAATCGTCAAGGGGTTGAATGGTAAATCCTTGCCTATAATTCTAGGACATCGGAAAAAAACCTTCACTGCAGATGGAGGACATCGTTGTTTCTTGCCTGAAGAAACTCTCAGGAAATATCAACACCATATTAGCCCGATTACAGGAGTTGTTCGAGAATTAGAGAAAGTACCCACAGGCTTGAATAATTTAAACCATACTTATCTAGCTAAACACCATTTCGCCACCCTCTTTGATGATTTGAATGCCTTAACCCAAAATATTGGAGGCAGAAGCGCTGGTAAAGGTAGAAGTGATACCCAAGCAAGAGCTAGTGGTTTCTGTGAAGCTATTGAGAGGTATTCTGGAGTTTTTCAGGGAGATGAAATTAGGCACAAAGGGAGTTACCAGCAACTGGGTGCTCAAGCAATTCACCCCAATGCCTGTATGAACTTCAGCCAACAGCAATACGAAAACTCTCAGCAATGGAATGCTCAATGCTCTGGTTGGTTTCAAAAGGTTCCACAACCCTTTGATGAAAACCGAGAAATTGAATGGACACCAGTTTGGTCTTTAACTGAGGAAGAATTTAAGTATCTGCCCACTGCTTACTGCTATTATGGTTATCCTCAACCCTCTAAGCCCGATTGTTGGGCTGACTCCAATGGCTGTGCTGCTGGCAATACAATGGAAGAGGCTATCTTGCAAGGTTTTATGGAGTTGGTGGAGCGGGATTGTGTTGCCTTGTGGTGGTATAACCGTATCAACAGACCGAAGGTAGATTTAGACAGTTTCGATGAACCGTATTTTCAAGCGATAAAGGAATATTACCAAAGGTTCGATCGCGAACTGTGGGTATTAGATCTCACAAATGATCTTAATATTCCAACTTTTGCTGCTATTAGTCGGATAAAGGAGCAACAGGTAGAAGACATAGTACTTGGTTTCGGTACTCATTTTGACCCAAGGCTGGCTATTCAAAGAGCCTTGACTGAAGCTAACCAAATCCTGCCTTCAGTTCTAGCAGTGAAGGCTGATGGCACAACCCAATACCCTCCCTCATCGGATCCCCTAGCAATAGAGTGGTGGAAAACGGCTACGGTGTCCAATCAACCCTATCTAGCTCCGGATGAGAACATCGCTCCAAAAGTCTATGCGGATTATCCCCAACTGTGGAGTGATGATTTGCTCGAAGATGTGATGAAGTGTCAACAAATTGTCGAGAAACGAGGCATGGAAATGCTGGTTTTGGATCAAACTCGTCCCGATATTGGATTAAAGGTTGCCAAGGTTATCGTTCCGGGAATGCGCCACTGGTGGAAAAGGTTAGGTTCAGGGAGGCTTTATAAGGTTCCAGTAGAAATGGGTTGGTTAAAAGAGCCACTCACAGAAAATCAACTTAACCCATTTCCCATGTGGATGTAGTGGAAATTTCCCCTACTCCCTACTCCCTACGTCGTAAAACGCTCATTACTTATTAATCTTCAAATCATGCTCAACGGCTATCAAATTATCGATGCAGACTCCCATGTATTTGAGCCATTTGATATGTGGGAAAACTATCTCGAACCTGCATTCAAAAGCTTTGCACCATCGCCAGATTTAAGAATCAGAGGTGAGACAATATACCAGAAAATGTCCCATCAAGTGACCACAGAAGCTGCTCAGCAAATCACCAAGGCTCACCCTACCTCCGTACTTGATGGCTTCGACTCAGAGTCTCACATTCGAGCCATGAAGCTGATGGGAATTGATGTCTCATTTATTTATCCATCTTACGCCCTGTGGTTGTTGGCAATTGAGACAATGGCACCGCAACTAGCTGGAGCCTTTACTTGTGCTTACAACAATTGGTTGCGAGACTTTTGCAGCTATAACCCACAACTTCTCAGAGGAGTAGGAGCAATTAATCTTCACGCTCCCGAAGCAATGGTTCCAGAATTATTAAGAGTAGCAGAGTTTGGCTGGAAGGCTGTCTATTTGTGTCCTAACCCAATCAAAGGGCGATTGCTGAGTGACCCTGCTTATGAGCCATTCTGGACAGAATGTGAGAAGCTGGGGATAGCAGTCGGTCTTCATACTGCTGCTCATACTCGCTTGCCAACTGCCGGAGCGGATCGTTTTAACAGCCGTTTTGCTATGCACACTTGCTCTCATCCTATGGAACAGATGATGGCAATGTTAACGCTGATTGAAGGAGGAGTTTTAGAGCGCCACCCCAAGCTCCAGGTAGGTTTCCTGGAATCAGGTTGTGGCTGGTTACCCTATTGGCTGTGGCGGTTGGATGAAGAATACGAGGAGCTAAGATGGGAAGTTCAAGAGCATGTCAAGATGAAGCCTTCTGACTATTTCCGTCGTCAGTGCTTTATCGAGATTGAGCCTTCTGAGCCCTATATAGCTGAAATTATCCAATATATCGGCTCGGATAATCTCATCTTTGGTTCTGACTATCCCCATATGGATCACAAGCCAGACATTGTTGAGCAAGCAGTAGCACTTGAGGAGCGTTTCTCTAAGGAAACGCTGAAAAAAATTCTTTGGGATAATTCTGCTCGTTTTTATGGACTAAGCTAAAAAGCATTTAAAATGCTTTTTAGCAAGGCAAAAATAGGGGCGAATGGCCATTCGCCCCTACAGAATTAGTTAAATCGGTTTTTTTGCTCCGGATTTGGTATTAGTACAAAAATTGATTCCTTTTATCCTTATTGGTAATGTACTATAGCTTTTCTTCCCAATTCCCAATTCCCGATTCCCAATACACAGAATAATGCAGAAAATTCCTAAAAGAGTCTCCACTGCCCTGATAAATGCTCTAAGCGCAGGAGTCGTGCCTAGAATTGGGCTCGAACATATTGCTGTTGGTAGGGAAAAGGAAATTGCTGCTCTCTCCCAAGATTTAGAAAATATAGCCGAAGGTGGTGCTGGCTTCCGCTTTATTATTGGGCGTTACGGTTCAGGGAAAAGCTTTATGCTGCAACTAATTCGTAATCTGGCAATGGAGCAAGGTTTTGTTGTTGCAGATGTTGATTTATCCCCGGAACGGCGATTAGCGGGTAGCAATAACCAAGGGATGGCAACTTATCGGGAGTTGATGAGCAATCTAGCTACCAGAACTAACCCGAGTGGCGGTGCGATCGCACTGATTCTGGAAAAATGGATTAGTGGGATTCTCTCTCAAGTTGCCCAAGCTACAGGAAAGCGCTCTGATGATGAGGGATTTGATAACCAAGTTGAGTTAAAAATTCGGGAAGTAGTTGATGATTTGGAAGGCTTGGTGCATGGTTTTGACTTTGGTAGTGTGATTATTGCCTATTGGCGGGGTTATCGAGAAGATGATGAAGAGAAAAAGGATGCAGCACTACGCTGGCTCAGAGGGGAATTTGCCACAAAAACCGGAGCCAAGTCAGCCTTAGGGGTGCGAGTCATTATTAATGATGACACCTGGTATGACTACATCAAGCTTTTTGCCAAGTTTGCCTCGGATATCGGCTATAAAGGGCTGTTAGTTTTGCTAGATGAAGCTGTCCATTTGTACAAAATCACCCATGCAGCTTCCCGGCACAACAACTACGACAAGCTCCTGGCGATGTTTAATGATTCCATGCAGGGTAAAGCAGAATACTTAAGCATTATTGTGGGAGGAACACCTCAGTTTCTGGAAGATAAGCGCCGAGGGCTTCACAGCGAAGAAGCTTGGCGCACTCGCTTGGTAAAAAGTCGCTTTGTTAAGGATGGGCTCCAGGATACTTCTGCTCCTGTAATTCAACTAGAAGCTTTAACATCAGAAGAACTTTCCCAACTGTTGCAGCGCTTGGCGCAGGTTCATGCTACCCACTACAAGTACAAGAAGGTTCTCTCAGCTAAGGAATTAGAGGAATTTAAGCAAGAGGTTGTCAATCGCTTGGGAGCTGATACGCTTTCTACTCCACGGGAGGTTGTGCGGGATTTTCTCAGTGTGTTGAATATCCTTGAGCAAAATCCACAAGTTACTTTCCACGAATTAATCCACGGTTCCAATTTTCAGCCTACTGGTGCTGGGGAAAATAGAGGTATGGATGAAGATAGTGAGTTTGCTGAGTTTACTTTGTAACGTAAGTCCTATAGTATTGAAGTCCGTCCCTAGAGTGTTATTTTTTTATACTAACTCAGCTAGATTGTCAAGATCACTTTTAGATCAGCGTCTGAGTGATCCTTTGCTGATCTAGCTAAATCCCTGCCAATCATCGATTATCAAAATAGCTTAGTAGTCAAACCAAACTCAGAAACTCAATCTGAAAACTAATTAAACACGGTGCAAATACAATGATGACAATAATTGATTTGCTGCTTGGCAGAGATAACACAGTAGTAGCACGTAAGCGACGGGCTTATGGCAAACCAACAAAATCTACACGGCAGGTAGTGAGGGAAGCAAGAGAGCGAGCTGGGATAAACATCAGCGAGTTTAATGCTAAATGGAAAGTGGCAACCGCTGGACATTTGAGCAAAAACAAAAAACAAAAACTGCTCAAACTATCTCAATTCCTCAAGCAATAGCTTCAAAGTTACTCGCCTCGTTAATCAGTCAATAAAGTTTAACTATCTGCGACGTGCTTAAACCAATCTCCTAAAACTTGCAGATAAACCGATCAGTAAGATGTGAAGAGAATATCCCCGTTATCCTGGTAACGGGGATTTTTCATCGCAATGACAAATGACAAATGACAAATGACATATATCGGTAAATACGTAGAACTCCCATTCTGTTTGGATGCCATCAGGGTTTTCACAGAGGTCATGCCTTTCTTGAAGTTCAAACAATTTTTTGTTACAAAGTATTGTGATTTTATCAAAAACTGTTAATTATAAAAAAAAAATAAATTATTTATTTGCTAATTTGAGATAAATATAATAGGCAAGATTCACTGGAGGCAGGTCGGTGATGGCTAAAGTTCTGGTTGTAGAAGATGAACTAAAGCAACAGCTAATTATCTTTAAAATCCTTAAAACTCTTGGGATAAAGATAATTTTTGCAGATAATGGGCTTGAAGCACTAGAACAAGTTAACAGACATTCTCCTGACCTGGTAGTTTTGGACATCATTATGCCTCAGATGAATGGCTACGAAGTCTGTCGTCGTATCAAAGCTAATCAGAAGACTCAGGCAATACCCGTGCTGATGTATTCTGCCAAGGAAGTAGAAGATTGTGATCTCTACTGGGCGAATAAGCAAGGTGCTGATGCTTATATTTCTAAACTTTGCCATCCTCATGAGCTGCTCAACACTGTTAAGTGGTTCTTAAGAAAACAGTCAAAAAACTTGGGAAATTATGCCTGATTTAAACTCATCCCACGACTAAGGCAGGCGCGTCTCCACCCACAATGTGGATATAACAGACTCTACAGTACCGGATTTGGTATTGGTCTCCGTTAGAGTTTCAATTAGAGAAGAAGTTTAGTGTAGACACTGCCAATGCTTAATATCCCTCAACTACTAGCACAAGAGCTTTCCCTCAATCACTCTCAGGTAGAAAATGCTCTTTCTTTGCTTGCTGAGGGGGCAACTATTCCCTTCATTGCTCGCTACCGTAAAGAGCGTACTGGCTCCTTAGACGAAGTTCAGCTGCGTAACCTTTCTGAGCGATTTACTTACCTAACGGAACTAGAAGATAGAAAGAAGGTGATTTTGGAAGCGATCGCTTCTCAGGATAAACTTACTGAGGAGTTAGCAGCAAAAATCCAAGCTTGCTTACAAAAAACTGAGTTAGAGGACCTCTACCTTCCCTACAAACCAAAGCGGCGTACTAGAGCCACTATTGCCAGGGAAAAAGGGTTGGAACCATTGGCAGAGTTGATTAACTCCCTCAATAGTCCTACCGCAACTTCTGTATCTTTAGAGCAAGCAGCAGCAAAATATCTTTCTCAGGAAAAGGGAGTTAAGACTATAGCAGAAGCACTGAAGGGAGCATCGGATATTCTGGCAGAAACCGTATCTGAGAAAGCCGAATTGCGTGCCGACTTGCGAGATTACTTGATAGTAGAAGGGGGTTTTACCTCCCAAGTAAAGAAGGATTATCCCGAAGGTACAACCAAATTTGAGATGTATCGGGACTTTAAAATTCCAGTTCCCAAAATTGCTCCCCATAATCTATTAGCACTCCTGCGAGGGGAAGCTGAAGGAGTGTTGAACCTGGAACTCTCCTTCAATGAAGATGTGGTAATGTCGGATCTAGAGTCCCAGGAAATCCACACTAAACAGCCTGAGCTCCGAAACTTTTACCGGGGAATGCTCAAGGATGCTTTCAACCGCCTGATAAAAAATTCCCTCACTACAGAAGTGCGCTCTGAGAGAAAAACCTATGCAGATGTGGAGTCAATTAAAACCTTTGAAGCTAATCTCCGAGAGCTACTCCTATCTCCCCCGGCAGGCATGAAGCCAACTCTAGCCATTGATCCAGGTTTCCGGACTGGTTGTAAAGTAGCAGTTCTTGATCAAACAGGACAATTCTTAAAGTACCAAACCGTCTTCCCTCACCAAGCGGCTGCACAACGGCAACAAGCGGCTGATACCATCAAGGAGCTAATTAATCACTACCACATCCAACTCATCGCCATTGGTAACGGTACAGCTTCCCGAGAAACAGATGAATTTATTGCAGAAGTACTCAAAACTCTAGATAGTAAGCCAATTAAAGTAATTGTCAATGAGTCAGGTGCCTCAATTTATTCAGCTAGCGAAGTAGCACGGGATGAGTTTCCTGATTTAGATTTAACAGTAAGGGGAGCCATTAGTATTGGCAGGCGCTTACAAGATCCTTTAGCTGAATTAGTGAAAATTGACCCTAAATCCATCGGTGTGGGACAGTATCAACATGATGTAGATCAGAAGTTACTCAAAAAAAAGCTAGACGAGACAGTAGAAAGCTGTGTCAACTATGTAGGTGTGGATTTAAACACCGCTTCCAAAGAACTCCTCACCTTTGTCTCTGGTATTACCCCAACCATTGCCAAAAATATCGTCACCTACCGCAACCAACAAGGAGCCTTCACCAATCGCCGGAAACTCCTCAAAGTCCCCAAACTAGGACCAAAAGCCTTTGAGCAGGCGGCTGGTTTCTTGAGAATTCGTAACGGAGATAACCCCCTCGATAATACAGCAGTACATCCAGAGAGTTATCCTGTAGTAAAAGCGATCGCTTCAGATTTAAATCTGCCCCTAGCTCAACTCCCCCAAGCAGCAGATCAACTCCAATCAATATCACTACAAAAATACGTAACTGATACCATTGGCTTACCTACCCTCCAAGATATTATCGGTGAGTTGGAAAAACCAGGAAGAGACCCTAGGGCTGAATTTAAATATGCCACTTTTAAAGAAGGGGTTAAAGAAATTACGGACCTTTCCCCAGGGATGGAACTAGAGGGTATTGTAACTAATGTAGTTAACTTCGGAGCCTTTGTGGATATTGGTGTACATCAAGATGGATTAGTACATATCTCCCAAATATCTGATCGCTTTGTCGATGATCCCAAGAAATTCGTTACCGTGGGAGAGGTAGTAAAAGTAAAGGTACTAGAAGTCAACGAAAAACTAAAACGCATCAGCCTATCAATGCGAGCATTAAGCTAAAACGCATTTTAAATGCGTTTTAGCAAGGCAACAGGGAATAGGGAGTAGTGCTATATAAGTGTCTAAGTCTTCATTGCACACCCTCAAGTGTCACACTTAGAATTTGAGGTAATAGTAAGGTTGAAATCGCAACATGGGAAACGACTACTCCCGGCGCAAATTTCTCAAAAATGCTGCAATGATGACTGGGGCAGCCTCGGTAGCAGCAACCGGCACATTCGCAAGAAATAAAAGTAATGCTCAGCCCCCAACAACACGCCCGAACATCCTGTGGCTCACATGCGAAGACATGGGTCCCCACTTAGGATGCTTCGGGGACAAAGACAGTGAGACACCGACTCTTGATGCACTCGCCTTCGCGGGCGTGAAATATACGAATGCGTGCTGCGTGGCAGGGGTGTGTGCGCCGAGCCGAGCCGGGATCATTACGGCCATGTACCCCTCGTCAATTGGGGCGAGCAATATGCGAGTACGGAACTCGACACCTCAAGAAGATTTCCTGCACGGATTCCCTTTCTACCTTCGTGAAGTCGGCTACTACTGCTCGAACAACTTCAAGACCGATTACCAACTGGCTGTCAGCGAGACAGAGCCCTGGGATGAGTCGGGGAATGAGGCGCACTGGAACAAGCGACCAAACGGCAAGAATTTCTTCGCCGTATTCAATTACGTCGAGACACACGAGTCCCGATACCAATCACCCTCGAACCGCGTCGGCGAAATTGCATCCTACCCTCCTTACTACCCAGATACAAAACGCGCAAAAGGGGTGTGGACAGAGTATTATAACAAGATCAGCGGCATGGACGTATGGGCAAAAGAGCGCATTGACGAGCTGAAAAAGGCTGGTCTGTACGAGGAGACAATAATTGTGTTCTTCTCAGACCATGGGGTCGGGCTTCCTCGCGCAAAACGCTGGGTCTACAACGCCGGTATTCAAGTGCCCATGATCATCCGGATTCCTGAAAAATTCAGGGTTGCCAAGCAGGGCACCCCGAACTCAACTTCAACAGACCTGGTCAGCATGATTGATATGGGTCCAACAACATTGAACCTTGCTGGCGTTCCGATCCCATCGCACTTTCAGGGAATTCCCTTTCTCGGAGAGAATCTTCCTCCCAAAAGAACGCACCTGTTCGCCGCTCGTGACCGCATCGACAATCGTTACGATTTTGTTAGGTCGATTCGTGATCAGCGGTTCATATACATCAAGAATTTCACTCCCTGGAAACCTTACGCCCAGCACATTGAATACTCTGAGAAGGGTGCCATGATGCAAGAAATCCGGATCGCTCACGAAAAGGGCACTCTGTCGGAAGCAGGCGAGCTGTTCATGGCCGCGCACCGCCCCGAAGAAGAGCTCTACGATCTTCAGACAGACCCCCACGAAATTAACAACCTGGCATCATTTCCGGAACATAGCTCTCGTATTATAGACATGCGCAAGCATCTCGAGGGTTGGATGACCGAGATTCGGGACGTGGGGTGCGTACCTGAATGGATTATGATTTCTCGGGGGCGAACCGATGGATCAATTTGGCGTTCTATGCGCAGAGGAACATCGAATCCTCTCAACCGTTACCTCCCGGTGGTCAACCTCCTTTCCAAAGGCGATGGGGCGCTCGATGAGTTGGGAGTTCTACTTGATGATCCCGATCCGGTTGTCCGGTACTGGGCAGCAATCGGCGTGGGAAATATCTGGGACAACAATGCAAGTTACGAAACCCGTCTCAGTGAAATGCTGTCCGATCCCGAAGAGTATGTCCGTCAGGCATCAGCCTACGCCCTATGCTTGATGGGCAAGAATGTCTCGTCTGCACTGGACATACTTGGCACGGCGCTTAAAGCTGACGAGATGCCTGTTGCGTTGCACGCGGGTAATATCGTAGACAATCTCGGGTCGATCGCCAAGCCCCTTGAGTCAACAATCCGATCACTCATCGAAGCTTACGAGTATATCGGGGAAGTCAATAGGCGTACATTGGAGACTATCAACGACCCTCCCACCTATCCCGTTAGTCTAGTTCCCGGTGCAAAACCCAAAAGCCTTACAGTGGTTGAGAAACAAATCAATTTCTCCCACTCTTTCAAGGCTGACCGATAGTGTTACGGATTCGAT
>Ga0207422_1000600_pt1 | contig 104520 bp, 85 predicted proteins | sample MarCyaLeptolynsp_FD_187757 | JGI IMG/M metagenome (GOLD analysis project Ga0207422, IMG submission 187757) | Marine cyanobacterial communities from Panama - species 1 Leptolyngbya sp. (SPAdes) | ecosystem: Environmental > Aquatic > Marine > Unclassified | place: Panama: Panama City | collected...
CAAATCCCTAGTATGGGGTGTAATATTAAATGGAAGGCCTAAGACTTTAGAATTTGAGCAGCGTTATTAGGAAATACCCTGTTCTTACTTTTGTGGCTGCTGTTTTGCTGCCAGTTCATGGAATCTTATGGCCGCTGAGATTATCTGGAGTGCAGTTAGAAAGTCTGCAAGGGTTCAAGTTGCTTTTTGCTTTAATTCCGAGCATTGCCGCTTTTATTATAACGAATATTACGGAAGGAGAGCATGAATCACAGAGATTATGGAGGAGAGTCTACTTACGAAAGAATCAGACGAAAGTCTTTTTGTTGGCCTTAATAAGCATTACGTCTATAGGCCTTTGTGCTGTACTCATTAGGTTCATCTTAGATGGTCAATCACCATTTTGGGATGCTCTTCCTTCTGCTCAAGAGACTATTTTCCTAGTGCCCTTTCTGTTATTTTTTCCTGGCTTTACTGAAGAATTTGGTTGGAGAGGTTTTATGCAACAGAAACTTCAAAAACGTCATGGTATATTCTTGGCATCGCTGGTAACTGGCCTGGTATGGGGAGGTTGGCATTGTATGGACTTTCTTTTGGGCAACTGGCCTTCGGGAACATTCAACATTATCTTATTCTTTGCCTATATAACTGGGGTATCAATAGTTATAGGTGGGCTATATGCTCTGTCAAAAGGAAGTGTGGCAGTCGCTATTATCGCTCATTTTAGTGCTAACATGGTGAATTTCTTTTTACCTGTTTGGAACAATCAGGCTGGAACAAAAACACCAATTGTCTTTATCATATTGCTCTGGCTAGTGGCGTTTATAGTCCTTGCAATCGACATAAACCGCTATAGAAAGCTCAATCAGTCTTACGAAGAATTGATTCAATGATCATTCCTGAGTGCACCCGTGTATTTTCTATAAATAGTTTACTGGTTTGTAGGCCTGCATTGATAACGCCAGCCACATAAACGCCTTCAAGCGGGGTTTCTAGGGTTTCAGCATTATGAATCGGAATTTTGAATTCATCATCTGAGATGGGGAGGCCAAGTTTTTCGAACAAACCGTAGTTCGGTTTATAACCAGTCATCGCAAGGACAAAGTCATTTTCAATAGTGGTTTCTCCCTCAGGTGTGCTCAATACCACTTCGCAAGGACGAATTTCTTTAACGGTAGTATTGAAATATGCTTTGATGGACCCTTCCTCAATCCGGTTGATAATGTTGGGTCTGATCCAGTATTTAACCTTTGGATAAATTTCAGACTCGCGAATCGCCATTGTAACTTCTGCATCCTTATAGTAGGTCTCCAGCGCTACATCACATGCGGAGTTGGCGGCACCAATCACTAGGACTTTCTGACCTAAATAAGGATGGGGATCGTCATAGAAATGTTTCACCTTCGGCAGGTCTTCTCCTGGGATATCAAGTTTCCTTGGGGTATCGTAAAAACCGGTGGACACAATGACACTAGAAGCTTCGAACTCTCCTTTGTTTGTATTGATTTGATAGGCTTCACCGAGCCTTTCCATAGATTCCACCTCAGTATAAAGACTGATATTTAGGTCCCAGCTTTCTTTCACCCTTCTGAAGTATTCCAGCGCTTCTTTACGAGTAGGCTTATCGCTATGCGCGATAAATGGAACATCGCCAATCTCTAGTAAATTGGAAGTTGAAAAGAAGGTCATATTAGTAGGGAAATTATAGAGAGAGTTCACTAAGACTCCCTTTTCCAAGACTATATAGTTGAGGCCGGCTTTTTTTGCTTCGATGGCACAGTTAAGCCCGATCGGCCCACCTCCAATAATGACTACATCGTATTTCAATAGCTGCTTCTTTTAATTCTTAAATAAATAAGAATTCAAGCATAAAAGTTCTCTCATGTTCTAATTATTCTGGATACGATTGCTCACGGTGAGCAAAAAGTAGCACAAAGGCAGCACAGATGATCACAAAGTTCTTGATGATGTACTGACCCTCGATGGTTAACTGGAAAGGAATGGACTTGAACGTTACTTCTGGCAGAATGAATAAAGGCATTATGGTGCAAGCCATATGGAAGAGCAAGAGCCAAAAGGTGATGCGATACTCTTTCGTGAACATTAAAAGAACACCCAATCCTACCTCTAAGGTGGCAAGTAACTTAATGCTAATGGTCTTCTTTAATAAATCAAATGATAGTATGCTGATGGTATCAGTGGCTAAGTCTTCAGCAGGGCTCACGCCTGGAAAGAACTTCAACATACCGAACCATATGAATAGAATACCAATACTATACCGTAGTAGTCTAAACTGATTTCTGGCCAAAAATGAACCAACCGCTCTCCTCATTTGCAACGTTTAGTCCTTAAATGTATGGAAAAGCAGTTTTTGAAAAACTGATAAAAATCAGGTTAATGCGGATAGTGTAACATCTACGACATCAGCCAATTCCGACTTGGTGATGTCACCCTTGGCCATTACCCTCATGCCGCTGGCAGCATTGAAGACAAACCTGGCCAACGCTTCGCTGGAGTGTTTAGAAGAGAACTCTCCTGCTTCCTGACCTTCCTTAATGAGTTCATTCAGGACAGCCTCCATTTTTACCCGATTATCTGTGAACATGTCACTCACGGTTTGGTCGCAGTTGGCTAGTTCTGTTGCTGAGTTGGAGAGATAGCATCCTCTTTTCAGCTCATCTGCGGATGAGTCGGATACAATATCTTGGAGAAAACCTCTGATGAATTCCTGGGCGGATTGTTCTGACCTAATTTTCTCTAAAAGTTTACCAGAGTTATTTCTTCGGTATTGCTTCAGAGTTTCTAAATATAACCCGTGTTTGTCACCCCAGGTGTCATAAATACTTGCTCGGTTGATTCCGAGATGGTTGACAAGGTCTTGAATTGAAGTGGCATGATAACCTTGAGTCCAGAAAAGGTTAAGTGCCTTATCCAACACCTCACTTTCTACAAAACTTTTAGTTCTAGCCATGACTTTTAATGCTTAATAGTGAGCAATTCAATCTGATTTGAAATGCTCACTATTTAAAAATAACTGATCGTTCCAGAATAAGCAACTTAGATGGTTGCTATTCCCCCGTCTACTAATATCTCCTCACCCAAAACGTAAGATGAATCGTCAGAGGCAAGAAATAGAACCGCTTTGGCCACTTCCTCGGAAGCTCCGAACCTTTTCATGGGTACCATAGCGGCAAATCCTTCTGCCATGCCAGCTAATTGCTCTTCTGTCATCCCCATTTTACTATAAATAGGTGTTTCGATTGGGCCAGGGCTTACTACATTCACTCGGATGCCTCTTGGAGCCAAGTCAGAAGAGATAGTCCTGGCAAAGTTTCTTACAGCACCTTTAGTGGCAGAGTAGACAGATCCGTTTTCAAATCCTTTGTGAACCACTGCAGAGGCGTTCAATACAATTGATCCACCATCATTGAAGATGGGCAATAACTTCTGAATAGTAAAGAATAGACCTTTCACGTTAGTATTGAAATGTGCATCAAAGAACGCTTCGTCTACTTGATCAATTGGCGCAAACCATGCAATACCTGCATTGGCAAACAGAATGTCAACAGTTCCAAATTTGTCTTTTACGGTCGATACTAAAGCATCGATGTCACTTAGTTTAGAAGTGTCAGACTGAATAGCAGTGAGGTTGTCGTTGTTAATTTCTGCTACGGCAGCATCTAGTGTTTCTTGGGTACGGCCAGTGATGACCACTTTAGCACCTTCAGCCAAAAACGTTTTAGCTGACGCTAGTCCAATACCAGTGCTACCTCCCGTAATCACCGCAACTTTGTTGTTAAGTTTTGTCATGTTATCTTTTTTAGAATGATTGTTCCAGAATAATAAATTCTATAACAGAACAATCATTCCAAAAAAGAGTTCACAGAAATGAAAATAAATTTTCGGATGCCTACGAATTGCCTGAATCTCCGTTATATCGACTGAAATGGAGGTAGACCGTATTGACAAACGCGAGGATGAGGCCAACACCGATTATGATATAGACAATGGTGAAGCCTTTGCCAAAATCAGTTTGAGGGGAAAAGTCGCCATAACCAATTGTGGTTAGGGTAATCACTGAGAAGTAGAGTGAGTCCAGCCAGGTCCACCCTTCAACAAAATGATAAACTACTGTACCTGCGACCACTATAAAGCCAGAGGCAATAATGAGTCCTCTGTATTCTCTGTCTCTTAAAAATGATATGAGTGTTCTTAAGAAGATCATTAGAATTTAACTTCTGCCGCCTTTAATTCTTCACCTCTCTTGTATTCTACAATGGTTTGCTGTCCAGAAGAGAAGCTGCTTAAGGCTCTCATATAGCTCATCATATCAACTATGGTGGAGTCTCCTAGCTTCACTACAACATCTCCTTTTTTCATACCAGCGATGGCGGCAGGTTTGCCATCGGTAACACCATCGATGCGCATGCCCTGACCATCGAATAAATAATCAGGGACAACGCCAAGCGATACCGTAAATCTTGGGTTGTTTCCAGAACTGTCATTGGTTTTAGTGAAAGCGAGTTTTTCTTCGCTGTTCAATTCACCCACAAGGCGCTCAATAAAACGGATCATCAGTACCATTCCTTCATAGTTAATCTTGTCGGCATCATCCGATGGTTTATGATAGTCTTCATGTTGGCCGGTAAAGAAATGTAACACAGGTAAATCTTGTAAATAGAAGGAGGTGTGATCAGAGGGTCCTACGCCTGATTCGGATGTCACTAGCTTTAGACTATCAGAGTTGATGGCATTAAGTGTTTCAGTCCACAACGGACTTGTACCTACACCATTAATGGCCAATGTTTTTTCCTCATTCATTCGACCCACCATATCCATATTGATCATGTAATTGATGTTGGCTAAGTCAACGGTGGAGTTCTTTGAGAAGTAGTTAGAACCCCAGAGCCCGTTTTCTTCTCCAGAAAAGGCCAGGAACAAATAGTTGTATTTGCTCTTTTTCGCTTTGAGAATCCTGGCAAGCTGTATCACTGCTGATGTTCCACTCGCATTGTCATCTGCGCCATTGTGAATGGCAGGTTCTCCTCTGAATAAAGAGCCTTCAGCACCATAACCCAAATGGTCATAATGTGCTCCAATCACTACCGTATAATCACTGCCGTTATCAATAAAGCCTGCTACATTTCTACCAGTAACACCTTCCCCAGTAGTGCCAATGACTGCTTCTTCATGAGGGTTGGTTGATTTTTTAACCGTAAAAGGCTGAAAGTAACCATCTGTTCCTTTTGGTACCAAACCGAGTTTTTCGAATTCTCCAGCAATATAGTTAGCGGCTTTTTCCTCACCTGGTGTACCAATTGCTCTACCTTCTAAAGCATCATCAGCTAAGAAATTAATGTCCTTCTCAAGGCCTACTTTCAATTCCTTGTCAGTGGTAAAATCGGTACAGGCAAGGGTGATTGACAGGAGGGTGATCAATAAGAATAAACGCTTCAAACTCTTCATAATCGGAACTTTAGACCAAAGATAATAATCATTATCTTCGCGCCATTATTGAACCAATCTTAATTCCATGAGATACATATCGGTATTATTCATTCTTTTAGTTTTTGGCTGTGGCACACAAAAAAGTAGTGAAACAGTTTCTTCTGATGCCCGATCAGCACAAGATTCACTCTTGCTTCACCCAGAAGAAATGAAGTACCTGAAGAATATTAAACAACTGACTTTTGGTGGGAATAATGCCGAGGCTTATTGGAGCTTTGATGACAAGCATCTGGTTTTTCAATCAGATTATGCTGAATGGGGGGTTGGCTGCGACCAAATGTTTATTGTGGATTGGCGCAACGATGACTTGAAGAATAATATGCCGCAAATGGTGAGTACGGGTATGGGCAGAACGACATGTTCTTACTTCTTGCCAGGCAATAAAACCATCGTTTATGGATCGACTCATTTGGGCGGAGAGGATTGTCCTCCGGTTCCTGAGCGCAGAGCGGATGGAAAATACGTATGGCCTATCTATCCAAGCTTTGACATTTTCACTGCCGACCTGGAAGGCAATATCATTAGTCAGTTGACAGATGAAGAAGGTTATGATGCCGAAGCAACCGTTTCTCCAAAAGGAGATCGCATCGTTTTCACTTCAATGAGGACTGGTGATTTAGAATTATTTACTATGAATATTGATGGTTCAGACGTGAAGCAAATCACAAATGAATTAGGATATGACGGTGGCGCATTCTTTTCGCCTGATGGCTCAAAACTAATTTTCAGGTCCTCCAGGCCGAAGACTGAAGAAGACATTAAAATCTATCAGGACCTTTTAAAAGAGGGCTTGGTAATGCCGACTGATATGGAGCTTTATATCTGCAACGCAGATGGCTCTGATCTTAGAAAACTTACCGATTTAGGGCAAGCGAACTGGGCACCATTCTTTCACCCATCGGGTGAGAAGATCATTTTTGCTTCTAACCATACGGCTACCAGAGGTTTCCCTTTTAACTTGTATATGATCAATATTGATGGTACCGGATTGATGCGTATTACAAGAGATGAGACCTTCGATGCTTTTCCAGTATTCTCAAATGATGGAAAGCACATTGTCTTCTCTTCTAACCGTAACAACGGTGGGGGCAGAGATACAAACTTGTTTGTTGCTGAGTGGATTGGCGGGTAAACCAACTATTGCTCAATTACCTCCATTATCAATCTAAACCCGGTAAAGGCGTTAGAACCCTCATGAGGGTATTGGCTGTCAATCTGAGCCCAGTATTCGCTAAGCGCAAAGCTGCCTCCTTTGGAAATTAGAGCACCTTTTTTTTCAGGATGATCAGATACCGTTAATTCAGCAACATTGCCGATTATATCATGTAATCCGAATTGAGTGTGAGGGTAAGTACCTATAAGTGAGGTCAACGTAAAGTCCTTTTTTTCTAGGACTGACTGAATCACTTCAGCCCTGGGGTTTCCATTCTCATCCCATGAATTCTTGATTACTTTACCCGAAAGCCTGAGGATGTTGGCTCTAAACTTTCCATCCTTATCTCTGATGTATGGGCTACCCCAGGGGTAAATTACTTTTTCAGGGTATTCTCCTCGTGCTGCCACCTCCCATTCTGTCTCAGTAGGTAGTCTAAAGCTAACTTTTTTAAACTTTCGCTTTTTTTGGCTATTGTATGCTTGACTGAGCCATGCTGCAAAGGCTTCGGCATTTTCTCGGGTTACATTGACTACAGGATAGTCATCAAATGCCTGATGGTCTTGGTAGTATTTCACCATGCGTTTCTTGGCATTGGTCAGTTTGAGCCACCCCTCACTATTTGGGGTATGTTTAAGGACGGTCACTGAATCTAAGGAGAGCAAAAAACGTCTGTATTCCCCAACTGTCACCTCATATTTGGAGATATAGAAGTTCCCCTTCTCAACCTTTTTAGCGACAGCCTCGTTGGCGCTGCTCTTCGTGTACTCAACTTGCTTCGGAATAAAGGCCCAATGCTTTTCACTAAGGATATCTGGAATCTTGTGAACCTTTCTTTGGGCAGAAACAGTAAATGACAAAAAGAAAATTAGCAGAAGGGTTAGTAGGTTTTTCATAAGGTTGAGGTGGCATGATTATATAGTATGAACATCTGTTTCAATCTGGTTATTGCCATTGTTTCGTGTTTTTTCTCGAGGTTAGAAGAGATGATAAAATGAAAAAACTGACTCTGAACACATTGAATTTCTAAACTTTTTATTTCCTTTGTCGTCTCAATAGAACAATGCAGTCGAACGCTTCTACATATTCCCAAACCATTAAGCTACCTCTAGTAGCGGTGGAAGCTGTTGCTTTTAGGGCAAGGACTAGGAGGCGCTAAGCCTCGATATCATACCGACTGCCTATGTGGTGGTCATCAATTCCCAATCCGTATTGTATTTTAATTTTTAACCTGTTTGTCATTGCGAGTTTACCGATCGCAGGAAGGTTTAACGAAGCAATCTCCCCAAACAATGAAGAGATTACTTCGGTCCCTCCGCTCCCTCGTAATGACGAAAAGCGAATAATGAAAACACAGTTTATCATAAAGGAGGCAAAAACCACAGATACCAGCTATGCACAGGAGATCGTAGATGAAATTTCTGCATCAGCTCAAATCCGGGGTACAGGAATAGCGAAGCGAACACCTGAGTACATCCAATCAAAAATCAAAGAAGGCAAAGCCATCATTGCCACCACCAGGAAAGGGGAATGGGCGGGCTTCTGTTATATCGAAGTATGGAGCCATGGCCAATTTGTGGCGAACTCCGGATTGATTGTATCCCAGAAATTTCGTGGAGAAGGCTTAGCCAAACGCATTAAGGAAGCCACCTTCAATTTATCAGGAAAGAAATTTCCTAACGCCAAAATTTTTGGTCTGACGACAGGTGCTGCCGTACTGAAAATCAATTCGGAACTGGGTTATAAACCTGTAGTCTATTCGGAGCTTACACAAGATGAAGAGTTTTGGAGTGGTTGCCAAAGCTGTGTCAACTTCGATATTCTGACAGCCAAAAAGCGTCAAAATTGCATCTGCACAGCCATGCTATACAATCCGGCTTGGGAGAAAAATCAAAAACCAAAACGAACACAGTGGAAGGGTCGAGAACTGGATAAAGACCTCAAACTCTTCGAACGTTGGTTAAAATTTAAGAAAACAGTGCTGCTCAAACGAGAGGAAAAAAAGAACAAACGAAATGGAAAATAAGAAAGTAGTCCTGGCTTATAGCGGAGGACTTGATACCTCATATTGCGTCAAATACCTCACCGAAGAGAAGGGGCTTGAGGTGCATTCGGTATTAGTGAATACCGGAGGTTTTACAAAAGAAGAGTTAGTAGGTGTGGAAGCTCGCGCTTATGAACTAGGTGTAAAAAGCCACACCACTATCGAAGAAACTGCTAATTACTATGACAAAGTGGTCAAGTACCTCATCTTCGGAAATATCCTGAAGAACAGTACTTATCCTTTGTCAGTAAGTGCTGAGCGTGTGAGCCAGGCCCTGGCGATTGCCAAACATGCCAAGGCCTTGGACGCAGCATTCATCGCTCATGGTAGTACCGGAGCAGGCAACGATCAGGTGCGCTTCGATATGATCTTTCAAACCTTTTTGCCGCAGGCAGAGATCATTACTCCAATTCGAGATATGAAACTCTCCCGTGAAGAAGAGATCGAATACCTCAAATCTAAAGGTGTCGAGATGGACTTTGCCAAAGCCGCGTACTCTGTAAACAAAGGACTTTGGGGTACTTCAGTAGGAGGTAAGGAGACATTAGAATCCAATGGCTTTCTGCCAGAAGAAGCCTTTCCTACACAGGTGACAAAAGAACAAACCGAAGCCTTAACGTTGGGCATTGAGCAAGGAGAGTTAAAATCTGTAAATGATCAGACCTTTGAGTCGCCTCACGAAGCCATCCAATACCTGGAATCTTTATCCGGTCCTTTTGGTATAGGCAGAGATATTCATGTGGGAGACACCATTATTGGTATCAAAGGGCGAGTGGGTTTTGAGGCTGCTGCTGCCATGCTGACCATCAAGGCACATCAAGCCTTGGAGAAGCATGTACTCACCAAATGGCAGATCTATTGGAAGGATCAGATTGCTGCGTTCTATGGCAACTGGCTGCACGAAGGCCAGTTTATGGATCCGGTCATGCGCGATATGGAAGCCATGATGTCTAATACACAACAGAATGTTACCGGAAAGGTGTTTATCACCCTTCTGCCTTATCGTTTTCAAATCAATGGCATCGAATCGGATCATGACCTAATGTCCGCCAAGTTTGGGCATTATGGAGAAATGAACAATGCATGGACAGGCGAGGATGTCAAAGGCTTTTCCAAGATTTTTGGCAACCAAAATGCAATTTATCATCAGGTAAATAACGAGTTATGATACGAGCAGGAATTGTAGGTGGAGCAGGCTATACTGGAGGCGAATTGATTCGTGTGCTCCTGAATCATCCGCAGGTGGAAATCAGTTTTGTCCAAAGCCGAAGTCAGGCCAACGAACCGATCAGCAAGTTACATCCCGATTTATTAGGAGAAACAGATTTGAGGTTTACACCAAAAGTTAGTTTCGATATCGATGTGCTCTTTCTATGTATGGGGCATGGTGCGTCCTCCGAATTTTTTGAGCAGCATACAGTGCCTTCATCTGTGAAAGTCATCGACTTGAGTCAGGACTTTCGTCTGGACGATGACAAGGTCTATGGTTTGCCAGAACTCAATAAGGAGACTATTAAAACCGCTGATTTTGTAGCCAATCCAGGCTGTTTTGCCACGGCAATTCAGCTGGCTTTGTTGCCTTTGGCACACAATGGAGCGCTCAAAGAAGTGCATATATCTGGTATTACCGGCTCGACCGGAGCAGGGGTAAAACCTTCGGAAACAACCCACTTTAGCTGGCGAGATGGTAATGTTTCCACTTACAAAGCCTTTAACCATCAGCACATGGCAGAGGTAACTAAAAGTTTGATGCAATACCAATCATGGTTTGATCAACCCCTCAATTTTATCCCCTATCGGGGAAACTTCGCCAGAGGAATTTTAGTGACGGCTTATCAGTACATCGAGTGGCCCATAGAAGAAGCCATTCAAGTGTATAAAGAATATTATGAAGACCATCCTTTTACCTGCGTAAGCGATCAGCCGCTGGATGTGAAACAAGTAGTCAATACCAATAAATGCTATGTGCATTTAAGTCTTCATAATGGCTATCTGATGATCCAATCAGTGATTGATAATCTATTGAAAGGAGCTTCCGGTCAAGCCGTGCAAAACATGAATTTGATGTTCGGATTGGAAGAGACTACAGGACTGAAACTAAAAGGGAGTGCATTCTGATGGAGCTATTTGATGTATATCCACTCTATCCCATTGAACCAGTCAAAGCGCTTGGGTCCAAATTATGGGATAAAAATGGTACAGAGTACCTCGACCTATATGGAGGTCATGCAGTGATTTCTATTGGACACAGTCATCCCAAATATGTTGAAAGGCTTAGCGGGCAATTAGGGCAGATTGGATTTTATTCCAATGCTGTTGAGAATTCGCTGCAAAAGGAGTTGGCACTCAAAATGGGTCAGATTTCTGGTTACTATGACTATTCACTTTTTCTATGCAGTACAGGAGCAGAGGCTAATGAAAATGCGCTGAAGCTCGCTTCCTTTCACACGGGGAGAAAGAAAATTGTTGCAGTAGAAAATGCCTTTCATGGTAGAACCTCAGGTGCGGTGGCAACTACCCATAATCCTAAAATCATTGCCCCTTTCAATGCTGATCATGAGGTCGAATTTATAGCGATGAATGATTTGGATGCACTGGAACTGGCCATTGATGATGAGGTGGCTGGCTTTATCGTAGAGGGTATTCAGGGAGTAGCAGGACTGTACACGCCATCCGAGAATTTTCTGAAGAAGGCGCAGGAATTGTGTGAAGCACATGAAGCTGTTTTCATCCTTGATGAAGTGCAATCAGGAGCGGGTAGAACGGGCAAGTTCTTTGCACATCAGCATATGGATATTCGACCTGACATTATCACACTGGCTAAAGGCATGGGTAACGGATTTCCCGTGGCAAGCGTATTCATTTCACCCAAGTTTGAGCCTTGGCATGGTATGCTCGGAACCACCTTTGGTGGTAATCACCTGGCCTGCGCAGCTGCTTTGACCGTTTTGGAAGTGATTTCAGAGGAGCAACTGATGCAAAACGCAAAAAACATGGGCAGTTATGCCATAGAACGCCTAGTCGCCATTCCTCAAGTCAAAGAAGTGCGAGGGAAAGGCCTAATGATTGGCGCAGAGTTTGATTTTCCGATCGCTGATTTAAGAAAGAGCCTACTCTTCGATCACAAGATATTCACAGGGTCTGCTGCCAATAAGAATACATTGAGACTGCTGCCGTCACTGTCAGTTACTATGGAAGAGTTGGATCAACTTTTCGAAGCACTAAAGGTAGAACTGAAAAATGTAACGTCACCCTGAGGGAAGAATGACCGAAAGGGTCTCCTAATTAATGAGGGGATTCTTTCCCCCGATGAATCGGGATCAGAATGACGAAATAGATATTATGAAACACTTTACATCAATTGCAGACGTAAGCGATCTGGACGGTCTGGTCGAAAAAGCATTGAGTTTTAAGCGCAATGCCTTCCAACCACGGATAGTTTCTGGTAAGTCAGTCGGTTTGATTTTTTTGAATCCGAGCCTAAGAACACGTTTGAGCTCGCAGATTGCAGCGCGGAACCTGGGTGCTGAGGCCATTGTCCTTGACATCGGAAAAGATGGCTGGGCGCTTGAGTTCGAGGACGGAGTGACTATGAATGGTGATAAAGCCGAGCATATTAGAGAAGCTGCAGGGGTAATGGGAAGATACTTTGATGTGCTGGGCATCCGGACATTTCCTAAGTTAAATGATCGGGAGGACGATTATGAAGAGTCACTACTAAATGCTTTCTTGAATCATGCTCAAGTTCCGATAGTAAGTCTTGAGAGTGCAACGCGTCACCCCTTACAGAGTTTGGCCGACTTAATGACCATCAAGGAAAACTGGTCAGAACTCCGGAAACCTAAAGTGGTATTGACCTGGGCTCCACATGTTAAGGCTTTACCTCAGGCAGTGGCCAACTCCTTTACGGAGTGGATGATCACAGCAGAAATGGATCTGACCATTACGAATCCGATTGGTTATGATTTGGCACCAGCATTTAGAAAAGATGTGCCCGTTGTGCACGATCAAAAGGCTGCCTTGGAAGGTGCTGATTTTGTATATGTCAAGAACTGGTCGTCCTATGAGGAATATGGAAAAGTGCTGTCCCAAGACGAAACGTGGTCTATTAGCAATCAACACCTGGCAGTAACCAATGATGCCAAGGTGATGCATTGTCTTCCTGTAAGACGAGGCTTGGTGATTCAAGATGAGGTATTGGATGGGCGAAGTGCTATTCATTTGGACCAGGCAGAAAACAGAGTGTATGCTGCCCAGGCGGTATTCAATGAACTATTGAAATGAAAGAGAAATAAGGCGTCATTGCGAGGAAGGCTGAAGGCCTGACGAAGTAATCTCCCCATTAATTGAGGATTGCTTCGTTATTCGCTTCACTCATTCCTCGCAATGACGTAACAAACAATGAAAAAGCTAAAAGTCATAAAAATAGGAGGCAAAGTCATCGATGATCCGGAACTGCTAAGCCAGTTCTTAAAGTCCTTCAGTGCTGTTGAGGGACCAAAAATCCTCGTTCACGGAGGCGGTAAAACCGCATCAGACATGGGAAGGCGATTGGGGATTGTACCTAAGATGACAGAGGGTAGAAGAATCACTGATGCAGAGACCCTTGAGCTTGTTACCATGGTCTATGGCGGTTTGGTGAATAAACGTATCGTTGCTCAGTTACAGGCCATTGGCGAAAATGCGATAGGCTTGTCAGGAGCTGATGCAAATGTATTGAAAGCAGTAAAGAGGCCTGTTGAACAGATCGATTATGGCTTTGTCGGGGATGTTGAAATTGAGGGAGTCAATCAGGAGGCTTTAACGCAATTTGTCGATATTGGCCTATCCCCGGTAATCTGTGCGCTGACCCATGATGGAAAGGGAAACCTTCTTAACACCAATGCCGATACCATCGCCAGTATATTGGCTGCAGCTTTATCGAATTACTTTGAAGTGAACCTCATTTATTGCTTTGAGCAGCCAGGTGTGTTGTCAGATTTTGAGCGTAAGCAGGTGATTGCTGAAATGAATTTGAAAAGCTATAATGAGTTAAAAGCACAAGGTGTAATTTCGGACGGTATGATTCCGAAAATGGACAATGCCTTCGATGCATTGACAGCAGGTGTTAAGTCTGTTCATATTGGTCATTTCTCTAAGCTGGATGAATTGCTTAAGGGTAATTCGGGTACTACAATAAAACTGAATGAATGGAACTGAGTGCTAAAGCCATATCACTATTAAAGCAGCTGATCGAAACTCCTTCTTTCAGTAAGGATGAGATAGGTACTGCCGATCTAATTCAGTCATTTTTCAATAACCAAGGTGTATCAACCGAGCGATTAGGAAACAATGTCTGGGCAAAGAACTTTCATTTCTCTGAGGCTAAACCAACGGTGCTGCTTAACTCACATCATGATACCGTTAAGCCAAATACCGGTTACACTAAGGATCCGTTTAAAGCGATTGAAGAAAATGGCAGGGTCTACGGTTTGGGGAGTAATGATGCCGGAGGTAGTCTTGTTTCACTGATGGTCACATTTCTACACTTTTATGATCGCGAAGACCTGGAGTGTAACCTCATTTTGGCAGCTACAGCAGAAGAGGAGATTTCCGGCAAGGGAGGTATAGAAGCGCTACTGCCTCATTTGCCGGAAATTGATTTTGGCATTGTGGGTGAACCCACCTTGATGGATATGGCCATTGCAGAAAAAGGCTTGATGGTACTGGATTGTGTTGCAAAAGGGCAATCAGGTCATGCGGCAAGAAATGAAGGTGTGAATGCGATTTATGCAGCTATGCGTGATATTCACTGGTTCAGAACCCATGAATTTCTTAAAAAATCTGAAGCACTCGGACCGATAAAAATGAGTGTGACAATGATCGATGCGGGAAGTCAACATAATGTGGTGCCCGATGAGTGTCGGTTTGTTATTGATGTCAGAACTACTGATGCTTACTCCAACCAGGAAACATTGGATATCATAAGAGAAAATGTCGAATCTATTGTGACGCCTCGATCCACGAGATTGAATCCATCGGGTATAGATATCGACCATCCAATTGTGAAAGCTGGTTTGGCCATGGGGATAAAAGCCTATGGATCGCCTACCCTTTCTGATCAGGCATTAATGCTTTTTCCCACTTTAAAAATCGGACCTGGAGATTCAGCCAGGTCACACACTGCAGATGAGTTTATTCACATCAATGAAATTAAAGAAGGGATCGATATATATATTAAACTGTTAAGGACCGTCATTACGAGGAAGAAGTGAAACGAATGACGAAGTAATCCCCAAAATGAATATGGAGATTGCTTCGATTTTAGCCGACTTGCATCGGCACATTACTCGCAATAACGAAAAGAAAGAATATGAAACTTTGGGAAAAAGAAACGAAAGTATCGGATATAGTTGAGCGTTATACTGTCGGACGTGACTTAGAATTCGACATTCAATTGGCACCTTATGATGTCTTAGGGTCCCTGGCACATACACAGATGTTAGCAAGTATTGATTTGCTTACTGACGATGAGAAATCTGCTATTCACCGCGAGCTGAAAGGCATCTTTGGGACCATAGAATCCGGGGATTTTGAAATACAGTCCGGTGTGGAGGACATCCATTCGCAAGTAGAGTTGCTCTTGACCGAACGTTTGGGTGATATTGGTAAGAAAATCCATTCCGGTCGATCCCGAAACGATCAGGTTTTGGTAGACTTGAAACTCTTCATGCGTCAAGAGGTCAAGGAAATTACCGATGGCCTTACAGTGCTTTTTGATCGGCTGGTTTCATTGAGTGATCAATACAAGAATGTACTTATGCCCGGCTATACGCACATGCAAGTGGCAATGCCTTCTTCATTTGGACTATGGTTTGGTGCTTATGCGGAAAGTTTGATAGATGATGTGCACATGATGCATGCTGCCTATAAAATTATCAATAAGAACCCATTGGGTTCAGGCGCTGGGTTCGGATCATCATTTCCCTTGAACCGAAAAATGACCACTGATTTACTGGGCTTTGAAGACCTCAATTACAACGTGGTTTATGCGATGATGGGAAGAGGAAAGGCCGAAAAATCCATGGCTATGGGCATGTCAGCTATTGCTGGCACCCTTGGCAAATTTGCTATGGACATTTGTCTCTACATGGGGCAGGATTTTGGCTTTGTGTCATTCCCTGATGAACTCACTACGGGCTCAAGCATTATGCCGCACAAAAAGAATCCTGATGTATTTGAGCTGATGCGCGGTAAATGTAATCGCATACAGGCTTTGCCCAATGATATCGCTCTGATCACGGCCAACCTGCCCGTGGGTTATCATCGTGAAATGCAGCTGATTAAAGAGGTGCTCTTTCCAGCTATTCAAGATTTGAAAGACTGTCTTTTCATGTGCGATTTTATGTTACAAAAAGTAGTGATCAATCAAGAACTGATTCAGAAGGACAAGTATAAATATCTCTTCAGTGTAGAAGAAACCAACAAGCTCGTGCTAAGAGGAGTGCCCTTTAGAGATGCCTATAAGCAGGTGGGCTTAGCTATAGAAGCAGGAGACTTCAGCCCTGAGAGAACAGTAAACCATAATCACGAGGGGAGCATTGGCAATCTATCACTGGCAGAAGTAAAGGCTCAGATGGCAGAATTGTTGGCAGAATTTAAATTTGAGGAATGGCAACGTAAATTAGAACTGCTGGTATAGTAATTTTTACATTCAGAAAATTGTATTTGAAATCATATAAAGTTAATTTCAAATACACATAGTATTTCTGAATGGTTAACAAAGTTAGATCGCTTAATTCTAAAAAGGCTTGTCTGATTCTCGGCATTCTTTGTTGCACCTTCTCCAATTTATTAGCACAAAATCTTGAGGATATTAAAGTAATTCATGAGTCTGAAAAAGATGGTGAATTCGTTTTTTATGCCGTCAATAGTATCGCCAATGATATCCACATGGTGCTAACATTTGATGAAGATATGAGTCGCTGGAAGTGCGACCAGATACTGCCATTTCAGAAGACCATAAAAGCCGGCAAAGTCAGGCTTTTCAAATTGAAAGGCAAAGCTGATTCTACCTATAATTTCAAGTACAAAACTCATTTCTTTGAAGGATTTGGAAATCCCTCCGTTAGTAGAGTAGAGTATACCGTACCAGGGGAAGAAGGGCAGGAGGTAAGGTTCAAAGGAGTAACCAATCTAAACGAAGATGAGACCAACGACATGCAATTGGATGCTTACTACGGGGTCGGCTTTTTTGTTACCTACATTCGTTCGCTAAGAAGTGGTTATGTAACGTCAATTAGGCCATCAACGGGTGATGCAAATGAAAGCTTTATAAAGATTACGCATAAGGACGGTACTGTGGGTACTTATAAGGGTATTATGAGGGGAACTATGAAGGCCAGCAAAGGCCAGTACATTGAAGCCGGTGCCAGACTGGGAGTAGCGGGTTTGGTGGAAAATGGTAAAACCTATTTTGACTTTTCCGTCTCCTATATGCAGGTAAATGTCGACCTCGAAAAAGATCAGGAAAACTGGATTACTTATAAATACATTAAACCCTTTTTCAGAACAGCCAAAAAGAAGAAGTCTCAATTAAAGAAGGGCGAAATGTACATCGCGACTTATCCAGATGAAATCTACACCCAGGAAATGACAAAAGCCGAAAAGAAGCGATTCATTCGTGGTAGAGAGTAGGTACTTGTCTTCAAAAACATTCTACTTCTTGAAGCACTCCTCGCATTAAATCTGCGTTTAGTGATTATTTTTGATTGGATAATTTATATTTGACCTTTTTGATATTCAATAAGTAAATGCCGAACTAAATGAGACTGTTTTTCATATTTTTCTTTTCAACGATTATCGCTCTGAATGTAAATGCACAAAGAGATTATATAGAGGTATCGAATGAAGTGAAGGACGATAGGTATGAATTCTACGGGATCAATACTTCTTCAAGAGTTATAACGGTAGTCGTATTTTTCCCTAAGCTTCAGTATCTGAGGAGTACATCACGATTGCCTTTCGTTGCTGCCATACAACCCGGCAGAAAAAGACTTTTTCAACTTGAAAAGGATGGGACAGGTACACCTGATTTTAGCTATAGGTACTGGTCTTTTTATGGGGTAGCCAATCCTAAAGTTAAAGATGTGCTTTATGCTATGCCTTTTAAGGCAGAAGGAAAGATCAAAGTAATGAAGGTACAACAGGCCCGGGAGCTTTTAGGCCAAGAAGGAACGGAGGGCTTTAGATACTATTCTTTCAGGTTGGAACCGGGTACAGTCATTACTGCGGCAAGAGGAGGGAGAATTGAGAGAATTGTTTCTGATAATCAAGGAAATGATAATTCTCTGGATTACACTAGGAAAAGAAATCAGATAGAAGTTCGACATAAAGATGGAACATTGGGTGTCTACCAAAACTTTGCAAATGGCAGCAGCAAAGTGAAAAAAGGAGACGATGTGCTGACAGGCCAAGCGCTCGCCTTGGCCGATGACAACTCCAAAACTGGCCGCGGCTCTCTGATATTTGGTATCACCTACCTGGAGGTAAAAGTGGAAGATGACCGAGACCCTAAAGAATGGTCCACCCTTAAATACGTACACCCCAAGTTCAAGCTGCAGTCGGGTGAGGAATATATAGACTTCTCCAAAGAATATGGGAGCTTTGTAGATGAAGCACTGATTACGCAGGAGATGAGTAAGCGCGAAAAGAAGAAGTATTTGAAGAGTAAGAATTAGAACAGCTCAATCCCAAAAACCAAAAAAGCATAGACAGCCGTAATAAAGGTAAGTCGCTGACTTTGCTTCTTCTCTTTTTCGGGAATTCCCATTGCACGAATAATCTTCACATTAAAGGATAGGGAGAAGAGTACAAAGCCCAGTGAAAGCCCAAAGGCCAATTCAGGATTATTGAAGTTTATCCAGCCTTGACTATCACTTAGCTCTGTAAGCAGCGATAAAAGCAGGAGTATGATGGACCAGATTTGTAACCGCTTATTACTCATGGTAGCCAAAAGTCAAATATGATATCATTCATACATTTAAAATGACCCTTTGGACACTTGTTATAACCAATTTTAGAACAAGGTCGGCAACTCAGTTTTTTATTCTCCAGCAGTGTGAACTTAGTTTGATAGGGATACATGCCAAACTCCGGAATCGTATTACCCCAAATGGAGAATACGTTCTTTTTCATAGCCGCGGCTATATGCATCATGCCGGTATCATGGGTAAAGACATATGAAGCTTTTTTAAGAATAGAAGCAGACTGATTAATGCTAAACTTACCACAAGCATTATAGATTTGTGCCTTTTTACCAAGAGCATCTAGTGATTTTTTCTGTTCTTCTGATTCATCGCCTCGCTCAAAAAATGCCTCAATTTTAGCACCATTTTCAACGTCTTCTTTGCCTCCCAAAATCACAATGGGTTTGTTGATTTTATCACACAACTCTATCATTCGCTCCAATGGGAGTTTCTTGGTTTCGTGCTGGCCCCCGATGGCAAAGGCGACAAAATCCTTCTGATGAGCCTTGGGTAGCCAACTGTCCTCAATTTCATCCTTTTCAGGGATAAAATAGTCGAGGCCTAAGGCGTCCTTTTTGACCCCTAAGGGTTTTGCAGCTTCCAAATACCGATCCACTATGTGCACGTTTGGTAGCTTATTCACCTTAAGGTTAACCACCAACCATTTTTCCCAATTCAATTTTGGAAAGACAGCAGAAGGCCTTTTTAATTTATTTTTGAGTAGGCGTGTTCTTAAATTGTTATGCAGGTCTACTATAAAATCGAATTGTTCTGCCTTCAGGGCTTTAGCCAATGCATTAAGGTCACCATCGAAGAAATGAAACTTGTCAATGTATGGGTTGGCCTCTAAAATGCTATGGTACTGTTTTTTGGTACAATAATGCACTTCAACATCTTCCAGCTGTGTTTTGATTACGCGAACAACTGGCGTGGTCAAAACAATATCTCCGATAGAAGAAAACCGAATGATCAGTACTTTTTTAGGCATTCGCTTTGGCTTGTTCCCTTTTCTTTTCGAACTGAGCTGAAATTTCATCCCTAGTAAGCGCATTATAGGTCATCTCTTTTGTGAGACCTCCTTTGCGACCAGCAAGTAGTCCAAATCTCATATGGTGATAACCATTCATTTGGTGTGCATCTGGATTAATAGACAACATAACTCCTTTTTCAATGGCATAGTGTACCCAACGCCAATCTAAATCCAGCCTCCAGGGGTTAGCGTTAATTTCGATGACAACATTGTGCTTGGCACAATGATCTATGACAGCCTTATGATCAATGGGATATCCTTCACGTCTTAACAATAGCCTTCCCGTAGGGTGACCCAGAATTGTTGTAAAAGGATTTTCGATAGCCGTGAGTAGTCGCTGTGTAGCCTTCTGCTTGTTCATTTTCAAAACAGAGTGGACAGAGGCCACTATAAAATCAAAACTGGCCAAAACATCATCGTCATAGTCAAGTTGACCATCATAGAGAATATCTGATTCTATGCCTTTAAATATTTTGAAAGGCGCTAGTTTTTCGTTCAGACGATCTATTTCATCATGCTGATCTTTTACTCGATTTTCCTCTAACCCATTCGCATAAAAAGCCGACTTACTATGGTCACATATGCCTAGATATTCATAGCCCAGGTCCTTGCAATAGACAGCCATCTGCTCTAAAGTATGTTTGCCATCGCTATAGGTCGAATGATTGTGTAAAATGCCTTTCAGGTCATCCATTTCTACCAGTTTGGGCAAGCTATGGTTCTTGGCTGCCTGTATTTCGAAAGCCCCTTCTCTAAGTTCAGGCGCTATATAGTCCATGCCAGCGGCTAAATACAATTCTTCCTCGGAGGCGAACGACCGCTCATTGGCAAGCATTCTTAAAGTATTTTTCTCCAATACAGGAACTGATAAATGTTGGGTACTCCCAGTTCTTAGAAAGAGGTCTTTAATATAGGTCTCCGATAAAGTGAAAGTAAACTCACAAGGAATTAAGTGCTCTTTATAAGTGCCTCTCCATGTTTTAGGTCCACTATTGGTCATATCTTGAGTAAACGCTTCTAAGGCCGAAATACTCTCCTCGAGTTTGTCAAAGTCATCCCCAGCAACTAGCAATTCAATTTTGTCGATGACCTCGAGCTTTCTCCGTAAACCACCTGAGGCACTTGCCTCTTCGATTTCAGTAATTGTCGAAAGTACTTCCAGAATTTCTGTAGATAGCAATTCTGCTTCAGCATAATGAAGCTTGTTAGCATTTGCCTCTTTGAATTCCAGTGCTTCGATGATGGTTTGTTGGGTTTTTTCACCAAAGCCTTTGAGTTTGGCGACTAAACCAGAGTTAGCAGCCTCCTTTAGTTCGTGGCCACTCTCTATTCCAAGTTCTTTCCAGAGTACCTTGATCTTTTTTGGGCCAATTCCTTTGATGTCCAGAAGTTCAACGATTCCCTCAGGTGTACTTTCAAAGTATTGCTGCATGGCCTCAGAGATGCCATTGGTTGCTATTTCAAATATTGTAGCGGCTATGCCTTTACCTACGCCATCCAGCTGCTCCAATTCTTGGAGGCCCAGTGCTGTCAAATCAACATCACTTTTGTCGAGATTAAAGACTGCATTTTGATAACCACGGATTTTAAAACTGTTTTCATCGTGCAGCTCCATAAGTGCAGCCTGTAGTTTCAGTTGTTTAAGTATTGTTGCGCTGTCCAAGTCTTGATGATTTGTGATAAGATGTGAATTTGATAGCTTTTTTTACCCTGTTGCTTTTCTTAAATTCAGGAAATCAAAGTTAAAAATAAGTCTTTATGAACTACTGGCTAATTAAATCTGAACCAAATACTTATTCGTGGGATGATTTGGTGAAACTGGGCAGAGATCACTGGGATGGTGTAAGGAATTACCAAGCAAGAAACAACATCAAAGCCATGAAACCGGGCGACCTGGCACTTTTCTACCATAGCGTGAATGAAAAAAGTGTCGTAGGTATAGCCGAGTGTGTTAGCGACTACTATCCCGACCCAACCACTGATGATGATCGCTGGGTAGTGGTGGATTTTGTTCCTAAAGAGAAGCTTAAAAAACCCGTAACCCTAGAACAGATTAAGTCAACACCAAGTCTTGAGGATATGGTTCTGGTTAAGAACTCTCGGTTGTCGGTTCAACCTGTTAAGAGAGAAGAATTTGATACTGTATTAGCCCTTTCTGAATCCTGATGAGAAAAGCCTCGATTGTTTGTTTACTGGTTACTATCTTTCTCCCGGCCTTTGGTCAAATAGAACACCTGAATCGTTACGAGTCTGAGAATACTTGGGACAATTTGGATTACCTAGTCATTTCAAACGAAAATAATGGGGTGATGCTGGTGAGGCCTATGAACCCTGGATCAAGCCGAGATGCTCGCGTAGACTTCAGCTTTCTAAATACTGAATTAAAATCTGAGTGGGATGGTTTTTTCGAGGTCAAGAAGGGGGAGTTTATGAGAGGGTATCATTATCATGAGGGGGTGAACTATCTTCTTTTTCAGATGAGATCTGACAATCGCTTCGTCAAAATTGTGGCGTTGAATGCAAAGGAAAAAGAGATCAAAGTCTTCGAGCCTAAGCAAATTGTGGATTTGGAGATTTCAGAGTTCGAGGCCATTAAAGGCTCAGCTGTAGTTGGTGGTTACATAGAAGGTCGACCTGCTGTATTTGTCTATGATATGGAAGCGGATGAGGTCAGAACACTTCCCAATGTCTACCAGAACAATTCAGATTTATTGGAGGTAAGGATCAACAGTGACAGTGTGACTTTTAATGTGCTGGCCTCTCAGCTCGATGATAAAAAAGATAGAACAGTTCTTGTCAATACCTATGACTATGAGGGAAATGTAGTAAGAGGTTATGAACTTCAAACGGACACTGAACATCAATTGATATCGGCTATTTCATCTTCCATTATCGATAAGGAGCAGGTTGTTGTCGGTTTGTATAGTGTTAAGGCGGGCACCTATCCGAGTGGTTTTTTTATTAATCATGTAGATCGTACGGGAAAGCAGACTATGAACTATATGAACTTTGGTGAGTTTGAAACTTTTTTGGATCATACAGGTAAAAGGCGCGCACCCAAAATGAAGGAACGTGCCTTAGCGGCTAAAAAGAACCGCAGAGATTGGCGATATAAGACTGATGCGTTGTTTAGGGAAATGATCGAGACCGATGATGCAATGATAATTGCAGGAGAGTTTTATAAACCATGGACGGTGACTAGCTCAAACAATTGGAGGAGCTTGAACAGATTTGGTAATCCAACATCTTTTAGCGATCCTACCTTCAATCCTTACTTGAGTAATACACCTTTTATCAGGAACAGTGTTAGATCTGATTTTACATTTACCCATGCTTTCGCACTGGTAATAGATAAAAAAGGAAAAGTCAAATGGGATGCTAGTTTTGATATTGACGAACATCCTGAGGCCACACTTGAAGATTTTGGAGCTTTCCAGTGGAGTGGAGCAGAGGCCTTCTATGCTTTTTATCATGACGAAGAATTAGTAGTCAAGCACCTCAATGACAAAGAGAATAAGGAAGGCAGTACCGAACCTTTGGTACTAATGGAGGAAGGTGAAGAAATTAGGTTTGAAAGAGAGGATTTTCGTGGTATCACCCGATGGTTTGATAATCGATATTTAGTTTTCGGAGTTCATACAATAAAACCTTCGGACCGTGGGTCTGCCAGCAGAAAGGTGTTCTTTATCAATTCTGTGGCTGTCAGTCCTGCTGAAAAGGCCAGCAAAATTGATTAATTCACGGGCTGCATTTCTCCGACCATTTCCTTTTCTTATATTTGTTCCCTGAAATGCAAAAAAGGCTATTACTCGGTCATCCGCAATTGGCCATCACCATCGGCCGCCTCTGTCAGCAACTGATAGAAAACCATCAAAATTTTAATAACACTGTTCTTTTAGGTCTACAGCCGAGAGGTGTTTTTCTGGCCAAGAAGATAAGAGAACAACTTTCAGCATTTATTAATGCCGAAGTGCCTTTGGGTTACCTTGACGCCACTTTCTTTAGAGACGATTTTCGAAGAAGAGACAGCCCTGTTAGAGCCAATGAAACTAAAATTGACTTCCTCATAGAAGGAAAGAAAGTGATCCTGGTCGATGATGTCTTTTATACTGGTAGGTCTGTTCGGGCCGCGCTCGATGCGATGAATGCTTTTGGCAGGCCAGAAAAAGTAGAGCTTTTATCCCTTGTAGTCCGAAAGTATGCCAAGCATGTACCCATCTTTCCGGATTATGTTGGCAAGGAGGTAAACACGCTAGATAGTCAAAAGGTACTTGTAGAATGGAAGGGAGAAAATGAGGCATCAGAAGATACCGTTTGGTTAATTAACAAAGAGGCATAAATGGAGCAACTGAGTACGAAACACCTTCTCGGAATAAAGAGCCTCACACCAGAAGATATTGATTTAATTTTCCGGACGGCAGACGAGTTCAAGGATGTTATCAATCGTCCGATCAAAAAGGTGCCATCATTAAGAGATATCACCATTGCAAATGTCTTCTTTGAGAACTCTACAAGGACTAAACTTAGCTTTGAATTAGCAGAAAAGAGACTTTCGGCAGATGTTATTAATTTTTCCAGCAGTAGTAGCTCGGTAAAAAAGGGAGAGACATTGCTAGATACCGTGAATAATATTCTGTCCATGAAAGTGGACATGATTGTGATGCGACATGCGAGCCCTGGAGCTCCTCACTTTCTGTCAAAACACATTGATGCAAATATTGTCAATGCAGGAGACGGCACACACGAACATCCAACCCAGGCACTCCTTGATACTTACTCTATCAGGGAAAGACTCGGAGATGTTGCCGGTAAGAAAGTCGCAATTATTGGAGATATATTGCATTCAAGAGTAGCGTTGAGTAACATCTTTGCCCTACAAAAACTTGGTGCAGAGGTAATGGTCTGTGGACCTAATACGTTACTTCCTAAGTTCATTGGCTCTCTAGGGGTGAAAGTAGAACTGGATGTAAGAAAGGCACTTGAATGGTGCGATGTAGCAAATGTCCTCAGAATTCAGTTGGAGCGACAACATATCAAATATTTTCCGTCATTACGTGAATATTCCTTGTACTACGGAATTAACAAGGCACTTCTGGATTCACTAGACAAAGAAATTGTGGTAATGCACCCTGGTCCTATCAATAGAGGTGTTGAACTGAGTAGTGATGTAGCAGATGCAGATAATGCCATCATACTCGATCAGGTTGAAAATGGTGTAGCGGTTAGAATGGCAGTTTTGTACCTTTTGGCCTCCGTTTCTAAATAATTAATCATGAAGAAGTTTCTTAAAGTTCTTGCAGTCATCATAGTACTGTTGGTATTGGCTTTCTATTTTTTAGTAGTTCCTAAGACAGTCAGTATGATTACTGACTATGACAGGTATACCTTCGATTTTGTGTTGAACGATACGGCCATGGTAGCTGATTATGCTATCGGTTCTAATCGCAATCCGGCAGATTATGGTTTTCCAGATTATGATGAATTAGATTATCAGACCTTAACTGATGGACTTAAACTGAATGGTTGGTATATCCCATCGTCATCTCCTGAGGTTTCGAAAACCCTGATGATTAATCATGGTAGAACCTCTAACAGACTCAAAACATTAAAATATTTGGAGTTAGTCAAAGACAAGGGCCTCGACTCGCTTTACAATATTTTTATTCCTGACCTGAGAAACTCCGGAAAATCTGATGAGGCAAAGACGGCATTAGGCTATGAGTTTGCAGAAGACATTACCGCATCCATGAAGATGTTGAAGGATCGCTATGCACAAGAAGAGTTTGTGCTTTGGGGTTTCTCTATGGGAGCAATGGCCAGTGCAACAGCAGTGAACAGACCTGATTTAGTAGAATATCAGCGAAATGAGGAACTCAAGGTGAATAAGCTCATTTTGGCAAGCCCATTGAGCAATATTCGAGAAACAACGAGACTGGCAGGAGCCGATATGGGTATCCCTGATTTTATCTTTAATCAGTCATGGAAGAGGTTTGACAAAGTGGTTGACGGATGGAGTGATAATATGAAATTCTCTTACCTGTTGTCAAATGCAAAGCTTCCAACCCTTGTATTGTATAGTGATGGAGATGCCACTACACCTTCTGAAGTTCTGGAGGCCGAAATTGAAGGGCTCTATAATGTATATCCTGTTTTATTCAAAGATGCAGATCATGTCCAGTTATATACACGCCCAGAATATAAGGATCGCTATGCTGACAAGGTCAGTGATTTTCTAAGAATGGACTAGGACTAGCTTGTTCCAAATAACGTTTGTTTACGCGTTTGTTTTTTCGCAATCATAGAGAAAGGATTAGCTTTGTGAAAACTATAGAGAAAAAGGAAAATGCATTATTATAATTCAATCATCGAAACTATCGGAGATACCCCACTAGTGAAGCTAAACTCAGTTAATAAGGGTGTTCCGGGAACAATTTTGGTTAAGGTGGAATACTTCAACCCGGGCAATTCTATGAAGGATAGAATGGCCTTGAAGATGATTGAAGATGCCGAAAAAAGAGGTGATTTGAAGCCAGGTGGAACTATCATTGAAGGTACTTCAGGAAACACAGGAATGGGTTTGGCCTTGGGTGCTATAGCGAAAGGCTATAAATGCATTTTCACCTTAGCGGATAAACAGTCACAAGAAAAGATTGATATCCTGAAGGCGGTAGGTGCAGAGGTGATTGTATGTCCAACTAACGTTGAACCGGAAGATCCAAGGTCTTATTACTCAGTCGCCTCAAAGCTGAATGAGGATATTGAAAACTCATACTACCCAAATCAGTATGACAACACTTCAAATGCTCAAGCCCATTACGAAACCACAGGTCCTGAAATTTGGAGAGATACCGAGGGCAAGATTACACACTGGGCTGCTGGTGTAGGAACGGGTGGTTCTATGTGTGGAACCTCAAAGTACCTGAAAGAGCAAAACCCGAATGTCGTTTCCGTTGGAATTGATACTTACGGTTCAGTATTTAAAAAATATAAAGAGACAGGCGTATTTGATGAAAAGGAGATTTATCCATATCTGACTGAAGGTATTGGTGAAGATATTCTTCCCAAGAATGTCGACTTTGATGTAATCGATCATTTTGTTAAAGTGACTGATAAAGATGGTGCCATCATGACCAGAAGACTTGCTCGTGAGGAAGGTATGTTCTGTGGTTGGTCCTGTGGTTCGGCAGTTGCAGGAGCTTTGGATTGGGCTAAAGAGAATCTATCAGAGGACGATGTAATGGTCATTATATTACCTGATCATGGAACAAGATACTTAGGGAAAATCTATAATGATGATTGGATGCAGGCACGTGGCTTTGTAGAAGAAAGAGAATTTGAAACTGCTGCCGATATCTTAACTCGCCAAAATGGAAATAGCCAGTTGACTACCATAGCTCATACTGCAACTGTTGCCGATGCTATCCATGTGATGACTTCTAACAGCATCTCTCAGCTACCGGTAGTTGACGGTGATAGCTTTGTAGGAAGCCTTATTGACTCGAAACTTTTAGCTCAAATGATCGGTGACGAAACATTGCAAAGCAAACCGGTTTCAGAGGTAATGGATAAGCCTTTTCAGTTTGTACCGCTTGATAATACCCTCGATGTGTTGTCTTCAGTAATCACCAAAGACAATCCAGCGGTTATGGTGAGAGATGAGAACAGAGCGCCTCACATCATCACGCAACATGATATTCTAAAGGCAATGACCAGCAACTAGCTAATTATTGCAGCATGATTCTCTTGGTGACGGGCTGATGACCATCAGACAAGATCCTTAATAGGTATATTCCTCTTGGAAGTTCTGATACATCAATTTGAAATGACGACTCAGAAGAACGCTGACTTATAAACTGCCTGCCGTCAAGATTGGTTAGGCTCACATTGGCTTGGCCATAGGCATTCGTATTCATTCTAACATTCAAGGTATTCGTAGTGGGATTAGGGAAGGCTTCGAGGCCTATGACCGGAAGCTCTGGGGTGGAGGTAACAAAATCTTCCACATTGAGTCGACTTTCGAAGATGCCTCGTCCATGTGTGGCGGCAACCATCCATCCATCACTACGCCTGATTTGGAGCATGTCTACCCTAAGGTTTTCAATGCCTACTTGCTCTTGCTCCCAGGTCAGATTATTACCCTCGGTTCTATCTAGAAACCAAATGCCTAATTCTGTTGCCAAGTAGATTTGACGTTGGTCTAAAGGGTTGAAAATGCCCCAGCGAATGGGCATATCTGGTAGGTTACCTTCTATGGACTCCCAGGTAGTACCGCCATCATTTGTATACCAAACAGATGTAACATTGAAATTGGAAAAAGTGACCATCAACTCATCCTCTGATCGGCCCACATCAATGCTGGAGACATTAGAGGTTGGAAAATCAGGCCCTGTGATTTCTAGAGTGGATGGGGTGCCCTGAGCATTGCTAACCTTATACACTCTTCCTGATTGTGTACCAAAAAATAAATTGGTTTGTCCTACTTGAGCATAGGGGGAGACCTTAATGTTGGAAATAGGAGAGTTAATTTCAGCACCTATGTTAATGGCCTGCTCCTGAATAGTTTGATTACTCAATCTAGCCCTAAGAAGAGGCTGAGTGCTGTTATTGTTGTTATTGATGATATCAATACCAACCCTATTAGTATATAAGGTATTGGTTCTCCAGTCATAATCTGCCGGGTTGATAAAGAGGCCACTATTTCGATTGGCTATGTTAGAAACATTTTGAGGGACAGTTCTATCCCAAACAATTCTAAATCCATTGTACTGAGAAGAATACATGAGCAGGTTGGGCTCATCTTGATCAATGAAACAATAAGCCCCATCACCTCCGGAACCTGGAAAAAAGGCAAGGTTTGAGTTTTCTAAGCGGATCGTGCTGTTGTCTTGAGTACCGGCTATTAAATATTGATCATTCGCCACTCCTGAAATGGCCAAAGTGTAATACTGGATTGTATTAAAATCCCTATTCATCTCAATGAAACCGCGATCACTATTCTGGATATTTTTAGAATAAAAAACACCTCCATCGGTAGAAATGAACATTGTATCCGGTTTCAGCGGATCGTACATAATGCTGTGATTATCTGCATGTACGTATTGGCTTGTGCCGAAGGCATTCCATCGGCTAATGTTGGTCCACGTTCTCAATGGAATCGAGTTGGTACTTTCCATAATGAATCCATTGAGAGCACCGATGATGATGGTATTCGGATCCAATGGATTGATGGCCAAATCCGCGGCATGCCAGGTAATATTTGACCAGGTATCTCCCTGATCATCTGGTAACTCTAATTGAGACCATGTATCGCCTTGGTCAAATGATTGGAACAGTACTGAGTTTGGCCCACTATCCCTAATCCAGCCGGTTGAAGATTGCATTAGCCCCCCACTGATTATGGCATAGACTCGATTAGGGTCGGAGGGTGCAGATTTAATAATCACTCTACCCGGATAGTAGCCAGATTCAGGATTAAATTGGTTATTAGCCACCTCGTCATAGACAGTCCAGTCAATTCCGTTGTCTGAAGAGAGTATGACTCCTGCTCCTTGAAGGTCATTGTTTCTCATTGTACCAACAAAGAACCTTCCAATGGCATCCAGTTCTATATCAGATGGTGCATAAGGATTATCTGTATCTGGTATGTTGGGCAGTACCTGAGACCAGCTAGCGCCATCATCGGTAGATCTGAATAGGCCATCTGAAGGATTTGACAAGAATGTCTGCCCCTTATAAAGTCCAGAGACCACAGCCGTATAGATAACGCTGTTGTCCCCTTCGGTTTTGATCACAATATCGTTAATATACTGAAAGCCCGAAGTGGAGCTCAGTTGTGTCCATGTTTCCCCATGATCTTCAGACTTCCAAATGCCATTTCCTACAGAAGATGATTCACGGTAAATATTCACCGCAGTGTAAGACTCACCAGTGCCTACATAGATGATGTCACTGTTGTTGGGGTCAAAAGCAATGGCACTTATACTCGCATTTTCAGGTAAGCCGGCTATCGGCTCCCATGAGGATGAAAGATCCCCAGCGTTCTCATTGACCCATAACCCACCAGTCACAGAACCTGCCCATAATTTTGTTGGACCAGTGCTCGTACGATCAGGATCAATTGTGATTGGCCTAACTCTTCCTGCTAGGTTTGAAGGCGTATTTGTCCATGTAAGGTCATTTTGGCTTTCGGCTAGACTGAACCTTCTATTGCCTGAATTGTCTTTAAGAATATCACGCTGTAGACGTGCTTTTTCCAGGCCGTCCAAAGGAACTCTCCGTAATACTGGATCTAGCGTTTGTAGATGATTGAGAAAATAAGCATGGTCAGGTTGATCTGGCCTTTCACCCTCCTCCATATCAGTGGTTTGTCCTGCAAAGGACCTATATTCTTCTCTTAAGAATTCTTCATAAGCGATTCTTTCATCGATGGATTTAGGTTTTAGCAGCATAAAAACTGCCGTGAGGGTTGCGCAAAAAATCAGAGAGTACTTGAGACTAGGCTTCATAAGGTTAATGAAAAATGGAGATCCAGAAATCCGTTGACTTAATAACGGAAAATGAATTCAAAGACACATTAAAAGTCTATCGTCAGAATGACTTCTGCCTAGTACTTTTAATCTTCTGCATTACTGTGAATATAGAAATTGCAACAGCTGCGCCCATTGCCAACCCTGCCACTTGAGATGTGACTCCCCATTGTTTATGGGCAATAGCCGCAAAAGCCCAAACTCCCACCAGTGCGAAAGTGAGCATACCTCTTTTGAAGAGTACAAAAAGATAAACTGCTCCACCAATAATAATCATAAGAGAAGCCCAGTTGACCTCGCTCATCATGACAGCCCAATTGATCTTTGCCAGGTAGGCTGAAATATTGGCAATGGTTGCAACAGTAATCCATCCCGAATAGAGCGAAATAGGCCACCAAACCCAACGTTTAATGGCTTCAGGGCTACGGTCGCCACTTCGTATTCCGAGTTTCAGTACAGCCGTCAAAAGGCTCAGTAGTATGGCAATCATGATAAGCACACTTAGGCCAGTCCTTTCGGTAAGCCAGGCCCATATCCACAGTGCATTTCCAATATTCGCAATGATGAGAAATGGGCCTAATTCTTTGAAAAAGGTGGTATGACTACTCTTGAATGCTGCTTTAATCTGAAATATGGAATTGCTGATTAATGCTAAATAGATCAAACCCCAAATAGAAAAGGCATAACTCGATGGGGTAAAAAGATTGTCATACGCTCTACTTAAAGAGCCTACCGAATTTTGATTGATGCCTTGAGCATTGGCGTAATAATTCCAATACACGACTAAAGCGAGGACAACTGCATTTAGGATAGCCCAGAATCGATGCGAGGACTCAGTCATAATTTTCTTTATGACTATAACTAGAAAGCGGGAGAATTGATTAAAAAAACAAACCCCCGATTTTTCGGGGGCTTGCTTTAGATTTTTGTGCTTCGATAAAACTGCCGTATGTTTCCTTCTACCTGACCATAAACCCGGTCTATGAAACTAATAAACAGCGTTTGAGGACCAGGAGGAGGCAACTCCCTTTGCTTGGCCCGTTTAATTTCATCCTTTGTCAAGGCACGCTCATCTCCATTGAATGATGCCCACTCATGCCTCCATACATCTTCACTGGTAATTTTTCGGTTGGTGAGCACCTTACCAGTATAAGCATCTCTAATTTCAAAATTGAGCACTCCTGCTGAAAAGAGTGTCTTTTCGTTGGATGTATACTCAGCTTTTACACTACCAAAAACATCATGTTCAACACCGCTATTGTCGGTATACTGGCCTACGACCACGCTGTCTCTTTTTAACTCTACAGTTTTAGACACGATTTTGGCCTGACCCAAGACAAAGTCATCAAAAGCCATGGACAAAATATGATCAGGCTGAACATCTCGTTGTTGAGACTGATCAATAGTGAAGAATTCCACAAAGCGATCTCGACTATATCGATTGAGGTATTCAAACATCTTGTTTTCGAAATACTCATTCGTTAATTCAAGATTTCTGGAGTGAATTGGGATAGGCTCTATCAAAACACGAACAGTAGCTACTTGCCGTGCTTGAGTCAGAAGTGTGTCAATTCCTCCAATGTTATTGGAATATCGAAGTGCCATTTCAAAATGACTGTAAGCCTGTCGCCCTGTTTCAATAGTATTGATAGCCAAGGCATCCTTACCAAGCCCTAAATGTATTTCAGCTGCATTCTGACCTGCTTCCTGTTGTTCTAAAATGTACTCCTTTGGCGATACCAAAGACATACATGAAGGACATCGCTGAATATCTCTGTAGTAGCGATTCAATTTGGCATATTCATTATAGATACCTTCCCATTTGAAAGTATCATCGCCTTTTTTGAATTGCTGTACGCGTCTTAGATGAAATGCTGAGGCTACACTATAACCATCGATCAGTACATCTTGTGCCTTTTTATTATTTGGATTGGCTTGAAGGCGTTTAACCGCTCGGTCCAAAGCCGTTTCATAGTCACCCTTGTCAAATGCATTTTTACCAGTTGCGCAGGCGGCAACGGAAAGTGCTATGAACCCAAGTAAGATAGTTTTGTAAAAAGTGTTCATAAGCTTTAATGTTTGGTTTTGCATGTGTCATTGAAAAAATGATGCCAAACAAAATTAGAGGCTTTTGTTTTTTTAGCTTAAGAATTAGGAACTTCTTTTAGTCAGGCTTGATAATAAGCCTATTTCTAGAGTAATTCTTCAGGTGTGTGAAGTGTTTTTCTTCGAATGCTGTGTTCCAATACATATCTCATCCGCTTCACTTGATCTACAGTGAATATGTTCATGCGACCATCATCAGCGTAATCCATATAGTTCTCAATCATAGCTGGAGTGCCATCACAGGATAAAACCTCTTCTGGTGAGCCCGTGATTCTCTTTGCGGTCGGGGGTGTGTCTTCGCAGTGATCATCAGCCAGGCAAGTCCCCTCAGCGGCAGCATTGCCCCAGACGTGCAAGAGGCCTAAAAAATGTCCAATTTCGTGAGTAGCGGTACGGCCTAAGTTGTATGGAGAGTCTAAACTGGTTCTACCAAAGTGTTTTGCTGTAACAGCAATGCCATCTACCTCTTCCGTTGGAAAACCAGATAAGAAATCAACCCCTGGAATGAGAAAGTCCTTTTCGTTTTCTAGGCCTGGCAGATCACTGATTGGAAACCTGGATTCGCCAATGCCAAAGTCTTTTGGTCCCGGAAATGTCCAGATATTGAGATAAGAATTGGGATCCCATATACTGTGGAAGGCTCCTATTGCAATTCTGTTTCCACTGAAAGGTGGAATCGGAACTTCGTTCAAATCGATCCTAACGATACCATTCGTCTCATTTCCCTCTGAATCTTTTTTCGCTAAAAAAAATTCAATTCCAGCATCTGCACCATCTGGATGATTATTAAAGCCATTCGTTCCGACTTTTCTACGAAAGTCCTCATTTAATACCTGAATTTGAGAAATTATCTGGGACTCAGGAATGTTATCTCCAAAACCCAAGGCATCTCCAAAATGCAATACATGAACCACTATGGGTATTCTGTAGACTTTTTCACGGGGTTCTTCCTCAATAGGTGTTGTGCCTTCTCGATCACATGCACACAATAAGGCTAGCAAGAGAATAGTGATTGAGGTGTTGATTCTTGTCATTCCAATTGATTTACCTCTCCTTTTGACACATTGGGATTAGGTGAGGTTGGATGGTATAGAAAGAAAATAATGAGGCAGAATTTGGATGAAGTACGGACCACTTATCTCAAGCCTTATTGAGCTCTACGATCTTCTCTTTCATCATGTTAAAAACTCGATCAGTTAAGTCAGGAATATCCTCCTCGGTGAGACCTGTTACCGGTACTTCAGGTAGCATGTAAGAGTGCACCACACCAGGTTTTAATAAAAGACTACCTCTTCTCATAAGCTTTGAAGCATTGTGAATAACTACAGGTACAACAGAAATCTGTGACTCAATCGCTAACCTAAATGGTCCATGCCTGAATGGTAACAATAGTTCATCGGTGTTATTTCGAGTCCCTTCTGGGGCAATCAGCACTGAAGTACCTCCGTTCAATATTTCTTTTAGTTTTCGGCTTCCCTCACGTCTGCTTTCAGGACTAGAACGATCTACCCATACAGCCCATCGACTCGTAACCCATCCGAATATGGGGATTTTGGACAGTTCTTTTTTACCAAGACCCACAAGGCTGGAAGGAATGGCTATCGGGATAGCACAAGCATCTAAAAATGAGGTATGATTAATTACAAAAATGTATGACTTTTTGGTATCAATGGATTTCTTGTTGTGGCCTATAAACCATATGCCTGTAGTAATACCAAACATATAGACCCAGCACCGAATAAAGAAGAAGGTAATGCCATCAAGTTTGCGCGAAATAAGTAAGGGAATGACCATCAGTGGCGTGAAGATGATCATGGGAATCACAAACATGACTCCACACCAACCAGTATAGATATATTGGACCAGATTCTTTAGCACAAACTTTTCAAGAAGATTTATCGAAAATAGTTTTTTTAAGTGAATCCACTATTTAGATTTGATCGGAAATTAATGAAAACCGCTAGTGCTGACTCATCCTAGGCATTAGCGTTAAAAAGGATGAACCTAACTCTTTACTTGCAGTCCCAATGTATCTGATATATTGGGACTTTTTTTATTTCCTTCTCCTTTTGGATTGGCTACATTAGACTTAATAAATGCTCGAATTATGAAATTTGGTAGTGTTGATCAGCCAGAATTAGTAGACTTTAGATTACCTCAGGATCATCCTGATACACATAAGGTATTGAATAACGCTTCTTTTCGAGGTAAGCCTAATATTTATGTGGGCTGTGCCAAGTGGAATAGAACAGATTTAAAGGGGTTCTATCCCCGTGGGACAAAGGATGAGTTGACCTACTATGCCACGCAGTTCAACAGTATTGAACTGAACGCAACGTTCTATAATTTCTATAGTAAAGAGCAATTCGAGAATTGGAGTAATAAGACCCCAGAAGGCTTTAAGTTCTTTCCTAAAGTCAATCAGATGATCAGCCATATGAAAAGGCTGAATGATGATGTGGGCAGGTACACCGAAGAATTTTGCCATAGCCTGGCCGGCCTGGGTGACAAGTTGGGCGTAGTGTTTTTACAACTTCACAACAATTTTGCCCCTAAGAACTGGGATAGGCTCGAGCGATTTTTGCGTGAGTTTCCGACAGGTATTCCATTGTCAGTGGAAGTAAGACATACCGATTGGCTTAACGATCCGGAGGTGTCAGAAAAGTTCTTTGGACTTCTTGAAGAACATAAGGTAGCCAATATCATCACGGATACTGCCGGCAGGCGGGATCTACTGCATATGCGATTAACAACTCCCTCGGCATTTATCCGCTATGTTGGGGCGAATCATGAGAGTGATTATTCACGGCTTGACGATTGGTTCGATCGTATTAAATCATGGATTGATCTGGGTGGAATTGAAGATATCTACTTCTTTGTTCATCAAAACCTTGAGAAAGCTTCACCCTTACTCTCGGCTCACTTAATTAAGCGACTGAATAATGAATTGGGCTATGATTTACATGTTCCGGCTCAACAGGGAGGGCAAGCTAATCTCTTTTAGTGATTAACAGCTTGACCAAAGGTCAAGCGAAAACCGTTTAAGTCGGTCAGGTCAAAGTCTCTCATCCCGTAGTCATACGTCTCGGGCGCTTTGGTAACAATCCCCTTTGCCTTAAATTCTTCAAATACATGGTCCACGTCATAAGTGAATATGTAAAGGGTGGTGTGGACAGCAGAGGGTGTAAAGTCATCATCTCTTTGACTGAAATGAATTTTGATGTCATCGCGACTCATCACTGCATAACTCGGTGGGTCTTCCCACTTAAAATCTAGCTGAAAACCCAGGTTTGCCATATACCAATCTATGGTCTCCTGGACATTAGGGACAGGAAAGATCGGAGCGCAGTGAGAAAGTTTCTTAGGATTCGTCATGACTTAATCTACGAAGCCTTTTTATTCTGGATATGTTCGTTTTTGTGAATTAATAAATTTAGTTGCCCTTAAATCTGAAATAGGCCATTATAATGTCTCTCACGTCATTTTTAATGCCATTAAAATCCGCTGGAGCATTAGATTGACTTTTGTAGTTTTCAAGAAACTCAAGATTCTTCTCTCCACCACTCATTACAAAATCGGGCAAGGCTAATTTATAAGTCTGACTTTTGGAGAGTTTGATGCCTTTTATGTACCAACTATCCACTCTCTTCTCTGCATTGGCTAGCTGTAGATAACCACCTATACCCACATTGGCAAGAGTGCCTGTTTCTAAAATCCTTTCGATTACATCCCCTTTCAGATCTAAAAGAGAAATACCTCCCCCAAAAGGAAAAGACCTTAAAATGTCGTATTCAGTTATGGTACCCGTCAGTTGATCATCAAGGCGAATTGAGCCACTATTAAATATTGCCAGATCGGCTTCAGGAGCAACAAATAGAAAAGATTCGGCCGTCATTATAGGATAATTGGTGGGCCTATAACGAATACTGCTCTCTCGACCATCAAGGGTGTCAGCGGTGACCATGACCACTTCATTTGGTGTATATCCCATAGCCGCCATACTTTCATTGCCAATGGCCACCCATTTGTCCACAACAGCTTTTACTTCAGGATCACTAGGCACTGTGTCATCAATTGTTACCAATTCAGAATCTATCGTGGTCTTTCCTGTGGTTTTATTATGGCTAACGCGATGTACATAGACCGTCTTGGCATTGGCATCAGCTTTGGTCATTACTGTGCTACCGAATTGGAATTTCATGTTGGTATGGTCATGACCACCAAGAATAAGGTCTAACTCTGGGACAAAGTAAGTCGCCAGAGAATCGTCCATTTCTTCTTCCAAATGTGTGATGGCTACCAGTACTTCTGCTTCGTCTTTTACTTTATTATAAACTGACTTGACCGACTCATATTTGTCTGTGTAGCCAACATAGTCCTTTTTGTTAAAGGGGACAGTAGAGCCAAAAAAAGCAATGTCAATACCATCTATGGTATGCATAATGTGATCGGGAAATGGCTCGCTATTCTGTTCCCAGCGAACCAATTCACCACCTACCTTATGAAAGCAGTTGGTGGTAGTCCATAGAAAATTAGACTCAGCAATTCGTTTCAGGTGCTCATCTTCTTTAATGTCGTATTCGTGATTTCCTGGAACAACATAGTCAACCCCAAGGGCATTCATGACTTCCACCATATGGCGTCCGGCAATTCTCTCATCTTCGTAAGTCAGGGTTCCAATCAGTGAAGGACTCAGAAAGTCTCCTGATAAAGTGGTAATAACATTAGGATTTTCTTCCAAAAGACCTTTTCGAATAGTAGCCACCCGCGCCATACCTGCAGATTTACCTCCTTCAATAGGGGCTATTTCATAAACGTCATTAAGCTGAAGTATGATAAAATCAACCTGCTCCGGGCTTTCACATGAATATGATAAAAAGAGAAAGAGTAAGGCGGTAAGCTTAAGGTTTTTCATAATAACGTGTATGTCTGCCCAATTTATGACTATTCAATTGGATGGACAAAATGGGTTGAAAGACAAAGGTGAAAGAAATATATTGACAATCGTGCAACCTTTCTATTGGCATTCTGTATTTATATAGACAAAGGTGAAACATATTCCAAATGAAAGGTACTTATATAGGAGAGTTTGAGGAGCTTGTCTTGCTGACTGTTGGCATTTTAAATGATGATGCTTATGGTCTTGCGATCAAAGATGAATTAGAAAAACAGACAGGTCGTAATCCAATGATTAGTTCAGTGCACAAGTCCTTGGTGCGCTTAGAAGAAAAAGGCTATCTCAAATCTTATATGGGCGGTGCTACTGCCGAGCGAGGTGGTCGACAAAAAAGACTTTATGAATTGACAGCCTCTGGAAAAAAAGTGCTCAACGCTTCTCGTGATTTGCGCAATAATATGTGGCAATCGGTACCGAAGGTAGTTTGGGAAGGAGGAGGCTCATGAGTTCGCTTCAACCTCCAAAGTGGATGATGACTTTTTTCCGATGGTTCTGCAGAGAAGATCTGTGTGATGCAGTAGAGGGAGATTTATTGGCTATTTATCAAACTAAAAGACATCGAGGTAGTTGGCGTGCAAATTTTTGGTATTTCCGAAATGTCATCACTTTTCTCCAACCTTTTGCCCTCAAAAGAAGCCCTCGATCTCACAGACTAAACCCCATTGATATGCTGAGTAACTACTTAAAAATCGCTTACCGAAACCTTGTCAGAAGTAAATCATATGCGCTAATCAATATTCTTGGTTTGGCGATCGGTTTAGCGGCATTTGTTATGATGTTCGCTTATGTGAAGCACGAATTGTCTTATGATCAATTCCATAGTAAGTCGGAAAGACTATTCAGGATTAATTGGCAATATGAGGCTCGTGGAGCCAGTACGGAGGTAGCCATGTCAGCCTTTCCTCTAAAATTTATGTTTCTGGAAGATTACCCTGAGGTAGAAAAGGTTGTTCGCTTCTATAAGAATGATCAGGACGCCACCACACTAAAGTATGGGAACAACCATTTCACCGAAGAGAATGTCCTCTTTGCTGACCCAGAAATGTTTGACGTGTTTGACTTTTCGTTGGCACAAGGCGACCCAAATACAGCTTTAGCTGAAATGAATAGTATTGTGCTGACCAAGGGGGTTGCACAGAAATATTTTGGAGACGAAAACCCAATGGGGAAGATAATCCAATTCAAAAATGACGATTTGTTAAAAGTGACAGGTGTCCTGGAGGATATTCCAGCCAATTCCCATCTAACATTTGATATTCTTGTACCTACAGAGCTTCAGCGTCAGCGGTGGATAAGAGGGGATGGAAACGGAGGATACGATTTTGAAGAAGATTGGAAGTGGTCAGGAGCCTGGCAATACGTTTTATTGAAAAGTGCAGATGCATATGACACTTTCAACAAGAAATTGTATGAGAATGGAAAGGACTATTTCGGCAGACTTCCTAATGCGGTAGTCGAATATCACTATTCTGCCATGCCCATTACAGACATTCATTTGGAATCATCCATGTCTGGAGAGTTAAAAGTGAATGGGAACCTACGGCAGGTATATGGCTTTGGCGTGATCGCCATACTTATTTTAATTATTGCCTGCATCAATTTCGTAAACTTGACTACGGCTAGGTCGGCCAAGCGTGCCAAAGAGGTGGGACTGCGGAAAGTTATGGGAGCCCTCAGAACTCATTTGATCACTCAGTTCATTGCCGAATCTATATTGATATCTCTTGTTGCTATGGGGATTGGAGCCTTCCTTGTTGAGGCGATGCTACCCGTTTTTAATAGGTTCATGGGAAAGTCACTGAGTATTCCATATGACCAACCTATTGTGATTCTTGCCATGTTTATGGGTGCTATGGTGATTGGATTGGTGGCAGGCCTTTATCCAGCATTCTCACTGTCAAGATTCCAACCAGTGAAAACGTTAAAAGGTAATACGACCACTGGAAGTAGAGGTAGTGCCCGAATGCGCCAAGTGTTGGTTGCCTCACAATTCATCATTTCTAATCTCTTGATTGTTGGTATCCTAATCGTTCAGAATCAACTGAATTATATAAAAGATAAGGACCTGGGCTTTGATAAAGATCAAGTCATAGTTCTTAAACATGGTAATAAGCTTGATGAGGATTTTGGACTGTTCAATGACCGTATTAAGAGTAGCCCATTTGTAGAGAGTGCAAACCTGGGTTATGTTGCTGGTACACGGGACTGGACGCAGTCGTTTCGGGTTGAAGGTGAAGCATTGGAAGAGGCCAAAAGCATTGGGATTAAACATGTTGGTTTCGACTTTATGGAAATGTTCGATATGCAACTTGTAGAAGGTAGATTCTTTAAAAGAGGGATGTTCAAAGACCGTAAACAGGCAATTTTGCTGAATGAAACTGCCGTAAGAACCTTTGGCTGGACCAATGAGGAAGCCATAAATAAAACCTTTAGCTACGTAGGAGGCAGTGATAATCGAACTCGGTTTGAATGTAAAGTAATTGGCATTCTCGCTGATGCACACCTCGAGTCTCTTTATCGCCCGATAAGGCCAAGTGTTTTCAGGTTTGCCGAATGGGGGGATATTTCGGTGAGGTTAAATGCCAATAGCATCGATGACCTGAGAGCGGGAATTGCAAGTATTGAAGGTGTTTGGAATGAGCTAAGTCCTCAGTGGCCCTTCGAGTTCGAATTTTTAGATGACGCAATTGCTGAGCAGTATCAGCAGGAAGAACGCCTGGGTCAAACCATTCAGTACTTTACGGTACTGGCGATCTTCATTGCCTGTCTGGGCTTATTCGGTTTGGCTTCATTCACAGTTCAGGAGCGGACCAAAGAAATTGGAGTACGTAAAGTGCTGGGTGCCTCCATCGCTTCCATCTTATTGCTAGTCAGCAGTCGTTTTTTCAAGCTAGTAGCCATCTCATTCATGATTTCAATTCCACTCGCCTTTTATTTTGGTAATAACTGGTTAAGTGAATTCGAATACAGAATTGATATAGGCCCTATGGTCTTTGTTCTAGGTGTTTTGCTGTCAATAGCTATCGCAGCTGTCGCTGTAGGTGGCCAATCTCTAAGGGCTGCTTCCCTTAATCCAGTCAAAACCCTAAGACATGAATAACATGCCTCCCAAATGGGCCATGCGTTTTTTTCATTGGTTCTGCCGAAAAGACTTGGCAGATGCCATTGAAGGAGATTTGCTGGAGATTTATGCCCGAAGGCTGAAGGCAAAAGGTCGCAGGTATGCGAACATCAGATTTATCGGTCATGTGATTACATTTTTTCAACCCTTCGCATTTAGAAGGGCTCATGAACAGTATCCACAACTAAATCCATTCCATATGTTCTCTAATAATCTGAAAATCGGTTTTCGATTTATGAAAAAACATGGCACCTACTCTGCCATTAATATCCTTGGCCTGGCGGCCGGCCTTTCTGCGTTTCTGTTGATGTCGTTCTTTGTGATGGACGAGCTTTCGTACGACAAATTTCATACAAAGGGTGACCAAATTGTGCGTCTGACCTATCGTCTGGAAACGCCAAATGCGACCAGACAGGGAGCCAAACTTCCCTTCCCGATGAAGCAGGCGCTGGTAGAAAGCTACCCTGAGGTGATCGATGTGGCCAGGTTTTATTATTGGGGTGGCGATACCCCTCTTTTGGAATACGGTGAACAGAAACATACCGAACCAGGCATGTACTTTGCTGAGACAAGTGTTTTTGACGTTTTCGATTTTGAATGGATCCGTGGTAATCCCAAAACTGCGTTAGAGGACCCTAGGAGTATTGTTTTGACCCAAAAAATGGCAGTGAAGTATTTTGGGTCAGAGGATGCCTTGGGCAAAACAATGCGCTATAAGAACGAAGACGATCTGATCGTAACCGGTATATTAAGAGATGTTCCTAATAATTCGCATATCAGCTTTGATTTTTTGATACCCATTGAGTTGCAACGACAACGATGGATGGGTTGGGGTCAATACACCTATGACCTTGAAAAAGACTGGAACTGGGCTGCAGCATGGGTTTATGCGTTAGTGGCACCAGAGACGTCTATTGATGCTTTTGAAGAAAAGTTACAGGCCATTGCCAAAGAACATCTGAATACTGAAGATCAAGATGGGTTTTCTATAGAAGTTCAGCCACTTTTTGATATTCACTTGAAATCTGACAAGTCTGCTGAACCACAAGCTAATGGCAATATGACCCAGGTATATAGTTTTGCTGCCATTGCCGTCTTGATCCTATTCATTGCCTGTGTCAATTTTATTAACCTGACTGCTGCACAAACGAATAAAAGATTAAAGGAGGTAGGCCTGCGAAAAGTGATGGGTGCACGCAAGAAACAGTTAATTGCCCAGTTCATGACCGAAGCTTTGATGGTGGTCACCTTTGCATCGACTATTGCCTTCGGAGTTGCCATTGCCACATTACCTTATTTCAATCAATTCACCGATAAAGCATTGTCTTTTGGAGGCCAAAACCTGATATTCTTCTTAGGTCTGATTGTACTCGTTTTGATGGTGACTGTCTTATCGGCCCTTAGACCTTCTATGTCTGTATTGAGACTGAGTGCTGTGCAAGGCTTGATTAATAAGTTTGGGGCAGTCAGAAAAAAACAAAGATTCAATAGTGCAATGGTGATTGCTCAGTTTGTAGTGTCCAACCTGTTGATTATTGGAATTTTGGTCGTAAACAATCAACTGGACTTCCTTCAGAATAAGGATTTAGGCTTCGATAAGGACCGAGTAGTCAGACTGCAACTGGGCAAAAATCTAACGCAAAGTCAATTCGATCTATTCGAAGACATGCTTTCCAAAGACCCGATGGTTGAAAACATTAACCGAGGTTATGTCGCGGGCACCAGGGCCTTCACCAATACTTTCAAGATTGTAGGTGCACCTGATAACAGTACTTATTCTTTGGGAATCAAATGGATAGGTGAGGGCTTTCGTGAGATGTATGGGCTTGAGATAATTTCCGGCCGGGACTTCGATGAGAGTGTAAGCTCTGATTTGAAATCTGGTATACTGATCAATGAATCTGCCATAAAGGCTCTCGGTTGGACTGTAGAAGAAAGTGTTGGTAAATCGTTGTCCTTTTTACCTGGTGGAGCCTCCCAACCAGAAGAGATCAGAGTGATTGGGGTGATGGCCGATGCCAATTTTGAAAGCCTGTATGATCCAGTTTTACCGAGCGTTTTTAGAAGAACCTCATCCAGTGTAGGCGGAGAGATTACCATACGACTTGGTAATGGTTCTAATCTGGCAGCGACCCTGAATGGTATCAATGAGGCTTGGGATAAGGTAATTCCGGACTGGCCATTTGAGTATACATTTTTGGACGAAACCTTGGAAGCACAATATGTAAAAGAAGAGCGTCTGGCTAATGCCATTCAGTACTTTACCTTGCTTGCGATTTTCATTGCCTGTTTAGGGCTTTTCGGCTTAGCAAGTTTTACAGTCCAACAACGCACCAAGGAGATAGGTGTCCGCAAAGTACTTGGTGCTTCAGTCCTGTCAATATTCGGATTGGTAAGTAAGAAATTTGTCCGTTTGGTACTTGTTTCCTTTGTGCTATCAACACCAATTGCCTATTACCTATTCAATCAGTGGCTTCAGGGTTTTGCTTATCGGATAGGTTTAGGTACTTCTGTATTTCTAATAGCAGGACTTGGGTCAATATTAATTGCAATATTAGCTGTAGGTGGTCAGTCCCTTAAGGCAGCAAATAGTAATCCGGTGAAAACACTCCGCTATGAGTAGGCTCGTTCGCTTGTCTCGTTTTGAGAGGCAAGTACCAAAGCCACGACAAGCAGGATGATCTCAACCAAATAGATGGGAACGTAGCCAAGGACAACAAAGAAGAGAAAGGCTGTTAGAAAAAAGACATACTTGAAATAGCCTTCCAGATCGAATCTCATATGTTTAATCATTGCATAATGCAGAACTGAAATCACCGGTATGAGCAGTACGATTTGAAGCAGATCCACGATGTTCACATGCTGGATATTGTTTCCAAAGAACACGAGAAATTCGGGTACAGACAGGATGATGTAGGTTAAGGTATTTTTTCCAAAAAGCTTGACTCTTGGTATCGGAAGATTTCTGTAAAGCAGTAATGATTTCGTTTCAAATGCGTAATGCCGATAGCTGAAATTAGCGTGGACAGCAGAACTCAGTAGTGTGCCAAGCGCGAGATACCTTAGGTCCACACCTTCTATGTTGAAAATAGCCGTGGCACCTAATATAAGGCCAATAGAGACAAGCTTGGTCAGAATTAGTGATACACTATGCCTTTGGAATAAATGATAAATAGGAAGAAATGGATATGTTTTGGGCATTATTCCTAGCCGATGGCTTGCGTATTCGGAAGTCTTGGAATCTATTGGTTTTACTAGTTGACGAAAGAGAAAGTGTGCCGCAACCATCAATAGTAAGAAATTGAAAACCACAAGAATTAGTACGGAATTGGTTTGTTGAAGATCTGCAGCAATAATTATCATGAAAATCCCATAGCCAAGTATTGGTATGAGTAGCAATGATTGAATGAAGACTATAACAGGCTTCAGTCTTGTGTTTTCTAAGCCATTAATGCTGGTTAAAAATCGGTTTTGCGGCAATCGTTTAATTCTATTAAAGAAACTCAGGGTTTTAAGGGTGTACAAGATCCAAAGAACCATTGGAATCAGGTAGTAAATAGGCCTGAAAGCCAGTGCTGAGGCAATATCCATGTGCTGGGGCGTCTTTAAGAATCCAAAGCCCAGCCCAAGTACAATCAAAAAGAACCCTACATTCTCTTTATAGAATTCTTTTACGATCGTCTTTATTAAGACCTTGGCAACAGGACTCATGAGATAAGGTCGATTTTTTGATCCATCACTTCATAGACATGATCAGCTTTAATTAACTGATTGTCAAAATCCTGATGTGTAGCAAAAATGAATGATGTACCCTTTTTGTTGTAGTCAACCAAAAGACTCAACATGATGCCTTGTGCTTCCTTGTCTAAAGTGATTAAGGGTTCATCCAGAATGATCCAGGAAGGGGTCCCCAAAAACGCAATCGCTATTGAAAGCTTCTTAAGCATTCCACTCGAGTAATTTCCCACAGGTTGATCCTGGTAACTGTCGATTGAAAGCTGTTCGGAAAGCTCATTTATTTGCTCAGTTTTGGCGCCTTTGAGTTGTCCGAAATATTCTAGCAGGTCCTTACCGTTTAGGAATTCAGGAAAGGTCGGTTCGGATTGACTATAATTGATGCGCTGTTTGTAGGGAACAGGTTCTTTGGTGAGGCTAAATCCACCAAGCTTTACTTCCCCTTCGAATGGGGAGAGTCCGGCAAGACAGTTGAAAAAAGTTGATTTTCCAGAGCCATTCTTCCCTTTGAACCAATGAATGCCCTGATTGAGGTGAAGCGATGGTATCTCAAGAATCAGCAGATCATTGAAGGCTTTCCGGAAGTTTGTTATCTCAAGCATTTAACACCTAACATACGCAATAGTCAGTGATTTAGGTTTCACACATAAAAAAAGGAGTGCGAAGCACTCCTTTTTAATTTCTTGATACGATTATCTACTGAACGGTAACGTTGAAAGTAACTTCAATGTCAGTTTCTCCATTTGCATTGGTTGGATCGCCACTGCTTACATTGGCAGCTGTCTTATCCGGCTCATGAATTAAAGTCACAGTAAGATTACCCGCACCAGCTGCAGCTGTAGTGAAAGTACCCATTAGTCCAAGCGGATTGCCATTACCATCCTGGTCTGTGTATGCATAAGTAGCATTCAAACCAGTGCCAATAACAAAGAATACCTGGTGCTCGTCATCCTCTTCAGCTACTTCTAAAGTAATATCTTCAGCAGGGTTTTCTTCTTCATTAAGGAATTCAACAGATACTGTGTAAGTTGTATTGGCCGCCAATGTTGGATTAACAGTTACAGGTGCATCACCACCAGGACCATCTAAATCAGTGAATGTAGCCATTACTGTAGGGCTAGTTTGGCTAGTAAAAGTTAAACGAAGAGTTGTGATTAATTCTTCTTCATTGACAGGATCTGGATCATCAGAGCCACAAGCCGATATAATCAGGGCCATGGCAAGGAGTGATAAATACTTAATGCTATTAAATTTTTTCATGAGTCAAAATCTTTTGAGTTTGGAAATGCAACATTAGTGCATTAGCAACAGTGTTGCAAATAGCTGAGCCTGAAATTTTCAAAAATTGTTTGAGTGGTAGGTTATTTTACCTTTTTACCGTGAAAGCTCTTTGGTTGAGGAATGACTGTAATTCGTGATTTTGAGGTCCACAACGGTCTCAGAATGCTTCTAAGAGCTTTTTCCAACCCATATCCCGAAACATCCGTATATTTGCAGAGCTTGAAAAGAACAGCAACCATATTGTTTACCATGTTGTATCTACTGACTTCCTCTGGAATTCTGGTAGGGCAGCACCTATGCATGGACAGAGTCAAAGAGACCGCCCTCTTCAAAAAAGTAGAGAGCAAGTGTGGTATGACTATGGATATGCACGCTGGTATGGACGACTGCTGTGATGATGAATGGGCGCTTAAAATTATTGAAGATGATCAACAAATTTCGGTATCATCGGATGCACCTGTTGCTGTTTATCATTTGCTATTCGAGACTCCTTTTGTTGACTTTGAGGCACTAATGCTAGGTCAACAAGATAAAGTAGAGCTGAATAATACCGGACCACCCGATATTCCAAAGCCCGATCTCACAATACTTTATCATTCCCTTAAAATTCCCGCTGCTTTACAATCCTGAGGTAGTTCTGTTTCTTCATGCTGTAAGAATCGAATCATCTCTCTTTCCCTTGGGTAGGAGATACTCATTTCTACAGTCCTTAGAAAGCTTAACAGACTCCACAGCTCACTCATGAGCCATTTCATTTACATCGGATTGTAAAAGCATAATTAATGATTAATACACTTATAAAATTCTTTTTGGAGAACCGCTTGGTTACGGTAATACTGCTGGTATTGCTGGTGGGTTGGGGTATCATCACTGCACCCTTCCAATGGTCTGCCAACTTGCCGGCAGACCCTGTTCCTGTAGATGCTATTCCGGACATAGGGGAGAACCAACAGATTGTCTTTACGGAGTGGCCGGGAAGGTCACCACAAGACATTGAAGATCAAATCACTTATCCGCTCACGTCATCACTTTTGGGATTGCCAGGGGTTAAAACGATACGTAGCTCTTCCATTTTTGGGGTCTCCTCCGTTTATATCATTTTCGATGAGTCTGCGGAATTCTACTGGAGTAGAAGTAGGATTTTAGAAAAGCTCAATGCGCTTCCGAAGGGTTTGTTGCCTGCTGGAGTTCAGCCTGCCTTAGGGCCTGATGCCACTGCCTTAGGACAAATTTTTTGGTACACGATAGAAGGACGTGATGAAGAAGGAAACCCCACTGGCGGATGGGACCCCCAGGAAATCAGAACTATCCAGGATTATACCATTAAGTATGCCCTTGCTTCGGCCGAAGGCGTTTCTGAAGTTGCTTCTATTGGTGGTTTTGTAAAGGAGTATCAGGTAGATGTCGACCCAAAGGCGATGGAAAGTTATGGTGTGACGCTGGCTGAAGTCACCAAGGCCATTAAGGAGAGTAATCTCGATGTGGGTGCCAAAACCTTAGAAATCAACCAGGCAGAGTACCTGGTCCGTGGTTTGGGTTACATCAAGAACCTTGAGGATTTGGAGCAGGCACCCGTTAAAACAATTGACAATGTATCTATCCGAGTCAAGGATGTCGCTCGTGTTGTGATGGGGCCTGCTTCAAGAAGGGGAGGCTTGGATAAATCCGGTGCAGAAGCAGTAGGTGGCGTAGTGGTAGCTCGATATGGAGCCAATCCACTTGAAGTAATCGAAAATGTAAAGGCAAAGATTGAAGAGGTCAGCCAAGGACTTCCGACAAAGTATTTGGCTGACGGTACAGCTTCGAAACTTACTGTTATCCCTTTCTATGACCGTACAGAATTGATCCAAGAAACTATTGGTACGCTTGAAGAGGCTTTGACACTGGAGGTAATCATTACCGTCATAGTAGTGCTTGTCATGCTGCTTAATCTTAGAGCCTCAATCCTAATTTCCTCTCTACTGCCCATTGCTGTACTGATGTGTTTCATTGCGATGCGTTATCTGGGAATTGATGCAAATATTGTGGCCCTGTCTGGCATTGCTATCGCAATAGGCACTATGGTAGATGTGGGCATTGTATTGACAGAGAACATTACCCGCCATTTGAAAGAAAAGGGAGATAAGAAGTTACTATCCCTCATCTATAAGGCGGCTAAAGAGGTAGCTCCGGCTATTATTACGGCTGTAATGACAACCGTTATTAGCTTCATTCCGGTCTTTACCATGGAAGCAGCAGAGGGAAAACTGTTCCGTCCGTTGGCGTATACAAAGACCTTTGCTTTGTTAGCAGCCATCGTGGTTGCACTGGTTATTATCCCTACGCTTGCCTATTGGTTCTTTGGTTTTAAGCCTAAGTCAAAATGGTTAAAGACACTCCTGAATGCTGTTTTGGTGGTTTTCGGTACATGGGTATTGGTATTGGGTCATGGACTGGCAGCATTCGTTTTGATTGGTTTTGGTTTGGTGAATTTGACCAGAACATATGGCAATAGGCTTTCGGTATATCTGAAGTATGCTGATGTGATCATCGCTTTGATTGCGGTTTCATTTTTACTCAGTCATAATTGGATGCCTTTGGGTGCAGGTGTTAGCACTTTTCTCAACTTCGTCTTTGTCATAGTCATTATCGGACTGACACTTGGAACCTTCAGTCTCTTTATCAAGCTCTATCCGAAAATTCTTGACTGGTGCCTGAGGAATCGATGGAAGTTTCTATTGATCCCTTCCTTCATTATTCTTTTGGGAATGACCATTTGGCTTGGGTTTGATAAGGTATTTGCCTTTGTACCTAAAGCTTTTGGAGATCAGGTTCGTACCAATCGCAGCTATTCTAATTTTTCGCATGCCTTCCCTGGTATTGGGAAGGAGTTTATGCCATCGCTTGGTGAAGGAGCCTTTCTGTTAATGCCCACTTCCATGCCACATGCAGGGGTAGATCAAAATAGGGAAACGCTTAGGTTATTGGATATGGCTGTGACAGCCATACCTGAAATAGAATCCGTTGTTGGTAAGTTCGGACGTACAGAAAGTGCACTAGACCCTGCACCAATTTCCATGTATGAGAATGTGATTAATTACAAGAGCGAGTATATAACTGATAAAAACGGTAGACGTCTGCGCTTCAAAAAACAAGATGGTCAGTATGTTCGAGACGAACTGGGCAACCTAATTCTAGATAAACGTGGTGCCTATTTTCGCCAATGGCGAGATGAGATTAAATCTCCGGATGATATCTGGAATGAAATAGTACGGGCTACCAAACTACCAGGAGTCACTTCGGCCCCAAAACTTCAGCCGATTGAAACACGGTTGGTCATGCTTCAAACGGGTATGAGAGCGCCTATGGGTATCAAAGTCAAGGGGCCTGACCTAGCAACCATCGAGGCCGTTGGTTTAGAATTCGAAGCCATTCTCAAAGAGCTGCCCTCAGTCAAAAGAGAATCAGTTTTTGCAGAGCGGATTGTGGGTAAGCCATACCTTCTGATTGACTTAGATCGCGAGGCGCTGGCTAGGTATGGTGTCAGCGTTTCCAACGTTCAGGAGTATATCCAAGTAGGCGTTGGAGGGATGGAATTGTCTAAAACAGTCGAAGGAAGAGCACGCTATGGTATTCGGGTAAGGTATCCTCGGGGATTGAGAGATGATCCTGAATCATTGAAGAATATTCTGATTCCTGTGGCTAAGGGAGAGAGCATTCCTCTTGGGGAGCTCGCTGAAATCAAATACGAGCAAGGGCCTCAAATGATCAAGAGTGAAGATACCTTCCTGGTCGGCTATGTGATCTTTGACAAGCAGGCAGGCTTATCAGAAACCAATGTGGTTAATGATGCCAAAAACCTTATTGAGGAACGCATTACACGAGGCCAACTGAGCCTGCCGCCAGGAGTGTCGTATGAGTTTGCAGGTAATTATCAAAACCAGATGAGAGCCGAGAAACGACTTAGCCTTGTAATCCCATTAGCCCTGCTCATCATCCTATTGATTTTATACTTCCAGTTTAAATCCGTGGCAGTATCGCTTATGGTATTTAGTAGTGTGGCTGTGGCCTTTGGAGGTGGTTTTCTAATGCTCTGGTTATATGGTAGGGAGGGCTTTATGGATTTTTCTCTGTTTGGTACCAACATGCAAGACCTCTTTCAGATTGCACCTATTAACCTTAGCGTAGCCGTTTGGGTAGGTTTTATAGCGCTTTTTGGTATTGCTACGGATGATGGAGTGTTAATGGCGACTTACTTAAATCAGTCCTTCGATCAATACAAGGTTTCGGATAAGTCAGGTATTCAAAAACTGGTGATTGAAGCTGGAATGAGAAGAGTGCGTCCTTGCTTAATGACAACAGCAACGACTCTATTGGCATTATTACCGATTCTCACATCTACAGGAAGGGGCTCGGATGTAATGATACCCATGGCCATTCCATCATTTGGAGGTATGCTGATCGCTTTGATCACCCTTTTTGTGGTGCCTGTACTCTATGCATTTTATAAAGAGACACAGTTGAAGTTCAACCTAAAAAATTCAGAACAGTGAAAAAGGCTATTCTCATCATAACATTCCTTTTGTCTTTGATGGCTTGTTATCATTCATCGAGCGCGCAGACCACTCTGAATGAGTATTTAGAGATAGCAGCTAGAGACAATCCAGGCCTCAAGGCTAAGTTTAATCTTTATTTGGCAGCCTTGGAAAAGGTGGATCAGCAAAGTGTACTGCCGGATCCGACTTTAAGTTTTGGGTATTTTATCTCACCGGTGGAGACGCGTGTGGGCCCTCAGCGATTCAGGCTGTCCGTTGCCCAAATGTTTCCGTGGATGGGAACCTTAAAAGCCAGAGAGAAAGCGGCAGCAAGTTTCGCCAAGGCCAAGTTCGAAATATTCGAGGAAGCCAGGAATGAGCTCTTTCTTCAAGTCAAGTCCAAGTGGTTGGAGCTTTACGAGTTACAGAAAGAAGTCCAAATCATGGAAGAAAACCTAAGCATTCTGAAATCATATGAGCCGGTGACCAAAACCAAGTATGAGGCCAACCTCGTTTCATTGGCAGATTTGGTAAGAGTTCAGATCAGTATTGATCGAGCGAAAACAGAGCTTGATTTGCTCAGGTTGAAAGAAAAACCTCTAAGACATGATTTCAATACACTGCTTCATAGAAATGGGGAAACTTCAGTTAGTATCAATGATACGCTGGTTTTTGAAAGAACTGATTTAGACTTTGAATCAGTGATGGGTAACCAGCCAAAACTGAAAACAATTGAATCAATGATGGCAGTGCTTGAACAAGAGAAGGTTTTGGTCGAGTTAGGGCGTAAGCCAAACATTGGGTTTGGGCTCGAATATGGTTTCATAGGTAGGCGCGAAGGGGTGTCTCTATCAGATAATGGCATGGACATCCTGGTACCACAGGTGAATGTGAGTCTGCCGATTTTCGGTAAAAAGAATCGTTCTATTAAGAAGGAAGCTGACCTGAAAATGAAGGCCAAGGGCTTCGAATTATCGGCTATGAAAGATCAATTGCGCAATGATTGGACAAGCATTGCCTATGAAATAGAGTCTGCGAGACAAACACTGGCTTTATACTCAGCAGAAATAAAGAAGACGGATGTGCTACTGAGCGTATTAATCAGCGAGTACACCAATAACAACCAAGACTTTGAAAAGCTTCTAGAAACCCAACAGCGCCAATTACAGCTTCAATTAGCTCAAGTGCGCACCAGTGTTGATTACCAGAAAGCAGTTTACAAACAAGAATACTTAACGGGTTACACATTAAACGAGATCCAAAATGAAATTAAATAGACCGACACTTTTGACGGTAGGCCTTACCCTGGTTATAGGGGTGGCACTAGGTGCAATATTCTTTGGAGGCAACAATGCTCCAGCGCCTACAGCTGAGAATCACGAACATGAGCTTGATGCGAATGGAAGCTGGACTTGTTCTATGCATCCTCAAGTCAGGCAGTCTGAACCCGGTGCATGTCCATTTTGTGGAATGGATCTCATACCAGTTGCTGAAGGAGAAAATGACAACCCAACCATATTAAAAATGTCTAATAATGCGGTGCAACTGGCCAATATTCAGACTGCCAAAGTCGAATCAACGATAGAAGATGATATTTTACGCTTGAGTGGAAAAGTAAAAGTGGACGACCGAAGAGTGAATGTTCAAACTACGCATTTTGGAGGAAGAGTGGAGGCTCTGTATAAAAGCTTTGAAGGAGATTTGGTCAGAAAAGGAGAGAAAGTTGCCTCCATCTACTCTCCAGAGCTGGTATCAGCACAAGAGGAACTGATTGAGGCAAAGAAGCTTGAGGCCACAAACCCTGTGCTATTAGATGCTGCAAGAAGGAAACTGCATCATTGGAAGCTGACTATGGGACAAATTCAAGCCATTGAATCCTCGAAAGAACCCATCCGAAACTTTGATCTCTTGGCAGATTATGATGGCGTAATCACCAAAAAACTGGTCAATACCGGTAACCACTTGCACGAAGGGGGTGGACTCATGGAGATTACCGATTTGACTAAAGTATGGGCAGTCTTCGAAGTCTATGAAAAGGACTTAGGCAAAATACAGTTGGGCGATCGATTCGATTTTGAAAATAAGGCCACGGGTAAGTTTCATCTCGGTACCATTTCCTTTATTTCACCTGAGGTAAATCCCCGGACGAGGGTTATAGAGGTAAGGGCAGACCTTGATAATAGATCGGGAGATCTAAAACCAGGCATGTTCATCTCCACCAACATTTTCGTAACTGGCAATGGTGGAATTTCAGTACCAAAATCCGCAGTACTTTGGACAGGTAAAAGGTCAATTGTTTATGTGAAAATACCAGGGGAGCAGAGCTTTCAGTTAAGAGAGGTTATGCTGGGTGATGTGGTTGATGACAAGTATTTTGTTAAGGATGGTCTTATCGAAGGAGAGGAAGTAGTGACCAATGGCGCCTTTACCTTAGATGCCGAAGCGCAGCTAAGGGGTAAAATCAGTATGATGAATACGGCTGCTTCTACTTCCATAGTCCAAACGAGTGCCGATCAGTTTGTGGAAGTAGAACTATCTGCTGCCAGAGACTATAGCGATCAAGTTACTCCGGTATTTCAGGAGCAACTTACGGAGCTTTCAAAAGAATACATTATCCTGAAAGACCTGATGGTAGAAGGAGTGGGCGCTAAAATTAGAAAAGCAGGGGTTCGGGTTAAAAATGCCTTGGACAATGTTGATATGAAATTGACAAAAGGCGAAGCCCATTTACATTGGATGGACTTGTTAAATCCAATAGAAGAAAGTTTAGCAATCATCACAGCTACAGGAGATCGAGATAAGCAAAGATTGAACTTCATTAATCTTTCCAAGGCACTCATCAATGCTATTGAGTCTTTCGGTACTTCTTTCGATAACCCATTGTACATACAGTTTTGCCCTATGGCTAATAATGATAAGGGAGCTACCTGGATTAGCTTAGATGAGAATATTGTCAACCCCTATTTCGGGGATGTAATGCTTAGTTGTGGAAATGTTGAAAATATAATTGAAGGAAGATGAAAAAAATTGTGACACTCATGGTATTGATTGTAATGGTAGTGGCTTGTGGTAAAAAAGAACAGTACTCAGAAGCAATTACTCAGTACTTAGCCGTAAAAGACGCCTTAGTCTTAACAGATCCTATAGCTGCTAAAGCTGCCGCCACTAAATTTTTAGAAGTGAATACCAATGCTGCCATTACAGTAGATCTTCAAATGATTGCTTCAAGTGATGATGTTGACGCGCAAAGAAGAGCATTCGAAGGTCTATCTATGAAAGTATATGATATGCTCAAGAGGCGAGGAAGTGATTCTGTTCTCTATAAACAGTTTTGCCCGATGGCTTTTAACAATAAAGGTGCTTACTGGCTTGCAGCAGAGATGGAAGTGAATAATCCTTATTTTGGAGATGAAATGTTGCATTGTGGTAGTGTTCAGGAAAAGATTGGAGGGTGACTTTGAAGTTTGTCCCGATGATGCTATTCATTCGTCATTTGTTAGAAATTTAGACTTATGAGAAGGTTTTATTTATTATTTATTCTGGTTTCTTTTTTGGCATTACCAAGCATAAAGGCTCAATCAAGTGCTTCATTTTTTGAAAAAATAGAAGGTGACTGGTCTGGAACAGGAGAGCTCTTCGGCACACCCGCCACTTTCAAAATGAGCTGGCACGAAGTACTGTCTGGTCAATTTTTTCATCTACAATTCAGTAATTCTTTTAAGAATCAGAATGGCAATACTCAAGGTATTGAGGCCAAAGCCTTTTATAGACTCGATGAAAGTACTGAAAGTAGTGGGTACTGGTTTGACTCGAGGGGTGTGATGTTTGGTTTGAAGTTTAGTATAAAAGAGAATCAGCTTATAGTGCTTTGGGGTGATCCGGAAATAGAAGAGGGTAAAACGGAATACCGCTTAATTGATGGCGAGCGAATTGAAGTGAAGGACTACGTAAAAAGGAATGGTACTTTCAGTCAATTCGGAGAGGCGGTTTACACCAAAAAATGATGCCAATCAAATAGAAATACTTAGATTTAAAAATCTCGTCAGTTTACTGATGAGTCGTGTGTGTTTGTGTGACCACCTGGGGTAACCTGGGTGGTTTCCATTTTTATGGAGATGATGGAATGATTTCTACAATGATACCCTGTTGCAAGTATTTTGATCTTATCTTTGACCTATGCAACGCTTAGGTGCAATTCTTTCGATTTTCATTCTTTTGCTGAGTATGGCACCATGTGCAGATGCCTGGGAAAGTTCTGTATGTGAATCTGAAGAAGTTTGCCAATCCTCGAGTGAACATGATACTTCTGATGAAGTTGATGATTGTTTGCCTTTTTGCTCTTGTATGTGCTGTACAGCCATCACAATAGGTCCTCTTCAATCACTTAATTTTCGGGAAGTTGCAAATACTCTTGATGAATCAAAATTGGAGGACAATACCTATACTCCTCCTGCTTTTGATATTTGGCAGCCGCCTAAGATCTAGTTCTTAGCCCTTTAGAATTAGTATCAATTTTTAAAAAAACCTTAAATGCATATTAGATTATTAGTCTCGGCACTATTGTGCCTGAGCTTGACCTATGATGTCTTGGGTCAACAAGTGTTAAAATTCAAAATATTAGATAAAGATACCAACCAACCTTTGGTTGGAGCAACGGCCAGTATAAGCCCGACAATAGGAGATGTTGCCGATGCCAACGGCTTGGTTACACTGAATTTGTCAAATAACCTGAGGGAAGTAAAAGTAACCTTCTCCTTTGTTGGTTATATGGTAGAGTCGAGAACTATAAAGCTCCCATCCGTGACTTCAGAACCTATTCTAATCTTTTTGAAGATGGATGAGGAAGAAATGGAAGAAGTAATCGTTACTACCACGCGAAATTCCAGAAGCATAGAAGACATACCTACCAGAATCGAGTTTCTGGGCACGGAAGAACTTGAGGAAAAAGCCGTTATGCGTTCCGATAACATTGCCATGCTGCTTCGCGAAAGCACAGGCATACAAATGCAGGTAACTTCACCCAGTTCAGCCAATCAGAGTATTCGTATTCAAGGACTTGACGGTCGGTATACCCAGCTGTTGGAGGATGGGTTTCCTTTGTTTGGTGGCTTTTCTGGTGGTCTAAGCATCATGCAAATTCCACCATTGGATTTAAAGCAGGTAGAAGTAATCAAGGGTAGTAATTCTACGCTTTACGGGGGAGGCGCAATTGCCGGTCTGGTAAACCTGGTGAGTATTCAGCCAGAAGAAAAACCGCGCTTTAAGGTTATGGTTGATCAAACATCGGCCGGGGGGACAACTTTGAATACCTTCAGCGCCCGAAGGAATGAGAAGTTTGGCTATAGTTTTTTTGCCTCAGGCAATCGACAGAATGCCTACGACCCTAATTCGGATAACTTTTCAGAAATCCCAGATGTTAGAAGCCTCACCCTAAATCCAACTCTCTTTTACTACCCTTCCAGTAACAGTAAGCTAAGACTGTCGCTTAACGGGACTTTTGAAGGTCGCTTGGGTGGAAACTTAAATGCTATTGATGCAGAAAGGCCCAACAACACTGAGTACCTGCAAGAGAATACAACCAGACGATTGTCTTATCAAGTGACATATAATAGCAATTGGGGAGATAATAATGAATTGGTCATAAAGAACAGTCTGCTCCATTTCGACAGGAGTATCAATCAGTTTAATTATGCTTTTGATGGAGAACAATGGTCTACTTTTAGTGAGGCTACTTATGCATTTGGTGATGAGATGAGTAGCTGGGTTTTAGGGCTTAATGTTTACTCAGACAAATTCAAAGAGGGCGAACTGATCAGTTCAGATAGAAGCTATAGCCAGGTGACTGGAGGCTTATTCGCTCAGCAGGTATCTAAACTGTCCGATCGCTTTTCTATTGAGTCTGGGTTCAGGTTGGACAAAAACAATGATTATGGTTGGTTTGCACTGCCTAGGCTGTCCCTTTTCTATAAGCCGAATGCCAACTTTACATACAGGTTAAGTGGAGGTCTAGGCTATAAGACACCTACCATTTTTACCGAGGATACAGAACGATTTTCTTTCAGAGGCTTAAACAGTTTTAATCTGGAAGACTTAGATGCTGAGCGATCGTATGGAGGTAACTTCGATATCAATTATCGTACTGCAATTGGTACTGATTGGACTTTTAGTCTAAATCAGCTTTTCTTCTATACCCAACTGAATGATCCATTGGTTTTGGCCGAAAATCCTGCAGATAGTTTCTTTTTTGAAAATGCAAATGGCCCGGTGAGTTCCAGAGGAATTGAGTCAAATATGAAATTGACCTACAAGGATTTTAAGTTCTTTCTCAACTACGCTTTGATTGATACGCGTCTTGAATATGAGAATTTGAATGACCAAAAGCCACTGACAGCGAAGCATAATATTGGAGCTGTTTTGGTTTATGAGGAAGAAGGAAAGTGGAGGTTAGGCTTGGAGGCTTATTATACGAGTCAGCAGTTGCGAAACGACCTTACGGAAACGGATGATTTTTGGATTGTGGGTTTCATGGCCCTTCGAAAATTTCGAAAGGTCAGTGTCTATTTAAACTTCGAAAACTTCACAGATACACGACAGTCAAGATTTGAGCATATCAACCTTGGATCCAGCATGACACCAGAGCTTCTCGATGTTTGGGCACCTTTGGAAGGCATCGTTGTCAATGGAGGGGTGATTCTGGAGCTAAGTCGCTAGGATTTTAGATGAAGGACCATCTTAATATCACATTGAGATGTGCCTTCATTACAAGTCTTTTCTTCTACAAACCCAAGCTTCCTATAGAGTTGGATGGCGGCTTTAAGCTTGCTACTTGATTCGAGGTACAGATGCTCAAGGCCCAGAGATTTAGCCTTTTCGATTGTTCTTAGTGTCAGTTGTTGGCCTAGGCCGTGACCTCTGTGCGATTTGTAGATACCTAGTTTGCAGAGTTCCCATCGGTTTTCAGATTGCTTGACCAGGGCACAAGTGCCTACTGCTTGATTGTCATTGTCGACTGCCATGAATATGTGACCGCCTTGGTCGATGATATGTCTTTTCGGATCCCTTAGAATCGATATATCGGGTTCTTCAAGGTGTAGAAACTCGTTGATCCATTCTTCACTGATTTTTCGGAAGTCTTCGGCATAGTGCGACTGGAATGGGATCACCTTAAACATGATTAAAGATGGTGGAATTTTGCTGCCTAATCAACCTATAAGTTCTACAAATGTTGTAATAATGGTTTTAATTCTCTTCATTTGTTCTACAATAGTTGTAGAAATATGAATCAAAATCTGGGAAACCTTGAAGAGACCATCCTACTGATAGTGGCCGTAATGCCCGATGAAGCTTATGGTTATACCGTTTCGGAGGCCTATAAGCAGTATATGATGAATCGAATTTCGATTTCAGCAGTTCATACTGTCTTAAAGCGATTAGAAAAGAAAGGGCTTATTGTATCGAAGATGGGTGGAGCAACTGCCGAGCGTGGAGGCAGAAGGAAGAGAATTTTTGAAGTCACAAAAGTGGGTCTGTCTACGCTGGAGCAAATCCAGTCAAATAGAATGAAGCTATGGGATATGATGCCTAAGCTCAATTTTTCTGCTTAATGATTAGACCAACAAATAATATATCACCCCCAAACTGGGCCAACCGCTTTCTAGAATGGTACTGTGCTAACAGTCTCTTGGATGAGATTCAAGGAGATTTGTTGGAGGCATTTTACTATCGACAGACGGAAGTGGGAGTCACCAAGGCCAAATGGTGGTTTGTTTGGGATGTGATTAGGTTTTTTAGGCCCTCATCATTTGGCAAAAGGTCATATAACTCAAATCAAATCGCAATGTTAAAGAATTACATGCTTGTAAGCCTAAGGAATTTCAGGAAGCAAAAAGGCTACAGTTTTATCAATTTATCAGGACTTATAGTAGGGATCACGGCCTGTCTGCTGATCAGCCTCCATGTGTTGGAAGAAATCACATATGATAATTTCCACCCTAATGCGGATAAAACCTATCGGGTGGTTATGGACATGTATGGCCAAGGTGAGTTGAAAACCAAAAGCGCTCCGGTATATGCTGCTGTTGGGCCTAACTTGCTTACAGATTTACCGGAAGTAGAAATGTCTTCGCGCATTTTACCTTTTGGCGGAGGTGTGTACAGCGTTCGTCAGGATGACGGCACCTTGATTCGGTATAACGAAGAAAAAGCAGTCTTGGCCGATGAGAACTTCTTTGATATGTTCGGCTTCAGGCTTCTTGATGGAGATCGTCAAAATGTGCTCTCAGAACCCAGTCAGATTGTTGTTTCTGAGTCTACAGCTAAACGTTACTTTGGGAATGAGAATCCAATCGGGCAGTCGATATTTTGGCGTGGAACAACCGAACTGAAGGTGACAGGGGTGTTTGAAGACTTTCCAGAGAACTCTCATATGCAATTCGAGCTTATCACCTCACTGAAAACCTGGAATGGTTATGAAGACTTTGTCAATAATTGGGGTTGGTATGATTTCTATACGTTCGTAAAAGTGGTAGATGGTGTAAGTCAAGATGCGCTAGATCAGAAACTTGAAACTTATTTGGATGAAAAGAAGGCTGAATTCTATGCCCAGCGCGGAGTTCGAGAAGAGATGTGGACACAGCAAGTGGGTGATATCCACCTCGGTTCAGTAGGGCTTAGCTGGGATATGGGTGAAAACGGAGGAGGTCAACAGATTTACTTCTTGGTGGTCATTGCTGGCTTAATATTGGTGATCGCCTGGGTAAACTATATTAATCTTGCTACGGCACGTGCCATTAAGCGTGCTAAAGAAGTGGGAGTACGTAAGGTTGTGGGAGCAGGTAAATCCAACCTCTTAATTCAATTCTTAGTAGAGTCTTTCCTGTATAACCTGTTTGCTGTATTGGCTTCGCTGGCTCTGGTTGCCTTGCTAAGGCCTGTGATCAATCAGGCAATGGACATAACACTAGAACAATCACTGTTGTTTGGCCCAACTGTATTGGGGGGCTTGTTGTTACTTGTATTGCTTGGAACAATCTGTTCAGGTTTATATCCGGCATTAGTACTCACCTCATTTAATCCGGTTGCTGTATTGAAGGGGAATTTTGGTAGTGGAAAAAAGAAGTTTGGCTTCAGACAACTGCTGGTTGTCTTTCAGTTCACAGCTTCCATCACTTTAATATTGGGTACCTTCTTGGTCATTAAGCAACTCAATTATATGCGTAGCTATGACTTGGGTATTGATTTGGAACAAACCTTAGTTTTGCAGGCGCCATCTTCTGGAACGAGCGATGATGACCTCCAGAATAGAATTCAGGTTTTTAGAAATATGCTCGAAGGGATGCCTGAATTAGAGGGCTTTACTATGTCTAGTAGTGTTCCGGGAATTGAGAACTTTGCCATTAGTGGTTTTAATTCAAAATTTTACCCAGAAGAGTTTCGTGATTGTTACCGTGTAGGCATTGATGATGAGTTTGTCAAACTCTTCGATGTAGAATTATTGGCAGGGAGATCCTTTTCGAAAGATATGTTGACCGATACAGCTGCCGTAGTCTTGAATGAAGTGGCAGTCAAACACTTGGGTTTTTCAAGTCCAGAAGAGGCGATTGGTGAGAAAATTAACCCTAATCATCCAAGAGAAGCGACAATAGTTGGTGTAGTGAGTAACTATCATCAAGCGACAATCAAGCAAGGCCTTGACCCGGTTATTTTCTTTTATAACAGAAGAAGACAGGCTGCCTATTATTCTGCGAAGATTAGTTCTAATAACTATGCAGGTGTGCTTTCGAAAGTAGAGGACGCCTGGGACCAAATTTACCCCGATAATCCATTTGACTTTTTCTTTTTAGATGAGCGTTTCGATCGGCAGTACAAAGCAGATCAACAATTCAATACCGTATTCATTGGGTTTGCAGGGTTGGCTATTTTTGTTGCGTGCCTTGGACTGTTTGGACTCGTGTCATTCACTACGGAGCAATCGAGAAAAGAAATTGGCATTCGTAAGGTCCTTGGGGCATCCGCTCAAAAACTAGTACTTCTTTTGGCTAAGGACTATGCAAAGCTGATTCTCATCTCTATAATACTTGCGTTTCCTTTGGGCTATTACCTCATGCAAGAGTGGCTCAAAAGCTTTGCTTATCAGACGAGCATTGGTATAGAGATTTTCGTTTTCGGGGGCCTAATGATTTCAGTGATTGCATTTATAACAGTCAGTTTCAAATCGTTTAGTGCAGCCAACGGAAATCCGGTGAATGCACTGAGGGATGAGTAGTGGCTTAAAGGTTTATTTTCTTTCGTAAACTACTTTACCCCCAACAATTGTGTAATCAAACCGCGCTTTCAACCATGCTGCTGGCTCTGTTTCAAACAGATCGGTGTCTATGACAGTAATGTCTGCAAGCATCCCTTCCTTAATTTGCCCCTTGACATCTTCTTCGAAGGTAGCGAATGCAGATCCCTGTGTGTAGGCTTTGATGGCTGATTCGAGACCAATTCTCTGCTCAGGAAACCAGCCTTCCTCTGGTAGACCATTCACCGTTTGTCGAGTGACGGCAGCGTATAAGCCATAGAGGGGATTAATCGGGTAGTAGCTGGCGTTAGTTCCTGGCCAGTCAGAACCAAAGGCCAGTTGGCATCCGGCATCTTCAAGGGTTTTGAACGCATAGGCTCCTTTACACCTTTCATGCCCGATTCGTTCTTCCATCCAGCGCATGTCATCTGTGACATGGTAAGGCTGGACCTCTGCAATTATATTTCTTCCCGCAAAACGTTCAAAATCCTGTTCGGCAATCACCTGAGCATGTACTAGACGAAACCTTCGGTCTTTAGCGCCATTTACCTGATCGAGAGTATCCAGCACATCGAGTAAAATTGAATTGGCTTCATCTCCAATAGCGTGTACTCTTAGTTGAATACCACCGCTATCGGCCTGAATTAGCATCTTTTTAAACTCGGGAAGGTTTTTAGAGAATTCTCGCCATCCTCCTCGCCACATATAATTTTCGATGGTATTGTCAGCATAGGGCTCAAAGAAACGTGCGGTTCGACCTCCCATAATCCCATCAATATGGCTCTTTACTGTACCGAAAGTTATGTAGTCATCTCCCGCTGGCGAAGGATTTTCACCCCAGTCGATTACCCAACCCTGATTCATCATATTGTAGATTTCGCTTAAGCGCGAAGGACTAAAATTGATTCGGGTGATAAGCGAATCGCGATCTTGTAGGTATTTATAAATGTCAACTCTATCTAGTGGAGACATGTCCTGCACGGTGGTGACACCCCATTTGGCACACTCCTCAAGTGCTCGCTTTGATTCGGCAAGTTTTCTTTCAAACGAACTCTCAGGAATTTGTCTTAGTGCACTGGTCAGAATATCTCCTTTAAGAATGCCATCCTTGGATTCAATACCCAGGTAGTCGAGTGCTATGGCATTGGCCATGCCCTCGGTTCGATCATACTTGGTCACTAGCACTGGGTGGTCTGGTGTCAAATCATCGATGAGCGTTCTTCGCGGTTGCCAATCTTGTTGGTTTCGATTGCTGCCTTCAGAGCCCATGTTCCATGCCTCATAGGCACCCCAATCACCTCGCGTAATCCAGCTTCCTAAAGGAAGCCTTTCTGTCGTTTCTTTCACCCGGTTAATAAAGGCTGCATCGTCATTTACATCCAGTAGGTTAATGCCCAAGAGTAAAGCTCCGGCTTGAGAAAAATGAACATGAGAGTCATTGAAGCCCGGAAGCGTGAGCCGTCCTTTTAAATCAATTTGCTGGTCTGCTGCGGGGTATACATTACCACTACCGACTTTACTGACTTTATCTCCTTCCAGTAACACCCAATTGGCCCAAGGTTGAGCATCGTTTCCCGTCCAAACCTTTCCGTTAAATAGCAGCACAGATTCAGTAGAGGTTTCTGTTGTAACGGTACTGTTACCACAAGCTGTAAGCATTGCACAAATGGCCAATACAATGAATTGATATTTGAATTTCATGGCTATTTAGAATATTTGTTGGCGATTTGTTTTAGACTGAGCTCTATTTCTCTACTAGGCAACCACCTTCCTCTAACCATTACACCAGATTGTTGGCGCATATTGGCAATGTTTTCAAGAGGGTTTTCATCTACCAGAATTAAGTCTGCATCGGCTCCAATGACAATTGTTCCGTACTTTCCCTGGTCGCCAAAAAAGATAGCCGGATTTACAGTTCCTGCATACAATGCCTCGTAAGGAGTCAGTCCACTTCTAACCATAGATTCCAGTTCACGATGAATTGAAAAGCCTGGTACATTGAATACCTGCGGTGCATCAGAACCCAATAGAATTTTAACACCGGCATCATGCATTTGCTTGATAATGTCTCTTCTGATTTGATTGAATTTCAGTGCTTGCTCTCCGCTATAGTTAGGTGCTCCAATAATTCCCTTCTTGGTGCGAACCCAGTTACTGAGTGTATTGGGATTCATGTACTTCATTTCTGGATTCTCGGCTATAAAGTCTGGATCTTCAGGACCAATCCACCTTTCCATCATAGCTTGGGTAGGAACTATCCAAACATCATTTTCTAAGGTAAGTGCTACCAGCTCATCGCTAATGTCCGTATCAACAATGTCTGTGAAATTGACTCCGAAAAAGCCATTGGCATTGGGGTTTACACGAATAGAGGAGGGGACCATCCCCTCGATATAACCATCTACATGGTCTATGGAAGCATATTTAGCCTCTAGGGCTCTTCTGACCCCCACTCCCGTACTCACGTGACCTGCGAAGGGAATACCTACCTCTTTTGCTGTGGTGACAACGGCATCAAAATTTTCACGTGTCAAGCCAGGGTGCATTTTCAAGAAATCATAACCCGCTTTTTTCTGGGCACGCACTTTGGTCTGGGCTTCCTCAATGCTTCTTACCGTGTTGCCATTAATTGAAGGTCCTGAGGTATAGATTCGTGGACCTAAGATTTCTCCTGATATTACTTTGTCCCTTAGTTGGATATGATAAGGCTGACCAAGCATTCCTCTGATGGTGGTAATGCCATTGGACAAGTATAGGAATAGTGTCTCTCGAAGTAAATCCATATCACGATTGCCAGGGATATGGGCATGCATTTCGGCCAGGCCTGGCATCAGGTATTTGCCAGTGCCATCTACTACCGTAGCTGCAAGTTCTGTTGAGATATCATCCGAACTTCCAATAGCAAATATTTTCCCCTGTTTAATTAAGACAGTTTGATTGGCTAAGATGATCTCTGACTCCATAGTGATCAGGTTCACGTGGGTAAACGCGAAGTCAGCTTCCTGGGCTATAGTGTAAGCAAACACCAAGCACATTGAGATTAAAAAATAGAGCTTTCTCATAATGATTAGATTCTGGTCTAATCAAGATAGTAAACTTAGGCTGTATTTGGGATGTGTTTTATTTGGTTGGCCTTAGGTCATGAATATCCATAATTCTATTGTAGAACATAAACCCAGAGGACGACCTTAATTTGACATTCACAGGAAGCCTATGGATGGTTTTCTTGCTGGCAAAAATCATTTTGCGCACATTCCCAAATTCCATGATTACTAAGTCTATAGGTATATCACCAATTCCGCTTGGTGGTACAACTACCGAGTGTTGCGCAGGTAGCTTGAAAGAGTAAGTGCTAGAGTCGGACTTGATTATAGGTATTAATCGGGTATATAACTTATGGTCAATCCTACGATCAAAAAGACTATCTGATGCGGGAATGGCATCAAAGTAGATATTCTCTTGAATTTTTACTTCGAATGAAACTTCGGTTTGACTGTAATTTTGAATTACCAGACTGTGTGATGGGTCACAGCTTAACAAGAGCCCGAAGGGCAGGAAAAAAGAAAAATAAATGAAGTACTTATTTTTAATACCCTGCGGCCTGGCCATCTTTTCTGGACTCTGAGGCGCCATAATATACTTTGTTCTTATCGTCCCACATGATCGCCTGGTAGCCGCCATAGCTACCTACGTTCCAGGACATCCTATGACCCATTAAGACAAGTTTTCGAATCACTTCGTAGTCAATACCACTCTCTAACTGTAGGGTACCACCATTTGTCATGACTTCACCTGTCGGCTGAGAAGAGCCGGTGTGCAAAATGCGTGGTGCATCACCTGCTTCTTGCAAATTCATACCAAAATCTATGAGGTTAATAACAATCTGTGCATGACCTTGGGGTTGAGTGGCGCCACCCATCAGACCAAAGCTCACCCAAGGCTTACCATTTTTAGTAATAAAGGCCGGAATGATGGTGTGAAAAGGTCTTTTGTGAGGCTCGTAGACATTCGCATGCCCTTCCTCCAGAGAGAAGAGCTCTCCTCTATCTTGCAGGATGAAACCTAGATCGGGAGGGGTCATTCCTGATCCCATGCCTCTATAATTACTTTGGATAAGCGATACCATATTGCCATCCTTATCTGCTACAGTCATATAAATAGTATCGCCATCTTTGAGCTTACCTGCAGGAACAGAACGGGCGGCACGATTTGGGTTAATGAGTTTTCTACGCTCTGCGGCATATTCATCAGAGATTAACCAATCGACAGGAGTCTTGTAGAAGTCCATGTCTGCATAGAATTTTGCTCTGTCTTCAAATGCCAGTTTTTTAGCTTCTGTGAAAGTGTGAATATACTCGGCACTGCCAAAGCCCATGGATTTCAGGTCATAGCCCTCCAGTATTTTCAATTGCTGGAGTGCGGCAATTCCTTGTCCATTGGGCGGAAGCTCCCAAACATCATACCCCCTGTAGTTAACAGAAACAGGTTCAATCCATTCAGATGTATGGTCAGCAAGGTCTTTTTCTGATAAGAAACCACCCAATGTTTCCATATAGTCAGCGATAGTCTTGGCCACAGGGCCTTTGTAAAAAGCATCGCGACCTCCTTTGGCAATTTTATCTAATGTACTTCCGAGTGCAGGGTTTTTGAAAACCTCGCCTTTTTTAGGTGTGCTGCCATTAGGCATATAGACTTCTTTAAAACCCGGAAACCTTTGAAGGTTTGCGGCCCCTCTTTCCATATACCAGGCAATCAGTTCACTTACAGGAAAGCCATTGTTAGCATAGTCAATGGCTGGTTGAAGGATTTCTTGCATCTGCATTGATCCAAATTTTTCATGCAATTCGAACCAACCATCTACAGCACCTGGTACTGAAACAGGTAGGGGTCCATAAGCGGGGATACTTTTATAACCATTGTTCTTAAAATAATCAAGGGTAAGGTCATAAGGTGATCTACCAGAAGCGTTAAGCCCATGAAGTTTTTGTGTTTTACTGTCCCAGACGATAGCAAAGAGGTCTCCGCCAATCCCATTGCCCGTGGGTTCTACTAAACCAAGTACGGCATTGGCTGCAATGGCCGCATCGATTGCATTGCCGCCTTTCTTTAATATGTCTAAAGCCACCTGGGTGGCTAGTGGCTGGCTGGTGGCAGCCATTCCATGTTGGGCAATGACCTCAGACCGGGTGGCAAACTTGTGACCGGTTATTCTGTCTTGTGCCGCTGCGCTGATAGTTAATACAAAGAGTAAGGTGACTAAGAACTTCTTCATCTGAGATTTAATTAATTGGTAATTTCTGCTCCTCCGAAAACGACCAGTCCTTTGATATAAAGTTTTTCTGGGTTCTCCGAATTGTCTTGAATGACGCGTTTATCTGTCATTGCTCCGAAGATACTGGTGACTCTTAATTCTACATTCCAGTCCTGAGGAACTCTAATTTTGCTACCACCAAATAGGTAGAAGATTTCAATGTTGGCCGAATTCGCAGATAATCTTGAGGTGGTCAGGTCAATGTTTGATCCACCAAAAATGGCAGTCAGATTGCCTCCTCTAAAATTTTGACTGTTGATAACTTTGTCGCCTCCGCTAAAAATGGCCGTGTCATCAATCAAGTCTCTATCCTGCCCGTTCCCATCCTCCATATCGTCTGCAGCTGAAGCTTTTCTTCTAATAATGGTAACTCCTATTATAATGAAGATTACAGGCCAAAGGTCCCAAATGGATACATCGATATAGAACCAATCGTCAATAACGAATATGAGTCCTATGGCAAAGAGTATTCCTCCAACGCGTTTGTTTTCGTCTGTAAGTATCAGGAAAAGACCAACGAGCATTAGGATGTTTTCCCACTGATAAATGTAGCGTCTGACGTGCCATGGGATAATATCAAAATTATTCATCGCGAAGACCAATCCGATGGTAATAAAAATGATTCCTAGTAGCGTTGTCTTATTGAGTTTATTCATTTGAGTAATGTATGATTTAAATCTAGAAAACTAGAAAGCCCCATGCAAAGATCAATTGACTAAAGGTCTGTGTTTCTTATTTGAATTCGGTCAATTCTTACTTACTTTTGGCATCCCTTAACCACATGCGCACGTGGTGGAATTGGTAGACACGCCATCTTGAGGGGGTGGTGCATTAACTTGCGTGGAAGTTCGAATCTTCTCGTGCGCACAAGAGCTCCTGATCAGGAGCTCTTTTTATTTAGGCTCAATGGTTCGAGATGAATTTTTCACGAAGATTAATAATTCGTGAAAAGGCCCTATTTCAGACTATAATTTTGTCCTTTGAGTTGTTTGCAAAAGGATTATTGTATCAAAAATCATCTTTTTATACATGCAAAACTTTGCCATTTGCATAGGTATTTAGTCGAAAAGTCCGAAAAAAGTGCTCTCAGCAACGCAATTAGGTGATTGTAAATTATGAGAAATCGTTAGTTATTACATATATTTGAAATACCTAACATCAAAGGACTAACTTATTTTGACTACGCGTCTTCCCAGCCTCTGGAGATTTCTCTCCGTGACTGTGTTTGGTGCATTAATTGGAATTGTCGCCATTTCACAGGTGAACGCCCAATCTAATGTGCTCAATACCGGCTTTAGACTCGACTTTTTGAAGTCGAGCGAGACTGCGTCTGTCGATGATGAAGTGGTCAGCAACGTAGTGAAAGCTGTCAATAATACTTCTAAACCTATTCGTTTCAGTGTCGATTTGGCATCCCCCCAAGGGTGGAAAGTCATCAATGATGTTAATAAGATTCACACTGTAGCTTCCAGAGACTCCATGTTTATACCCATTAGGCTTGTTCCATCAAAGGAGACAGCGGGTAACGTCAACTATTTTATAAGCGCAACAGCCTATTCAGAGTTTGGCAATGCACTGGCATCAACGCCCTGGACATTAGAGATTAAAAAGATTTCGGCTTGGAAACTCTCCGTAAGCGATCGTCAGGTTGTATTCCCGAATGATGCTGACAGTTCTCAGGTCAGGGTTAGGTTGCAGAATAATGGCAACGCTGTGGAGGATATACGGGTAACATTTACCCCGGATGTGAAGCTTCAGGTGATGGATGAGAACGGTAATGCCTTTAGAGACAATACTACTTTAGTTACACTTCCTGTAGGTATCGATACTTCTTTTATGGTTAAGGTTAAAGTGTTAGACCGAAAAGAGAAAGGGTACTTCTTTACGGATCGACCAGATGATCAGAATACCAATCTTGATGAAAAGCGTTTGTTTAGGCTACAAATTCAAGCGGCAAATCCAGAAAACAAGAAGCAGGTCAAAGGTAGAAGGGTCGACTTTGTAAAGTTAAGTGAGCGGGTAAAGTTCGATAATGACAAAGGAAGTTCAATCATACCCCTGTCTGTAGAACTCAACTCATATAACCTACTATCTAACTTTACCAACTTTACGCTAGACTTTAAAGGAGAGGCTGATTTAGGTCGCCAACGCCATGTACGATATAACTACCAGGCCATTGTGACCAGTAATGTGGTTTCGGGTACTGACTTTTTACCTTCTAATAGATTTCTTCAATATGCTTCACCCAAGCTCTTGGTAGCCGCTGGTAATATAGGAGAGAATATGGGACTCCTACTGAATGGTGAAGGGGTGAAGGCTCAGGCCAGACTTGGTAAATTCGAAATAGGCGGTATTTACGTTGGGAATTCCAATAGAAATGGTAGGCTGGCTGCCAACAACCTGAAGTTCTATGGAGCGAGACTCGGCTATAGAATAAAGAGGAACTCAAACATTGAGGTTCAAATGGTCAATCGTAAGGATGAATTCAACTTCAAAGATGGTGACCTCTATAGATTGAAGATAGACCATAGAATCTCTAAGTATCATAATATAGGTATAGCAGCTGGTATTAGTAATGAGACAGATACTTTCGATCCCGATAGCGTTTTTGAGGTGTCAGGATATGGTGCTGAACTTCGTTATGGTGGACGTGTTGGAAAGCTGAACATAGCTTTGACAGGTAATTATAGTTCGCCATCGTTCTTGGCACTACAGCGAGGCTCTCAATCTGGTAATGTCAATTTGAGATATACTTTAAAGGATAATCGATCTGTTAGCTTGAGAGCTGCGATCAATCAATCCAGACCTGTATCTATTATCAGAGGTTTTACATTTGACAATGATCTGAGAAGAAGAAATATCTATGAGTTACAGTACGAATGGAGAACAGAGTTCGGAACGGTCAGATTATTCCCTAGATATACGGATGAAGAATTATTAGGCCTACAAATTCAGAATTCCGGAGCTGGTTTAAGTTATTCTTCCGGAGGAAGACGCAGAGACTTTAGGTTATTCTCCAAGTTCTTTGCAGGCTTCTCTAAAGTTCCTGGCTATGAAGATATAGATCCTTACCTAGTGGCTCAGTGGGAGAATCGCCTGAAGTATAAAAACCTGAATGCTGTTGTACGCTATAATTATGGACCTGCATCCATAACAGATAACTTCAGAATAGTAAATGATGGATTGAATCCGCAATCTGTTTTTATCTCGGCTTTTGCGACCATGTACTTCAGAAAGATTGGACTTTCAATCAGACCACGATTCAATTCTTCTTATGAATCAGTACTGGCCAGGTGGAGGGTAACCGCGTCACAGGATTTGTCCTATTATGCCAAGAGTGGATACACATTTACATTGGGTACTGAGCTTCTTATGATCAATCAAGGAGAGAGCCCCTTGACTTCGCTTAATGCACAACAAGGAGTAGATGGGGTGTTGAGCACATTCAAACAGTCTAATTTCTTTTTAAGAATTGGGGTCAAGAAAGATTTTGCTTTTAGAAGACCTGGTGTCAAGAGCTACAAAATCAAAGTAGCGGTATTTAAAGATTTGGATGGTAATGGAATCAGAGATAGCGGTGAAGACTTTGTCGAGAATGTCTTGATTAAGATAAATGGTAAGTCAGCTATTACAGGAGCCAGTGGTTCTGCCCTGTTTGAAAACCTTAACATGGGAAGTTATAGTATAGAGTCTCAGGTATTGGGAGATTCTGAAGGATGGTTTAACCCTGATAATACACCTTTGGTATTGGCCAAGGATGAGACAGTGTTCATTCCATTGACTCGAGGGGTACAAATAAATGGTAGAGTAATTGTTCAGAAAGCTACCTACTCTGCATTGGTAGAGGATGTTGATTTAGATGAGATAAGAATTTCTGCTGTTGGTGAAGATGAGAGAGTCTACTCTGGTCTTACCGATGGATCAGGAGAGTTTAGAATATTTGTTCCATTTGGTAAGTATACTATCCGAGCCAGTGGTGCAGGGATTGATAAGCGGTTGCAGTTTGCACAAGACAATTATGCTTTAGAGATTAACAATGCGTCTGCCAAATATCAATTGACGTTCTATTTGATAGAAAAGAATCGCAGGATAAATATTAAAAAGTTTGATAATAATTAATTCAAATATGTCAAGGTCTAATGTTTTATTGAATGTAGTAAGAAGTTTAGGGCTCGTACTACTGGTATTTTTAGGAATAAGTCAGGATGTTTTCGGACAGAAAATTTCGACTTCTCCCACTAGGATTAACTTCAAAGTGGCTCCCGGAGCATCGGCAAGTGGAAGAATCACTGTGACCAATAGTTCAAACGCGGTGCAAGGGTTCCAGGTAAACTTTGGTGATTTCAAAGCAACACTTCAAGGTAAAAGCGAATTTGTAGATAAAGGAGAGGTGAGCAGAAGTTGTGCGGATTGGTTAAGTGCCACCCCTTCGGTATTTCAACTAGGTCCAGGGGAATCGCAGGATGTGAGAGTTCTGATGGATGTTCCGGCAGATTCATCTGCATTGCTTGCCAGATGGGCCGTTGCCTATGTAAGGTTGGCACCGCCTGAAATGGAAGGTAAGGATGGGGAGACTTTGACGGTTAGAGTAAATCAGTCTTACCGGTTTGGAGTATATGTTTTTCAAACACCTCCAATGGTGACCGAATCAAAGGGAGAGATTTTATCGCTCGATTACACTGACGATCTTTTCACGATTGAGATGAAGAATGCAGGTGAGACCTTCTTGCGTTGCAACTCATATATAGAATTGACGAGTCTGACCACTGGGCAGACAGAAAGAATAACTACTAAAGGATTTACGATGCTACCTGCGGGAGTCCGCAATACTGTCTTCGCTATACCACCAGATCGAATTAAACCAGGGCGCTATTCCGTGCTGGCTGTGATGGACTATGGAAATAGGGAAGAAGTAGAGGCAGCAGAAATGGAAATTTTAATACCACAAAAAGGAAATCAACATTAATAACATAAATGGCAGTTGATCGAATGAAGCTTATTTACTTGATTATAAGGCAGTCAGAGAAAAAAAGATCAGTTTTTTTTGCTGAATGTTTTTATATATGAAAATAAGTCCATATATTCACATGTCGAAACTTTTAACCTAAACATTATTATTATGAAAAATGTATTTAAACTTAGGATGTTAGCAGTAGTTGCTGTGGCTTCCTTCACTTTAAGCTCAAGCGCATTTGCTCAGCTTCCTACAGACAACGAGAACGTTTACGTTTCTTTGGAGCTGCAAGGTGTTCTTGATTTGACTTTATTGACGGATCCTAACGTGGATTTCATCTTCAGTACTATTCCTCAGTATGTGGATGGTATTACTAAGACTAACGTAACTGAATTGAGAGTTGAGTCTACTGTACCTTGGGATTTACACGTAAATGCTGAGACTGCGACTTGGGAACAATTCACTACTTACTCTTTAGCTGGTAGCCCTTCTGTTCCTTCAAGTATTATTGGAATCAGAGCTATTGATGCTGCTGGTAACTCTTTAATTGGTAGTGGTTTTACTTCATTGACTGGTACTGACAACCTTGCTATTATTGGTGACGGTGGTATCGTTGATGCTGGTGATACTCCAGGTGCTGCAGGTACTTACCTGACTTCTCCTAACACTCACCAATTCAGAGTAGACTACAGACTTTCTCCAGGATTAGATACTTATCAGGCCGGATACTACGGAATGAATCTTATCTATACTTTGGCAGAAGATCTTTAAGAAGAAGAATAGAATATTTAATAAAATAACCTTTACTAATACGTAGTAAATAAGTTAGTTCGATTTATGTTGATTGGTAAAAGGGGTAACAGTATTGTTACCTCTTTTTATTTTTATAACTTTAAACATGCTGCGACCGATAATTTTATTTATGGTTCTGCATATAACAGTCGCTTTTGGCATCTCTGCACAGACGTTAAATCTGGAGATAACAAAAGGAACTGATCTGTCCTTCACCTTTAACACCATTCGCCAGTATACTACTGGAGTGGTTTTGGGTAATGCGACAGAATTCACCATAGACACAACTGTTGACTGGGACTTATATGTAGGTACGGACACATTTAGTGCGGGTGAGTGGGACTTAATAGAATCCTACTCTAGTGCAGGTACTACCTCTATTCCTGTAAGTATACTTGAAATACGTGCTGACAGTCCTGGACGTACTTCACAGCAGTCCGCTTTTTTTCCTCTTCAAGATATTTCTACCCCTACCTATTTGATTGGTTCAACGGCCAATGATATTTCTATTGGTACAGGCGTTGGTACTAATGATCCAGGTGATCCAATCTCTGATCCTTTTACTCATAAATTTCGAGTGAGTTATAAACTCACCCCTGGTATTAACTATGCTCCCGGCATTTATAGTCTCACGGTAGTTTTCACCGTTGCAGAAGATTTATAACACTCCCTTCCGCTTCAATTACATTCCTTATATATTCGTGGCATAAGTTTTTGCTATGAGTATTAATGTACCCCTTCTTAAATCTATATGTGAAATCGCAGGTGCCCCCGGTTTCGAAAAACGTGTTAGAGATTTGGTCATCCAAGAAGTAAGCCCCTTGGTAGATGAAATCTCTGTGGACAACATGGGTAATGTTGTTACTGTAAAGAAAGGCGTCAATAACCCAGCAGGTAAAAAGGTGATGGTAGCTGCTCATATGGATGAAATTGGCTTTATAGTCACACACATAGATGAAAACGGCTTTGTACGCTTCCATACACTAGGAGGCTTTGATCCAAAGACATTAACGGCCCAACGGGTAATAATTCATGGAAAAAAAGATGTGATCGGAGTGATGGGTAGTAAACCCATCCATGTGATGACAGCAGAGGAGAGAACTAAAGTGGCTAAAACGGCTGATTACTTCATTGACCTTGGAATGTCAAAAGAGGAGGTGGAAAAGGTGGTTGCAATCGGAGATCCAATTACCAGAGAGCGTGAACTTATTGAAATGGGCGATTGCGTAAACTGTAAATCGATAGATAATCGTGTCTCGGTTTTTATACTTATTGAGGCATTAAGGGCTTTAGAAAGCCAGCCTTATGATGTCTATGGCGTATTCACGGTGCAAGAAGAAGTTGGCCTTAGAGGGGCTAATGTTTCAGCTCACACGATCAATCCGGATTTTGGCTTCGGTTTGGACACAACAATTGCTTTTGACTTACCAGGAGCGCAGCCTCATGAAATGGTAACAGAATTGGGTAAAGGTGCAGCTATTAAGATTATGGATGCTTCTACCATTTGTGACTATAGAATGGTGGCCTACATGAAGGAATTGGCTGATAAGAAAAAGATTAAATGGCAACCCGAGATTTTGACAGCAGGTGGTACAGATACTGCGGGTGTTCAGCGAATGGGTAAGGATGGGGCTATTTCAGGTGCTGTTTCCATTCCTACCAGGCACTTACATCAAGTGATTGAAATGGCTCATAAAGAAGATATACAGGGAGCCATTGACCTGTTAGTTGCTAGCCTAGAGCACCTGGATCAATACGATTGGTCTCACTAGGCCTTCGTAAGCCTATACCCAAAGTATGCGGCTAACAGTCCAATTATTACGCTAAGCCCTATGTAGAGGATCGCTTGGATTGGTTTATTCGAGATGAAAAGTGTATGTCCCTGATGGGCGAAAGTAGAGAATGTGGTAAAACCACCACAAAAACCAGAAATTAGTAACAGGTTAACGGAAGTACTGATTAGTCTTTCTTGTTCAGCATATCCTGCGAGCAAACCGAGCAATAAACAGCCAATAATGTTTACCACGAAAGTTCCATAAGGCTCGAAGTTGTCAATTTGCCTATGTAGTGTTTCCTGAAGAAGATAGCGCAGTGCACTGCCTACACCACCACCAATCGCCACAATGACAAGGTTTTTGAGCATTATTCTTTTACCTCCTTTTTGGGCGCCTTGCGTTTAACGTATTTATAGACTTTATCGTAATCACTGTTTTCCTGATTACTCAACTTGACATAGCCCTTATTTAGGAAAACCAGTTTGAGTTGTTTGAATTCTGTCTTATTTGTGTTGACGATGGTCTCTTGCCAGGCACCCAGGTTGCCAATATCTTGAACGGTTTTGAAGAACCTAAAAGGGTAATAAATGTGAACTTGATCGTGACTAATCTTAATTACCTTGTATCCAAAAAGAAGTTTAGAGAGTAGAATTGTAGTCGTCAAAACTAGAATGCCGAAGACAATATATCTCCAAGTACCTACTGGGTCACTCAAAATCTGACGCAAGAAGTATAGTGAACCAAAACCACAAACCAAGGTGAAAACAACAAGTGAAAAAATTGTGGTCCTTTTTGGCTTAGAAACTATCATTGAGACGAATTAATCAAATCTTCTCTGAATTGAGAAATATGCCGGACAATCTCTTCAAAAAAGTCCTTAAACTCACTTTCAAAGCTATCGTGGTGTTCATATAAGTCTTGAATGGCAAGATCTAACTTGGATTCAAACTTTGTGCGCCTTGAGAGCCCTTGAAGGGCACGATGAAGACCCTCAGGTTTGGCGTAGTTAACAAGCCAATTCCCCTTGATCATATAGGGAAGCATATGCTGACCTCTCGAAGGAATGATATCCCAATGTGCTTGCATGGTGTCATAACTTGCTTGTGCAAATTTTTCCAGCGATACATCTGAGTACAAGTGGAAATTCTTGGCCAGAAAGTGGTCATAGTACATGTCTACAATCACTCCGGAATAATGTCGGTATTTGTTCCTCAGTTTATCCTTGCTCAGGCCTACAATGGGATGAGCATCTGTAAAGAGGTCGATTTCTCTGTGTAGGAGCACTCCCTTTGCTATCATTGGTGCCAGTGCTTCGTGTTGTTTCCCTTTCACGAAATCGCCAATAAAATTGCCAACCTTTATTTGCTCATGGTTGCCAGAAAGATATAAGTGGGCTAAGTAATTGATGTCTATGGTTTTGACTAAAGGTATTAAGGTCTGAAACCATTAACAATGCTTATTTCCTAAAGAAATTCTTTACGTTCAGGTAGTCAATGAAGTACACCAGTCTAATGGTAATGGTATCGAAATTAGGCGCGGAGAGCGTATTATCGAAATTCTGAAAGAAATCGAGTTGCGTATTTAAATCATTGGTGCCAATAGACCGTTTCCAGATAGCCCTGATCTCACTGCCAGGTAAGAATTGCCAGTTATACTCCATGTCAATATTAAAAACATTGAAATTTCTATTATGCAATGGATCATTTGTGTCTGCATCTCTGCCTGTATAATCGGTTTCAATGATTTCATCTTCTTCTGTAAGTTCAAGGAAGCGACTATACTCTACGCGATCCCAATTATGTCTTAACCTGAAGGTCAGCCCCATTCTATTACTAAAGATGTATCGGGCCTCTGTGGTATTCGTCAGCGTTCTTCTGTCCCGAACACCGAAAATAACACTTTCCAAATCTCCTGAAGTGTCATTGAAAAAGCGAGTCACATAACCTCTGTTGTTATCTCTTCTAAGTACATCAACCCTCTGGCTGATTTCAGCGCGCTCGCCAATCCTAATTCTCGCTGTCAAATTGAAAGATGTTTCGGTCATATCCCAGTCCGGTCTTTTAGTCACTCGGTAACGACCGTTGGCACTCAACTGCTTTCTTCCATCTGTTCGGAAAGACATACTGTAGCGCTGACTATTTGGCCTCTTAAATACATATCCACTGGTTCTGGCTTCGAAGAAATCATTGCTTGTTCTAGGACTACCGCCTACCTCAGCAGTTAGCCACCAGAAGTTTTTGAACTGCCCATTTGCGTTTATGTTGAAGCCCATGTCTGTGAACGTATTAGGCTCATACAATTGATTATAGTTTGCATTGGCGCGTATGGTCCAGCTATTGAAAATACCTTGAGGGCTAAACTGATTATAAGAAATCTGCCCCCCATGTTCCATTCTGTTTGCTCTTCTTAAAAAGCCCAGGTCGTTGATGTCATAAGTATCAGATTCAACGTTTCTTCTAACATTGAACTGTAAGTTGCCTCGTGTTTTGGCTAGACTTACGTTGTACTTGAAACCAGTTTTGTTGTCACTCGTTGCGGTTTCCGCATCGTGCGAAATCACTTGACTATAGCCATAAAAACCAGCCAATCTCCAGGAAAGCGTTTTATCTCTGAGATTCAGATTCAGTCCTGTTACATTAGCATCGTCAGCATCTCTGCCTCTCCAAACATTGGTGTTGGTCAAGGTTACACTAGAGTTATTCTTTAGATTTTGATCTAACACAAGCACATTAAAGTTTGTCATTGGGTCACCGACAACGTCTCTAACTTCTCCTGTTTCTGTATTCTCTACCTGAACTAAGGTTTCTTTGGAAATAGCGTTGAAAAATCCAATCCCCAAACCACTATTGGTTCGCCCGGTAATCTTACTGGCATTCAAAAGTTGTGCAGCTAATGGTCGAGATTTGATGACTTCATCTTCATTAAGATTCTCGCTTAGGTGTCCAAAGGCTGTACCCACACGTCTGGAAAAGAAGAGACCTGCTTTGTTGAAAAGCTCAAAGCCCTCAGTAAAAAACTGCCTTTGTTCATCGAAGCGTACTTCAAATGGAGAAAGGTTTAGCACTTGATTATCTGATCTTACGCCACTAAAGTCAGGTATGAGTGTCATGTCTAATGAGAAGGAATCATTAATGCCATATTTAATGTCCAGCCCACCGTTCAATTGAGGAGTAACGAAGCCAGTTTCTGTGGAACGACTTAAGACAGTAGATACATAGGGATAGAAAAAGAGTCTGGTAGGGGTCTCTATTCCTTCGAGGTTTTTGACCTCACCTGCCTGGTTAAGAAATCCGTTGATCTCAGGGTCGATTGGATTCCAGAAGGAGTCCTCATTGAGGAAGGTTGATTTTCTAAAGAAGTTAATGCCCCACTCTTGGACATCACTGGATTTGAACCTCAGGACCGCGTATGGAATTTTGTATTCAACCGTCCAGTAATCTTCAAAAACCTTGGTTTCTGATAACCACACGGCATTCCAGTCATTATCATTCCTCCAAATTCGTTCGTTTCCACCATTGGAATACTGTGCGTCATACTGGACTCCAGCAACCGTAACAAAAAGGCCAACACCGTTTAGACCCGCCTTGAAGGGGTCAATAATTACTCCGAAATAGTCTGAGTTTCCAATATTATCTCTGTTGGTAAGTAGGTTAAAAACCTGATCCTTTTTCTCATAAAGTTTTGCTGAGATATAAATGGCCTCGTCATCGTATACGAAACGTACTTCTGATTTTCTTCCAGAGGCAACTCCCGGAGAGGGACGTCTTTGCACAAAGTCGGAAAGTACGGGAGCGCATTCCCAAGAAGCCTCATCAAATATGCCGTCAATCTTTATTTTGTCAACAGCGCGTACAGCTCCAAATGACTTCTTTTGGGCCTGAATGTCTTGACCGAAGACGTTTAGTGAGCAGCAGAAAACTGCTAGTATGAGGATACTATTTTGAACCGACCTTTTTACCATACCAATGTATCAACAGACAAAGGTGTCATTTGTTATTGGACGCGGGAAAGAAAATTATCCCAAAAGACTGTTTTTTGGTGTGAGCGGTAGGAGGGTGATAAGTGATTGTAAATAAGAGATTTATGTTCTATAATGACTTGTCGCATGAAGGACAATTATCCTTTGCTTTTTTCGTGAAAATCAGTGTTTCGTTTTGTAGATAAATTGGAGGGCGGAACATTGTTTTGTGCCTTGTTCAAGGCGCCATTTTGATATGACGAATGATCTCCTCTTTTTTGAAGAATGGATCCATATGGAACTGCCTTAGCAGAGTTTATTCAGAAGGACGAAGTGCCTCCATTAATACTTCATAATTCGTATGGAGAGCCCGAGGAGATGCCTTTATGGTATTTTTTTCGAGAATATGATGAAATGCCAGAATTGGAAAAGATGGCCCTATCTATTTGTGAGGGACATGTTTTGGACATTGGAGCAGGTACAGGTAGTCATGCCATTTGCTTACAGCAGTTGGGTTATGAGGTCACGGCCATTGATATTAATCAGCAGGCGGTCGATATTATGCGAGAATCAAAGGTCAAAGATGCGAGGCAAACGGATTTCTTTGATATCAAGGATGGTCAATACGACACCTTAATCTGTTTGATGAATGGCATTGGTTTTATTGGTAAAATGGATCGGTTGGAAGTCTTCTTAGAACAAGCAGATAGACTTCTAAAACCTGACGGCCAAATTGTACTGGATAGCAGCGATGTTAAGTATCTGTTTGAAAACGAGGCTTTGCCCAAAGATAGATACTATGGAGAGGTCAGTTTTCAATATGAGTACAAAGGAAGTAAAGGTGAGTGGTTTGACTGGGTATATTTTGATAAGGATACTTTGACAGAGAAGGCCTATGAGTTGGGTTGGTATGTTTACTTCTTGCATTCAGACGAAAACGAACAGTACCTTGCCAGACTTATTAGAGTTTAAGGGCTTCTCATCCTGCGCCACAGGAATTCAAGGCTGAGTTTTTTAACATCTAATATTCATGTCAATATAAGTCTCCATATGGCATGAAAAAATTAAAACATTCCACTAATTAATTAGTTAAAACGAATATATAAGCTCGTGAAATCCAGCATTTATGACGCGTTATTTATTCACTCTTTTTCTCATATCACTGACTACCGCAGTGATGGGTCAGAGTATTGTAAAAGGTAGGGTAAAAGACGAGAAAACCGGCCAGCCGATTCAGGGGGTTCATGTTTTTATCAATGGAACACAGTTGGGCGCACTTACAGATGTAAATGGCTTTTATAAAATTGATGGCATCAATCTGACTGAGTTTCGCCTTATATTTTCTTTCGTTGGATATGGTTCAAAAGCATATGATGTAGAGAAGTCTAAAGGGCTGATTACTATAGATGCCACTCTGAAGGAGGCCGCTCGTTTTTTGGGTTCGGTCGAGGTTAATGGAAAGAAAGATCGCAGAAGAGAGAGGTATCTGGAGGGTTTCAGAGAATTCTTATTCGGTGAGAACTATGAACCCAGCCTGATTGAAATCGATAATGATTATATCCTGGAATTTAAGGGAAGAGGAGGCAAGAACTTCGTGGTTCGAGGCGAGCCGGTGTTGAATATAATGAACAGTCATCTGGGGTATAACATCTATTTTCAGCTTACTGATTTTCAATATGGCAAGAATAATCTCTATCATGGTTATTCTCAGTTCATCGAGATGGAGCCGAAAAGTAAATCTCAGGAAGAACAATGGCTTGATAATAGACGCCAGGCTTACTTTGGATCGATGAGGCATTTTTTCAAATCCTTGATTGAAGATAGATTAAAGGAAGAGGGTTATGAGGCTAGTATTACAGAATATAGTGCGGAGTTTGAATCCAATGCCAATTGGGTTACCCAAATTAAGAATTCAATCGCACTGACTCCTCGAAATCGTCCGGTGGAATCTGTGGATAAGCGAGATATAGAAAAAGATTCAAAAGAAAATTACATCATTTATCTTGTTTCGGAGGGTCTTTATGAGATCGATTTTGAAGATATTCTTGAGGTTTCCTTTGTCGAAGAACCAGATTCCAAAGAGTCTCAGAAAAGTCAGTTAAGGCTGAAGGAGCCTCTTCTGGTTTATGAGAGTGGGCTGGTAAAGAATCCTGGAGCCATTGCATTAATGGGCTATTGGTCTAAAAGAGGTATCTATGAGCTATTACCTTTTGAGTATAAGCCTGAAACCGAAAACTAAGACTTAGTTGCCCCGAGTGTTATTCACTTGATAATCGATTTGCGAAAACCCAATTCTACTGAAAGTGTCTATTCCTTCAACTGTGACTCGAATGGTATTTGGTCTATCCGCATTGTAAAATGAGACAGTGGCCTCACCATTTTGATCTGTAATGATATCGGTTTCCCAGTGAATAGTATTTCTCAGATCATATATCGGGCTATCCTTTTGCTCCTCAGTCTCATAAAGCGGTTTGTAGAAGGATGTTTTTTCAGTTTCATAGGTGGTATAGAAATAGTAGGGATAGAGCCTGGGCTTACGTATAATCTCACCCCCTTTTGTTTTTATAACGATAATAGGTCTCGGTACTTTACTAGATGTATTTCTAAAAAAATTCGGATAGTTTGTGAAAAAATCACCCGTGCTACCGGCTGTTGAGGGCGCATTAACTGAGAGAGATTCAAGGTTTCTTAAATCTATGGTCTCGAAGTCTTCATAAGCATAGAATTTAAAGGGAAACCGATTTTCTCGGTTAGCATTAGGTTCGACATATTCACAATTGAGGTATACATCAAAAGGTACTCCCCATTCTATTATCGTTGACCCATATCTACTTGAGCGTATATTCCTGACTTTAATTCTGTTTACCATTCGTTCAGTGAAGTCTGACATTATGGCTCCGGTAGCAATAGCGTCACTCAGAAAACCGGTAATTCCATTGTTCATAGGTTGAAGTGTCCTAAATGCAGGGTGGGAAGGGTCAAACTTTACGCGTTTTGTCTTGATATCTCCATATCCAATGACATGATCACTGACCTGCCTAAGTAATGTAATCAGATCGAGCTTTGACAAATCAAGCTGTTCTGCTGTTTTTGTAACCCAGTTCCCTTCAGTATCCAAGGCCAGGGCATCACACGCATTGCCAAAGAAGTTTCTTTCAATTAAGGTGAATGAATTCAAAACAGTAACATCATGAAATTTGTCCATAGCCACCTTATTCGGTGTCCTGTAGATTTTGAGGTCTGGCTTAGTCACTGATGCAACAAGTCCATCGATCAATCGATTTTTGTAAGCATTGTTAAAAACCTTAGTTGAGTCGATGAGCTTAATGTTGGGAGAAAATTGCTTGTCTTTTATAGACGTGGCGAGTAGAAATGAATCTCCTTTGGCTTTTAGAAGTCCGGAAGGAATTACAAAACCACCCTGATCGTCTACTGTGATCTTATTTTCTACCAATCCGTCAATGCTGTAAAGTCTAAGCGCTGTGTTTGCAATCACTTTTTTCTTCCTGTTTCGTTGAATTAAGTTGCCATTTAGGCCTTCAGGGTTAAAAAACGGACTGCTTTTATACTGTCTCCAGCCATTGGTTAGTAGCACATACTCTAAGGCCTGCTTTGCTTTTGGGTTTTCAGAGAAATAAAAGTTAGGTGTAGGTATTTCACCCCTGAGTTCTGAGTTCAATAGTATTTGGGCGAGCATGCCTGGATTATCTTTACCTAACGAAGCCTGTCTTGTTTGGTCAATGGCCGCTAGATTAAAACCACCACTGACAGGGTTGCCTTTCATATCAGTCACCTTTAATATGATTTCAACCTTCTCCCTTGGCTTATAAGAGGTCTGATCAGTGGACAGCTCTACTTTCAGGCGCTGATCTGCTTTTATAAAAAGAAGTCGTTCGCTCAGTATATTTCCAGCTTTGTCAAGAATTGAAGCCCTGGCTATTCCCGGGCTTGCATTTTGGGAAGGAACATTGATAAACTCGCGTGATCTGGCAACTAATTCTTGTTCGAAGATGATTCCTTGCTGCTGGCTGACCACAAGTTTTAGCTCACTGCCAATCAATCCATCAGTACTTTTGAGTTCCAGGAAGATCTGATTGGAGTTGCCAGAGCGTCTGGTGGTTAAAACCACGCCTTGATCGATTGACTCTGGTAGGTGATAATCTTGAGTAATTGTATTAGGACTGACTATTTTGACTTTATACGTTTTTCCTTTTTCAGGTGCTAAATCAAAATGGCCCATTCCCTTATAAAAGCTACTGAACTCAGTGATTACCTTATTGTCTTCATCAATCAATTGAGCTTTAAAGTCGAATGGAATTCCTTGCTGATCGATGGCTTTGAAGGCCACTTTGTTTTTAATGTCAGCGACTAGATTTCCACCTTCCGGCAATAATTGAAGGTCTACCAAAGTTTCACTTTTGGGAATGGGAATAGCTAGAGTTACTGGCTTTTCAAGTTCTTTATCGGCAGCATTGACAATAACTTCGTAGTTTGTGTTTTTGAGATCCAAGGCATTAAAGGAAAGATTAACGAAACCGGCTGTGTCCGTTCTTATGGTTTCGTTTGTGATTTCTAAGCTATCTGACCAGATGCTATAATTGAGTTTGATTTTGTCAGCTACCTCTCTAGAACTGAGATTCACCTTTAAGTCAATAGACAGACTGTTTTCATTTGTAAGCCTCTTGGTGTCGATTACATCAATTGAAATTTCATCAGCTATCTCAGAACGTACGTAGATCTCTTTTTTGAAGAATTGGTTGGTCCCAGTCATTTGACCGCTGAAGGCGGTCAAATAGTATTTTCCCTCTCTACTGGGAGTTAAGAAGCTGCCCTCTACCAGTCCGTCAAAAATAGGCCACTTCTTGTCACGTATTTTGTTGCCTTCCTCATCAGAAAGTAGCACATGTAAAGCAATGCTCTGGTCCGAAATTAAATTCTTTTCGTCAAACACATAACCCTTAAACCAGAGTGTGTCTTGCGTGCCATAGAGTGTACGGTCGGTTTGCAGGTAACTCTTTTCAATGACCTGAGCTCTGATAAACGTGGTTATTAGTGAAAATAATGCTAGAAAGACCAGTCTCTTCATATGACACTTTTTTAAACTATTCCGTTAGTAAGTTGTTTTCTATCTATATAACTAATGATGAAAAGAAGGATACACATTGAGGGCATAATGAAGGTTAGTATGAAATTGTTCTTTTCTTGTATTATCTTTTTTTCATTCGCTAATGAGGCACTATCTCAGTTTTTGGTTTCAGGCAAAGTAACTGATGCAGAGACTGGACAGCCAATATTGGGTGTACACGTTTTTATTTCCCAAAGTCAAATAGGAAGTTATTCACTAGTTGATGGCCATTACGAATTAAACACTCAAGAGCGCAGGACTTTTTCTCTTGTTTTCTCTCATATTGGTTATTTCACACAAGTTTTTGAGATCGCCAACCTGAACGCGAATCAGACGATAGATATTGAGTTAAAGCCCGATGTCAAACAGCTCTCAGAAATACGGGTTGATGGAAAGGAGGATAAGAAATGGGGACGCTATCTTAAGCGTTTTAAGAATACTTTCTTAGGGGCAAATCATGATAAAGAGCAAATCATGATAAAGAATGATTTCTTGGCTGATTTCTCTTATTTAAAAGGACGAGACTACAGGGTAGATAATCAACCCATTTTTAAAATAGACAATCACTTTTTAGGCTATGAGGTGGAGTTTCAACTGTTACAGTTTCAGGAGAGTAAGGGCAGTGCTTATTTTGGATATTCGAATTTCATAGAAATGGAAGCTGCTAATACAGGCGAAGCAGAGCAGTGGAGGCTTAATAGAAGAGATGCTTACAATGGTTCATTGACACACTTCTTTAGGTCTGTCTTAGAAAACACACTTGGACCTAATGGCTTCGGAGCTACTTATATTACTGAGCCAAAAGACCACAAGGATCGAAAGATGGACTTTTTCGAAAATGATGTGCGGGATCCCTTGAGGATTAAGGATACTCAGGTTCAAAAATCCAATATTTCTATTATCTCAATGTCGGATCAATACTATGAGATTGCGTTTGATCAGCGCCTAGAGATCGTATATTTTGATGAGCTGGATGGTTTTGGAGAACCTCAAAAGTCGGAGATAAAGATAACCGCACCTCTACAAGTCTATCCGAATGGCATAATCAAAAACCCTGAAGTAATGGTTGTTTTCGGGTTTTTAGCAGACCGGGGGATTTACGAGCTCTTACCTTTTGAGTATAATCCTGAAACCGATAAATAGGGCTTAGTTTTGCCTTCTTTCACTCACCTGATAAAGGATTTGGGAAAAACCAATTCTACTTTGGGTATCAACTCCTTCTACTGTGACTTGAATTCTGTTGGGGCGATCGGCATTGTAAAATGAGATTTCTGCTTGACCATTTTCATCCGTTACCACATTGGCTTGCCAGAATAAAGTTGTTCTGAGATCTGGAACTGGATCGTTTTTCTCTTTCTCTGTAATATACTTTGGAGAGTAGAATTCTCTAGTGTAGTCTTCGAAGGGTTTGATAATCCTATGCTTTCTAAAGGTGGGTTTATAGATAATTTCATTTTTTTTGGTGTAAATCATCAGCCTTGACAGTTCATTTCTGGAGTCACTTCGTTTGAGAGACAAGGCCTCAAGGTTTGAGAAGTCAATCCCATCTAGCGTTTTCTTGACCTGAAAATCCCAGGGTATAGGAGGCAAATATTTAATGACCGGGATTTTTTCACAATTAATATAGACGTCAATAGGTACTTCTATCCGGAATCTCGTACTTCCAATTGTCTTAGAAGAAAGGAGTACATCTTCTACAATCGTCCCTACACCTCGCCTAGATCTTGCCTGAGCGTCACCGAACCTACTTATTATCCGATCAAACTGAAGGATAAGGTTGGTTATACTCTTATCTGTTAAGTCTAATTGATCAACCATTTTGGTTTTCCATGGGGCTTCAAACTGGAAATCCTCAATACGACAGGTCTCGAAACTGAGGTTGTTAGATTCTACCGTGACGCTGTTCAACAAGAGCGCATTGTTAAACCGGTCTTCCCCCAATTTATATTCAGGGTAATACAAAGCGTCTTTACTGAGCCTGCCTTTGTATTTGGAGGCCAAGGTCTTCAATAGATTAATTGATGCAAGCCTTGAACTGTCATTTAACTCAATACTGAATCTGTCCTTTCTGTTTTTGGTTACACTACTTATTAGAATAGAGTCACCCTTGTACTTTAGAAAGCTAGATGGAATTTCAAAGGTCATGTCCTTATCAAAAGCGAAACTTTCAATGTTAAAGCTTTGCAGGTCTATTACGTTGATGGGCTTATCACCAATTTTCTTTCGTTTGTTATTGTTAAAAAGGATGGTGCCTGAAACCGCCTCGGGGTCATTAAACTTACTGGGTACAAGTTTACGCCAGCCATTTGTGAGTGTCACCAGGTCGAGTGCAACTGCGGCTTTTGGTGCATCAGAGAAATAGAAATTAGGAGTAGGTATATGGCCCTTCAGTTCTGATGAGAGTAGCATGTATGATAACAGGTTAGGAGCATCATGCACGGGTCCCCTGGTTCGATCAAAGTCAATGGCTGAAAACGAGAAGTTTGATACAACCGGATTTCCATTTCGATCACTTGCCGTGACTTTCACTTTGACTTCCTCTCGTGGTCCGTAGTTGGGCTTGTCAAAGGAGAGTTTAAAATCTACTTCCATGTCACCATGATGAAAAAACAGTCTTTCGGCTACTGGTTCACCTTCTTCTGTATAAAGATTGATACGGGCTAAGCCTGAAGCAAGGAGTTCAGTGGGTAATGCCAAAAATTGTCTATGGTCTAACTGAACATTGAGACTGACGAGAGTGCTGTTAAATTGATTTAGTTCTAACACATAGTTTTTTCCCTTGGACCTTGAAGCGGGTATTAGCCGAATGAGCTGGGACTTATCCGGTCGGCTCACCATGCTCAATGCCGCACCTTCTTCTTTGCCCAAAGGCAACGGATAAAGGTTCTCTGACTTAAATGGAGAAATAATCTGGGCTTGAAGTTTTTGCGATCCTGGTACAAGTGAAAACTGCCCCATGCCCTTGTAATAGCTGGAAACCGTATCAATTACTTCACCATCTATTGTCTTGATGACCATGGTGATATCGATAGTTTCTTCAGGTCCTGACATGGCTTTGAATGCGATATTGTTAGGAGTGCCCTGTATTAGATGGCCACCCTCTGGGAAGAATTGAAGGTCTATGACTTGCTGTTCAATTTCGATCGGTAATGTGAGGTTAATCACTCGAGTCATCGATTTGTCCTCACTACTTATACGAAGTTTAGGATCGATCAGGCCAAGTGGAAATTCATCCAATTGGAATGATAGCTTTCCTTCCTCATCAGTTCGCATCCTGCCTGTTTTTTCAATTCCCCTTGCAGAAACTAATTCATACTTTAACCGAAGCTTTGGCGAAGGCTTGTTTCGATTGATCATCGATACTATTTCGAGTTTGAGTGTTCTATCAGAAATTGTTACAGGTTCGATTTGGTCGGCAGTTATGAATACTTCATCTACAAGCTCTGAGCGTACATAGAACTGTTTTGAGAATGCCATGTCTGCGATTGCCCCAATCATTTGCCCGCTGAAACCAAACAGTGTATACCGTCCCTCTTCTTTAGGGGCTAACAACCACCCGTCAGAAGTACCTTCAATGATTTGCCATGACGATTCATGTAGTTTTTCACCTTGATTAGTGCCAAGTGCCAGTTTAAATGCAATGCTTTGGTCCGAAAGCTTGTTAGCTTCGTCAAAAATGTAAGATTTAAACCAAATGGTGTCATTTGGTGCATAAATGCTCTTGTCTGTGGCGAGGTAGCTTTTTTCTATAACCTGAGCATGAATGTCTTTTGTAGTCGAAAAGCAAATAATAAGAGCAAACAGGAAAAAGTTTGTCCTATAGAAGTTCAGTATAGTTTTGAAGCTCAATGGTTGAAGTTATGAGGTCTAATCTATCAACCTTTTTTAAGAAAAGATATTGTCAAAATTATTCTATTGTTTAATAACCAACCATCGAGACTAGATTACCTCACGCAACTCACTAGAAGTTAATTCCAATGAAGTGCCACTGATGTAGAATGGTCACATAGATGCCAGCTGAGATCACATAAATGCTCAGGTAGATTCTTAAGCCGATCGTTCCTTCGTCCGACTTCCAACATTTGAAAAGCCTGTATACCATGATCAATAGCATTACAGGAAACAGGAAGCTACTAAGCTGTAAGTTGAAAATCTCATTGGGGATCCCAAAAATCAAGTCTTCACCTATTCTAAGCAGCTTGATAAACATTATGGCATTGATCAGCGTCAGAAATGCAAATGTTAGAAAGGTAAACCTTGTTGAAGGTTCCAATAATTTGCCTTTCATGAATTGAGGCTTAGATTTTCTGATCAACCAGACGACTAGCCAGGCCAGGGGAAATAAAAGGAAACTCAAGTTGATCAATGGGAATATGGCAGCATATTCATTGATGAAATGAATGGTTCGGTACCATGGTACTTTGTCTAAGGTCAAGGGAATTCTGAATCCACCGATCTCGATATTTCGATGAAGTTTGTCAATAGAACCTCCCACTTCCTCATAGACTAAGAAGAGATCTGGTTGTGTAGTGTTTTGAAAGGTGAATTTGTTAATGGGGCGATAGTATTGCCATCGACCATTTTGGAATAATCGCAGTACGCTATCTGATTCATTGTAAATGGTAATATTGCCCAATATTAATCCAAATAGATCTTCGATGGTATTCCGGTTGTATCTATTGGCTCGAAAGTCCCCGGCAAAAGGGGAAAGGTCTGGCAATGTTATGGTAGGTTCGAATTCCTTGCTAAGTGCTGGGAAGAATTGTTCAGTGAAAGCTTGAGTAAAGGATTCAAGGAAGTTGTCCGTTTCTGTATTCACAGCAATGAACATCCCAAAATCGTATTGTGGAAACATCGCTATGAAGGCTAGAAACCCTGGAATATTGCCTGCTTTTCCTACTCCCAAATGGCCATTAAAACTTTGTATTTCCGTACCATATCCATGACCATTGAGCAGTGGATTTGCTGTGAATTGTTCTGTCTTAAGAAGTCGATAGCTTTCTTTATTGAGTAATCTCTCGTCTTCGGCTAATAATGAGCGGACTAATTTGACAAGGTCTTCGCCAGTAGCCGAAATACTTCCTGCCGGGACAACATGCTTGGGAAAAGACCTCACTTTGTTATGGGTATTGTCTGTCTGATAACCACTGGCAAAGCTTTCATCAGTTTGCCCTTGCAGTTCATAGGTGGTCGAATTGAGGCTTAGTATGTCCAGTATTTCTTTCTGTATGTAATGCTTGAACTCTTGCCCACTGCTAAGTTCAACTAAACGGCCTACCAAACCGAAACCATAATTGGAATAACTGATCTCCTTGCCTGGAGCCATGTAAAGTGATGGCATTCTGCGTTTTAGGTGCTTATGTAGTGGTTCGATAGTTTCAATGCTCGTTGTACCATAGCCTATGATACGCTCATTCAATCCGGCCGTATGGGTAAGTAAGTGGTGAAGGGTTACCTGATCATTACCTGGGCCTGATAATTGGAACTCATCAAAGTAGTCGTTAACGCTCCTATGCAAATCAAGCCTTTTGGCCTCGACTTCTTTGAGGACGGCAATTGCAGTCAAGAGTTTTCCAACAGACCCGAGTTGAAAGTAAGTATTGTCAAAGGTTACAGGTCTCTTTAGATCAGTATCTGCCAGACCATAAGCTTTACCATGTACCAATTTCCCACCTTTGACGATGCCAATAATTCCACCTGGCACGAGTTGATCAGCAATTCCCTTTTCAAAGAGTGAATCAATAAAGTTCGGCATGCTCGCGGTATCCAATTCAAATCTCTGTCCAAAGGATTGAAAGACGAGGAAGAATCCACAGATGGCAATCAAGTAGGGTTTCATAATAACGCTTTCACAATTTTACTGTGTCCAAATGCAGGCAGATAGATTTTTCTACTTCAGTTTTACCTGAATTGTAATTTGGGCAAAACTTATTTGAAGCCCTTGCGGTATTGACTTGGTGTAGTTCCTGTATTTTTTCGAAATGCGGCATTAAAGGCAGAAGTCGACTTAAATCCAGCTTGTTTTCCTATATACTCTAGGGTTAAACGATGGTTGGTCTGGTCTTTAAGAAGGTCCTTTGCTTTGTTCACCCTCCATTGACTGATGTAGCCACTGTAGCTCAAACCCAATTGATTATTGATGGATTGAGAAATATAATTGGCCGGAATTTGGAGCAATGTTGAAAGTGACTGTAGGGAAAGTGAGGAGTCTGTGAAAAGACTTTTATCAAGAAAGAGTTGTTTGACCTTGGTCAAAATTTCCTTTTCCTGTTCTCTAGAGAGCGCGGAGGAAGCATATTTTCTGTCGATGTTGCCATCAAAAAAAGACTCTCTTGAGATGAACTTTATTGTGAGGTAAACCAGTACACTACTCATTAAAATCGTATTGATGATACCGGTGTACAAGTCGAACCTAAAGAAGTAACGGTAGATATCACCTAGCCACATAAATCCGAATAGGAGTATCATGGCCATTAAGGGCCGGAAATAGTTGTTCTTTAGGTTGGATTTAAAGTGCTGCTTGTTGATCCACAGCAACCGAATCACCAACAATAGATAGCCCCCTTGTTGCAGGCGTCTTGCACCTCCAAATATGAGCGAGTCACTATGAACTCCGGTATACATCATATTCAGGTAGTCAATTTTGGCAGAACTGTTGGCTAAAAAGAGAGGAATGAAATAGATTAAAGTGATTAATGCAGGGGCAAAATGAAGTAAGTCTCGTGCCTTGAAATCAGCCTGTTTACTAAAATAATAGTCTAGAGCGAGGTATAAAGCTGGCCCAAATGACATGACAAGAAAGGTGTTGAGTCTTAATAGGTGCGGAAAGTCAAAGATACTTTGAGTCTGATAGAGCAGCCCATATAGAATCTCTACGGCCATGATGATCAAAACAACCAAGAAGAATATACGGGTTATTGACCTTCGCTGAGTACTCTTTAAAAGAGCAATTGTTAACAAGAGCGACTGCCCAAAACCGAAGGCAAATAGGTAACTGAAATAGCTACTGTTTATTTCCATACTGATAACTAAGATACGATAAAACATTGCCGAAATGTTCTATCGATTCTAGCTGTTCTTTCTCTACCTGACTACCCTTCATTCGTGCTAGTAGGAGCCCAAAGACTCCATTCAGACAGGATTGAATGGGGCTCGAAACGAGCCCTTCAGAAGCGAGAATATTTTCTCGTATGGCAGGTCTGGCGGCATTAAAAAGCAACTGATAGTCATTGTCTTGGCTCAGCAGTTTGAGACTTAAGTCACTTAACCTTTGAACCTCTTCTTGGACATAGGAGAGGTGGCCTTCTTTTTCAATTTCTTCTGACTTCATTTCGGCAATTACCTGGCTGTACCAATCAAGAATCTCTCTCTTTTTTTCAGGGTTCATTTTCGAATCTGGAATGTTGCCAAATACATGTACTTTGATTTTTTCTATGTCAAATTCAAAGTTCCTGATCAAAAGTTCAGTCTGGTACATGTAGATGATGTACTCAGAAATGTTCGCTTTCTTTTTCTTGTCCGCCAATAACATAGCTGCAAAATTAAAGGTTATCCCTTCAAAGCAAATGATCCACTTTTTTCTATTTTTGCAGTTCTTTTAGAAAGCATGGAGAGAATACGGAATTTCTGCATTATCGCACACATTGATCATGGCAAGAGTACCTTGGCAGACAGGCTGTTACAGCAAACTGGCGCTGTGAGTGACCGCGATATGCAAAATCAGCTATTAGATGATATGGATCTGGAGCGCGAGCGTGGAATTACCATCAAATCGCACGCCATTCAGATGAACTATAAATACAAGGGAGAGGAGTATACGCTCAACTTGATTGATACTCCAGGCCACGTGGACTTCTCCTATGAGGTATCACGATCGATAGCCGCTTGTGAAGGAGCACTGCTTATTGTTGATGCTTCTCAAGGTGTTGAAGCTCAGACAATTTCGAATCTCTATCTGGCGCTGGAGCATGACCTTGAGATCATACCTGTGCTCAACAAGATCGACTTGCCAGGGGCAATGCCAGAAGAGATGACCGACCAAGTCGTTGAGCTTTTAGGATGTGACCCTGAGGACGTAATTCACGCCAGTGGAAAAGAGGGGATAGGCATAGACGATATTCTGGAAGCAATTATAGAGAAAGTCCCAGCCCCCAAAGGTGATCCAAATGAGCCCTTACAGGCCATGATTTTCGATTCAGTTTTCAACTCTTATCGAGGCATCGAGGTAATCTTTCGTGTTTTTAACGGTACAATTAAAAAGGGAGACCGCATTCAATTTGTGAATACAGGTAAGACTTACAATGCCGATGAAATTGGAATCTTAAGACTGAATCAAGATCCGCAGGACGAAATAAGTGCCGGTAATGTGGGTTATTTGATTTCAGGAATCAAGGTAGCCAAAGAGGTGAAAGTGGGTGATACCATCACTCATGTAGAAAATCCCACCCAGGAGTTGATTAAGGGCTTTGAGGATGTAAAACCAATGGTTTTCGCAGGTATTTATCCTGTCGAAACTTCGGAGTTTGAGGAGCTTCGGGCTTCCATGGAAAAGCTTCAATTGAACGATGCTTCCTTGGTTTGGGAGCCGGAAACATCGGCTGCGTTGGGCTTTGGTTTCAGGTGTGGTTTTTTAGGAATGCTTCACCTTGAAATTGTACAAGAAAGGTTAGAGCGGGAGTTTGATATGACCGTGATTACAACGGTTCCTTCCGTGCAATTTCATGCGATTATGACTGATGGATCTCTGCAATTGGTGAACGCTCCGTCAGAGCTTCCGGAGGCTAATATAACTCAACATTTAGAGGAGCCGTTTATACGTGCTCAGATCATTTCGAAAGCCGAATATGTAGGGCCGATAATCAGTCTTTGTATTGATAAAAGAGGGCAAATTTCTAATCAAGTTTACTTGACATCTGATCGAGTAGAACTGACCTTCGAAATGCCTTTGGCCGAGATCGTTTTCGACTTCTTTGACAAGCTAAAAACTATCTCTAGAGGCTACGCTTCATTAGACTATGAATTGATTGGATTTAGGCAGTCGAACTTAGTCAAATTGGACATCCAGTTAAATGGCGAAAAAGTAGATGCATTATCGGCTATCGTACACCGTGATAAGGCTTATGACTGGGGTAAAAGGCTGTGTGAAAAGCTAAGAGAACTTTTGCCTAGACAGATGTTTGAAATTGCTATTCAAGCCTCTATTGGCACAAAAATCATAGCACGTGAGACGGTTAAGGCGCTTAGAAAGAATGTTTTGGCAAAGTGTTATGGAGGTGATATAACGCGTAAGCGAAAGCTCCTTGAAAAACAGAAAAAAGGTAAGAAAAGAATGCGTCAGGTGGGCAATGTGGAGATACCACAGGAAGCCTTTATGGCGGTGTTAAAACTTGACTAATATGGCATATCAATTACTCGATGGAAAAGCCACTGCTCAGTCCATTAAAGATGAGCTTTCAGCTAAGGTTGAAGAAATTAAATCTCAGGGTGGTAGAGTACCTCATCTCGCTGCAGTTTTGGTGGGAGAAGATGGAGCCAGTAAGACTTATGTAAATGCCAAGGTAAAAGCTTGTGAGAGAATAGGGTTTGGGTCAACTTTGATCCATTTGCCAGAAGAAACTTCCGAAGAGGAAGTGTTGGCCACTGTTGACCGGCTGAATACTGACCCTGAGATTGATGGTTTCATCGTGCAAGTGCCGTTGCCAAAACAAATTGATGAGCATAAAGTAGTGGAGGCAATTCTACCAGAGAAGGATGTTGACGGTTTCCATCCGTCCAACTTGGGAAAGATGCTACTAGACTTACCAACCTTACTACCGGCAACGCCTAAAGGCATGATGCTATTGATGGAACGAAATGGAATTGAGACATCGGGAAAGCACTGTGTGGTGATAGGGAGAAGTCATACGGTAGGAACACCAATAAGTGTTTTGATGTCCAGAAATTCCAATCCGGGCAATGCAACAGTAACACTTTGTCACAGTAGAACTCAAAACTTAAAAGAAGTTTGTGCCTCAGCCGATATTCTCATTGTAGCCATTGGTCGAGAAGGGTTTGTCACTGCTGATATGGTAAAGGAAGGAGCTGTTGTAATTGATGTGGGAATTCATAGAGTGCCTTCCGATAAAACTAAATCTGGCTTCAAGTTAAAAGGGGATGTAAGGTTTGATGAGGTCGCACCGAAATGTAGTTATATAACGCCAGTACCAGGAGGAGTTGGTCCAATGACGATAGCTTCTTTACTTTGGAATACCTATTTGGCCAATCAAAAATTGGTTTAAACCGATAGCAGTTTCAACACCTGCTTTAAAAAATTGATTATGGAAAGAGAAACTAATGGTCTTCCGATAATGGAGGCCTTTTACACGATTCAGGGGGAAGGACACTTCTCTGGAAATTCTGCTTATTTTATCAGGCTTGGAGGTTGTGATGTGGGTTGCGTCTGGTGCGATGTTAAGGATTCATGGGATGCTGCTCAATGGCCAAAGCAATCTGTTGATCAAATTGTGAGTAGTGTGAAAGAGCACCCGACCCGCCTGGCTGTGATTACGGGAGGTGAACCATTAATGTATGACCTTTCTGAGTTGACTCGTGAATTGAAGGCAAAGGGGCTGCAGACCAATATTGAAACTTCAGGAGCTCATCCTTTGAGCGGTGACTGGAATTGGATTTGCTTCTCTCCCAAGAAATTCATGAAACCAAGAAATGAGTTTTATCAAATGGCTGATGAGCTCAAGGTAGTGGTATATAACAAGAGTGATTTTAAGTGGGCGGAGGAGCATGCGGCCAGAGTCAACCCAGACTGTTTGCTCTACCTTCAGCCGGAATGGGATAGACAAGAGACCATGCTCCCGCAGATAATAGATTATGTAAAAGACAACCCTCAGTGGAAAATTTCGCTACAAACACATAAGTTTATGAATATTCCTTAGTGTTGCGATCGGTTATACTTCTTCTTTTACTTCTTTTTACCCAATGCCTTTCGGCCCAATCCCTCCATTCTAAAAAGAAGAAGGCTATTGAGCTATTCAATCAGGCAAAGGAACTTAGTAGAATAGGGAATCTATATGAGTCTGAGCAGTTATTGCTTTCGGCATTGAAAAGAGACAAGAGTTTTGATGAGGCTGTATTACTACTGCATCAGGTTTATCTGAGGCGTGATGAAATAGAAAAGTCAGAAGAGGTACTGAGGCAATATCAGCCTGCACTAGATCAAGACTTTGTCAATAGAATACTTTCTGACCAATCAAATTACCAATATGAGCTGGGAAATTATACAAGGGCACATGCACTGATTGAGTCCATTCAGGGAGATGTATATGGTTTGCCGGCTGCAGTTGTATCGAAGTTAAAGAGGTCTATTCAGTTTTCGTTAACTCAAATCAACAATCCAGTGTCCATTGATTTTCAAGAATTGCCGAAGCCATTGAATGAATTTGATCGTCAGTACTTTCCCTCGATTACACTTGCCGAGCAAATCGTATACACTGTCAGGGAAAATAGAGGGAACGGTGGTGAGAACTTGTATTCGAGCACCTTTTTCAATGGTAAGTGGACCAAGCCTAAATCAATTTCTCCAAAAATCAATACGGACAGAAATGAAGGTGCCGCTTCGATTTCATTGGATGGAAAGACTTTAGTCTTTACAGCATGTAATGTCCCCAACAATATAGGAAGTTGCGACTTGTATGTTAGTTACTATGAGGATGGGGACTGGACAGAACCGGAACTACTCGGGTCTGAAGTGAATAGTCGAGATTGGGACTCTCAGCCTTCATTGAGTAGAGATGGGACTATCCTCTATTTCGTGAGCAAGCGAGCAGATGGATATGGCGGATCTGATATTTGGATGAGTAGGCGTAATGACCAAGGTTGGAGCAGGGCCGTGAATCTAGGTCCCAAAATCAATACCGCTTACGATGATGTTTCACCATATATATATGCTGACAATCAATCCCTATTTTTTGCCTCCAAGGGAAGAGTAGGACTAGGCGGCCTCGATTTGTACGTTTCTTCAAATGCTAAAGAGGGGTGGCTTGACCCAAAGAACCTGGGCTATCCAATTAATAACGCTTTTGATCAAGTTGGTTATAGTATTAGTCCACAGGGCTGGGCTTATTATAGTTCCTCAAATGAAAATGGCCAGATTACCTTAAATAGATTCAAGTTACCTGAGGAGACCTTTTCCTCCAAAAACATAGAGATTATCCAAATCAAAGTATTGGATGAAGTCACGAGAGCCTTGGTCAAATCCTATATTACTGTCAACAACCAAACTGATGACAGTGGGAAGGAGACAATTATCTCAAATGTGAGTGACGGAATATTCAGGCTATTGGGAAGTACAGACTCCACACAGCTCAGCGTTCAGGCTGAGGGATATTTGACACATGAACTAGGTGTGAAGGCACTCAGAGAAATGATGGATTATGAAGTGCCCCTGAAGCCGCTGAAAGAAGACAAGCCGATTGCCTTTGGTACGATCAACTTTGACTTTGGAAGCGCTGAAATTAAACCTTCTAGTCATGAAGTTTTGGATGCCGTTGCGACCACCATCTTTAGTAACCCTCAAATAATCATTGAGATTGGAGGACATACCGATAAAATTGGTGAAGGAATTGACAATATGGCCTTGTCATTGGAAAGAGCTAAGTCAGTATACCTCTATTTAATTGAAAAAGGTGTTGCCAAAGAAAATTTGGTTTTTCGCGGATATGGAGAAGATCGTCCATTGAAGGCATCAAATGGTGCAGTCGATGGTAAACTTAACAGACGCATCGAGTTTAAGATCATTGGATTCTTGAAATAATACAACCCACTGGCTTAATATTCACGTAACATGGGGCTTTTACGTGATTCTTCGAAAAAAGTTTGGCCTTATGCTTGTATTTAACGCACATTTCACACTACGGATTTCCTCAAAATTGGTTTACCCTTACTCAACCAAACAAAATTCTTAAATACGTAGAAAAACCGTTTAAACACATAAAAAGGGACATTCAGGGGTGTTCTGATGTCATCAAATTTATTTGGCAATTGTTATTAAATGATGACATTTTATTTTATGTTTGACTTTCTAAACAAATTAATTATTCATCAATTAAACTAAAACGAAAGCAAAATGAAGAGAATTTTACTGACTCTTGTCATGCTCGTGTTTGCGGTTTTAACAACCTCAGCACTAGCCCAGAACAGGACAGTATCTGGTAAAGTGACTGGTTCAGATGATGGACTGCCACTTCCTCAGGTATCTATCTTTTTGAAGGGTACTACTCAAGGTGTGCCTACAAATGCTGACGGAACGTATTCAATAAATGTTCCTTCCAGTGGTGGTACTCTAGTGTACCGTTTCCTAGGTTATGTTACTCAAGAGATTGCTATTGGCAATCAATCTGTGATTAATGTATCGCTAGTACCAGATGCTACTTCACTTGGTGAGGTGGTTGTAACGGGTGTTGCTGCTGCAACGCCAGAGAAAAAGCTTGCATTCTCTGTAAGTAAAGTGAAAGAAGACCTGATCCAACAGGTTCCTCAAGCTAACGCTGGTTCTGCCGTAAGAGGTAAGGTTGCTGGTGTTAAGGTAAGACAAGGTGGTGCTCCACTTTCGAACCCTACTTTCCAAATTAGAGGTGCTAACCAGTTGAGAACTTCTAACAATCCTTTGATTGTTGTTGATGGTATCTTAATTGAAGGCGCTCTTTCTGATATCAACATGCAAGATGTTGAGAGTATCGAGGTATTGAAAGGTGCTTCTGCTGCTTCACTTTATGGTTCACGTGCTGCGAATGGTGTAGTTGCGATTAGAACACGAAGAGGTGATAAAGTAAATGGTATGAACTTTAGGTTCAGAAATGAGTTCGGTGCTGAGTCACTTTACAATTCAAGAGCTCCTGAGAAAACAGGTTCTCATCATTTCGAAACAAACCCTGATGGTTCTATTGTTACTGCAGCGGATCCTAATGGATTTGCACTTGGACAGGATGATCCGGATTTGATTCAGGATAACCCATTCCCTAATGGTACTGTTGATCACCTAGATCAATTCTTCACAGGAACTAGTTTCTGGACTTCTTACCTTCAATTGACTTCAAACTACGGTTCTGGTAACATTGCTGTTTCTTTTGAGAACACATTGACTGGTGGAGTTGTGCCAATGAATGATGGTGCTCAGCGTCAGAATATTAGAGTTAACCTTGATCAGAACATTACTGATAAATTAAAGCTTTCTGTAAGTACACTATATGGTATTAGAAAGAGAGATTTAAATTATACAGGTGGACTAGGTACTAGAGGTACTTTGAGAAACCTTTTCATGATGGATCCTTCTGCTGATTTGACGGAAGATAACTTTGATGGCACTCCTTACAGATGGAATGTTAACAAATTCTCTAACTCAGAATCTAACCCGCTTTACACTTTAAGTAGGTTGACTGAAGATTTCAGACAAAACAGGTTCTTAGGTAACATTAGATTGAATTATGAAATTGCTGACGGTTTAAATGCCGAGTACGCAATCTCAATGGACAGAAGTGATAACCATACTTTCACTTACCTTCCTAAAGGTCACTTGGACATTTCTGCAGGTAACAACCCTGGTCTAGGTCAGAGATCTGATTCTTTCAACGAAAGAACTGCTATTATCTCTACAACTACACTTTCATACGTTAAAGCTTTTGGCGATTGGAACTTGAGATCTAGAGTATTCTATCAGTATGAGGATAACCAAGGTGAAGGATGGGGTCTTTCTGCTCAGGATCAACAAGCAAGTGGTATCAGAACTTATAACAACTTCTTGACTACTAACCCGCTTACTTCTAATGAGAATCAAATTACTGCTCATAACTTTGCAGGTGCAATTTCTGGTGATTACCAAAACAAGTACATTGCTGACCTTATCGTAAGATATGAAGGTGTGTCTCTTTTTGGTGCTGATCAAAGATGGCAGACTTTCTTCAGAGGTTCTTTCAACTATAGAATTACTGAAGATGTAGATATCCCTGGTTTCCAAGAGCTTTCTATTAGAGGTTCTTACGGTACTTCAGGTAACAGACCTAACTTTGCAGACCAGTATGAGCAATTTGGTGTATCTGCGGGTGCGATTAGTGCAAACGGTACATTGGGTAACTCAAACTTGAAGAACTCAATTACAACTGAGTACGAAGTTTCTTTGAGAGCAGACTTCCTAGATAAGTTCTCTGCTTTGCTATCTTACTCTAGCAATAAAACTGAAGATCAAATTCTTACTGTGCCGATTTCTGGTGCTGCTTCTGGTGGTTTCAGTAGTCAAATTGCAAATGCAGGTACTGTAGAAGGTAACTCTATCGAGTTGACTTTAGATTACGAAGCAATCAAAACTGATAAAGTAGGATTGACTTTCGGATTAGTATTTGACAGATTCCAAGGAGAGATTACGGAGTTTGACAGAAGAGACCAAGTTGTTGGTTTGAACATCTGGAGAGAAGGATCTAAAATTGGTGATATCTATGGTGAGCAGTACGCTCGTACTTTAGGTGAATTGACTACAGATGCTAACGGATTCGTATTGAACGATCCATTCAGACAAGATGGTGTATTAGCTGATTACTCTGTTAATGCAGATGGATTTGTTGTACATACTGCTTCTATTGGAACTGCTCAAGAGTCTGTTTTGAGAAAGACTGACGAAAATGGTGTTGTATTGAACGATATCCTATTGGGTAATGCTACTCCTGATTTCAACTTAGGTCTTAACACTACTTTCAGATACAAGGATCTTAGTGTTTACATGTTGTGGACGCACCAAAGCGGTGGTTTGATTTACAACCAGAGTAACCAGTGGTTATCTCGTGATTTGTTACACCCAATGTTTGATCAAGCTGGTGTTGCTGATGGTTCTAAGAAAACTACTGCATACTACTTGTCTATCTACAACGTTAACAGAGCTAACGACTTCTACTTAGAAGATGCTACTAATACAAGACTTGCTGAGCTTGCTATTAACTATACTATCAACAAGAATGCTTTAGATAGAATGGGATTAGGCAACATCTTCAAGTCAGCTAAATTATCTCTGATTGGTAGAAACTTATTATTGTTCAGTGACTACACTGGTTTCGATCCTGAGGTAGGTAACTTACAACGTCCGGTTGATGACTTCAGCTACCCGTTAGTGAGATCATTCACAGGATCTATCGATTTGACTTTCTAAGTTTTACTACAAAACAGAAAAAATAGAAACATGAAAAAATATAAATTATTCATTCTAGCAGCGGCTTTCACAACCTTTATCATGGGTTGTGAGGACTTGGAGGTAGAAAACCTCAATGCTCCTGACAGGGCGACTCTTTTGGAGAACCCTGCTGAGTATCCTGCGAGTATTAACGGTGCTTATACATCGTTCTGGCGTGCGATTCAGCTGAGTCAGCCAAACATGCCAATAAGTGTTATGGGACAGGGAGTTTCAATGTCCTGGGGTAACTGGGGAGCTAGAGATTTGGGTACTATCCCAAGAGCTGCTCTACAGAACAACTTGACTTACGGCAACAGAGGTACTTGGAGAAATCCTTGGAATGGCCTTTACGCTACTTTAGGTCCTATTAACAGTATCTTGTCTATCCTTGCTGATGATCCAACTATTGTTGTTCCTGATGGAACTGGCAATGACATCACTCAGCAGACTATAGCAAACGCGAAAGCAGTTCAAGGTTTGGCTTTGGGTTACTTATCCCTATTGTTCGACCAAGCTTATATTGTTGATGAGAACTCTGATCCTTCAGCACTTACATTTTCTTCTTATGGAGATGTTAACGATGCTGCTATTGCTAAACTAGAAGAGGCGATTGGTATGTTCTCTGGATCTAGCTTTGTAATGGACGGATGGTTCGGTTTGAGCTTTACTGGTGACGATGCTGCTGATATCTTGAGAGGTTTCGTGGCTAAGTTTGAAATGACTCAGGCTAGAAACGCTGGTGAGGCTGCTTCTGTTGATTGGAACAGAATTTTAACTAATGCTTCTGCTGCTGATGTTGGATTGTCTCCAATTGGTGACGCTGGTAACAACTGGTGGCATAGAATGCTTATCCAAGGTCAAGACGGTGGATGGATGAGAATAAGCCAGAAGGTGATCAGAATGATGAACCCTTCTAAGCCTACTTCTGAAGTTCCTTATCCATGGCCTGATGGTGTGAATAGTTTCCCTGAAATTACTACACCAGATGACAACCGTATTACTACTGATTATACTTATAGTGCAAGTGTTGATTTCTCAGCAGCTAGAGGTTTTTACTTCTTCTCTAACTATGACTATAGCAGATACGAGTCTTTCAGAGCTGGTTTCACAGATCCAATGGATTTCTTGACAACTGCTGAGAATGACTTGATGCGTGCTGAAGCTCTTATCAGAACTGGTGGAGACAAAGCAGTAGCTGCAGGTATAATTAACAACACTCGTGTAACAAGAGGTGGATTAGCTCCACTTACTGGTGCGGAGAGTGATGCTGATTTATTGAATGCAATTACTTATGAGAGAATTGTCGAGCTCACTTATCATGGATCATGTAACGTTTGGTTCTTTAGAAGAATGGTAACTCCAGCAGGTAACACTGATGCGACTAACCTTTACTTCCTAGAGCCAGCAACTGCTAGACACATGCCTGTGCCTGCAGATGAGCTTTCAATCTTCGGATTACCTTTCTATACGTTCGGTGGTAACCAACCAGAGCAATAGAAATCGTATAATATACTTTTAAAACCGTCCCGTAAGGGACGGTTTTCTTTTTTTAGACTATTTGGTCAATTTTGGAATTCAACCTGAATCATGAATAGACTACAGTTCCTACTTTTTTGCCTACTATTAGTTTGCTGTGCTTCCTGCAAGCAAGTGACACCAAATAACGCTCGCTTTCAATTAGTAGATGGAGATTCCGGCTTCTCGTTTGAAAATGCTATTACGGAAAGCAATGACTTAAATGCCTATCACTTTTTATATATCTATAATGGTTCCGGAGTAGGAATAGGAGATTTTAATAATGATGGCCTTCAGGACATCTTTATGGCTGGGAATATGGTGCCCAGTAAAGTCTTCCTTAATAAAGGAGGTTTTCAATTTACCGATATCACAGGTGCATCAGGTATCAACACAAGGGCATGGGTACATGGCGTGAGTGTAGTTGATATAAATGATGATGGTCTCGATGATATCTACTTAAGCATCGGAGGCTTAGAAGAAGGAAGAGATACAAGAAATAAGCTCTATATCAATAATGGAGACTTAAGCTTCTCCGAGTCATCAGCCGAATATGGTTTGGACGACCCAAGCCTGACGACTCAGAGTAGCTTTTTTGATTACGACAATGATGGTGATCTGGACGTTTTCCTGATCAACTATGAAAACAACCCAGAGAAGGACCCGAATGTAATTCGTCCAAAGGCCTCAGACGGAAAATCAAAAAGTAATGATAGGCTGTATAAAAACGAGAAAGGTAAGTTTATAGACGTTACAAAAGAAGCAGGTATCGTCTATGAAGGTTATGGCTTAGGCATAAACATATCCGATTTCAATCAGGACGGTTGGTTGGACGTATATGTGAGTAATGATTTCGTCTTTGACGATAATCTATACATCAATAATCAAGACGGTACTTTTACTGATCAACTGTCAGAATACTTTGCCCATACCAGTAATTTCGGAATGGGTATCGACAAGGCAGACCTCAATAATGATGCTCTTCCGGACATTGTTCAGGTGGATATGTTACCTGAAGATAATCGCAGACAAAAGAAGCTACTAAGTGGACTCAACTATGACAGGCAGCAAATTCTTATTGAGAGAGGATATACCTCTCAATATATGAGAAACTCGCTTCAGTTAAATAGCCAGTCTGGAGAGTTCAAAGAGATTGGTACCTATGCCGGCATTCATACAACTGATTGGAGTTGGAGTCCTCTGGCGGCTGATTTCGATAATGATGGTTTAAAAGACGTCTTTATCACCAACGGCTACGTCAAAGACGTGACCGACATTGACTTTAGAGACTACATAGTTAACGAAACTCAAAAAGGACAAGGAAAGTCTCAGTCTGAGGTAGTCGCTACCGCTCTGGAAAACTTGGAGGGTGAGAAGACTCCCAATTACGCTTATCGCAATAAGGGCTCTCTCAGATTTGAAAACATCACTTCAGATTGGGGACTCAATACTCCTAGTTTTTCAACAGGAGCCGCTTATGCAGATCTCGACAATGATGGAGACTTAGACATCATTACAAATAACCTGAATCAAGCCTCATTCCTCTATGAGAATAAAACTGTTCAGATGGATAGTACCTCGTTCTTGAGAGTCAAGCTTACTGTGGATGGGAATACCACAAAGGCGGTTGGTGCAAGTGTGGTGCTGAAAGTGGGTGATCAATCTTTTGCCTCTGAGATCAGTGTAAATCGTGGCTTTCAGTCATCTATTGAGCCAATTGCTCACTTTGGTCTTGACAAAGTTCCTGTAGTAGATACACTTAAAGTGATATGGCCTGATAACACTACTGAATCTTTTACGAACATTGAGGTTAATCAAGTACTCAATATTAATAAGGGAAATAATTTAGCGTTCCATTCAGTTCCTAAGGATTTTACAACATTTTTTGAAGAGCAGGATTTCCAATACCAGCATGTGGAGTCTGGTTTTGTCGATTTTAAAAGAGAGGCGCTGCTTCCACACAAACTTTCTACCGAGGGACCCGCTACTGCATCGAGCGATGTCAACAGTGATGGAAGAACAGATCTCCTCATTACAGGATCAGCGGGTTCACCTTCATTGTTGTTTATTCAAACACGAACTGGGGGCTTTAAACAGATTGAACTTGAAGGCAGCATAGTGCCGGAAGACACGGATGCTTTGTTCTTTGATGTCGATAATGACGGAGATCAAGATCTTTATATAGCCAGTGGGAGTAATGAATTTTCTGAGGGTGATGCAAACTATCAGGATAGACTTTACATTAACTCAGGTAAGGGAGTATATCAACTAGACAAGAATAGATTACCCAAAGCTCGCTTCAGCACAGCGAAAGTTACCGCGACTGACTACGACAATGATGGAGATATTGACCTCTTCATAGCCGGAAGGCTCACTCCAAGTCAATATCCAATGCCAGGAACAAGCCAACTATTGGAGAATGAAAATGGCCAGTTCAAAGATGTGACACAACAGAAGGGACCAACACTTCAGAAGCTGGGTATGCTGAAAGATGCAACCTGGGCTGATTTGAACGGGGATGGGCAAAAGGAACTAATTGTAACAGGAGAATATCTTTCTATTGAAGTTTTCGAATGGAAAGAAGGGGTTTTGGAGCCTGTGAATCAGAAAAACGGATTAGCCGACTATACAGGTTGGTGGAATAGTTTGGAAGTTGCAGATGTAGATGCAGATGGCGACCTCGATATCATTGCTGGAAATTTAGGCTTAAACAGTCGTTACAAGGCCAATGCTGATGAGCCATTGTCGGTATATGCCTATGACTATGATCAGAATGGAAGATTAGATCCCGTCATTGGCTACTTTGTCAATGGGAAGGAGTACATCATTCATGATTTGACCACACTGGCACAGCAAGTGAGTTTGATTAGGAAGAAGTTTACATCCAATATCAGTTATGCAGAGGCTGAGAAAAAAGATGTCTTTGATCAGTCGGCATATGACCAGGCATATGTCTTAAGAGCTAAGCACTTTGAAACTTCTCTTTTCTTAAATGATGGAGATGGAAATTTTCAGTTGAAGGAGCTCCCGTATCAAGCTCAATTCTCATCAGTACACGCAATAAAAGTATTGGATGTCAATACAGATGGTGTACTAGACATTGTTTTAGGTGGTAACTCGTCCGCACCTGAAGTCTTTTCTGGAAATCAAGATGCTCAGGCGTCTCTTTTGATGTTAGGAAAAGGGAATGGTGACTTTGAAGTTGTTGATGAGACAGCATCTGGTTTGCTTTTTCAGGGAGATGTGGCTTCACTAGAAGCTTTTGATTATCAGGGTGCTCCTCATTTGTTTGTATTTAGAAATAGTGATAAAGCGCTTACATACGCCTTAAGTAAACAAAGAACACTGCCTAAAACACAACAACGATAAGTGTCTACCTTTTGGTTGTTAAAACAGGCCTTTTTGATTCAATAGATTATATTTGCTGTCTAATCCATTAAAGAAATGATTGTTGTAACGGGTGCTGTTGGCTTTATTGGAAGTTGTCTTATTGAGAAGCTAAATTCTGAGGGCTTCAATGATATTGTTGCCGTTGATCTATTCGAGAATCAGGAGAAAAATAAAAACCTGATTGGGAAGAAAGTTCTTCATAAGATCAATCGTGAGTCCTTTATTGATTGGTTAGATCAGAATGGCGCCAAAGTTGAGTTCATTTTCCACCTTGGAGCTAGAACTGACACCGCTGAGTTCGATACTGAGCTTTTAGATCGTCTTAATACCAACTATACCAAGAACGTCTGGAAGAAATGTATTGCTTACCAAATACCATTAGTTTACGCATCGTCTGCAGCTACTTATGGTGATGGCGCTCATGGCTATAATGATGCACATGACCAACCCTTTCAACTTACACCACTCAACCCATATGGTGTTTCGAAGAACGAATTTGACAAGTGGGCTTTGAAACAGGAGACTCAACCCTTATTCTGGGCAGGCTTAAAGTTCTTTAATGTCTATGGACCGAATGAATATCATAAGGGAAGAATGGCTTCTGTGGTGTTTCATGCTTACAATCAGATAAAAAAGACAAACGGCATGAGGTTATTTAGATCTCACAATCCAGACTTCAAGAATGGTGAACAAATGCGGGATTTTGTCTACGTTAAAGATGTTGTAGAAGTCTGTTGTTTTTTGATGCATCATAGGCGCAACTCGGGTATTTATAATTTAGGAAGCGGTAAGGCCAGAACATTCTTGGACTTGACAAAAGCCGTATTTAGAGCTTTGCAAGTACAAGAGGATATTGATTTCATTGATACACCAGAAGACATTAGAGAGAAATATCAATACTTTACAGAGGCTAATATGAGTAAACTAAAATCGATTGGTTATAATCGTGAGTTTACTACTCTGGAAGACGGTATTGAGGATTACGTTGGAAATTATCTTCAGAAGAATTTAAAGTATTAAGAGATGAGAATATTATTCACTTTGATGTTGCTATGTACAATGACCCTTGCGCAGGCACAAAGTAGTAGAGAGGCAGAGGCAGATAGTGTAGTCTTTTTTTATGCTAGTTTAAAGATGAGAAGCGGCCTTAACATTGTCTCCCCAATCGACTCTATCAGTCTACCCAAAAAAGGGATCAAACAGGAATTGTTCAAGCTGAATGCGAGTAACAGGCTCAGGTTTGATCCCTTTTT
>Ga0207422_1000609_pt1 | contig 103621 bp, 93 predicted proteins | sample MarCyaLeptolynsp_FD_187757 | JGI IMG/M metagenome (GOLD analysis project Ga0207422, IMG submission 187757) | Marine cyanobacterial communities from Panama - species 1 Leptolyngbya sp. (SPAdes) | ecosystem: Environmental > Aquatic > Marine > Unclassified | place: Panama: Panama City | collected...
ACAAACCTAACAGTTATTAGGTTTTGAAAAGTACCATCAAAATAATTTCGGGTTAAGAGTCCCTCGACAATGTTGTAGTTACATCACAACCAGTCTCAACTTCATTTCCTTGTAGTGTCAGCGTGCCATTGTCTATCGCAAAAGTCGCCACCTGAACGTCCATACCTTCAGTAATGGTTAGCTGATCACCTGACACTGTATATGTTCCATTATTGTTGGTAGTGACACCATCTTCCAAATCAGTACTCACGAAAGTTCCATCAGCTTTAAACTCTACCTTCAGGCAGTCAATGGTCGTACAAACCGCAGCAAAGGATCCATTTTCATCAGGATCATCACAGTTAGCAGCTATCGCGGAAGTAACCGTCCAAATACCAATCAATTCACTGCCATCACTTTCTGGAGTGTCACTGGGCTCGTTGTCACAAGCACTGAAGAAAAGCGTCAATAAGAGGAGGCCGATTAATCGTTTTTGTATTTTCATTTTTCCTAAGTTAATCATTTATAAAGTTTTTCTACAGTGACTATCCACTAGTGACAAGAGCAACTATCTTTGGACAACAATTCATTGACATGAACGAAGATCAAAGATTTGAAACCCAAGCCATTCGACAACAAATCGATGGTACACATGCCCAGGAGCATTCTACCCCGCTATACCTTACCTCAAGCTTCACTTACGAAAATGCAGAGGAAATGAGGGCGGCATTTGCCGGGGAGATAGACAAAAACATTTACAGCCGTTTCAGCAATCCAAACACACAGGAGTTTGTCGATAAAATCTGTATAATGGAGGGTGCCGAAGCGGGTTATGCTTTTGCCTCAGGTATGGCAGCAGTATTTTCTACTTTTGCTGCACTTCTTGCAGCAGACGACAACATTATTTCTTGCCGTTCCATATTTGGCTCTACCCACACAGTCTTTAACAAGATTCTTCCCAAATGGAACATCACTACCACATATGTCGATCTAAAAGACACGAATTCTTGGCAAGAAGTTGTAAAGGAAAACACCAAGCTCCTTTATGTCGAAACACCAACCAACCCGGGCGTAGATTTAGTTGACCTGAATTGGGTAGCTGAGTTTGCCAAAAAAAATGGCTTAATCCTGGTAGTGGATAATTGCTTTGCTACTCCTTATCTACAGCAACCCATTAAGTTTGGTGCTGACCTTGTAATCCATTCAGCCACCAAGTTCATTGACGGACAAGGAAGGGTGCTAGGAGGAGTAACTGTCGGTAATCAAGGCCTGATTGATGAAATCTATGCCTTTAGTCGAAGTACCGGACCAGCCATGTCTCCTTTTAATGCCTGGATACTATCTAAAAGTCTTGAAACGCTTGCCGTGCGTATGGACAGACATTGTGATAATGCATTCAAATTAGCTCAGTTCTTAGAATCCAATGATCAGATTGCATGGGTCAAATATCCATTTCTTCCCTCTCATCCCCAACATGAAATTGCCAATCGACAAATGTCAGCTGGAGGTGGCGTAGTATCATTCGGTATAAAAGGAGGGCTTGACAGGGGCAAAAGGTTTTTGGATCAGATCAAAATGTGTTCTCTAACAGCTAATCTTGGGGATAGTAGAACAATAGTGACACACCCTTCTTCCACCACACACGCCAAACTTACAGCAGATGAAAGGCAGAAAGTTGACATTACCCCAGAACTTATTCGAGTCTCAGTAGGTTTAGAGCATGCCGATGACATTATCGCAGACATTCAACAGGCACTTAATCATAGTATCTAAGGTTTTATAGCACATTAAATGAAGAAAGTACTCGCAGAAATCCTCACCATTGGAGACGAAATTCTCTATGGTCAAATTACTGACACCAATGCTCAATGGATGAGTGCCCGACTAGATGAGCTTGGGGTCAAAGTAATTCGAAAAACTACAGTGGGCGACACTGAGTTGGATATTCTGGAAGCTTTTGCACAAGCCGAAGAAAGAGCAGACATAGTTTTGATAACCGGTGGACTGGGTCCAACCAATGATGACCTGACAATGCCTATGCTCGCGCATTATTTTGGAAGTGAAATCATCATGAATGCGGAAGTACTTCATCACGTCAAAGACTTTTTTGAGCGTAGAGGAAGAACATTTACTGAACTTAATCGCAGACAAGCATTGGTTCCAGAAATTGCGGAGGTTTTACATAATGACCTGGGAACAGCACCCGGCACTTGGTATGAGCGCAATGGAAAAGTATTCGTATCCATGCCTGGAGTACCACATGAGATGAAAAACCTCATGAAAAAGCTGGTCATACCAAAGCTCAGAGATTTCTTTCATACGCCTGTCATTTACCATAAACTTGTCAAAACAGTAGGTATTGGAGAATCCTTTCTTGCTGATAAAATCAAGGACTGGGAAGAGAGTCTTCCGGATCATATTTCATTGGCCTATTTACCAAGTGTTGGGCATGTGAAGCTTAGGCTTACGGCAGTGGGAGAAGATCGCCAAGTATTGAAAAAGGAAGTTCAATCCAGAATTGATGCCCTTTTGCCTCTCGCGGAAAAGTATATCTATGGTTATGATGACATGACACTGGAAAAGGCTGTCGGTGAGATGCTCCTAAGTCAGCACAAAACATTGGCATTGGCTGAGAGTTGTTCTGGTGGATATGTGCAACACAAGCTCACAACAATAGCTGGTTCATCTGAGTATTTCCAGGGAGGAGTTGTACCCTATCACAATGACCATAAAATCAATGTATTAGGGGTAAAACCAGAAACATTGGAAGCCCACGGTGCAGTGAGTGAAGCTTGTGTCAAAGAGATGGCAGAAGGAGTTAGAAGAGTCTTTAATGCGGATATAGGTGCTGCGACAAGCGGAATTGCCGGACCAGGAGGTGGAACTCCTGATAAGCCGGTTGGTACTGTTTGGATTGCCTATGCCGATGGCAATCAAACCGTAGCAAAAAAGCTGCAATTAACTCAAAATAGGATATTAAATATCGAATTAACAGAAATATCAGTATTAAATTTGGTTAGAAAAAGTTTGAAGGGTTGAAACATTGATAATATTTGGTAAAAGACTTACTTTTGTTGTTCAATGCAATCGTTTTAATCATTAGTATTTAGTTATGGCTGTAGTAGAAATGGTAATGCCAAAGATGGGAGAAAGTATCATGGAGGGTACTGTACTATCTTGGTTAAAGCAAGAAGGTGAAACTATTGAAGCGGACGAGTCCGTGCTTGAAGTGGCAACCGACAAGGTTGATACGGAAGTTCCTGCCACCCATGGAGGTGTTCTTAAAGAAATCTTGGTACAAGAAGGAGATGTTGTGCCAGTAGGTGCACCAATAGCGAAGATTGAAACAGATGCAGCAGTTGAGACAGCTGCTCCCGAAGCTTCTACCCCTCCAACCGAAAAACAAGAAACCGCACCTGCCCCTGTGAATGGCCAGGCGAATGAAGCACCTGCCCCAGTGGCCTCCAATGGACATGCCGTATTAGACACACCTGCTTCAGATCGATTCTACTCTCCTTTGGTAATGAACATTGCTCGTCAGGAGAGCATCCCAATGGCGGAATTAGAAATGGTACCGGGTACCGGTAGAGAAGGACGTGTTACTAAGAAAGACATTATGGCCTACTTGAAAAATAGGCCGGCAGGAGGTGTTCAGGCTCCTGTAGCAGCACCAGCTCCTGTAGCTGCAGCGCCATCGGCAAGTGTACCTAAACCAATGCCGGTTTCAGTATCTGGCGAAGATGAAATCATTGAAATGGATCGCATGCGCAAGATGATTGCAGAGCGCATGGTAGATTCAAAAAGAATCTCTCCACATGTTACTTCATTCGTTGAGGCAGATGTCACCAATATTGTGCATTGGAGAAACCGCATTAAACAGTCTTTCAAAGAAAGAGAAGGTGAACCGATTACTTTCACCCCTATCTTCATGGAAGCTGTAGTAAATGCCTTAAAGGACTACCCGATGATGAACATTCAGGTAGATGGCAACAACATTGTAAAGAAAAAGGCCATCAATGTTGGTATGGCTGTAGCACTGCCAACGGGCAACCTTATCGTTCCTGTGATTCACAATACGGATCAGTACAACCTAGTAGGTTTAACTAAGAAAGTGAACGACTTAGCCCGTAGAGCAAGAGAGAATAAACTGACGCCAGACGATCTTCAAGGCGGTACTTATACCATCTCAAATGTCGGATCTTTCGGTAATGTCATGGGTACCCCAATCATTATGCAACCTCAGGTAGGTATCCTCGCCTTGGGTGCAGTAGTGAAAAAACCAGCAGTTGTCGAAACACCAACAGGAGATGCCATTGCCATTAGACATAAAATGTTCTTGTCACACTCTTACGACCATAGGGTAGTAGATGGATCACTTGGTGGAATGTTTGTAAGAAGAGTAGCCGATTACCTAGAACGCTTCGATCCTTCGATGACAATCTGATCATAAGGAAAAGACTTGAAAAGCCTCATGTCATGGTTGATATGAGGCTTTTTGCTTTCCGCTAGAATATCTGCCCCACTGGTCGTTGGTTGAAGTAAACCCTACGCTAAACATCTTTTTTTAGTCAGTCGTTGATCGGGTTGGTTGTTCTCCAATATTGCATTTATATTTAGTCATATATCTGACAATCATCTTTCACACATGAAAAAGCTGCTCTTACTTCTAGCTATGTTCTTTGGTCATTTGGTCATTGCACAAACTCCACAAACCTACCTTAATGCAAGAGCTGAAAAACACCTGGCCGGACCCTTCAACCTGGAGTTACTCAAGGTGGATTCTGTCTACAAGGTGTGGTTTGAAGAAAATTGGAAACTATTCTCCTTAAAAGGTGAATCTACAGACTGGAAGGAAAACCTTGAGCATACCGAGGTTGATATCTATCTAGGCACCTGGTGTGGAGATAGTAAGCGCTGGGTCCCTCAATTTGTCAAAATGTGGAATGACTTAGGGCTTGATCAGAACAAGTTAAAGTTTACGGCACTTTATGATGGTGTTGAGAAATACAAACAAGGCCCAAATGGCGAAGAAAAAGGACTACGGATTCATCGAGTACCCACATTCATTTTTAAGGAAGACGGTGAAGAGTACGCCAGAATAGTTGAATACCCAAGGAATGACCTGGAGCTTGATGTTGCCCAGATTGCTGTGGGTTATGCATCAGAGCCTAACTATCGCGCAGCCACCTACCTTTTGGAATTGTTCGAAAGTCAATCCATGGAAGATATCATCAAAGATGTTCGGAATCACTTGAATCAAGTGAATCATCTGGTTGGAAAAGATAGGGAGTTAAACACGTTGGGTTATGTATTTTTACGATCTAACAGAATACGCGAAGCCTTACTCACCTTTCAATTCAATACGATCATCTACCCCCATTCGCCAAGAGCATTTAATAGTTATGGAGAGGGGCTACTCGTAAATAAGGACAAGTCTGGAGCAATTCGAGCTTTTAAAAGAGCCATAGTATTGGACCCAAAACATGAGAATGCCAATCGCAGGTTACAGGAACTCCAAACTGAGGACAAATAGTGATAATCAATCGGACATTTAGTCTTAAGCAGTTTCTCTATTTTTCAGGGGCATTTATCCTATTTACTATCATAGGAACGGTCAGTCATGAGTTAGGACATATTGCTGTGGCAAAGTACAGGGGTTACCAAACCACACTGCACCATGCAAGTATGAACTACGATACGAGAGCCCTGGTTGAGCAAGTCAATCAAATCTATTTTGAGAACGAGGAGGCCATAAAAAATGGAGGCGACTTTGAGGGTAAGGAAGCTTACGAACAGAAAATTAGAGATTTTGAACGTGACCAGCTGTTAATCACCTTCGGAGGACCTATACAGACCATGTTGACCGGTCTAATTGGTTTAGCTATGCTTTTCTATCGTAGAAGACAAATTCAAGTTAATGGATTGCTCCTTCTTGATTGGCTGGCAGTTTTTCTCTCTCTTTTCTGGCTTAGAGAGGTCTTTAACCTGGTGATGTCAGTTGGTGATGCCCTCATTTCAGGCAACGACTTTTACTTTGGTGGGGACGAAAGAAATATTTCTGAAATGCTGGACCTACCCTTGGGAACAATACCCATACTATTCGCGGCAATAGGCTCAATTGTGGCCATTGTGGTCGTCTTCCGAATCATCCCCTTAAAATCAAGACTTACCTTCATTTCAGGTGGTTTAGTAGGAGGTATAATTGGTTTTGTCCTTTGGATATACATGTTGGGACCAGCAGTACTTCCTTAGTCATTAGGCTTTCTACTTCTAGTGACCAAGATAGAAATCTAGCTCAAATGCCTTACTAATACGACACGTAAAAAGAGCCTCTTTTCTGGAATGGTTTTCCGTCAACCGTCATGGCTGTAATACGATAATAATACCTGCCAGGCGGAACTAGCCTCCTCCTTTTGTCGAAGCCATGCCACTCGTTTTTACCAGCGTGAATGACTTTGCCTCTTCCGTTCACAATCACCAGACGTTCCTTTTTTGTATGCTTCAATTTGGCTTTGAAAGGCCCTTGATCCGTACAAGGCCAGAACACACCAGGAACACCAAAGAATATCTTTCTTCTAATCAGAATCTTCTTTCTGATGACCTTAGCACAACCATTTTCATTGCTCACCCTAAGCTTAACCCAATGGACGCCAGGCCTCTTGAAAGTATGTGACACACTTCTGCCAGATATTTTCCTTCTATTGTCAAATGTCCAATCCCATGATACGATGCCCTCATCATCAATTACTGAAAAAGAGATCGGCTTATTAATACTAGTTTCTCTTCGATCGAAGGATATTTTCGCAACAATCTTGTCCTCAACCTCAACTAGAGTTGGACTATCATGAATGACAGAACATCCGGTGGCTACATTTTCAAGCTTCAAGTTTAAAATCGTGGGTTCTTTTAGCCTTGGGCTTTTCAAGATCAATTCTCCTCCATTACCTTCCTTTATCTCCAGAATATTGCCCTCACCATCGGTCAAAGCATACATAATTCCAATTACCGAAGAAGTCACAAACACTTTTGCCCTTCGATTATAACAGATGGTATTATCGAAAGCTATTTCACTTGCCTTTGCCTCATTGACTAAATCATCGCCCAAAGCGATGTTGACCTCACCGATCAGCTCTTCTAAAACACTGCCATCACCAACATCACTCAAGGCATAAACAGTCAAAGTCGTATCATTGACTACAGAACCACTGACTAAGTTCATCTCAGAAGACTCTCCTGGCATACTCGATCCATTTATTGAACCATTTGGGTTTCTCAACTCATACCGCCTGTTATTGCTGCCAGCATTGAGTGTCCCCTCTAACAACACGCTGGCCGGCTGACCTTCACATGCATTCAGATTTGTCTTTTCAATAGAATGAAGTCTAAATTTTGACAACCATAAGTCAGTATTGGTTCCTCCGAAATTAGGAGTTGTGAAATAATAGCCCTGATCAGACTGAGTAGCTCCAGAGATATATATTTCTTGATTAGATGCATCATAATATGGAATATTAAGATCCCCTTCAGAGCCTGAGCCACCAAAATCTGCCTGCCAGGTCATGGTACCAGTGATGTCCAGGTTGAAAAACCAGACATCCAAAGAGGCGTTGATATTGTCACTTAACTTATCACCTCCAGCAGGAGAATTCGAGAAGCCTCCGATTACCACAGAGCCATCTGATAATGCATAGGTAGCTTGGCCCCAATCATAGCCTGTCCCTCCAATTGTCTTCTCCCAGAGCAAATCTCCCGTACTATTTGTACGAATTACCCAAATATCATCCAGACCTCTACCCATCTCGGACTTGTCACCACCAGCGCCAGAGCTACTCTGCCCAGCGAAGACAAAACCACCGTCAGGCATCTGGGTCATTGATCTAATGGCGTCCAAACCAGGACCACCGTAGAGTTTATCCCAAAGTACATCGCCACTTCCATCGGTTGCGAAAATCCAGTAGTCAAAACTCCCATTGTTTGCTACTGCCAAATCCGTAGAGGCCGAATAAGCACCGACTACCACACCTCCAGTGGCATTAGGTAAAAGTTCATCAGCAGATTCGAATCCACTACCTCCATAAGTGTGTTCCCATATTTTATTTCCCGTAACTGAATTTATTTTGATCAGATAAAGATCCAGAGACCCCATAGGGCTAATTCCCACCAAATCTGTAGATGTAGTATAGCCCCCTACTATAATTTGCCCATCCGAAGACTCCTCTATATCGAATGCCCAGTCTGCTCCATTGCCCCCAACCCGCGTTTGCCAAAGTATACTGCGATCACTCGCTGAAATTTTAACTATTAGAATGTCATCAGAACCTAGAGAAGTCGAGGTTATATCACCTGAAACGCCAGATCGTGTTCTTCCTGCCAACACAAAATTACCATCAGCAGTTTGTATTGCCCCGGCTTCAAACCCCTCCTCTTTACTTCCGCCAAAATTAAAGTCCCATTGAATGTTACCATCGACATCGGTTTTCACAACCCACCAGTCATCATCACCTTGATTTGGTGTTGACTTATTACCGCTGATACCAGAGAGTGAACTTGCTGTGAGTAAGAAGCCACCATCCCTAGTTCGAATAGAACTGACATCGGTGTCCCGCGATGCACCTCCAAAGCGCATATCATAGGCCTTAACTGGCTTTTGGACTTGGGCCAGGGTGAGTTGTGCAAGTAGTAAGAATAAAAAGGTGAAAGGAAAAAGATTGGTGTTAACTGACTTTTTCATCTTTCTGTGTTTTGGCTGTCTCAAGAAACCCTCAGGCTTCACGATCAACTATTATAACCTTATCTTGAGAAATACCCTAATTCCTTCTTTCGAGCTCCTTCGTCAATACAATACCTCTTCTTATCTCGAAAAAGGCGGATTCCGTAGATTGGAAGATCATAAGTCCATTTTTTTAAGCAATTTAAAGACAGCCAAATTCATCCAAATGAAGAATTTTCAACGCCTCTTATCCATCAGTTTGATACTCCTTGCAGCTTCAGCACCTCTTCGATCATTGGCACAAAATGACAATCAGGAGGTTCCTTCAAAACCAATCCTCATTGATAAGAGTGCATTATCCGGGCTAGGCCTTCAGCCTGTACAGTTAGAAAATGAGCCCAAGAGGGAATTCTTCCAAAGAAGGCTTTTGAGAGGTGTAGATCTCAGTGTATTTATAGTCTCAAGCGAGTCATGGACCACTCAGATGAATAACTTTCCCATAGACGAGGTGGTATTTATGCTTAACGGTAAAGCATTAATAAACCCTGAAAATGGCAATGAAATGACTTTCCAATCAAACCAATTCTTTTTTATACCTAGAGGATATACAGGCAGTTGGGAGATTCAAGCGGGGGAAAGTTATCACTATGAGCTATCCATCATATCCACGGAAAGGGCCGAGTCTACCGATTCTGCCAAAACACTTCCTAAACTTATTGATCAGGATGAATTATCGGGCCTTAACATCGACCTAAATACTGCTGCACAATACGAAAGAGTCCTTACCAAAGGTTCTGAGTTGACAGTAAGTCTAAAGGCAGAAAAGCCAACTCAAAGAGAGATTAGTAGTCCCATGAAAGAGCAACTTGTCAATCTGCTTTCAGGGCAACTGACCATCACTGACACCAGCGGTGTGGAACATGTCTTCAATACTGGTGACTTTTTCCTTTTCCCAAAGGGTTTTCAGGGTGCTTGGCAAAGCAGAGGACACGGACTTCTCAAATACTTGGTAGTCGAAAAGACGAGTTAGTCATTTCTCACAGCGCCTGCCAAAGTATCGTGATGCTCAAGCAGCAAGGATCTCAAATAACTGCCTATGGTATATACGCTTTCAAAACCAGCCTTTTTAGCTGCCGCATCTTCCTTTTCTATTGGAATGTCTGCACTTTCAGCAAAGTGTTTTATATCTCGGTAGAACCCTAGCGTGAATATATCCACCTCTCCTCCAAAGATTTTGGTGAAAATCAAGTTGGTGTCTCTACCTATTTCGGTCAGGTATACATTTTCCATCTCACGCTGTCTCAACAGCTCTTCCTGTTTACCAGCCAAAGCTTGGAACATTTCCACGTGATAATAATCAAACCTCGTGAAACGATCGTTGAACTCCTGCAATGAAGGGCCCTCCACAATGGACTCCTCCTGCCAAGAGACTAAATTGTAGTAGGGTCTTCCATATCCCTGATCCAGCGTGGCTGAATTCTCCCTTCTCTTGTCCATCTCACTTTGTGAAAAATGCGTACCCAAATCCTTTATCGGATACATTAACAATAAGTCCCATTGATCGCCCTGGGAGTGTCTCATCAAGAAGGGTTTTTCTATTCCTGCTCTCTGGTAGTTCTTGAGGTCAACTTTAATGACATCAATCAAATCAAGCAGCTTGCCAGGTACAGCACGCATGGTAATCACCTTGTAATAAACATCGTTGGTCTGCTGTGCCTCGCAGTTGGTCAATACAAGAAGGGTTAGCAATGCAAAAAGGTACCTTTTCATAGTTTCTGATTTTTAATGAGAGAAGGGTATTCGTTTAGAAAGTTAAGGATACTTGTATAAATGAAACTCAAATCCTCATCCGAAATGATATAGGGAGGAATAAGATAGATCACATTTCCCAATGGCCGGATCAAAATACCCTTGTCGATAAAGTAAGGATATAGATGATGACGGGCTTCATTAAAGTAAGAAGTATCCCTCTCAGTATTCAATTCAAAGGCAATGATAGTACCCAGAACCCTTGTATTCCTGACTAGCCGATGCTTCTTCAGTTCTAATTCAAAATCCGTATGCCGATCGTTAATACGTTGTCTGTTAGACTCGCATTCATCAGTCAAAAGAAGATCCAGGGATGCATTAGCAACGGCACAGGTCATAGGGTTACCAGTAAAGGAATGACCATGAAAAAAGGTTTTCATTAAGTCATTACTACGGTACGCCTCCTGGATTTTATCCGTACAGGTAGTGACGCCCATCGCCAGGGCACCTCCTGTAAGTCCCTTGGAAAGACAGAAAACATCTGGTTTATGCTCCAAAAGATCAGAAGCAAAAAGACCTCCTGTCCTTCCAAAACCTGTCATTACTTCATCAGCAATACAGATTACATCATGAGATTGGGCTAAGCTGATCATCCGATCGAGCAGTAACTTAGAGTAAACTCTCATCCCTGATGCTCCTTGAATTACCGGCTCAAAGATAAAGGCCGCTACATCTCCTTGTGCTACCAAGGATTCAAAATGCTTCCAAACATCAGTCTCTTTTTCAGGGCTTGGAAAATCTATGAACTCAACATCAAAAAGGTAAGGATCAAAAGGATCAGTAAACGGACCTCTCTCTCCCACTGACATTGCTCCAAAAGTATCTCCATGATAAGCCCCATCGATGGCAATTATTTTCTTTTTTTCAATTCCCTGATTGTAGAAGTATTGAAAGGCCATTTTTATGGCAACTTCAACAGCCGTACTTCCATTATCGGAATAGAATACCTTAGCTTGATTATCAGGCAAAATCTGCAAGAGTCGCTCTGCCAATTCAATTGCTGGCTTATGCGTAAAACCGGCAAAAATAACATGCTCCAGAGCCTTTGCTTGTTTTGCAATTGCCTCAGCCAAATACGGGTGACTGTGCCCATGGATATTTACCCACCAAGATGATATTGCATCGATTATTCGATCGCCCGAGGACGTATATAAGTTAACCCCCTCAGCTTTTTCGATAACTAAGGGCCGATCCATTCCTTTCAGTGGTGTAAAAGGATGCCAAATCGACTGCTCATCTCTACTTAACCAATCACTCATACCAATTCAGCATTAATTCATCTGCCCAATATTGAACTACTCCTTTGTTCACTAAGCCAAGCTTTGGCAATCTTAAGAGTATCTTATAACCTGAATGCTTTTCAATGATGCGCTCGCTCTCAGGGTTGGATTCACCATTGAATATAAGCCCCTTGACCTCAATGCCATTTCTTTTTAGGTAATCAATGGTCAACAACGTATGATTGATGCTCCCCAAATAGAGATTGGCCACCAAGATAACGGGCGCATTCAACGCCACAGCAATATCAATTACGAAGTCCTGATCATTTAACGGCACCAATAAGCCTCCTGCTCCTTCAATCACAATTTCATTATCGGTTTCAGGCAATACGAAGTCATCCATCTGAATTGATAAATGCTCATATTTAGCAGCCGCATGTGGTGATGCCGGAAGCTTGAGGAGATGTGTTTCTGGATGTATTTTAGTGTGACTGGTGCTTATTAAACCTTGCACAGTCTCACTATCAGTTGGCATACCAGCCTGTACTGGTTTCCAATAGTCAGCTTTGAGGGCTTCTACCAATATCGATGACACTAATGTCTTTCCGCTATCAGTACCGATAGCCGTCACGAAATAATTCATACACAAAAATGAGTTCGCAATTTAAGACACAAATGGAAACCTTCTTTGGCCTGCAACAATCAATTTGTCGCGCAACACCTCAAATTGTATTGGTTTGGTCAGGTAGTCATCCATACCACATTCTAAGGCACGATCTATATCGTCTTGAAATGCATTTGCTGAAAATCCTATAATGAATGGTTTTGTAATCAAGTCCATACTACTGATAATCTCCGCTGCTAAGTGTCCATCCATTTTCGGCATAGAAACATCAAGCAGTATCACATCATAGGTATTCTTTTTGACCATTTCAATCACTTCAAGACCATCTAAGGCCACATCTGGAATGAATCCTAATCGTTCCAGAAAGATGGTGGTTAACCTCCTGTTAACTGAGTTATCCTCGGCTAGTAATACTTTTAAAGGGAATTCATTGCTGATCAATTGATCTGACTTATCATTAGGTATTTCTGCCTTATTCAACACTATTTCTGCCAAGTTTTTCTTGCTAGCTAGTTTTACTCTGGTGTTAAACGAGAATTCAGACCCAATACCCGCCTCGCTCTTTACTGTAATCTTACCTTGCAATAATTTCACCAGGCGCTTTACAATAGCCAAGCCAAGACCAGTACCTCCAAACCTTCTTGAATGTGAAGAGTCCGCTTGTGTAAATTCTTGGAATAGGCTGCTCAGTTTTTCTTTAGGAATACCAATTCCAGTATCCTTAATTCTGAAGCAGATAACCGCATTTCTTGTCGTCTTATTTTCCAACTCAACTTTGAGTGTTACAGCCCCACGTTCTGTAAATTTAACTGCGTTAGAAAGTAGGTTTAGCAGTATTTGACGCAAGCGACCTCTATCGGTTTTTATAAAGGCAGGAACATCATCATCAATATGTGAATTCAAAACAAGGCCCTTCTTTGAAGCTTCAAAATTGAATAGTGCGAAAGAATCCTTTACTACTCTTTCTAGAGAAAATACTGTCTCTTCAAATGACAGTTTACCCGATTCTATTTTAGAATAATCGAGAATATCGTTAATGATTCTTAGGAGTGTATCTCCACTAGCCTGAATCGTATCAACATAGTCCTTCTGTTCCTCTGAAAGATCTGTTTCAGCTAGCAGGCTGGTCATTCCAATAACACCATTCATAGGAGTCCTAATCTCATGGCTCATCGTAGCCAGGAAATTACTCTTTGCCTTAGCAGCAGACTCCGCTGCTTCTTTGGCCTTACGAAGTTCAATCTCAAGTTTCTTTTGCGGACTGATATTCCTTGAAATGATTAAAACCCGATTAGGGTCTAGTTTTATAAATCTACCTTCAAAGTTCTCCTCAGCCCCTGGTTTTCCAAACTCATACTCCAAGGTCTGCAATTCACCTGTTTTGAAAGCATTAGCAATGGCGTCTTCAAAGATTGAACCCAAAGGATCAGGAATAATTTCTGAAATCTTCTTACCCAAGAATTCTGAGGGCTTATACCAGAGTTTTTCCTCGTTGTGTACCTGATAGTCTATGTATCGACACTCACGGTCCAATGTGAACATGGCATCGGGAATAGCCTGTAATATCATTGCCTGCTGATGTTCACTTTCTTTAAGCTCAAGCTCGGTCTTATAGAGACTCGTCACATTGCGGGCAACACAGGTGACATATTCTACTTCATCCTCCACGTTTGAAAATGGAAATTCAAACACTTCCAGCATATGAGTTTGCTTCGTGGCATCATAGACTTCGACAAAAACAGGTGTTTTTATTGGCTCAGTTCCAGAGAAGTATGCTGACATATGGCCGGCAATTTTGTCATTTATAGGATTGGGGGTCAAGAGTTCACTAAAGTGAACCTTATTATCCACCTTTCCCAAACCCAAAATCCTTTCCACATTGCTGGACGCATAGGTGATCATCCCATCAACATTATACCTAAAAACAAAATCTGATGAGTGATCCATCAGAAGCTCGAATGTATCTGTAATAGACTCTTTACGCCTTTTTTCGTCTACCAGCTTTAACTCATAGGCATCTAACCTCTTTCTATAGCGCTGCAAGTAGACAACCGCAACAATTACTGCGATCAGCGAGAGAGAGGGCAATAAGTAGATAAAAAAAGACATTCGCGTTCCAGGTGAGCAATTAGCTATTACTATAAACTTACTAATTGAACATATAAATTTAAAAAGTAATTTTTAATTCATTGCACTTCTAAGTGAAAGCGCCATATCATCAAACCTTTTGATGGCATCATTAAAAAAATCTTCATTCAGGATGTCGTCAAGCTCTTCTTCCAAAACATCTAATTCACTGACTTTAAAGGTTTGCTCAAATGGTCCGTTTTCAAGTTTAATCAAGTATTTTCCATTCCAGGAGAAAACAGTGACCTTGCAGGGCTTCCCCATAACTTCCTTAACGATCCTCATGAATATTAGATTTTTCCGAAATATAGCAGACTTAAGTCACAACTACCGTCCGTCACAAAGCCACCATACTCTTTTGCAGAGATTATAAATACAATTATTGTTGCGAGATAAATGCGAGATTTCAAGTTCATTCTTTTTACAATAGCATGGTTCACCAGTTTCAATGCGCTCGCACAAGATAGAAAACAGGTCAAAATTGCCAGGGTTCAAGATGAAATCATAGTCGATGGCCTACTGGATGAATTGACCTGGAAGAATGCAGATTTGGCAGATGATTTCCAGCAGAACTTTCCTACAGACGGGGTCAAGGCCAATGCCATCACTGAAATGAAGTTCAGTTATGATGATAGGTATATCTATATAGGAGCTAAGCTTTACAATACCGGACCTTCTAAATATGTAACACCATCTTTAAGAAGAGACTTCAGAGGTGGTGGTAATGATATGTTCATTGTTCACTTTGATACTTTTGATGACAAAACAAACGCTTTCCAATTCGGCATTAACCCTTTCGGTGTAAGAAGAGAAGGACTAGTGTCTAATGGAGGTGGAAACCGGGGTGACCTATCACTTGACTGGGAGAACAAATGGTTTGGAGAAGCTACCCAGCATGATGGTTATTGGATGGTAGAAATGGCGATTCCTTTTAAAAGTATCAGATTCAAAGAAGGTGGCACCATCTGGAACATCAACTCTTACAGGATAGACAGCAATACAGGAGAGCGATCTACTTGGAATCCCGTACCGCGGAATTTTGTGTTATATTCTTTAGCACACACTGGTCAATTGATCTGGGACAACCCTCTTGATAATCCAGGTGCCAACATTGCTGTGATTCCCTATGCCTCAGCTAATATGGCGGGCAGTGGTGGTTATATACCTACTGGGGAAACCAATGAACTCCCGAGAACCTCGGAGTCATCAGGTAACTTTGGTTTTGATGCCAAGATAGGCGTTGGTCCAGCACTAAATTTAGATTTGACCGTCAACCCAGACTTTTCACAAGTGGAAGTCGATCGTCAAGTTACTAACCTGGATCGTTTCGAGATATTCTTTCCTGAACGAAGACAATTCTTCTTAGAAAATGCTGATCTCTTCGGACAGTTTGGGCAGGACGGCTTGAGACCTTTCTTTTCACGTAGAATTGGTGTTTCTCGAGACGAATCCACAGGACAGAACATTCAGAATAAAATCAATTTTGGGGCCCGACTTAGTGGCAAATTGAACAATAACTGGAGAATTGGAGTGCTCAATATGCAGGCCGATGAAGAAAGAGACATTAACCTTCCCCAAATCAATTACACAGTAGCCGCTCTTCAACGTAAGGTCTTCAGCAGATCGAATATTGGATTTATTCTGATCAATAAGCAAGATTTAAGAAATGAAAATGGCACTAACTTCGACCAGTTTAATAGGGTCATTGGCGTTGATTATAACCTGGCGTCATCGGACAATGTGTGGAATGGAAAAATCTTCTACCACAGATCGTTTGATAAGGAAGGACTTGATGATAGCTATGCCACAGCGGCCAGTTTAGCCTACTCAACCATAGATTGGAGAATTCAAAGCAGGGTTCAAAAAGTGGGGGACAACTACAACCCTGAAGTGGGGTTTGCAAGGCGCAGTGGTTATGAATTTGCCAGTTTAGAGTTGCGAAAAAACTTCTATCCTGAAAAGGGTCCTTTCCAACAGTTCAATCCCCTTATTTCGTTTGAGACTTTTCAAAATGACGCAAATGGTACTACGGATTCAGAATTTAGGTTGGGTGTAGATACACAGTTGAAGAACACTGGAAGATTCAATGCAAGCCTAGTTAGGAACTTCATCTATCTCTTTGGAGATTTCGATCCAACGCGAGAAGGTAATTTGGAATTACCAGAAGGCTCGGAATACACTTTTACCAACTTTGAGGCAAGCTATAACTCAGATACGCGTCAGTTCTTCTTCTATACGCTCAGAACAAGTGTTGGCCAATATTTTAATGGCAATCGATACAGTCTGGGCGGAAACATCAACTATCGCTTTCAACCCTACGGATTACTGAGCCTTGATTTCAACTACAACAATATTAGATTGCCTGATCCCTATGGAGATGCGGACATTTTTCTCATTGGCCCACGATTCGACATTACTTTTAACAAGTCACTATTCTGGACCACTTTTATCCAGTATAACAGTCAAATCGACAACATCAATATTAACTCTAGGCTTCAGTGGAGATTTAAACCTGTGTCAGACCTTTTCATAGCCTATACGGACAACTACTTCCCAGGAGACTTTGTCAACAAAAACAGAGCACTGGTAATCAAGGTGACCTATTGGCTCAACCTCTAGCGATTAATAGTGAATTTGTGATCCATCTCAGCACTTAAACTACCCGCCACCGAACAATATTTTGTAGCAGCCAAATGCCCAAGTTTTTCGAACTCTTCTTGAGTGGCGTCTGGTGAATCAAGGATAAAGTGTAAAGAGATATTCGTAAAACCTCTCGGATGCTCATCTCTTCTAACTCCCTCAGTTTCAACGGTTAAATTATTGACCGTTTTCTTCCTTTTTTTCAACATCTGAACCAAATCCACAGATGCGCAACCTGCCAGCGCTGATAAGACTAACTCAGTCGGTGATTGTGCTTCTTTTTCCTCAGGTGGACGCATATCAATCTGAACTTTATTGCCATTTTCGTTAACAGCTTCGAATTGATAATCTCCTAGTAACGTGGTAGTTGTCTTCATATTGTCATTAAATAAACCAGACTCAAATTTAGTCGAATTAAATGGCTAACTGTACAATATGAAAATAAGTTTCAAGGTTTTAGCGGTGAACTCAAAACCTAAGAACCATGCAACAATCAAAATTCATTTTATTCCTTTCGGTCTTGTTATTGAGCCTTGTCACATCCTGTGGCAGTGATGATGCTGAAAATGTCAGTCTGGCTGTGACCATCGAAGATCAATTCGTAAACTTACCTTCCAACGTATCCGTGTTTTTCAGAGTAGAAGATGGGGCAGGTAATGGTGTAGCAGGCCTTACAGAAGATGACTTCATTATCTATGAAAATGGTTCTGTTATCTCTGAATTTGAAGCCACAAGAAAGATTCAGCCCAATGAACAAGTGTTCGATTACCATATCACCTTGATGCTCGACTTGAGTGGAAGTGTGCTGGCAAGTGAGAACCTCGCTGGGCTTAAACAGGCAGCTAAAAGCTTTATTGATGAGGTGGTTCCTTCTAGTGAAGAACCCTCTGCTCAAGCAATTAAAATGGATATCTGGTGGTTTGATGGAGCCGAAAACATCAAGCAATTGCAAGCGGTCTCTACCAGTGCTGTCGAATTAAAGGCAGCGATTGATAACATTTCTCCACAGATGAGCTCAGACAATTCTACAAACCTCTATGGTGCAGTAATTCAGGGCTTAGAAGTAGCCAACCAAAAGTTAACACAAACCAGAAACTTAGATGAAATCGCATCGAGTGCCCTAGTGATTTTCACAGATGGTACTGACCAGGCCAATAGAAACACCAAAGGACAAGCACTTGGCGCTGTTGCCAATGCTGATAGGGACATTTCAATATACACCATAGGCCTTGGGGGTGAGATTGATGAACAAGTGTTGAGAGAAATAGGAAAAACGAGCTTTGTCTCGGCCGCCAATATTGGCGAGTTGTTAGACAGCTTTCGTGAAATTGGTGACTTAATTAATGGGCGTGCCAATAGCTATTACCTGCTAGAGTATTGTTCACCAAAAAGATCGGGTAATAATCAATTAACAATAGAGGTGACCAAAGGAGCGCTCGTTGGCAGGGCCAATACACTATTTGATGCCTCAGATTTCAATGGCAGCTGTACTTTGCAATAACATAATTGTCATGAGTATTCTCTAATTTCATGAGGGAATACTCATGACATGCAAGCACACACAATAGACCAAGTCATTTCTTTTCTGGATCAGATAATCAAGGATGAAGTGGCCAAAGAGTCGAAACTCGCCTACTTTCCCATTCTCTACAGAGAGGTCACCAAAGCCATCAAAGGAGCTATTGACAATAAGGAGTTTGAAGACAACCCTCGAATGGAGCATCTAGATGTTGTATTCGCTAATCGTTACTTACAGGCCTATACGCAATTCAATGATTCTGCTAATCCGAGTAGCTGTTGGGCCGTCTCATTTGCTCAAGGCTATAGATTCTGGCCGATTGTCCTGCAACACCTATTGCTAGGCATTAATGCACACATCAATCTTGATTTGGGCATTGCTGCTGCTGAGGTGGCTGGTGACAACATCGAGGAGCTCAAAACTGACTTCTATAAAATCAATGATATCCTTTCATCTATGGTGGATAGCGTTCAAGCTGACATTGATAAAGTCTCTCCTATTATCGGAATTATGGACAGACTTGCGGGAAAGTTAGATGAGCGCTTGGTTGATTTTAGCATTCAATTGGCGCGTGATGGTGCTTGGGAATTCGCCTGTCATTATGCACTTGCCGACAATGGGAGTAAACAGGCGCTTGTAGAAAAACGTGATGCTTCAATTGCATGGTTGGGAAAAGACATTGCCAAACCAGGAATCTTACTCTCCGTTATTGCCGGATTTGTCAAAGTCTTTGAATGGAAAAAGGTAAGCCGAGTAGCACCAATATTGGAAGATCTGTCTTAGTTCTGGTTCCCCTTGATACCTGCCTCAATGGGGATGGGCAAATGATTTGGTTCTGGCACCATTGGACATTCATACTTATCACTGTAGGCACAGTATGGATTGTAGAGTTTATTGAAATCAATCACCCATTCAGCACCCTCTGGAATTCCTTCGTAATGCATATACCTCCCACCCCCATAAGTGGTATCTCCTGTGGTTTCATCGACCAAGGGTAGGAAAACAATCTGCTTTTGGTTGGGGATTCTAAAGCGTTGTACTTGTAAGTAGGCCTCAAGTGTATAGGACTTACCCTTTAATTTGAAGTGCAGAATTCCAATCCGCTTATAGAGTTGAGTCCCTCCTTTGCTGGTACCTAAAGGGAAGGGTCTATCATTCGGTGTTGCCTCAAATCTGGCATTTACCCGATATGCCTCATCCACCTCAAAAAACTCATGGCCCTTAAATGTCTTTCTTTCACTGGCCGTTAAGGGCGATTTATCCGGATTGAGAAATTCAGCATTCTGCTCTTCCCTGTACTTTGCTATTTCTTCTAAAAATGATTGCTCCTGAGCCACAACTGGGTTCAGGAACATCATAAATACCATAAAGCTAAGTACCTTCAATCCGTTCATTCCTGTTATGCTTCTGCCATCTTATGCTTTGACTGTAAAACTAAGGCACTTATTATGCTAATTACAAAACCGATCAGAAATACTGTCATAAACATAACGATAGTACCACCAATTGGGGTGTACATAAAACTGCCACTGCCACTCATTAGTGCTTCATATTTAGCTTCAAAGGCAGCAGTGCCAACTTCCAGGCCTTCTGCATAAGCCACATATTGTTCATTGAAATCAGGCATAATCCAGGTAACGAAAACAAAGTTGTATAAACCCCAGGCAAGTCCCCCAATAGTAGAGAGTGACAAGCCTATTTTCATTGCCTCGCCAAAGCCTATCACCCCTTCATTGATTCTATCTCTGTGATTTTTTACCGCAAAAAAGATCAAAGCCATAGCGACAATCATAGAGGAGTATCCAATAATCTCGCCAGAACCGAATGATTCGGGTCCAAAACCTGTAAACAGGCTTGATAACACTGGAATGCCAACAACAATACCTATAACATAGGGTGAGTAAATCTTAAGAATCCTTTTCATATCGAACTATTTTTTGTTTGTCCAAATCAACTTGGAAACACAAGAATGAGTGTCATACTTAAGTACCAATCTACTAAATCGTACGAAAGTAGGAGTCAATCAAACAATAACGCGCCACTCCTTGGCCCTTGTAACGGCCTGTGTTCTTCGCTTAACATCCAACTTTACAAATAGGCTCGAAACGTGTGTTTTAATGGTACTTTCAGAAATAAAAAGCCTTTCTCCTATCTCCTGATTTGACAAGCCTTCCGAGATCAATTGCAGCACTTCGAGCTCTCTTTCGCTAATACCAAGATCAGTTATTTTTTGGGTGTCAACACTCACAGGGGCTGACACTTCAACAATCTTGTCCTTCTTCAAATTTCCGCCAAGATAAATTCCCAAGCCAATTAGGATTACTGCCGTAATACCGATAACGACATCTGCCGGGATTGAGGGTACGAATAAAGAGGCATTACTCAGTTGAAAAAGTATGAGCAGGGCAATAATTATCAAACCGAAGCGAAGGACGGTCTTAAGCATATTGCAATTAATTAATTTTGAAGGTTATAACATACCGCAGCATTGAGAATCTTGGCTGCGGATGAAGAGCTACTTACCAATCCAATCTTGAAGTTTCTTTTCAAGAAACTTTCTCTCCGCTATGTTTTGAGCCTGTGTTATTGCCTTTTGAAGAAAGGACCTGGCTTGAGCCCAGTTGCCTACCTCCGCATATAGATCTGCCTTCAGGGCATGAAAAGATTGATTGCCTTTGATCTCTGGCTCGATGGATTCCATTACTTCAAGTGCTCTGGCAGGACCTTCCACCTTACTTAATACCACCACACGACTCATCTGCACTACTGGGATTGGCTTAATCTCTACTAGCCGATTATATAAGCCGAGAATGGTCTTCCAATTGGTAACTTCATACGTGCGTGCCGTGGTATAGTAGGCAGATATTGCAGCTTCAAGCTGATAAGCTGAAGTAGTCTCCTCTACAGAAGACTGTCTTAAAAAATCCCAACCCCATTTTATATATTCTTCATCGTAGAGTTTTCTGTCTTGGTATTCGAGGGTCAATAAGTTACCCTCATCATCCATTCGAGCGGGAAAACGAGCCGCTTTAAAAAGCATCATGGAAATCAATCCTTTTAGCTCTCCTTTATCGCAGTTGGGTTCATTGGTCAAGAGAAAACCCAAACGAATGGCTTCCTCACAGAGTTCGGTTTTAATAAGTTTGTCGCCTTCCGTGGCTTTGTAGCCTTCATTAAAGAGTAAATAAATAACCTGTAAGACCAGCGAAAGTCGAGATTCAATTTCATCATCACTTGGGACTCTCAGTTCACCTACCTCCACCTTAAATTTCTTCTTTGCTCTTGTAATCGCTTTTTTAGTAGCCTCCTCATTTTTCAAAAGCGCTCGAGCTATCTCTTTTATAGAAAGACCACATAGCAGTTTGAGGCTAAGCATTAATTGCTCTATGGGCTTCATCGCAGGATGACAACAGGCAAAAATCATTCGCAACTGATCATCTACTATGGCTTTTTCCTCTGGCAATTCTAACTCTGTTGTTTCTTTCTCTATAATACTCGCCTCATGATGCTCCCAATCGGCACTTTTATTGTCCTTTCTTAAGAAGTCAATCAGTTTATTATTGGCCACACGGTAGAGCCATGCTGATGGGTTCTCAGGCATTTCTTGATAAGACCATACCTTGGCTGCCTTATAAAGGGCTTCCTGTACGGCATCTTCAATCTTGTCAATAAGGTGTGATGAATAACGGTTGGTAAACAACGAAACCAATCGGCCATATTCATGCCGGAATAGGTGATCAAGTGTATCGTTTACCGCTGCGTTAGACATAAAAGTTTAAAAAATGTGCTTATTGATGTTTTAAAAAAAGCCATTGAAGACTTCTCTTCAATGGCTTTGGTAATCAGTGATTAATCAAATTCTAAAACATTGATTTCTCTGATTTCAATGTGACCATCCTTCGCTTGAAGAATTGGGCAACCTTTAGAGATTTCCGCAGCTTCATCTAGAGAAGAGGCATTAACCATAAGATAACCTCCTACAATTTCAGCTCCCTCGGCAAATGGGCCATCAGTAACCACATTTCCACCACCTGAAACTTGTTTTCCTTCTGCTTGTAATGGCTCACCATCAACTAACTGACCTTTCTCTGCCAGTCCCTGCATCCAAACTTGCCATTCGGCCATATGTGCTTGAACTTCTTCTGGAGACATGGAAGCCATCATTTCGTCCCCGCCTCTTAATAGGTATAAATACTTTTGCATCTTATTCTATATTTTGAATTAAAAAATTGGTTTAAAAATCGCGATTCACCTTTAAGACGCTTCTTGATTTATAAAGGGACAAAATCTAAAATTTATTTTTATTATCCCTCTAATTGCTCCAAAATTGAAGATTTCAATATATCTACAACACGTTGCTGTTCATCAAAGTCTAAGGAAGCAAACCCAAGCCGAATACCATTATGGCCTAATCCAGACCAATCGTAATTTTGGTAATCTGGGATATCCAGACCTTGATTTTCGGCACTTATGGCAATTTTAGCCCAGCTTAAGTCTTCCCTTAGGAGAGCCCAAACGGCCATCCCACCCTCAGGAATATTAAAGGTCAAGTACTCACCGAGTTCTTCAGACAAAAGTGTACAAAAGTGATCTCTCCTTGTATGGTAAAGCTTGAGTGCCTTGCGACTATGCCGTTGCAAGTCTCCCTGCAATATCATCTGGGCAATGGCGCGTTCCATGACGGTGTCTCCTTGCCGATCAATAATCCTGCGCAAATGACCCGCAGATGTTATAAAATCTTTTGGAGCGACCATATAACCCACGCGTATGGCAGGTGCCACAATCTTGCAAAGCGCACCCATATAAACCACATTACCATGTGAGGCAATACTGATTAATGGTAGCAAGGGGGCCCTTTGATAGTGAAAGTCGTAGTCATAGTCATCCTCCAAAATGGCAAAACCATATTTTTTTGATAATTCCACCAAGTGCATTCGCCTTTCTGCACTCATAGTAACAGTAGTTGGATGATGGTGGTGAGAAGTCACATAAACAGACCTGATTTTCTGATCTTTGCAAAGTGACTCAATTTCCTTTGTTACCAAGCCTTTTTCATCAACAGAAACCCTCCTAATCTTCGCACCAGCATGCTCAAGTGTCAGACTCGCTGCGATATAATTGGTTTTCCCCACTATTGAAATGCCTCCATCTCTGTGCAGCAACTGGCTGGATAAATACATCGCCATCTGACTACCACGGGTAATCAAAATTTGGTCTACACTACACCTTAGCCCCCTAGTTTCCTGTAAATATTTCACTAGGGCTTCTCTGAGGGAAAGATCACCGTAGAATGGGCCATAATTTAGGTGTTTAGTATTGTAGCTTCTGGAAATAATCCCTCGGTAATGTCTGAAGATCTCGGCTACCGGAGCAATTCTGACATCTGGTGTTCCCTCATCTAGTGTTAATCCATCGACTAGGCTCGGCTCTGTTCTTTTCAAAACACCAATATCACCAAACTCAAAGGGTGCATCTCTTGAAAATTCTCCTTCCTTAAAAGCTCCTCCTGGTTTTACTTCAGGCAGCTCATCACTCACAAACGTGCCTTTGGATTGGACAGTGACAATCCAACCTTGACTGATCAATTCGTCATAAGCAGCAACAGCCGTTTTTCTATGAATGTTTAAGTCCATTGCCAAACTACGACTACCTGGAAGCTTCAAGCCGCTTTCCAAAATCCCATTCTTCATAAGATGTATCAGTGCATTGTTGATTTGTAGATAAACAGGCGTATCAGAAGACCGATCGATTTTAATAAGGTTTTTCAGCGCTATCATAGTGGACTACTTAATAATACCAAACTGGATTACAATGATAGTCCAATATTACAGCATATTTAACTAATCAAGATTACTGCTATGACTGAATTCGCTAAGACATCATTAAATAAAATTGTAAGAGGTCCTAAACGGGCTCACTACGACAAAAAGCTTGTATATGAAATTCTTGACTCTCATTTCATTTGTTATGTGCCCTATATTCACGCCAACACATCTATTGTTATTCCTACGGGTTATGGCAGAAAGGGAAATCAAATCCTTCTACATGGCTCTAACAAAAACAGGATGCTCCTCTCCCTACTCGATCAAGAGTTGGCAAGTTTGACGGTGAGTCATATGGATGGACTGGTATTGGCACGGTCGGTCTTTCACCACTCCATTAACTACAGGTCGGTAACGGTATTTGGAAAGGCACACCTTGTGGAAGATGGCGATGCGAAAATGGAGGCTTTGGAGATCATCACAGAAAATATCATTCCGGGACGCTGGGCAGAAGCTCGAATCCCCAATGAGAAAGAGCTAAATGGCACTTTGGTAATCGCTATTGATATTGAAGAAGCCTCGGCTAAGGTCAGAGATGTAGGAGCCAGCGATGAAGTGGCTGACCATGACTTAGATGTATGGGCAGGAGTACTTGAAATAGATACCGTACCGGGAGCGGTGGTGCGAAATGATGATTGCAAACCAGGGCTTGACGTACCTGATTCCGTAAAGAATTTCACTTTCTCCAACCACAGCGTACAACCTGAATGAGATAATTCGGACCATTTCAGTTCGTAATCGGCAGAAATGTATCTTTGTGGTATAGCGCAAAGCCTTATGTCTAACGAAACCCGTTTGCTTCAACATATTCAGTCTAGTATAGCAGATGATTCTTTTGTTCGGCTTACCCTAAGTAAGCCAACAGATCCGAAGGGTAACTTGAAGAAAGTGATTGTATCCCTCGCTAGCATTAAGAGGGAATCGCAGCTTTCTTTTGTCTATAGACATAAAACGAATGATATCACTAAAAACCTGTCCATCAAACAAGGTCTGGTTACCATTGAAAGTCAGCTGACCGGTGAGTTCGACATCGCAAATCTTTTTACGACTACCTCTGATTTCGCCTATGAGCGAAACGGTGGTAAATCGAGACTAAAACAGAAGCCTCCGACTTTCAAAACGGCTCCAAACCGTGGGCATGACAAGGCAAAAAGGCATCTAATACAAGGAGCTGATTACCTACAACTCCTTGGAGTCTTAGACAAAAATGGAAGGGTCTTAAAAGACAAAGGAGACAAGTTCAAACAAATCAACAAATTTGTTGAGGTAATCGAAGGCCTATTAAAAAACCACGAACTGGCCTCAAACAAAAGGTCGATCCGCGTGGTAGATATGGGCTCAGGGAAAGGTTATTTGACCTTTGCCCTGTATGACTATCTCTCAAACCAGCTGAAACTGGATGCTTTAGTAGCGGGCGTTGAAGTGCGTCAAGACCTTATTGATCAATGCAATGGAATCGCTAAGTCTGTAGGTTTTGAACAACTCAAATTTGAACTGGGGTATATCGGTGACTATGCACTAGACAGCACGGATATATTGATTGCGCTTCATGCCTGCGATACCGCCACTGACGATGCCATTGCCAAAGGCATTGCTGCCAAGGCAGAGTTAATCATTTGTGCACCATGCTGTCACAAACAGGTAAGAAAATCAATGACTGAAAGTCAAGGCCTAGACAGCCTGCTCCAACACGGAATTCTAAAAGAAAGACAGGCTGAAATTGTTACCGATGCGATTCGCGCCTTGCTCATGGAGGCTAAAGGATATAAGACCAAAGTCTTTGAGTTCATTTCTACAGAACACACAGGAAAGAACCTGATGATTGTAGGCCAAAAAAGGCAAGGACCTACCGATTCGCAACAATACTTAGATGAAGTCGAAAAGCTTAAGGAGCAATTTGGTATCAAGGAGCATTACTTACAGCAAATATTATAAGTCTCAAGCACCAGAATTGTCCTGACGAGTAAGATGGACTAACTTTCTAATAATGGTGCTGAAATATCCCGAAGTTACGGTACAGCATGATAGACTCGCCATTCCGAGGAATAAATCGTGCGGCAGCTAAGATTTTGACACGGCAATCCCTTGAAACAAGTTCTATGCGCAAGTGCTCCAAACACATGGATTCTTTCACTCCCTAAATCGTCATTCAGAATGACGTTACTAAGGGTTGATCACTAAGAAACATTACATGTTTCTACGGTACTGGCCTCCCACTTCAAAGAGTGCGCTGGTAATCTGCCCCAAAGAACAGTACTTACAAGCTTCCATCAATTCTTCAAAGAGGTTCTCATTTTGGATTGCTGCGGTCTGCAGTCGCTTAATGATATCTTCAGTCTTCGATGCATTACCCTCGTGAAGTTGCTTCAACATCGTAATCTGATATTCTTTCTCTTCCTCAGTCGCTCGAATCACTTCTTTTGGCAGTACTGTTGGAGAACCTTTAGAACTCAGGAAGGTGTTCACACCAATGATTGGGAATTCGCCCGTATGCTTTAAGGTCTCGTAGTAAAGTGATTCTTCCTGTATCTTGCTGCGCTGGTACATGGTCTCCATGGCACCCAGCACGCCACCTCTTTCGGTAATCCGATCAAACTCTACCAATACTGCCTCTTCTACAAGATCCGTTAACTCTTCAGTAATGAATGAACCCTGCATTGGATTTTCATTTTTAGCAAGCCCCAATTCCTTATTGATGATCAATTGAATGGCCATGGCCCTACGTACAGATTCTTCTGTAGGGGTAGTGATGGCCTCATCATAGGCGTTGGTGTGCAATGAATTACAGTTATCATAAATCGCATACAAGGCTTGAAGCGTGGTTCTTATATCATTGAAATCAATCTCCTGGGCGTGAAGCGATCGGCCAGACGTCTGGATATGATATTTCAACATTTGAGCTCTTGGGTTCGCCCCATATTTATGTTTTAGGGCTTTAGCCCAAATTCTTCTTGCCACTCTGCCGATCACTGCGTATTCAGGATCGATACCATTGGAGAAGAAGAAAGATAAGTTGGGTCCGAAGGCATTTATATCCATTCCACGGCTGAGGTAGTACTCAACGTAGGTAAAGCCATTGGCCAATGTAAAGGCCAGCTGTGTAATTGGGTTGGCACCGGCCTCTGCAATATGATAACCCGAAATAGAAACAGAATAGAAGTTTCTTACGGATTGCTCAATAAAATATTGCTGGACATCGCCCATCAATCTTAGGGCAAATTCAGTAGAGAAGATACAGGTGTTTTGGGCTTGATCTTCTTTTAGAATATCGGCCTGGACAGTTCCTCTGACTACTGAAAGGGTTTTTGCTTTAATGGGCTCATAAACCTCTGCGGGAAGTACCTGATCTCCAGTAACGCCCAAAAGCATCAAACCGAGACCATTATTTCCTTCAGGAAGCTCTCCCTGATACTGAGGCCTTGCAACTCCTTTGTCTTTATAGATTTTTTTGATCTTGGCCTCTACTTCTTTCTCAAGACCGTTTTCCTTGATATAAACTTCGCATTGCTGATCAATGGCTGCATTCATAAAGAAGCCTAACAACATTGGTGCAGGACCATTGATGGTCATGGAAACGGAAGTTGTAGGATTTGAAAGGTCGAAACCTGAGTAAAGCTTCTTGGCATCATCCAGGCAGCAAATGCTTACCCCTGCATTACCAATCTTTCCGTAAATATCAGGTCGGTGATCCGGGTCATTTCCATAGAGTGTTACGGAATCAAAAGCGGTAGAAAGTCTAGCAGCAGGCATGCCTAAACTCACATAGTGGAAACGCCTGTTGGTACGCTCCGGTCCACCTTCGCCAGCAAACATTCTAGTTGGATCTTCTCCCTCCCTTTTGAAAGGGTAAATACCTGCGGTGTATGGGAATTCACCTGGTACATTTTCTTGCAATGACCATCTCAATACATCACCCCAGCTTCTAAACTTTGGTAGTGATACCTTTGGAATTCGCGTATGAGAAAGTGACTCAGAATGCGTCTGAATCTTGATTTCCTTGTCTCGTACTTTAAAGCTATAAACCGGGTCAGTATATTTCTTTTTCTTCTCTTCCCACTGCTCAATGAGCTGCCAGTTGTGTGGATCAAAGTCGAGCTTTACTTTTTCGAAAGACTCCTGAAGGCCTTTGATTAAACGATCTTTGTCTTCAATCTCGGAGTTTTCTAGTGTCTCGATCGACTTGTGAAGCCCATACAGCTTATCTGCAATATCAGCTTGAGAAAGTGCCTTCATATCATAGGCACGATTGTTCTCAGAAATCTCAGAAAGATATCTTGTTCTTTTCGGTGGAATCACGAAGATTTTCTCTGACATCTCATTCGTGATCTCAAAAGTAGAATTCAATTCCGCACCCGTACGCTCAACCACCTTATCCATGATCACTTTATACAGTGAATTCATGCCTGGATCGTTGAATTGAGAAGCGATTGTACCAAAAACTGGCATCTCATCAACATTGGCTGTCCAGAGTCCGTGATTACGTTGGTATTGCTTCTTGACATCACGAAGGGCATCAAGTGCTCCACGTTTGTCAAACTTGTTCAGAGCAATCACATCAGCAAAATCGAGCATATCGATTTTCTCCAACTGAGTGGCTGCACCATACTCTGGTGTCATCACATAAAGCGATACATCAGAATGATCCAGAATTTCGGTATCCGATTGACCAATCCCTGAAGTTTCGAGAATGATTAAATCATATTGGGCCGCCTTCAATACTTGAACCGCTTCTCTTACATGCTTTGAAAGGGCCAAATTCGATTGACGAGTTGCCAATGATCGCATATAAACGCGCTCATTATTAATAGAATTCATTCGAATTCTATCTCCCAATAGCGCTCCACCTGTTTTCCTCTTAGAAGGATCGACCGAAACGATTGCTATATTTTTGTCTTTGAAGTCAATCAGAAATCTTCTGACCAACTCATCTACCAAAGAAGACTTACCTGCTCCACCTGTACCTGTTATACCTAAAACTGGGGCCTCCACTTTAGTCGCCATTTCATGCACCTGATCAAGATGTGGCTTTGAAGCTTCGGGAAAATTTTCCGCAGCTGATATTACCCTGGCGATTGACTTGACATCTTTTTCCGCGATATGATTGACCTCACCATTCAGGTTTTCGCCTGTAGCAAAGTCACATCGCTCTACCATATCGTTGATCATGCCCTGTAAACCCATGGCCCGACCATCATCCGGAGAGTAGATTCGAGTTACACCATAATCCATTAACTCTTTAATCTCTTCAGGAAGAATTACTCCCCCTCCACCACCAAAAATGCGAATATGCTCAGCTCCCTTTTCCTTCAAAAGGTCATACATGTATTTGAAGTACTCATTGTGACCACCCTGATATGAGGTCATTGCAATAGCCTGTGCATCTTCTTGTATGGCGGTATTAACAACCTCCTCTACACTTCTATCATGCCCTAAATGGATCACTTCACAGCCAGTGGATTGGATAATCCTTCGCATGATATTGATCGCTGCATCATGTCCATCGAATAATGAGGCTGCTGTAACGATTCTGATCTTATTCTTAGGCTTATATGGCGCTACGTCTTGCATATGGTTTACAGGTATAAACGGTCTGCAAATTTAGCTAAAAAGAATGGTTTTCCTAACAGTCGTTAGGTAGAAAGCTGACGCCTTTCGTGTAATAACCTAAGTTGCTTCTATATCAAATCAACTCTTGGGAGTTATTCACCACCATAGGAGAAACTGGTTTCAAAAGTATCCTCTTCGCCATAAATAGACTCATACTTAAGCGTGATAATTATATTGACCCTCTTTGGAGTGTTATCAGGAAATTGGCACAAAATAACCTCCTCTTTCGAGCCTATGATATCTTCAAACCCAAACAACCTATTCATCCCTATGTTCACATCTTCATCAACGCTACGAAACAGATCCTCCCAATTCGAAAACTCTTGACCATTAGCTACCAAAGTAAATTCCTGTACAATTGCCGCGCCTTCGCCTTTATTTTTCAAGACCAAAGTCACACCCCCTTCCACCGTAAAGTCCACATCTAAATAAGGCTTAACTGTGAGTTGGTTATGCTTCCTGGTCAATTGAGCCTGCCATACAGCAACCGCAACAGCGGATAGAGCAACGATTAAAACAGCGATCGAGTTAAACTTTTCGTACTTGTTTTTAGTCATTTTCTTGGTATCTGGTCTTTTAATAACACGCTATTCTCAGAAAAGTTGATCTCCTCAAATCGTCTATTGATATTCTAAAGAGTCTAGGTTAGTCCTGAAAGACTTCAAAGCCATTTGATTATCCTTTTTGTGAATGGCTTTCAGAATATTCCTCTTTTCTAATTCCGTAAGTCTCCAACTTAAAGAAGCTCTATTCTCAAATGGATCCTCTGTACTATACTGAAATTCAACCCTGCGCAAATGCTCTCCCAAAGCAGCTTTGGTCAATTCAAAAAACTGATCATTCTTAATGGTTTGGACCTTATCCCAGCTGGAGTAGGCAGATTGAATGGGTGAGAAGAATCTTTCTAAAACATTTTGACCTTCCACAGGACCCAGTTCTTCATTTTTCCTAGAATCCCTTATCGACATTAAGACTACTTCACTAGTATTTTCTAGAATCCAATCCTTAAAAACGTTTAGGAAAATAAGCGCATCTACAACACCATAATTATCAGAAATGCCTGCATCTGCAATCTTGATAGGCGGACTTGTTGGCAAAGTGATGGTCGGGGTGATGTAAGGAAAGGTAGCACTCATTCGCAGTGCCGTTAAGAAACGTAAACTATCAGCCTGCTGTGCTTTTAACAGTGAACGGAAATCAACTCCTTGAACAATACTATTTTCGTTTGGCCTCAGATTTAGGAAACTCACGGGTTGTGGCGATATATAAAGCTTTCTACCATCATTGGTAATCAAAGGACTCACTAACAAGGCTGGTATTTCTCCCGTGAACTCAGCTCTTTGGTATGCCGATATGGGGCGATTCAACATGCCTTCCAGGTTCTCACTAAGATTATTTTCAAATTCATATCCACGCTCCCGCTTGTAGCGCTGACCTCCGTACTTGAACTTTCTGGCTTTGTAAAAAATGTCATTGATCAACAATGAAAAAATCAATGGGTTCAACAGCTCTCTCCCCATTTCTTCTATATGCACTTCATCCTGAGGGTTTTTATTACTCCAGAAAAGATCTCGATAAAAGGCAGCTCCCACCAAGCCTCCTGAGGCTCCAGAGATTAGGACGGTCTCATTCATCAGGTTTCCACTCAAGACAGAATCCACATGCTGTAGTACATTCATGGTCCAAAGGGCAGACCGTTGGCCACCACCACTTACAGCAACAAGTGTCATCCTTGGCTTTTCTTCTACCGACTTGCTTTTCCAGTTTTCAAGCATCTCCAGCCAATGTGCTTTTGACTTCTCTATCTCAGCCTGGCTACTGAGCCCTTCAATGGTCGCTAGCGAGTAATCGGCTTTTTGTACGGTGTAGTCCAAACCATATGCAGGATACTGGTAACCCCAATTCAACTGACTGGAAAGGATATTGAACAAAAAGAACAAGGCTATTACTACTGTTACCACCCAAGAACGTAGCCAAAAGCTAAAGGCCCCAGTGGCCATCACAATCATGGTGAAGAGCAATATTCCGGATGCTGCTGCAGGGATTTGGAAAATCGGAGATGACTGAAATACGCCCAGGAGAATAAGAATTATCAATAGCAAAAGTTCGATGATAATGGCATTCCTCTGGTTTTGCTTGAAGATTCCAAGGATAGCTATTCGGTCGTAATACTTCTCATACCTTCTTGTAGAATGATGTTTCAGTTTTAAAGAAAAGTAATAGTCTACTTTCACCTTAGATCTTCGCATTTTTCTCAACTGTCGAAAAGCATTATGTCTGGTTTTCTGTGTACGCTTTGCCGGACGTTTTTCTTTGTTGCGCATGACTTTTTGAATGTCTCGATTGGTTCGAGAGAAATAAACAAACAGAAAACTGAGCATGAATATGACTCCTGAAAGCAGCCCTAAAATGCCCATGGCAATCTGAGGCCCTTCGTACAACTCTGCCGTGTCTTGAAAGACTACAACTCTATGGATGTAGAAAATCAAAAAAGCAATAGGAATCAATGAATTATTGAGACAGTAATGAGAAAAGGGCCTTGGTAAAGTGCCCAGAAAAGGGAACCTAAAGCCATCAAGTATATAACTGGTAATGTTGAAAGCCATGGAAAAACCAGCCAGAGCTACGCCAATGATCAGAAAGCCCCAGAAACCCACTTCACCCATATAAATGGGATCTAGGAAAAGGAAAGGAATGCCAAGTGCTTTACCAAAGCGTCCATCTACAATGGAAAACAGAATAAACCAATAGAATAAAAGAAACTGATTGTGCTTGACATGCACTAAAAGTAGCTTGATTGGAAAGCTGTTTAAGAAAGCCTTAACTATTTTCAATCGCGATTTTTCTTTGTCCCTTGATACAATTCGTATTTCAATAATCTACACTCAATTCTAGCATTGAAGAAAGGGATTTTTGCTGATGTACGAAGCCCAATCCTCTTTGCTAAGTTAAGATTACCTGTAAAAACAAAACCGGTATATCCTTTACAACGCTGTTTAAAGAAGTCCCCTATAGCCGTATATATTTCTTCTAAATCCTTGTCGGCTCCGAGTCGTTCCCCGTATTCAGGATTCATCATAACCACTCCGGGAGCTTCGGGAATGGGAGTTTCTCTAAAGTCACATAATTCGAAATCAATCAGGTGGTCCACACCAGCGGTCTGTGCATTCTGCCTGGCTGACCAAATGGCATTCTTATTCATGTCAGAAGCAACAATTTTGAACTGTGGCGTTGGTTTTATCTGAAGCTTGGCCAGTCGCTGATAACCTTCCCAGGAATCTTGGTCGTAGCCCTTCAAGTGCATAAACCCATAATTCTCTCTTAGCAAACCTGGGGCTTTGTTAATGGCCATTAAGGCAGCCTCAATGGCCAATGTACCGCTACCACACATTGGATTGATAAAGTGACTTTCTTTATCCCAATCGGAAGCTATAATGGTAGAAGCAGCCAAAGATTCAATCATAGGTGCCTTAAATGGTATTCTTCTATAACCATGTTTGGAAATTGTATTGCCCGATGTATCGAAATAAAGCCTTACCTGATCTTGTTTCCAATACAGATGAATTACCACATGATCGCGATTAGGACCTGAGTCAGGTCGCTTTCCGGTTACTTCGATCAGGCGATCGGCAATGGCATCTTTAACCCTCACATTTGCAAAACGATCGTCTTTGATATGCTCGTTCCTCACGAAAGAGGTCACAGAGAAATAGCTATCATTATGGAGATAGTTTTCCCAAGGAATAGATTTAATCCTTTTGTAAAGATCATTGGCTGTATTTGCCCTAAACCTTTGCAATTGAAAAAGCACACGTCCAGCAGTCCTCAAGTACATATTGAGCCGAAGGCAGTCATCCATATAACCAGAAATCTCAACTTCAGATATGCTCTGACTGACTACCTCATAATCCAGGGCTTCAACTTCTTTGGCTAACCATTCACTTTGCTTGGGAAAGCAGGTGATTACAATGGCACTCTTATATGGAAATACGCTACTCATGAGAGGCGAAATACGTCAGATCATTAGTCATTCAAAAATAATCTAAGGCTTTTCGCTCAAAGCCTTTAAATGTCATGATTGAATTTTAACTTCGCAGTCCTAAATTACTGATATGCAAAACTGGTTTACTTGTAAGGTTAAATACCAAAAAGAAGACGAAAACGGCCGTGTTAAAAATGTAACTGAGAGCTATCTGGCGGATGCCCTCTCTTTTACTGAAGCTGAAGCCAAAATCTATGAAGAAATTGGCCAACGTGTAATGGGCGAATTTCAGGTAACCAGCATAGCTAAAAGTAAAATTGTAGATGTCTTCGAATACCCTGGAGGCGATGTGTTCTATCAGGCAAAAATCTCATACATGGTGGGTGATGCCGATAGTGGTAAAGAAAAGAAGGTAACCAACCTGATGATTGTTCATGCAGATGATATTAAAATGGCTTGGGAGCGACTGCACGAGAGCTTAAATAATATGCTGGTTACTTTTGTGGTACCTGAAATCAAAGAATCCCCAGTTTTGGAGGTATTTCATCATGTGAAATCAGACGAGGAAAGAATTCCTGATCACCTGACTCCAGTTGCCGAGCTAGAAACCGAAGAAGATGAACAAGACATTTGATAACGTTTCCGCAAGCACTTTCGCTTGCTTGGGCACAAAGCTGCAAGAACAAGGCCTTTCATTCGAGGGCACTTCAGGCTATCTGAGCAAAAACGGAATCTCCACAGATTATCACTTTGACGAAGCTGCCCAAACTTTGTCCATCACTAACCTTGAAGTAGGATTTCCGGCTTCGCTTGTAGGCATGAATGCAGATAAGGTAATGGGCATTCTTGAGACAGCTATTAATGACTGTAGGCCCTAAAGGCAAAGAGAGACTATTGCTAAATAGCCTCTTTTGTACTGATCATTAAATCAGGTCTTCATCCTTCGTCAAGCTCTGCTCTAAGAGGGTAAGCCGCTGCTGTATTTCCAACAGGTTGGCGGTTCTAAGTCGCATAAACCTTCCGATAGTCATTACAATAGCTACTATCAGACTGAACACCCCTAAGATGATAAGAAAAGGGACAAGAGTGGAAATTACGCTCTGGTATGAAGTAACTCCCTTTTTATACAGGTTCATGTTATGGCTAAAGTCCATAAAGGTGAGCACCATAAATGCACAGACTACTAAGAGTGTAATAGCCCAAGCAACTGTGCTAATTCTGCTTATTGACTTATCTTTCCTTTTCTCCTTTTCGATCATCTTCCAGACCGCATCATTACTTTTCTCAATTTCATTCATGACTTACTTATTTTAGTTTCTAACAATTTTTTAATCTTCAATTTCCCGTTGTGAATTCTTGATTTCACGGTCCCCACAGAACAGCCTACAATGAAGGCTATTTCCGTATAGTCCATTCCTTCGAAGAAATTCAGTACCATGACCTCTCTGAGCTTTGGTGGTAGAGCGTCCAATGAAACTCTAAGGACATCTGATTTGTATACCTCAAATTCACTTGGGTCTGCCTCTACCATTGATTCTACATCAGATTTTAACATCTCATGGAATTCCCGTAATCTTTTAGTCCGCTTGAAATAGTCCAACGCCTTGTTTCGAGCGATCTGAAACAACCAGGCTTTAAACCTTCTTGCATCTGCAAGGGTAGCGATCTGCCGGTATACTTTTAGCCAAACTTCCTGATTCAAGTCTTGCGCTATTTCAGAATCAGTCAAATTCTTCAAGAAGACCAACGTGCCTGAATTGAAGCGCTCATAAAGCTCTCCAAAGGCTGGTTCATTGCCTGCCTGACACCTCAGTATGAGGAGTTTGAGCTTTAGGTCTGTTCTTCCTGATTTTTGACTTACTGCCATTCTAAATTTCTCGCCCCTTAAGACGACTGAGGATTTCGATGGTTCAATTTGCAAGAAAGTTTTTGTAAGCCGACATAGAATACACAGCAGGTAATGTTTGTAGTAGATTAATATATTTACTCAGCCGAAGTACTATGAATATTCTAAAAGGAGATCTCAATGAAATATGGGGTAAAGGGAAGGTCAAGAATCTTTTTGGGCCTGTCGATATTTCTTCGATTATAGTTTTTAGACTTGTTTTTGGTGCTATTATGCTCTGGGAAGTCACTCGGTACTTCAGGTATAATTGGATTTATAGGTATTGGGTAGCACCTGAATTTAACTTCAGTTACGGACCCTTTAATTTTCAGCCACTACCAGAGCCATACATGTATGCCCTATGGTATGCTTTGGGTGTTCTGGCAGCATTTATACTTATTGGTTTTTTGTATAGGATAAGCACAGTGCTCTTTTTCATACTGTTCTCCTATACCTTTCTGCTGGAGCAAGCACGTTACCTCAATCATTTCTACCTGGTGATCATCATTAGTTTCATTTTAATCTTTCTCCCTGCTCATCGCAACTTTTCTATCGACAGTCTGATTTTTAAGCGGATAAGATCGGTCCAAGTACCTAATTGGAGCCTTTGGTTGGTAAGGTTTACCATTGCTATTCCTTACTTCTTCGGTGGTATTGCCAAAATCAATGCGGACTGGTTGCAAGGTTATCCGCTTAACAATTGGTTGTTATCAGATATGGACTTCCCTATCATAGGTCAGTTTTTCGATCAGCGATGGATGGTTTTGTTTATGTCATATTCTGGACTAATGCTGGACCTGTTGATTGTTCCCGCACTACTTTTTAGGAGAACAAGACTGGCTGGATTCATTGTAATCTCTCTCTTCCATTTAATGAATGATCAACTCTTCAGCATTGGCATTTTCCCTTGGTTTATGATGCTGGCAACCACCATCTTCTTTGCACCGGACTGGCCAAAAAGGCTATTGTCTAAGTTTGGTCTTCAACCAGTTGGCAAACAAGCTTTAGAAAATTACGCTTCCCCCAGGCCGATCGTGAGAAAGGCAGTCATTTCAGGCCTTGTCCTTTTTGCAGCAGCGCAAATACTCATGCCTTTCAGGCATTTATTAATACCTGGAAACGTCCATTGGACAGAAGAAGGGCACCGCTACGCTTGGCACATGAAACTAAGGGGTAAATCTGGCATCACCAGGTTCTATATTGAGGAAGAAGACTCTGGAGAAAGAATACAGATTCGGACAGATGGATTCATTGAAGGTTGGCAGGCCAGTAAAATGGATGGCAAACCCTATATGATTTGGGAATTTGCTCGACATATTCAAAAGGAGTTCAGGCTCATGGGCTCTAATGTGAAAGTTTATGTGGATGCTTGGGCATCACTTAATGGCCGAGAATATCAACAGCTGATAGCGCCAAATTTTGACATTGCTGCGGTTCCCAAACCTTGGTTTGGGAATGCTGACTGGATCTTACCTCTTACTACACCACTTGAAAATCAGCGGTAGACAAGAATCTACAAGGTTCGTAAGGACCTGATTAAAATCTCTTATAAACCATATCAGGTAAGGGAATATGTACAAATGGGTGTTTTATCTAAGAATACCTACCTTGATCTTCAACTTATGCGCCACTCCATATCCATCGTTTGTCTTTTCCTCTTAGCAATGCTAGGTTCATGCGGTGGAGATGATACTCCGGTCATAAAACCGATTACCTCTTTTGAGCAAGATCGCTTTTTTATAGAACCTGGTGATGCGGTTACTTTCACAAATACGAGTGAAAACGGGGCTACCTATTTTTGGGATTTCGGGGATAATACCACCTCATCAGAAGAAAACCCTGTCCATGAATATCAAGAGCTAGGTGAATACGTCATTCGGCTGACTGTGACAAGCAGTACTGGAGAACGCATAGCTACTACCTCCAGTGTTTTAGTGGGCAGCCGGTGGGCGCTCGGCATCCGAGTTGAATCAATTAACTTTCTGGACCCTGACGGCAATCCTTGGGATGAAGATAATTCTGGTCCGGACTTACTGATAGACTTTTTTAAGGCTGAGGACCTCCGTTCAGAATTCTTCCTAAACTTCGGAGAGGACTATGTGGAAAGTGACTTCCCAGCCGGGGGACCTCTCCCTCCTGAATTTCAAGTGATGTTTACAGATGAGGACTGGCAATTGACTTTTTTCGATAATGAACCTCCCTTAGCTGTTCCATTGAATTCTACTGAAATGGCCCGTTTCACATTTAACCCTATGACCATTGAAACCGAAAAAGACTATGTGCTTGGTGGAGGTGTATTTGAGGTAGAAGGTAATGGCTATAGGTTTTCATTGCTCTTTCAAATTCGATAAAAGATTTTTTTTCTACGCTGTATTAAACAATCGATAAGGGAATTGTATTAATTAAGTGTTTAGTTTAAAATAACTCCTCATAAAAGACCAAAATCATGAAAAAACTCCCTAAGATATTTGCATTAGCCGCTTTAATTCTAATCTATTCTTGTAGTGGTGGAGATGACACTCCCGGTGTAGTACCTATGCCCGGTTTCAACCAAGACAGGCTATTCATTCAACCTGGGGAGACTGTTACCTTTACCAATACCTCTACTGATGGTCAGAGCTTCTCTTGGAATTTTGGTGATAACAGCACTCTTTCGACTGATGAAAACCCAACGCACACTTTCAATTCCGTTGGTAATTTCACTGTTACGCTCAGTGTTACCAGTAGCACCGGTGATGTAGCTACCACTACCAATTCTGTTACAGTAGGTAATCGCTGGGCAGTTGCATTGGCTGTAACAGAAGTGCAATTTGTGGACGGTAACGGTGATCCTTGGGATCAAGATGGCAGTGGTCCGGAAATACTTTTCGGTTTCTTCCCAGTTGGGCAAGCAGAGTTTGACCCTTTCATATTAGGAGATGACCTTACTGCTGATGACCTGCCTATTGCAGGTGGTATAGATGAGTCCCTTCAGGTTCCTTTTACTGATGCCGATTGGACTTTCGTATTTCTGGATAATGACGATCCATTCACCGACCCAAATACCTCTGATATCATGACTTCGTTCAACCTGAACCCAGTCACAATTCCGACTGAGGAAGATTATTACCAAAATGGAGAGGGCCAGTTTAGCTTTACTGCCAATGGTTATAGCATCATTATCGCTTTTGATATTAAAGCAAATTAGCCAAGAACTTTAATGGTATCACCTTGAGCTATTCGGCCTGACTGAATTACGCTACAGGTGATGCCTCCATGACCTCTCATGGCATTATACCCTCCTGGACCAAGGTTCTCTTCCATTCTGGAACAGGGATGACATGCTCCGGTATACTCCAGGATGGCATCACCAATTTGAAACTGCTTGTCTTTAAGCGCATTAAGATTAATGCCTGAGGTGACAATATTTCTTCGCAAGGCCAAAGGATCAATCTCTTCTTTTCCCAGAAAGGAAGCCACGGCATCAATATGCTCTGCCGAAATTAAAGTGACCTGGCGTTTACCTCCCTTGCTTGCGTAGTGATCACCATCTAAACCTGCCTGAGCGATCGCCTCGACTTCTTTCAGCACTGCCGGAGGCTCTTTTCTTACTGGCCTGATGGTTACAAGTTTTACCTCACCAACTTGTGCATACTGATCGGTTAGTTCTTTGATACTCCTTCCTAGCATTATTCTCCAAATTTAGAACCTGTGGGTGGGCGATAAGGCTGAAAAGGAATTTTTAACAAATTACCCATCTTATCATTCTCTTCTGGCTCCATATGAGTATCAATGCCATAAACCAACTCAGTAGTGTCTTCCACTTGTGCAAAGGTTCCAAAGATTCTGTCCCAAAAAGAAAAGATATTGCCGTAGTTCGTGTCGGTTAGTGGTTGCATATTATGATGATGAACCTTATGCATAAGCGGGGTTATAAAAACCCATGACAAGGCACGATCAATGCCTCTTGGCATATTGATGTTTGCATGGGTGATATGGGCAAAAAGAACTGAAAGGCTTTGATAGACCATAATAATCCACATAGGTGCCCCAATGATCATCACAGCCAGGATTGTAAATCCAATTCTAAAAACCGTTTCTCCAGGGTGGTGTCTTAAGCCTGTTGTCACATCCACTGTGGTATCAGAGTGGTGAACCAAATGGAATTTCCACATCCACTTTACCTTATGCTCTGTCCAGTGGACCAGGTAGGCACCTATCAAATCCATCAGCAATACGCCCAAAACCAATTGACCCCAAAGTGGCAAATCGAAAATATAAAGTAAACCGAATTCATTCCTTGCCACCAGATCAGAAGCGAATAAAAGAGCTCCTGCAAGTCCAAAACCGATAATCATGGTCGTGAGGGTAAGAAACAAGTTGATGCCAGCATGTCGCCATTTCTTGTACCCAAATCGAAATAATGGAACCGTTCCTTCAAGTATCCAAAAGAGTAATATACCACTAATGAGTATGCCTGCTCTAAACTCGGTAGGCACATCATTGAAGAAATTTACGAATGATTCCATGCCTCAATTTATTCTGCATGCAGCACAATTGCAATCTGTGTAAGGCCAATCTCATTATTAAGAGGATTTACTTATCTTATTGAGACTTTTTAAACTTTATCATGAAAACCAGTATCTTCTTTTCCTTCATTATCGCTATTAGCACACAGTTTCTCAATGCTCAGGAATTCTCAAGAGCCGTACAGCCCTATGTCAGTGTTCAAGAAGCTACCATTGCCATCACCAATGTTAAGCTTATCGATGGTACTGGAGGGCCTATCAAGACTAACCAAACCATAGTTTTCTCAGGTGAAAATATCTTGACTATCGGAAATTCCGGTGAGGTCGATGTACCTGAAGGAGCAACACGGATAGATGGCTCTGGTAAGACAGTTATTCCAGGTCTGGTTATGTTACATGAACACATCTTTTATCCCAAACCCTTCGATGGTGTCTTTAGTGTGGCTCAAATGACATCTACTTTCCCGAGACTCTACCTAGCAGGTGGTGTCACTACGATTAGAACCGCTGGAAGTATTGAGCCTCAGACCGACCTTAATATTCGAAAGTGGATTGAAGAGGGACGTATGCTGGGACCAAAGATGGATTTGACCGGGCCATTTATTGAAAGGGCCGGCACACCTGTTCCTGAAGTAGGGATTATCAATAATTCAAAAGAAGGGGTTGAAATGGTGAATTACTGGGCCGATCGAGGCATTAATTCTTTTAAGGTTTATCAAAACATTACTCGTGAAGACCTGACACAAGTGGTTGAAGCTGCACATGCCAAAGGCAAAAAAGTAACCGGCCATATTTGCTCGGTGACCTACCGAGAAGCAGCCGAAATTGGAATTGACAACATTGAACATGGCTTTTTTCAAAGTTCTGACTTCGTAAGTGATAAGGTAGATGACTTCTGTCCTGCATTTAAAAGAGGTCGATCCTTGAGGGGTTTAGATGTTGATAGCCCTGAAATGAAATCTTTAATGGACCTATTGATAGAAAAGGATGTTGCCATCACTTCTACCCTTCCAGTATTTGAACCTTATACTGATCGTGAGGTGGTTTTGGGAGGTGGCATTGATGCCATGAGTCCTGAAATAAAAGAGCGCTTGATTTCGAATCACACACGCAGTCAGGGAAGGGATGCAGGCTCACTTGCTCAATTCAAGAAACAAATGATTTGGGAGAAAATGTTCTATGAAGCTGGTGGTAAATTAGTCGCTGGTACTGATCCTACAGGTGCCGGAAGAACTGTAGCTGGCTATGCCAATCAAAGGGTGATAGAGCTCTTTATTGAAGCAGGTTTTAGCCTAACCGAAGCTATCAAAATCTCATCGCTCAATGGTGCCGAATACCTCGAGAGAGATTCAGAAGTTGGCTCATTAGAAGTAGGCAAAAAAGCTGACCTTGTCTTAATCAATGGAGATTTAGAATCGGATGTCTCTAACATTAGAAAAATGGAAATCGTCTTTAAAAATGGTATTGGGTTCGATTCTCAAAAAATCTTTGAATCTATGAAGGGAAAAGTGGGTATGCATTAATTGAGATAACCTGGAATCGATCTCTTAATGAAACACATAACAACTGCTAATCAGGAATTTTGAAATACGGATTATAAATCAATCCCAATACATTGCCCCAAGGGTCTTTGACCGTTGCTACCATTAACTCACCTCCTACATTAGTAGGTGCTTGATGAGCAGTAGCCCCCTGTGCTAGTAGTCTTTGGTATTCTTCTTCGATCTTCTCTACACCCCAATAGCTTAGTACACTATCGATCTTCTCTGCACCCTCCTTTTCTTCTGGCTGCAAGCCTAACTCGTAACCAGCGATATTGAAACCAATGTAAAAAGGTTCATCGAAATAGGGCTTTGTATTAAAGGCCTGCGTATACCAGGCCTTAGCGGCACCCATATCCGAGACTTTATAAATCGTGGTTCTTAGTCCGAGCATTTTCATTTCTTATTTAAGTATTTCTTTTATTCCTGTTCTGAAAGCCTCAAAATCAATCAGATTCTTATGTTGTCCGCCTTCTACAGTGATCAATTGAGACTGCTCATTGGGCAGCGATTCATGTAACCTTTTACCCGATCTGTAAGGAACTACTTCATCTTCAGTTCCATGAAAAATATGGACTGGACACTTGGCGGTTTTCAGGTATTTGAAACTCTGAAAGTTATAGCGGAGTGCCCAATTAGAAGGATAAATTGGGTAAAAACGTTGGGCCACCGAAGCCAAAGAGTAATATGGTGTCTCAAGTATTAACCGCTCAGGATCGTGTCCACCTGCCAACCATGAAGCTATTCCCGTACCAAGTGATCGGCCGTAGAGGGTGATTTTGTTTTCAGGGTACTGACTAAGAGCATGGCTGTAAAACAACTCCGCATCTTTTAGCAGTAGCTCCATGGATCGTTCTCCCCTACTTTTGCCATAACCACGATAATCCATTACCAATACGTCATAATCAAGCTTCACGAAGTGCTCTACCACCTTTCCCCAACGGGTCAGATTTCCACGGTTCCCATGAAAGTAGAGTATCAAACCTTTAGCACTATCAGCTTTAAAATGGATGGCATTCAGGTTAGCCCCATCAGGGGTGGTCAAGTTAATTTCGTCATGCCTCGAATCGAAAGTATAGCTATGATCGGTAGGTAATTCTCCATCAAGAAAGATAAACTTCTCCTGCAACACATAGAGGAATATTGCACCGAGTATATAGACAAAAAGAAGACTGGAACCTATGATCAACAAGCGCTTCAAGATTATGGATTTTGTTTCTCCTTTTTACGTTTTCGTCTAAAGTTCAAACTTGTTTCTGACGGATCGATGGTGCCGGGTAATTTGGAATTAAGGATTTCTTCAAGCATGCGATGGTATTCTTCGAAAGTGTGCAAATTATTATGTCCTGCACCGATTACAGGATAGAGTCGGGTGTTTTCAGCGTTGACCTTTGACAGCGAAACGGCCGTTTTAAAGGGGATCAACTTGTCATTTGTTCCATGAACAATTTTAATGGGGCAATCGACATACTTAAGCCACTTATAAGTCCGAATAGGAAACTTAATGAGAAGTGAAACCGGCATAAACGGGATATAGCGTTTGGTCACCTTGGCAAGGCTATAGTAAGGTGATTCCAATACCAACATCCTAGGGTGGTTGATGGAGGCAATCTTTGCTGCGAATCCGGACCCCAGTGATCTACCATAAAGAATGATATACTTTTCTGGCACCTGCTCCCTGACCTTATCATAAACATACTGTAAATCATCCTTGATGCTTTCTTCAGATCTTTTACCGGTACTTTTTCCAAAGCCCCGATAGTCTACCATCAGAACATCATAACCCAACCGTGTGAAGTCTACGGCAAACTTACCCCAACCCTTCAACGATTTTGAATTGCCTTTTAGGTAGATAACCACTCCTTTAGGTTCAGCAATCCTGAAATGAATTCCATTGATATTTACTCCGGGTTCCTTTTCCAGATTATACTCTTCGAATTGAAGGTTTGGGTACTTGAATTCAAAGTCTTCAGGTAGCTTTTCGGGCTTAAAGAGAAAGCGCTCTTGGGCGAAATAGATAACGAAATTGGCTACGACATACGCAATGCCTACTATGATCAGTATTGTACCAATTTCCATCTAAGTAAGATATTAAAACTCAAGCGGATTACAATAAGTAAGAAATTGCTAGCTTGAATTTGAAAACTCAAATCGATCAACGATGAAATACCTCCTAAGCCTTTGTTGCCTCCTGATAATCCAACAAGCCTTCAGCCAAGACTTACAATTTAGAAGCAGCAATCGCTACATTTTTGGAACCAATAAAGACCGAACCGCTTCTATTGGTATTGGTGATATCGATAACGATGGCGATTTGGATGCGGTCGTAGCCAATGGAAGACATTGGCCATTGCAAAATCAAGTGTTTTTCAACGATGGTCGGGGTATTTTCACACTGTCTCAACCCCTTGACGTCACCAGCGAAACCAGTTATGCCACGGAACTGGCTGATTTAGATGGTGATGGCGATTTGGATGTGGCTGTGGGCAATGACAACGCTCCCAATATGCTCTACTTCAATGACGGGCAAGGGAATTTCAAAAGAGGAAAGCACTTCGGAAAGCAATATTCAAATACAAGGAATATCACCCTGGCCGACTTGGATCAAGACGGAGACATTGACATCCTGATCACCAATCGTGGACAGGAAAACGAAATTTGCCTAAATAATGGAAAGGGAGAGTTTTCTGAACCCATTGGCTTTGGTGCCAAAGATGATTCGACAATAGAAGTAGAAGTATCTGATATGGATGAGGATGGAGACATGGACCTCATTCTAGCCAACCGAGATGGTCAATCAAATGCGGTATACCTGAATGGAGGCAACCTGGATTTTAGTACAAAAATCCTTTTCGGAACTGGCAGCGATGAAACCAGAGGAGTAGCCATAGCAGACATTAATCAAGATGGATATAAAGACATTATTACTGCAAATATTGGTCAGCCTAATGTCATCTATTTTGGAGACCTTAACATGGAATTCATGCAGAGCATTGTCTTTGATGAAAGCAAAGATGCGTCTTATTCCGTTACGACCAGCGATTTCGACCTTGATGGTGATATTGATATCGCTGTGGCTAATGTCAGGGGCACAAATACCGTTTTCCTCAATAACAATAAAGGTCAGGAATGGTTGAAAATGAGTGTTGGACCAAAGTTTAATAGCTATGATATTCTAGCAGCGGACCTCAATGGTGACGGCAGATCCGATCTTATTGAAGCCAATTCCGATGAGTTGAATATGTTTCATAGAAACTTACCCAAGAAGAATTAAGGCCTAGGCGTTTAGAAACTCCACCAGAAGACGGTGAAAGTGATGTACTCCTTTTTCCATCTCGGGTGAGTACCGACCTGTGTTGTAAACACTGGACTTCATGCCTTGCTGTACTCCCTCTACTACCTCCTCATCTTCTTGCTCAACTTTGTCCAAGTCCGTACCCGCACCCACATCTAATTTAGTTTCGTCATACACGTATGAAATAAAAGACACCTTAGTTTGATCTTTCGAAATCGGTTTCACAATGTTCACCGAAAGCCCCCAGGGATAAAAATTGAACATCATATTTGGGAATACCCAGAAGTAGTAAGCGGCAATAGACTTTCCAAAGTCCTCATGTCCTTCAGGAAAATCGAATACATGCTCGTCACCATCCGCATAACCGATTTGGAGATTGGCGTATTTAAATAATACCGTTTCATAATTCCCATAATCAAGTGCTGCATTCAAATCGGCATGCACAAAAGGAATATGGAAACCCTCCAAATAGTTATCACAGTAAAGTGCCCAATGTGCCTTAATGTGATAGTCCTTTCCCCTTTCCGCATCTAATTTGAAATCATGCAATGGCATAAAGCCAATTTTACTTTCCATGGCAGCAATGACATCCTGAAAATCATAACCTTTCCCCATGGAGGCAAATAACCAAGGGCCCCATTGTAATAATGGAAACTCATGAAGGTCATCCGCGGGCCGGGGAAAGTCCCTCGCTTCCTTAAACTGTGGCATATGTTGAAACTTACCATCCAATCCAAACCTTCGACCATGGTAAGCACAAGTAAGGTTTCGGGCTTTATTAGGCTGATGGCAGAGGACATTGCCACGATGAGTGCATACATTTGAGAGGGCTCTCAAAGTATCCGCATTTCGGCATAGAAGCATAGGTTCTTCTGTTCCTTCAAATTTGAAAGGATAAACAGCTCCTTCTTGATCGACCATAGCATCATCACCCACAAATTGCCAGGACCTCGCGAATACCTTTTCTAATAAGTCCTCAAATACCTCCGAGCTTCTATAAAAAGAAGAAGGCATTGTTTCGGCATGCTCAATTTCGGGGTGAATCTCGTATTTAGGCATTCTGTATTATAATAAATATCTTAACCATTGAATATCACTAAATAGCTAATCAACTCCAATTTCATTCGCATGTCTAAGAAGTCTAATGCAGGAAAAAAGTTAGGCTTTTGGGCTGCCACATCTCTAGTTGTAGGCAGCATGATTGGCTCAGGTATATTCTCACTTCCTATAGCACTAGCAGAATTTGGAGGCATTAGTCTTTTTGGGTGGTTGATTGCAGCTGCCGGGGCATTCACAATCGCCAAAATCATGATTTATCTGAGTAAGATCATCCCTACCACAGGTGGCCCTTACGCCTATTCAAGGGCTGGATTTGGAGATTTATTAGGTTTCCTAATTGGCTGGGGTTATTGGCTTTCTATCATGACTACCAATGCAGCGTTAGTAATGACGATCATTAGTTATCTGGGTGTTTTCTTTCCTATTCTTGTTGAGAAAACCTTGCTAGGCCTAGCCGTGGGTATGGCTATTTTGTGGATCATCACTACCATCAACAGCTATAGTCTCAAGGCAGCTGGAAAAACCCAAGTGATCGCTACAGCCCTGAAACTTATTCCGCTCGCCATCATCACGATTGGCGGATTGTTCTTTATCAACTTCGCACATTTTTCGCCTTTAAATATTAGCGGCCAGTCAAGCTTTCAAGCTTTGACTGTTACGACAGCCTATTGCCTTTTTGCTTTTTTAGGGTTGGAAGCGGCCACCATACCCGCTGGAAGCATTGAATCACCTGAAAAAACGGTACCCAGAGCTACTTTACTAGGAACGATTTTCGTCACAGTCATTTATATGCTCAGTTCGTTTTCGCTTTTCGGCATACTGCCACCCGAAGAAATCTCTAGTACGGTTTCGCCTTTTGCTGATGCAGCGGCAAAAATCTGGGGTGCCAATGCCATGTATTTCGTAGCAGCTGGAGCTTGTATTTCGGCATTAGGAACACTCAATGGATGGGTCTTAATGCAGGGCCAGATGGCATTGGGCGTGGCAAAAGATGGCCTTTTTCCTAAGGCCTTTGCTCAGGTAAACAAGAATTTGTCTCCCACTTTCGGCATTATTGTCTCCAGCATTATTGCCACAGCTTTGGTACTACTCAATCAATCCAAAGGACTATCGGGCATTTACCGATATATGGTATTATTGACCACCGTACTGAATCTGGTCGCGTACATTTTTAGCATAGGCGCTTTTGCCTTGTTTGCTGCTGAAAGAAAGTTCAACCTAAAACCAACTTATACCAACATTGCCCTGGCCATTATTGCATTTGGGTTTTCCATTTGGATGATCATTGGCTCTGGAGAAACCGCAGTTATGGCCGGATTCATTGGCCTAATAGCAGGAGTCCCAGTTTATATTTGGAACAAAAGAAAACGGTAAATGAAAACTTGCCATTCTGATTATGGAGCCATCAAATCCCTTTGGATCAAACCTGCCTCAAAGGCATTTCTGAACCAAGAAACCTTACATGCCCAATGGGAAGAGCTGAACTATCTAAATGAGCCCCTATATGCTGAAGCAGTAAAGGAATATGAGCACTTTCTATCGCATTTCAGCCGCAATGAAATGGATGTGAATTCCTTCCAACCGGATGATAGTGTAACGATAGACGCTATCTACTGTCGTGATGCTGCCATCGCCACGGATTTTGGCATGATCATTTGTAATATGGGGAAGGGTGGCCGAATACATGAGCCAAGTGCTCAAGTGAAGCATTACCAGTCGGCCGGCATCGACATTCTAGGAAGAATTAATTCTCCTGGAACTCTGGAAGGAGGCGATGTGGCCTGGTTAGATGAAAACACATTAGCAGTAGGACATACATACCGAACCAACGAAGAAGGAATCAGACAATTGAAAGGGCTCTTGAGTCCGAAAGGAATAGAAGTAATCACAGTAGAACTACCACATTACAAAGGGCCTTCGGACGTTTTTCATTTGATGTCAATCCTGAGTCCTGTTGATAGAGATTTAGCAGTTATCTATTCGCCACTGATGCCCATTAAGTTCAGAAATACTCTGATCGATCGCGGTTTTGATTTCGTGGAAGTTCCGGAAGAGGAGTTCGAGTCGATGGGTTGCAATGTCCTTGCACTATCTCCCAGAAAATGCTTGATGGTTGCGGGTAACCCTATTACCCAATCAAGACTTCAGGCAGCGGGATGTGAAGTACTGACCTACTCAGGCAAAGAGATTAGCATTAAGGGAGGTGGTGGTCCCACCTGTCTCACACGGCCGATTTATCGGGAAATATAATGCCTTATAAAAAATCAGCATTGCCCTCTTTATTCGAATTTCATACATTCAGTACTTTCAAATAAAACCCTATGAAGCTTAGACTTTCCATTCTTGTCTTACTCCTCTCCACCTCAATTTTCGCTCAAAAACACTATGAGCGTTTAGCGAAAATTGATGTACAACATTATCAGTTTGAATTAGCACTGAGTGATGATAATAACAGTATTGAAGGCAAAGCTTTGGTAACTATAAAATTCAAAAGAGATGTCGATTGGTTTATACTAGACCTAATCATGAAAAAGAGCGAGGGGGCTGAAGCAACAGGAATGAAAGTAGAGGAGGTATTATTGGATGGTAAACCCGTTTCATTTTTTCATCAGAACGATCAACTGAAAATATTCCATGCTGGCAGAGAGGATAGCGAAAAGACTTTTGTGATTCGTTATGCTGGAATTCCCGAAACAGGCCTTGTCATCTCTAAAAACAAATATGGTGATAGAACATTCTTCGGAGACAACTGGCCCAATCGCGGAAGACATTGGCTACCGACAGTTGATCACCCTTCTGATAAAGCCACCGTGGAATGGATCATTACCGCACCAAGTCATTATGGTGTCGTAGGGAATGGTCGATTGATAGAAAAGAGAGCTGTAGGTAGCAATATGACTACCACTCACTGGAAAACGAATGTAGTGATCCCTGTGAAAGTAATGGTGATGGGTGCGGCCCGCTTTGCGATCGATGAAGTAGAAGAAGTGGACGGAGCTATGGTATCAAGTTGGGTTTATCCTCAAGATGAGAAAGAAGGGTTTTACGACTATGCCATAGCAGCACCGATCTTGCAGTGGTTTGTCAATAATGTGGCACCCTATCCTTATGCCAAACTGGCTAACGTTCAATCAAAAACACAGTTTGGTGGAATGGAAAACGCGGGAAATATCTTCTACTCAGAAAGATCTGTCGATGGAAAAAGAAGTGCCGAAGGGTTAATAGCCCATGAGATCGCCCATCAGTGGTTTGGCAATTCTGCATCAGAAGCCAACTGGCACCATGCCTGGCTCAGTGAGGGTTTCGCAACCTATTTCACCAACCTGTACATGGAACAAACTTATGGGAGGGATCGATTGGTAGAGATGGCAAAGACTCAAAGAGAAAATGTGATCAATTTCAGCAAACAGCAATTTGTTCCAGTAGTAAATAGGGCCATTAATGACTATATGAAATTGCTCAACGCAAATACTTATCAAAAAGGTGGATGGGTACTTCACATGTTGCGTAAAGAAGTTGGCGATGAAATCTTTTGGAAGGGTATCAGGACCTACTATGACAAATTTAAGTACTCCAACGCATTGACTGAAGATTTGAAACAAGTTTTCGAAGAAGCATCGGGTAAAGACCTGAATCAATTCTTTAAGCAGTGGATATATACTGCAGGACAGCCAGAGATTGAGTTTAATTGGACCTACAAAGGCAAAAAAATAAACATTCTTATTGCACAAGATCAATCAGAGCTATTTGAATTTGACCTCGAATTCCTCGTTATTTTCAATGATGGATCCACCCAAAAGGAAACGCTGAGTATATCTGATAAATACCAATCATTTAAAGTGAAGTCAAAGAAAAGACCTGCCGAAATCGTACTAGACCCTGACACATGGCTACTATTTCAGGGCAAAGTGACAGAGAAATAGTGACAAAAGCGCTCTGGTATGGTGATTGTCAAGTGATCCGCATGCCAAAGTCACGACTAAAAAGACTTTTTACATTTCTCATTAGAGGCATCAGAACTTTGATGATGGCGTATATGGTGGGCATCGCCAATATTGTCAATCAAGAAACCAAGTTTATGGATGATACGAATGACAAAATCGAAGTTGTGGAAAAGGAAGCCGATGACGACCCTTTTAAATAGGACTATTCAATATCAAGTATGGCAATCTGTTTCCCCGCAAAGTTAATCTGATCACCAAGCTTCTTACCTAGCAACTGCTGACCTATTGGTGAAACGGGAGATATCACAAAGAAATCCTGATCGCCTAAAGACACCTTACCAATAGAGGTTGCCATGAAATAAGTGGCTTGTGCTGTTGTAATGATTGCACCCAGGGCTCCGACATCAAAGCTTTTGTCCGAATCAATACTTAATAATGCCTGACGCATGCGAACCGCCTCGTTCAATTGCTCTGCAATCTTGCCCTTCTCCAGGTTGATCATTTCTCTTCCTGTTTCATATTTATCGCCCATTGAGCTCTTAGTATCACTCTCGGCAGATCGCTTCAAAGCTTCCATTTCCTCTTCTAGTCGAGTAATCCTTATCTTTATATTGGAAAGGCAGTGGTTTAGTAAGTCTTGTTTAAGGGCCGACACACCGCAAGGTCGGATTTGAGAATCATTCCATCAAATAAATCGCTAACGAATCCTTCTTAAAAGCCGCCATTGTAGGGTGCCAAAGCTGGCAACAATCACTGCGGTAAAACCAATCAACCAATAGGCCAAGGTGCTTAAATTCCAGGCATTGATCACAATAACTAATAGGCTCGCCAAGACCCACAACATGTCCTGAACAATTATACTCATGACCTGCTTGTTATTCATCACCTTTCTAATTGCTGTCAAGACCACTGTTGTGGCAAAGAGTAAAAGTCCGGCACCCACCCATTTCAAGCTTGTAGCGTTGGCATTCATCAGGTCCGCCAGACCATAGTCCATTAGCAACAAGACACCACTTAAACAGGAAAAAGCAGCATTGGCTTTTAGAACTAGGCGAAGCTTTCTATCATCAACCGACACTTCGGACCTCCTTTCTTTTTACTTCCTCGCATCGGCTTTTAATTGCTCGATTCATGGCCTTGAAGCCATTTATTGTACCTTTTTCTATCATATTAAAAATGGGAGTGGTCATCAGTCCAGAAAACCTTTCCCCATGTTGAAATAGCACTTGGCCCTTGGACTTCTCCTCTATAATAAAGTAGTGCTCTCCATCGAAAAGTCCTTTCAAAAACAACTTCCCCACCCATCGAAACTCCTTGTTTACTTCAACTTTCAATATCTCCGGTTTGAAATTCATTTGTTTACTTTCTTTCATACCGATAGTGACATCTATCTTTCCACCTACTACTGCTTCTCCCTTTATGCTCTGAATAAAGGGATTCCAGTCAGAATAGGCTTCAAAGTTCATCAAGGCATCCCAGATTGACTCAGGATCAGTTTCAATGATAATTTCTGTTTCTATCTTTTTCATATGATTAATAATTATCTACTCAAAAGACGTGAAATCCATTGCTGTGACATGAGCATCGTCTGCCAAAAAATTGTCAATTCACGCCAATCTCTCTAAATTGGATTATGGCTTTTAATGGACGCTTTGTACTGAATATCATTCACTTCGCTTCACTTCATGGAGCAGACTTAAAGGAACTTATATCGGTATCAGGCGTTAGTCATGAGATACTTGGTAGTGAAGAATGCCAATTAGAATCATCGGTTTACAACAATGTCATCGACAGTTGTTTATCCCAAACGGGTGACACCTACTTTGGCCTACATCTGGGAGAATCATTGAATCTTTCTGCAGCAGGCCTAGTGGCCCAAATCACACAAACGAGCGAAACAATTAAACAAGCACTTCAATATGCTTGTGATTTTGCCCAACTCGCCTGTAGCTCATTGCCGATGCGTCTGAGTGAGGAGAAAGATTGTTACAAGCTCGTTCTCACTCCAGAACCCCTTTGGCTTTCACAGTCTGAATCAGCTGTTAAGCAGACCATAGATGGTACACTTGTATTTACAATTAGAGAATACCATGAATTAACTCGAAAAAGGCACTTTCCATTGCATATCCATTTGCCCTTTGCCAGACCTAAATCAACTGAAGAATATGAAAGGCTCTTTCAGTGCCCCATAACTTTTGGGAAAGATGAATGCGCCATGTTCTTTGATAAAAGCCATATGGAAGAACAGATTGTAACGAGTGACTATCAGCTCCTCCAAGTCTTAGTGGCTCACGCGGAGCATCGAATAAAAGCTATTAATATAGAACAGGGATTTTTCGAACAGGTAAAAGCTTCGGTCGTCTCATTGATAAAGCCTGAATTCCCCAGCCTGGAACAAGTTGCAAGTCATTTCAATATGAGTACTCGCACTTTCCAAAGAAGACTTGCTCAAGAAGGGCATAGCTTCAAAGAAATTATTGAGGAGCTAAGGAAGGAGTTTGCGCTTTCATACTTGGAAAAAACATCGCTGTCAATAAGTCAAATTGCCTATTTGCTAAACTACAATGATGCCAGCGGCTTTATCCGATCTTTCAAAAGATGGACTGGCTTGACTCCAAAAGCCTGGAGGTCCAAAATGTTATAGTCTTTTCATACCCCCTTTATACTTTGCAAGACAGTCTAAGTCCTTAGATATCATCATCTTTAGGCTTAGATTTTTAATTTAGTTTATGGAACCCTCTCTTTTTCAATCGCTGACCATCATCATCGGAATAGCGGCACTTTTTAGTTACATCAATCATAAATTTCTCAAGCTCCCAATGACCATTGGCTTGATGATCCTGTCCTTGGTCTTTGCCGGAATAATGATCCTTATCGGCAAGCTAGATAAGGAAGTAATGATGGATACTTGTGAAGTAGTAACCACCATTGACTTTAGAATGCTACTAATGGACGTAATGTTAAGCTTTCTATTGTTTGCAGGTGCTCTTCATGTCAATGCAAAATCATTGAAAAAGGAAAGGGCTTCTGTAATGGCCTTTGCTACCTTGGGTGTACTGATTTCCACTTTCATCATCGGTTTCGCAAGCCAATGGATATTAGGAATGATGGGTTTTGAAGTACCACTCACCTATTGTCTGCTGTTTGGTGCATTGATATCCCCTACCGATCCGATCGCAGTTTTGGCTATTCTTAAATCAGCCAAAGCCCCAAAAAGTCTCGAAACAAAAATTGCCGGAGAATCGCTATTCAATGATGGCATCGGTGTGGTCGTCTTTCTCAGTATTTTAATGGTTCATGAACATGGATTTGCCAATTTCGAGATTGGTGAAACACTTAAACTTCTAGGGGAAGAAGCTTTGGGTGGGATCGCATTTGGTGCCGTACTCGGGTATATCGGATATCTTATATTGAAAAGCATCGAGGATGCACCAAGAATCGAAGTTCTGATCACCATTGCAATTGCCTCAGGTGGCTATGGAATTGCCTCTGCACTACATTTCTCTGGGCCCTTGGCTATGGTAGTTGCAGGACTAATTATTGGTAATAAGCTGATTGCCATGAAAGATGCCAGTAAGTCATCTGATCAGGTCTCTGAGTTTTGGGAAATGCTCGATGAGATCTTAAATGCATTGCTCTTCGTACTTGTTGGCTTGGAGATCATAGCGCTTCCTGACAATACAAGCTACATCATTGCTGGTCTGATTTTAATTCCTACCGTTCTAATTGCCAGGTTTATATCTGTGGCGATTCCGGTATCTGCAATGAAGAGTAAAGGAGCCAAAAAGAGTAGCACCATAGTCATGCTTACCTGGGGCGGCCTTAGAGGGGGTATATCCATAGCTTTGGCACTTTCTCTTCCACCCTCTGAATTCAGAGACTTAATCATCCTGGTAACTTATGCGGTGGTAGTATTCTCCATCCTTTTTCAAGGACTAACCATTGGTTCACTCGTTAAAAAACTAAATCTGAAAGAGCCTTCATAGAAAGTTGAAATTTGCATACATTAGTTTCCATATGCTTTATGAGCTGATATACAGAAGTAATGCCAAGACAGGCATGACGGAAGAGGACATTCAAAATATTCTCAATACTGCACGTGGCTTTAACGAAGCACACAACATTACTGGCTGTTTATTATTTAACAACAACCAGTTTTTGCAATTGCTGGAAGGAGAGTTTAATGTGTTGATGGAGCTCTATGAGCGAATCAAGAAAGATGATCGTCACACAGGCCTTGTTCTTTTACATATGCGAGAAACTGATTACAGGGTTTACCCAAACTGGACGATGGCCTATCAGTCTATGGCCCCTAATGAAGTCAAAAAACAAGTCGGTATTACAGAGTTCACAGAGTTTGAACCCGAAGAAGAGTCTGCGCTATCAAAACAATTGTTCCAAGCAGTAAGCAGCAATATCATGGCTGGCTAGAATCTGGCAGCAGTAGTCAATAGACTTAAATCTTTAAACGGTAAGTTAAACCTCTTGGCGATACTCAAATTGGTAGTGCAGCCCTTATAGCCATAAATACCTTTGCTAAACCAAGAGTAGTGATAGATCATCTCATTGATTCCACCATTATCACCCATTTTCAATAATATAGGAGTGAGAATATTGCTTATTGCAGTAGTGGCAGTTCTGGCAGCACGGGAGGCAATATTCGGTACGCAATAATGAATCACATCATATTTTGTGAAAGTCGGAAGGTCGTGAGAAGTAATCTCCGAAGTCTCTATGCATCCTCCCTGATCAATAGAAACATCAAGGATAACAGCTCCTGACTTCATGGCGGAAACCATTTCTTCAGTAACCACACAGCGCGCTCTTCCCTTTTCAGCCCTCAGCGCCCCTACCACTACATCTGCTGAAAGTAAAGATTGACTTAAGGTGACACTGTCAATTACCGAAGTGAAGACCTGATTCCCCAGCTTGTGCCGAACACGTCTCAGCTTATATATTTCGTTGTCAAAGATTCTGACTTCAGCTCCTAGGCCGATAGCAGCTCTTGCCGCATACTCTGCTACAGTGCCGGCTCCTAAGATCACCACTCTGGTCGGTGGAACGCCTGTGATACCACCAAGAATAATGCCTTTCCCTCCACCAATACTACTCATTAACTCAGCAGCAATAGGAATGACCAAACTACCAGCAACCTCACTCATAGCATTGACTATAGGTAAGCCCTTGGCCTTATCTTCTAACAGCTCAAAACCTAAAGCCGTAATTTTCTTTTTATTGAGAAGTTCGAAGTACTCGGCAGAAGCGTTACCAGGCTGTATGGCTGAAAACATTGTAGACCCAGGTTTCATAAGGTTCAGTTCCTCTTTGGTTGGTGGCTCTACTTTGACAATCAAATCAGCTTCAAAGGCCTCCTTACGCGAGTAAACAATCTGAGCACCACTTTCAGCATATTCCCTATCCTGAAAAAAAGCGTTTTTGCCTGCCCCTTGTTCTACCTGTACCTCATGGCCATTCGCCACCATTATACCCACTGCTGCCGGGGTCAGACTCACTCGATTTTCTTGAAGAGAAACTTCATTCGGTACCGAAATCTGCAACGATTTACTGCCCGATTTAACTTTCAATAGTTTTTCTTCAGGATAGAGACTTCCTTCTTTAGCCAAAGCTGCGAATCCCGATTTACCCGTTTCATCCATGTTTGCTCAGTTTGTAATTTCTCTGCTCCCCCTCGAGGTTCTCAATCTCAATCTTTAAGAGTTTTTCTGGTATCAATCCTCCTATTCTTTGTGGCCATTCGATGATGCACAAATTTCCAGAATAAAAATACTCTTCAACACCAATGGCCATTGCTTCTTCAGGTTCCTCAATTCTGTAAAAATCAAAATGGTAGACCGTCTCTCCACTTTGAGTCAAATATTCATTGACTATTGAAAATGTCGGGCTCTGTACCGTATCAAGGATCCCCAATCGCTCTCCTAAGGCCTTGGTCAAAGTAGTCTTTCCTGCACCCATCCCCCCTAATAAAACCCAAATTTTTTCAGCTTCAGCAAAAGCAATAATATCCGAGGCCACTTTAGGTAAATCGTTCAGGGAATCTCCTTTAATCAACATTCAAATGTCTTTTAGGCCCTTTTCGAATTTAATGAAATAATCGGAATAATTACCTCTTCCAACGATACACCACCATGCTGAAATGTATCTCTGTAGTACTTTACATAGTGATTGTAGTTATTGGGATATGCGAAGAAAGTATCGTCTGTTGCAAAGACGTAGGTAGTAGAGACATTCTGTTTTGGAAGGTGTAGTCTTTCAGGCTGTAAGGCCTCGAAAATTCCATTATTTCCTTTATAACCCAAATTTCTTCCCTGCTTGTACCTAAGGTTGGTATTTACATTTCTATCTCCTGCAATTTTGAAAGGTCGTTTCACTCTGTAGGTCCCATGGTCTGTCGTAATCATAACGCGCAGGCCTTTATCACTTATCATCCTGAGTAAATCGAACAAAGGCGAATGCTGAAACCAAGATCTTGTCAGAGATCTATAGGCTGATTCGTCTGCCGCCAATTCCTTGATCATTCGAATATCGGTTCTAGCATGAGACAGCATGTCCACAAAGTTGTAGACGATCACATTCAATTGATTTTGAAGCAGGTTTGAGAAGTTGTCATTCAATTGTTTCCCTTGGTTGGCATGAATGATCTTGTGATAACTCATGCGAGCGTCTAAATTGTTCTTCTTAAGCTGTCTGCGAACAAACTCGGCCTCGTTGTTATTCTTACCTTCTTCACTATCATCATCTCCTACCCAGAGGTCGGGGTGTTTTTTAGCCATTTCCAGGGGTAATTCACCGGAGAAAAGTGAGTTTCGAGCATATGCTGTGGTTGTAGGCAATATGGAGTAATAGGTATCTTCCTCTTCAATATTGAAATAGGGAGCAATATCCTCTTCGATTACTTTCCACTGGTCGAATCGTAGATTGTCTATGACAATAAAGAAGAAAGGTTCTTCATTCAATTGGGGAAAAACCTTCTTTTTCATCAGTTGATGTGAAAGGATTGGGCGGTCAGCATTAGGGTTATTCAACCATTCCTCGTATTCATCTTCTATAAATCTCGCAAAATTAGAATTGGCTTCAACCTTTTGCATTTCAAGCACTTCTTGCATGCTCTTATTTTCGGTCTTATCAATTTCTAATTCCCAATAAACCAGCTTCTTATAAATCTCAGCCCATTCCCCATGGTCCATTCGATCATTCATTTCCATGCTGATCGTTCGGAAGTCCTGCTGATATTGCATATTGGTGCGCTCACTGACCAATCGCCTGTTGTCCAGAATTCGTTTTACAGAAATCAGGATTTGATTAGGGTTAAGCGGTTTGATAAGATAATCGGCAATCTTAGACCCGATTGCCTCTTCCATAATATGCTCTTCCTCGTTTTTAGTAATCATTACCACCGGTAGCGATGGCCTTTTATTTTTGATATAACTCAATGTTTCCAGACCTGTCATTCCAGGCATGTTTTCATCCAGGAAAACCACATCGAAATGCTCTTTTTCAACCGCGTCAATGGCATCAGCACCACTCGTCACTGGAGAGATGTCATAGCCTCGATCTTTAAGAAATAGGATATGCGGCTTCAGGAGATCTATCTCATCGTCCGCCCATAAAATGTTATATCTTTGCATAGATAGAATTTGGCAAGAAGCTCGAATTTAAAGTATTAAATGCACAAAGTTTGAACAAAAAAAAGATAATCAATGATCCGGTCTACGGATTCATTACTATCCAAAGCGGGCTCATCTTCGACATCATTGATCACCCCTACTTCCAGCGACTAAGAAGGATCAAGCAATTGGGCCTGACAGAATTGGTTTACCCTGGTGCCCATCACACTAGATTTCATCATGCCATTGGTGCGATGCACCTTATGACTGAGACGTTGGAAAACCTCAAATCTAAGGGGGTTCATATTTCTGAAGAGGAAATGGAGGCCACGCTCATTGCCATTTTACTACACGACATCGGACATGGTCCTTTTTCTCATGCACTGGAATTTACTTTGCTCAAAGATGTAAATCACGAATCAATTTCGTACCTCACCATTGCCAAACTCAATAAAGATTTGAACGGTAGTCTCGGGATGAGTCTACAGATTTTTCAGGGCAAATACCATCGAAAGTTCTTAAATCAACTTGTTTCTAGTCAACTCGACATCGACCGCCTGGACTACCTTAAAAGAGACAGCTATTTCACAGGAGTGTCGGAGGGTACTATTGGTGCCGAGAGGATTATTAAAATGCTTAATGTCAAAGATGACGAATTGGTCGTTGAGGAGAAAGGCATTTACAGTATTGAAAACTTCCTGAGTGCGAGGCGACTTATGTATTGGCAGGTGTATCTGCATAAAACCAGCGTCAGTTCAGAGAAAATGCTTATTAGCATTATCAAACGAGCAAAGAGAGTCACTCAGAAAGGTGAAGATCTTTTTGCGACTCCTGCTTTAAAACTGTTTCTACAACAAGAATTCAAAACGAGTGATTTTGAACAAAGGCCAAATATTCTAGAAGCTTTCCTGGGTTTAGATGACTATGACCTCTGGGGAGCGATAAAAATATGGAGTGAACATGCAGACTTTGTTCTTTCTAAACTCTGCCAGATGCTTTTGAGACGACAGCTCTTCAGGATTGAAATAAATCAAGAACCTATCCCTGTGAAGGAGATAGAACGTATATCGGGTATTATACAAAGTACTTATAACATTTCAGCCGATCAGGCCCAGTACTTCTACTCCACTGGTCAACTTACAAACAATGCCTACCTTTCCAATGATCAAAAAATTATGATTTTATCAAAGTCTGGAAAGGTTCAAGATGTAGGAGAAGCTGCCGATTTGCCTAACATAAAGGCCATGAGCAAAATAGTCCGCAAGTACTATCGTTGCTGGCCAAAAGACATATCTTTGTAATCCACAATCGAAACATGGAAATATCAATAGAACAGGTTGCTCAACTGATTGACGGTAAGGTTGATGGAGAAGGTAAAACCGCTGTTAATCGCTTAGAAAAAATCGAAGAAGCTACAGAAGGTAGTATTGCATTTTTGGCCAACCCAAAGTACATACCTTACCTCTACACGACCAAAGCCAGCGCGGTGATCGTCAAGAACGATTTTGTTGCTGACAAAGCATATTCGACAAGCCTCATAAGAGTAGAAGATCCTTATTCAAGTTTTGCCAAACTTCTGGAAGCTTATCAGCAGATGACTGCCATTGTAAAAACAGGCATTGAACAACCCTCATTTCAGAGTGAGTCAGCCATCATAGGTGAGCAATCTTACCTTGGGGCATTCTCTTACTTGGGTGAAAACGCGAAACTGGGTAAGAATGTGAAAATCTATCCCAACACCTACATCGGAGACCATGTAGAAATCGGTGATAATACAATCATTTATGCCGGTGTTAAGGTATATGCCAACTGCAAGATTGGTGCAAATTGTGTGATTCATTCAGGCGTTGTTATCGGCAGTGACGGTTTTGGTTTTGCTCCGCAGGAAGACGGTACTTATAAATCCATCCCACAAACTGGCAATGTAATCGTTGAAGACAATGTAGACATTGGGGCCAATACAACCATTGATTGTGCGACCATGGGCTCCACCCTTATTAAATCAGGTGCTAAGATTGATAATCTAGTTCAGATTGCCCACAATGTAGAAGTGGGTAAAAACACCGCTATTGCTTCTCAAGCCGGACTTTCGGGTAGTGCTAAAATCGGAGAAAACTGCCAAATTGGTGGGCAGGCAGGCATTACTGGTCACCTCACCTTAGCGAACCGAACGATCATTGGACCTCAAGCAGGGGTTCCGAAGACCATTTCTGAAGAAGGAAAAGTCTGGTTTGGCTCACCAATTATGGAGCATCGTGATTTCTTACGGGTTAGCGTAACGTTAAGAAACCTGCCCGATGTGATCAAAAGGGTTAAGGAACTGGAAAAAAAGCTTTAAATTCGCGGAATTTTTAAAGAATAGATGAAGACAAAGCAACATACGATTAAGGAGCCGGTTACGGTATCTGGCGTTGGTTTACATACAGGTGTTACTGCGAATATGACGTTCACACCTGCAGGCCCAGATCATGGCATCAAATTTCAAAGAATCGATTTACCTGACGAACCGATAGTAGACGCAGATGTCGATTATGTTGTAGACTTGTCAAGAGGTACAACAATTGAACATAATGGTGCCAGAGTCAATACTGTAGAGCATACTTTAGCGGCATTAGTTGGCCTGGAAATCGATAATGTTTTGATCAAGATTGACGGTCCAGAGCCACCAATATTGGATGGTAGTTCCATGATGTTCATTGAAGCGTTGGAAAAAGTAGGTGTAGAAGAGCAAAACGCGCTAAGGAACTTCCTCGAAATTAATGAGAGCATCATTTATAAAGACACTGATAGGGACGTAGAGATAGCAGCACTACCCTTAGATGATTTTAGGGTGACTGTAATGGTAGACTATAATTCACCTGTACTTGGGAGTCAACATGCCTCTTTAAATAGTATTGCAGACTTCAAGAAAGAAATTGCATCAAGTAGGACCTTTTGTTTCTTGCATGAGCTAGAAATGCTCTTCAAAAACAATCTGATTCAAGGTGGTGATTTGAACAATGCCATCGTTGTTGTTGACCGCGTGGTAAAGGATGAAGAGCTTGATTATTTAGCTGGACTATTCAACAAGCCAAAGGTTGAGGTTAAAAAAGAAGGTATTCTTAACAATGTTGATCTAAGGCATCGTAATGAACCAGCCCGTCACAAGCTACTTGATGTAGTTGGGGATTTAGCTTTGGTCGGTAGACCAATCAAAGCTCAAATATTAGCTGCACGACCGGGCCATGCAGCCAATGTAGCATTTGCAAAGAAATTGAAGAAGGCCATGCAGGATTCAAAGTCTAATGTACCACATTATGACCCTAGTTTGGAGCCTGTGATGGACATCAATCAGATCACACAAATTCTACCACATCGATATCCGTTCCTATTGATTGACAAAATCATTCATCTGGATGAAAACATGGTGGCAGGAATCAAAAATGTGACGATGAATGAGCCATTCTTTCAAGGTCATTTCCCAGGTAATCCAGTAATGCCAGGGGTGCTTCAAGTAGAGGCAATGGCCCAAATTGGAGGTATTTTGGTATTAAACACTGTACCAGATCCAGAAAACTACACTCCTTATTTCTTAGGAATTGATAGGTGTAAGTTTAGGAGGATGGTCATTCCCGGAGATACCATTAAATTCAAGTGCGAATTGACATCTCCCATTAAACGTGGTATAGCACAAATGACTGGCTATGCCTATGTTGGAAATACATTAGTATGCGAAGCATCTATGACAGCAAGAATTGTTAAAAACCCATGAATCAACCACTAGCCTATATTCACCCTGAAGCCAAGATTGCAAGAAATGTGGTCATCGAACCCTTTGCCTCCATAAGCAAAAACGTTGTCATCGATGAGGGCACATGGATTGGATCCAATGTTACCATCATGGAAGGTGCTCGCATTGGTAAAAACGTTAAAATCTTTCCTGGGGCAGTAGTTTCAGCCATACCTCAAGATCTAAAGTTTGGTGGAGAAGATACGACACTTGAGATAGGTGATAACACGGTCATCAGAGAGTGTGTTACCCTCAATAGAGGAACAGATGCTACAAACAAAACTGTAATAGGCAAAAACTGCCTTATTATGGCTTATACTCACGTAGCCCATGACTGTGTGATAGGAGATAATTGTATCATAGTAAACGCAGTGCAGCTTGCCGGGCATGTCACCATAGCAGAATGGGCAATTGTAGGGGGTGCCGCTGCAATTCATCAGTTTGTGAATGTTGGTGCTCATACAATGGTTTCGGGTGGGTCTTTGGTCAGAAAAGATGTACCACCTTATACTAAAGCAGGTCGTGAGCCTTTGAGTTATGCCGGTATAAACTCTATTGGCTTAAGAAGACGAGGTTTTTCGAATGAAAAAATCACTGAGATTCAGGAAATCTATAGATACATTTTTCTGAAAGGTCTTAACAATTCAAAGGCACTAGACCTAGTAGAGCTAGAGATGCCACCGACCAAAGAGCGTGATGAAATCATTAACTTCTTTAGAGGTTCGGATCGTGGAGTAATGAAAGGTTATACTGCCAGATAGTATGAAAATTAAGGTCAAGGGTTTGGGCAAAAAATTCATCAAAGAATGGATTTTTAGACACCTTGACTATACGTTTGAATCAGCCTATTCTTATGCTATAACGGGGCCAAATGGTAGTGGGAAATCCACTTTCATTCAATCAGTAGCAGGTTTTATTCCAACCAATGAAGGAAGCATACAGTTCTTTAACAATGAAGTGCTGATTCCTGAAGATGAAGTATTCAAAACACTAGATATTACTACCCCCTACCTTGAATTGATTGAAGAATTCACATTAGATGAGTTTTTGGCGTTTCATTTTAAGTTTAAGACGTTACAAGATGGATGGTCAATAGATGACTTTGTGGAAAAAGTCTATTTGCAGAATGATCGTAATAAGCAAATAAAGAACTACTCCTCGGGCATGAAACAACGGTTAAAGCTTGGTCTATCTTTCTTCTCGAAAAGTGAGATTTGTTTTTTGGATGAGCCCACAACAAATCTGGACGAGCAGGGTATTGAGTGGTACCTGCTCAATGTAAAAACTCTTTTGGGAAAAAAGCTCCTGATCATAAGCTCAAACCAAAAGCAGGAATATGACTTCTGCGATAAGGTATTGCACATTGCAAACTATAAATAAGAATAGGTCTTGCAGTGTGTATTTTTAGAATTTATGTCTATTATTGGTAATTGAAGACAAAAGTAACAATGCGTACAAAAAACTACTTACTAAGCCTACTCGTACTGGTCTCCTTTTCTATAGTCTCCTGCGGAGGCGGTGGAGGCGGTGATGATACACCTACTTTAACACCTGAAGAACAAAGGCTTGTTGATTTAGCCGGCTCTAGCGGAACTACCTGGGTAGCCACTTCTATTACTTTTGATGGAGCGCCTGCGACTGGTTTTGAAAACTTCAGCCTGACACTTAGAGGAACTGTAACTAGTAAAACTTATACCACCGCAGATGGAGATCCCTTATTCGGTGCTACCGGTACTTGGGATTTTAATGGCACTAACCTGAACCAAATCATTGTGGACGGTGATACAGATAATGTATTTACGGTAAGTAATTTGGTAACTACTACTACACCAAACACAGTCACCCTGACTGTTAATTTCACTGCTGATGGTGGTGCAGCATTTGGTACCAGCGGACTTTACGTCCTCAACCTACAAGAACAATAGAATCAATTATAGACATAAAAAAAGGCACCGACTAGTCGGTGCCTTTTTTTATGTCTATATGCTATAAACTACTTATCTGAAGTGACACTTGCTGATAAGTATTCTCTATTCATACGAGCAATATTCTCAAGTGAAATACCTTTTGGACATTCTACCTCGCAAGCTCCCGTATTAGAGCAGTTACCAAAACCTTCTTCGTCCATTACCTTTACCATATTCTGAACTCGTTCCTTTGCTTCTACCTGACCTTGAGGTAAAAGGGCAAACTGAGAAACTTTTGCCGATACAAATAGCATGGCTGAAGCATTCTTACAAGATGCAACACACGCTCCGCATCCAATACAAGTCGCAGCATCAAATGCCTTGTCGGCATCGGCTTTCTCAATTGGAATTGCATTGGCATCCTGTGTATTACCAGAAGTATTCACACTAATAAAACCACCTGCAGCCATAACCCGATCAAAGGCACTTCTATCCACAACAAGATCCTTAATTACAGGAAAGGCTTTCGCTCTCCAAGGTTCTATATAAATGGTATCTCCATCTTTGAACTCTCTCATATGGAGTTGACAGGTAGTAATCTCTCTACCCGGGCCATGTGCCTCGCCATTGATGTACATAGAACAAGATCCACAAATACCTTCTCGGCAATCATGATCAAAAGCGACAGGCTCTTTACCCTCAGCAATCAATTGCTCATTCAGAATATCCATCATCTCAAGGAAAGAACTGTCCGTAGAAATATCAGCTACCTGATATGTCTCCATTTGACCTTTGTCCTTGTCATTCTTTTGTCTCCAAACTTTAAGTGTCAGGTTTAATCCTTTTTGTGCTGACATATATGTATAGCTAAGTTCTTTAAATACTTATTTGTACGACCTTGTTTTGAGCTCGATGTTTTCATAGATAAGTGCTTCCTTATGCAATACCGCATCGGAAGGTTCTCCTTTGTACTCCCAAACAGAAGCATGCGTAAAGTTCTCATCATCTCTGACTGCCTCGCCTTCTTCTGTACTGTGTTCCTCTCTATAATGGCCTCCGCAAGACTCTTCCCTTTCTAATGCATCTCTGGCAAAAAGCTCTCCAAGCTCAAGGAAATCTGCAACCCGACCTGCTTTTTCTAGCTCAGGGTTCATACTATCATTTGTTCCGGGTACTTTCACCTCTTTCCAAAACTCTTCTCTTATTTCTTTGATTTCAGCGATTGCTTCCTTCAAACCCTTTTCATTTCTAGCCATTCCGACTTTGTTCCACATCACCTTGCCCAATCGCTTATGGAAGTGATCGACAGACTTAGAACCTTCGTTATTTAAGAAGAAAGTAATTCGGTCTTTGACAGCCTTTTCAGCTTCATCAAATTCAGGCGTATCTGTCGGAATTGCACCAGTTCTGATGTCATCTGCCAGATAATCTCCAATCGTATAAGGCAACACAAAGTAACCGTCTGCCAAGCCCTGCATCAATGCTGATGCTCCAAGCCTGTTGGCTCCATGGTCTGAGAAATTCGCTTCACCGATCGCATAGCAACCGGGTATAGTGGTCATTAAGTTATAATCTACCCAGACACCACCCATTGTATAATGAACAGCTGGGTAAATCTTCATGGGCACTTTATATGGATTGTCCGCAGTAATCTTTTCGTACATCTGAAAAAGGTTACCATATTTGTTTTCCACTACTTTTTCGCCCAATGCCCTGATTTGAGCCTCTGACTGATTATGATATCCCTTTACATTTGCCTCTTCTTGACCATATCGCATGATCGCAGAAGAGAAATCCAGGTAAACAGCCTCTCCCGTTTCATTGGTACCAACACCAAACCCAGCATCGCAACGCTCCTTAGCTGCTCTTGAAGCTACATCTCGGGGAACAAGGTTACCGAAAGAAGGATACCTCCTTTCCAGGTAATAATCTCTGTCTCCTTCGGCAATATCAAGAGGACTCATTTTTCCAGCTCTGATGGCCTCAGCATCTTCCTTCTTGGCAGGCACCCAAATACGTCCATCATTTCTCAATGATTCTGACATCAAGGTCAATTTTGACTGCTGATCTCCATGCTGCGGAATGCAAGTAGGGTGAATTTGCGTAAAGCACGGGTTAGCAAAATGTGCACCTCTTTTATGAACTTTCCATCCTGCAGAAACATTCGATCCCATCGCATTGGTAGAAAGGAAAAACACATTTCCATATCCGCCAGAAGCAATTACCACGGCATGTGCGGAATGTCTTTCTATCTCTCCATTCACCAGGTTTCTAGCAATGATTCCTCTTGCTTTTCCATCGACAACAACCACATCTAGCATTTCATGACGATTGTACATTTGGATTTTACCTTTGCCTATTTGCCTGGACATCGCAGAATAACAACCTAAAAGGAGTTGTTGACCTGTTTGACCTTTAGCATAAAATGTTCTTGAAACCTGTACACCTCCAAAGGAGCGGTTATCTAATAAGCCACCGTAGTCTCTGGCAAAAGGCACACCCTGTGCCACACACTGGTCAATGATATTTGTTGATACTTCAGCCAAACGATGAACATTGGCCTCTCTAGAGCGATAGTCACCACCTTTAACGGTATCATAAAATAGGCGATAGGTAGAATCACCATCACCTTGATAATTTTTTGCTGCGTTGATTCCTCCCTGAGCAGCAATTGAATGCGCTCTTCTTGGAGAATCTTGATAACAAAACGCTTTTACGTTATAACCAAGTTCAGCTAATGTGGCCGCTGCTGAGCCACCAGCAAGACCTGTTCCAACCACAATGACATCTATTGACCTCTTATTGGCTGGGTTTACCAGGCGAATATTGTTCTTATAGTTTGTCCACTTATCAGCTATTGGACCTTCTGGAATTCTCGAATTTAATGTCGTCATAATCCCTCTCTTAAATCGCGGTTAGATGATGATAAAGTGCAATGAAAATGAATCCAGCCGGAATAAGTATTGCATAGATATCTCCCAATTTCTTTATTCCTGGGGTGTATTTATCATGACGTGCCCCAGCAGACTGGAAAGCAGACTGGAAGCCATGTTTTAAATGCATTGCTAAGAAAACAAATGAGAGTACATATAAACCAACACGAATCGGATCATGAAATTTATGGACTAACTCTTCGTAGTACCTGTACTCACCATTGATCATTCCTGACATATCGCCTTGAATATATTTGACATTGATTTCAGGAATCCAGAAATCATAGAAATGCAAACCGATAAAGCCTAAGATTACAAGTCCGGACCAAATCATATTCCTGGAGAACCAGGTGGAATTTGCTGCACCTTTATTCATGGCGTATTTGACGTCACGAGCGTTTTTATTCTTGATTTCAAGTATAAAACCCATAACAAAATGGAACACCACACCGAAGATAAGAATCGGCTGCAATGCAAACTGAACCAACGGATTAGTTCCCATAAAATGGGAGACCTCATTGAACAGGTTGTCACTAAAAACTGATAAGAAGTTTATAGCGAAATGTTGTAACAAGAAAAAAAGTAAGAAAAGTGCTGACAGTGCCATGGCGAACTTACGTCCAATGGAACTGCTGAAGGTTTGTTTAACCCAACTCATTATTTGTTAGCAGTTAAATGAATAGCTCAAAGTTATATTCCAAAGGGTTGCAATCAAAGCCAATTTGAATTTGATATTCACAGTATATGAAGAACTTGTTACAACCTATTGTTTAGATTTTTTGTCAAAGAGTATTACTATTTTGCTTTGTCGCGTTTACTGATAAATGATTCTCAAACGAATATGATCAGAAGGCTATTAGCCATACTAATATTTGTCATTTTAGGGTGCCCCAGTCTTCGTGCAACTCACCTAAGGTCAGGAGAAATCACGGCTGAAAGAATCTCCCAAACAAGCCTTAGATATAGGTTTACAGTGGTTTTGTATCGAGACACAGAGTCTGCAGTGGATATCAACGGGGCCTTTAATACCGGAGACGGAAGGTTCATTGCTGCTGGTAGAGCCAATCTACAGGCGCTGTCGATTAGGGGCATTGAAGAAACAAATCTTGGAAGTTTCACTTCCCGTGTAGTTATTCAGTTCGATTACACTTATCTAAGAGAAGGGAATTATACTGTCAGCTATACAGAAGGAAATCGGAATCAGAACATCATTAACCTGGGTGGTGCATTGTCAGGTAGCTTTCCTTTTCATGTAGAAACTATTCTCACGGTAAGCAGTACTGTCATCAATAGTACACCCCAACTCACGGTCCCACCGCTAGATCAGGCATGCCTCGGTTCTCGTTTTGTCCATATTTCTGGTGCCTTTGACCCTGATGGTGACAGCCTGGCCTACAGAATTGTAACGCCACTAGCAGGCTTAAACAATCCCATTCCTAACTACCTTCCATTAGATGATGCTACAATCAGTACGATGAAGGAAGATCAAAGTACTCCGGCACTATTCACCATCGATCCTTTAAGAGGTGCACTCCAATGGGACGCACCGCAGCTCTCAGGCGAATATTCTATTGCCTTTATTATCGAAGAATGGAGGTTTAATGAACAACTTGGAAGGTCAGAATTGCTAGGCTACGTAACCAGAGACATGCAAATCATCGTGGCCGAATGTTCTGATGAAAGACCTGTCTTGGAGGCCCCTGCTGATACTTGTATTGTTGCTGGCACTGTGCTGGAGTCTATTGTTACAGGTAATGACCCGAATGGAGATCAAATTCTAATGGAGGCTTTTGGAGGTGCTTTTGAAGTAAGCTCGTCACCCGCGGAATATTTAAATTATCCCGACATTAACAATCAAGAAAGGTTTAGAGACTCTCCAGCACAAAGTCTTTTGAGATGGGCTACGGATCTATCTCATGTACAAGCCCAGCCTCACGAAATAGTTTTCAAAGTCAGTGATGTACAGTTGGACCCAAGTGTACCCACACTCTTTGATTTTAAAACCATGAGTATTCAGGTTATTGCACCAGCCCCTACGGGTTTGAGTACCGATATCTCCGCCTTTAATACGATTGAGTTGAGCTGGGATAGTTATATCGGGGCAAGTTTTAACCCTACATTGAAAGTATATCGCAGAGTAGGGAGCTTTGATTTTCAACCCTCAATTTGTGAAATAGGCCTACCTGATGGATCAGGATATGAATTGATCGGTGAGCTTGCAGGTAATGAGGCTCGTTTTATCGACAATAACGTGCGACCTGGAATAAACTACTGCTACAGAATTGTTGCCGAATTTCCGGCTCCCAAAGGGGGTACAAGCTATGCATCGACAGAAGTCTGTCAAGCTATCAATGTTGATGTTCCAATCATGACCAACGTTAGTGTATTGAATACAGGCTCTAATAATGGTGAGTCCTTTATTCGATGGACATCACCAATCGGCATCAACCAAATTCTCTTCCCCGGTCCATTTACTTATGAGCTCTACCGGAACAATGACCTTAATGGTCAAAATGGTCGTACTTTTCTCACATCAACCTCTGATACAACATTTAATGATACCGGCCATAATACTCAGGGTTTGGCACATAACTACTACGTGCGCTTTCTGGATGCCGATGGCAACTTGGTAGACAGTAGTGCCACTGCCTCATCTGTCTGGACACAAAGTCAGGGCGAAATCGAGTCAGTCAGGTTGAACTGGGAGGCAAATACACCATGGTCTAATCAGTCACAGGACTTTCCTTACCACTACATATATCGGAATCGAACGGATAATGAAGCCAATGACATCAACAACTATGTTTTAATCGACAGTGTGAATGTGCTCCAAAATAGCTTCGACTACACTGATTTAGGAACTTTTGGCGGGTTCTCTCTTAAAACAGACAGATCATATTGTTACTATGTATCCACCCAAGGAGTATTGGACAAAGCAGGAATAGAAACACCACTGATAAACAATTCTCAAATCAGCTGTGCTGTCCCATTGGAAAATCCAGTGCCTGGAGCCCCTGAAATACTTATAGAAAATGACTCTTCACTAATTGTTGGACCCAGTGGTAATAACCTGGTAGTTGTCGAGAAAGAGGATTGTCAAAACGTCAACTTTCAAGCCTGCAATACCCTTGCATTGACCAATACCATCAACTGGATCGTCAATGGATCAGAAACCAATATTGCGAGTTATAATATCTATTTCTCGAAAGATGGTGATCCTGATAGCTACGAGTTAATAGGTAATGAAACAATTAAATCCTTTACTCATATCGGGCTCAGCGAATTTAAAGGTTGCTACAGGGTTAGTGCGATAAATATGAACGGAGTTGAAGGAGCACTAAGCTCGTCAATTTGCTTTGACAACTGCCCTTATTACGAACTACCCAATACTTTCACCCCCAACGGAGATGACTTAAATGATACGTTCAGAGCTTTCGATTTACCGAATGGAAAATGCTCAAGGTTCGTTAAGTCAATTGACTTTAAAGTTTATGATCGATGGGGAGGAAAAGTCATCTACCGGTCAAAAAACTCAAATGAGCAGTCTGGGGTATTTATAGACTGGCCGGGCATTGACAATCAGGGCAATCCATTGCCATCGGGCACTTACTACTTTACCGCCTTGGTAACATTTAGCACTTTCGATAGCTCTCGCAGAAAACAAGAATTCAAAAATTGGGTTCGGATTATTAAGTAGTTCATTTTGACTTACACTAAGGGTCAAATGGCCTACAGAATGTCAAGAAATATTAAAAGAAAGTACAACTAATTACAGATATTGCGTTTAGACCTTAAAGGTATTACTACATGAGTATGTTCAGAAGATTAATTCTGTGCTTAACACTAATTTCCCTCTTCGCCATCGATGCCGCAGCAACACACATCCGTGCTGGGGAAATCACTGCTGTCCGAATATCTCAATCTGGGCTGAGGTATAGATTTACATTGACCATCTACAGAGACACTGAGGGTGTGCCCTTTGGAGATGGTGGTATTTTCAATTTTGGCCAGGGAAGAACCATTGGACCTGGCATTGAAGCTTTGCGTGCTGAAGCCGTTGACAATAGAATTTCAGAGGTAGAAATTGGGAATCAAACCTCCGTTATCACCATTCAATTTGATCATACATTTGATGGACCAGGAGTTTACGTAATAAGCTTTACAGAGCAGAATAGAAATGCCAATATTATAAACCTTGGCGGCTCAGCCTCTGAGAGCCTTGCTTTTCATGTGGAAACAGCACTGAGAATTAGAGCTGGCGATACCTTAAACGACACTCCGATCTTGACTATTCCTCCTGTGGATAGAGCATGTATTGGAGGAAGGTTTATCCATAACGCAGGTGCTTTTGACCCTGATGGAGACAGCCTGGCCTACAAACTTGTCAATCCTTTACAAGACAGAGGCGTTCAGATAGAGACTTACTTACCGCTAGATGACAGCTCAATCTCTACGATCAGAGAGGATGGTGGTAGCCCGGCAATTTTCGAAATTGATCCAATCACCGGAGATTTAGTCTGGGATGCACCCATGCTGGCGGGAGAATACAATATTGCCTTTATTGTTGAGGAATGGAGGTTTTCAACACTCAACGATAGGTATGAGCTTATAGGCTTCGTTACCCGCGATATGCAAATCGTGGTGGAAGATTGTAATAACGAGCGACCAGAGTTGCTTATTCCCCCGGACACATGTGTAGAGGCAGGCTCTCTCCTAAATGCGGTTGTTTTGGGAACAGACCCAGACGGAAATCAAGTATTGCTAGAGGCTTTTGGTGGAGTATTTGACCTGAATATTTCTCCAGCAGAATTCCTCTCCTTACCCGACAGCTCTTCAGTACCAAGGTTTAGAGATCAACCGGCAGAATCACTTTTCAGCTGGCAAACTGATATATCACATGTACGTTCGAGACCTTACGAAGTCCAGTTCAAAGTATCAGACAGGCCTTTTGATCGGGATGCCCCAGCCTTTACAGACTTTAAAAGGTGGAATGTGACTGTAGTAGCTCCTGCCCCAACAGGTTTGACTGGATCAATAGCCTCCAGTACATCCATTCAACTGGATTGGGATAATTACATTGGCGCCAATTTTAACCCCAAAATGCAGGTTTACAGAAGAGTGGAAAGTTTCGACTTCAGACCTGAGAACTGTAACATTGGTATTCCTGCGAATTCAGGCTATGTTCTAATTGATGAACTACCAATCGATCAGACCACCTATATAGACAACAACGAAGTTAGACCTGGTGTCAATTATTGTTACAGACTGGTGGCAGAATTTCCGTCCCCTTCTGGTGGAACAAGTTATGCCTCTCAAGAATTCTGTATTCTTATACCATTAGATATTCCAGCGATAACCAATGTTTCGGTTGATGAGACAAGTGACCTCAATGGTGAGACTTTCGTGAGATGGGTTTCTCCATTAGACATTGATGAAACGCTCTTCCCACCGCCATTCAGATATGAATTATTCAGATATGATGGCTTTACTGGGACCAGTGGAAGGACATTATTGGTATCAACAACAGACACAGTATTTACCGATACTGGTATCAATACCCAGGACCAACCATTCAATTATCAAGTGAGGTTCTATGATGCTGATGACAACCTTATAGATAGTTCTGCAACGGCTTCTTCGGTAAGATTAGAAGCTGTTGGTGAAATACAATCTGTCAACCTCACATGGAGTGCCAGGGTACCCTGGTCCAATCAAATTCAAGATGCACCATATCATCTTGTCTATCGAAACCGTACTGATCCAGATGCAAATGACGTAGATACTTTTGTACTGATTGATAGCGCAAAAGTCACCGTAGACGGACTGAGATACTTCGATGATGGATCATTTAATAACACCCCACTCCGTGATGATAGAGAATACTGCTACTTTGTGACTACAAGAGGCAGTTATGGCAACGTAGAAATAGATGCTCCATTGGTTAATGACTCGCAAATTATCTGCGTCATGCCAAATGATGAAGATCCTCCACAAGAACCGGAAATTGAATTACCAGGTGATACCACTATGATTCCGGGAGAATTCCCTTTAATCCTGCTGGAAAGTGACAATTGTCAAAGGTTGGAAACAGAGCCTTGTGCTTTTGCCAACTTTACGAATACCCTAGACTGGACAGTAAATGACGTTGACAATGATATTGCCAGCTACAACATATATTTCTCAAATACAGGTGCTGAAGATAGTTTTGTATTGATAGCAAATACCAGAACAACAACATTCGAGCATACGGGCTTAAGCGAAATCAAGGGCTGTTATAGAATAGCCTCGGTAGACCGATCTAACAACGAAAGTCCTTTGAGCGATCCAGTGTGCTTTGACAACTGTCCTAACTACCAGCTACCGAATACCTTCACACCTAATGGTGACAACATCAATGATACTTTCAGGGCCTTTGATCAGCCCAATGGTAGCTGTCCAAGATTTGTAGAGTCTGTAGTGTTTCAGGTCTTTGATCGTTGGGGTGGAACTGAAATTTTCAGTTACAATTCTGCTCAGGATACCGAACCAAATATTTTCATCGATTGGGATGGTAGAGATGCAAATGGTAATCCGTTGCCATCAGGCACGTATTACTATTCTGCCACTGTAACCTTCAATGTGCTCGATCCTAGATTGAGAACTCAAGAATTTAGAAATTGGGTTAAAATCTTTAGATAACCTTTAGTACCCAGGCTAGTTGTTTACAAAAGGAACTTACTCCTATCGGAGCTTTGTTAGTTTTGTACCATTAATACGAAGTCGTTGAATAAGCAAATTGAAATAGCAGAACAAGATATACTCCTCTTTGACGGTGTATGCAATCTTTGCAACAGCTCTGTCAATTTTATCATAGACCACGATCCTAATAATCACTTTCGCTTCGCTGCACTCCAATCAGATTTTGGTCAAGAAAAACTCGCAGAACTTGGCTATGATACAAAGGAGTTTGATAGCTTGGTATTACTGAGCAAAGGTCAAGTCTATAAAAAAAGTTCAGCTGCACTTCGAATAGCAAAAAAACTCAATGGGCTGTACCCTGCTCTATACGTATTCATGATTATCCCTCCTTTTCTAAGGCATTGGGTTTATGATATCATTGCAAAAAATCGATATAAATGGTGGGGCAAACGTGATTCTTGTCGCATACCTACTCCCGAGCTTAAGTCCAGGTTTGTGGAAGCTTAATGATTATTCATTAGCTTTGCCACACCCAAAACAAATCCATTTGAAATGACTGCATATGTATTTCCAGGTCAGGGAGCACAATTCCCAGGAATGGCCAAAGATTTATACGATTCATCAGCTAAGGCAAAGCAACTTTTGGAAACAGCAAATGATATTCTTGGTTTTCGAATTACCGATATCATGTTCGAAGGTACAGCTGATCAATTAAAAGAAACCAAGGTTACTCAACCCGCCATTTTCCTACACTCTGTGGTCTTGGCAAAAATCTCAGAAGGCTTCAAACCAGATATGGTTGCAGGGCATTCATTAGGCGAGTTTTCAGCGCTTGTGGCCAGTGGTGTTCTTTCTTTCGAGGATGGTTTAAAACTTGTTTCTCAAAGAGCCATGGCGATGCAAAAAGCATGTGAAATCAATCCTTCTACAATGGCCGCCATCCTGGGTCTGGAAGATCAGGTGGTGGAAGATTTATGTGCATCTATTGATGAAGTCGTTGTGGCCGCTAATTACAATTGCCCTGGACAATTAGTAATTTCTGGTTCTCACAAAGGAATCGAGATTGCTTGTGAAAAAGCAAAAGAAGCAGGGGCAAGAAGGGCCCTTCCCCTTCCAGTGGGTGGAGCATTTCACTCGCCATTAATGGAACCCGCCAGAGAAGAGCTGGAGAAAGCAATTGACGCTACAACTTTCAACCAAGGCATTTGCCCAATCTATCAAAATGTAACAGCCAGGGCTTCGACTGACTTAGAAGAAATTAAGCAAAATCTCAAAATTCAGCTGACTGCACCAGTTAGATGGACACAATCTGTTCAATCAATGGTTGCCGATGGAGCCACTCACTTTGTAGAGTCTGGACCTGGCAAGGTGCTTCAAGGCTTAGTCAAAAAGATTCACCGGGAAGCTGAAGTAGCAAGTATTTAAAGAAGAATCCCCCTAGTGGGGATTTTTTATATCCAAGCGTCAGTCAATACGGAAACGTCTAGACTATCTTCGCACTCTTCTAACAGTACTTCCTGACGCTTTTTAAGAACAGGGTGTATCAGTTCCGGGCTTAGCTCAACCAAAGGAGCCAATGTAAACCTCCTATTCTGGATTTCAGGATGAGGAATTTTGAGCTCCTCCTGATCAACAATGGTATCGCCATAGTATAGTATGTCAATATCGATAAGTCGCTCTCCCCATTTGACCTTCCTCACACGGCCCATTTTTAATTCTATTTCCTGCAGAAGCTCCAAGAGTTTCTCTGGAGCTCTGGACGTTTCTATTTCAATCACCTGATTAAGAAATGAAGGCTGGTCTTCAATACCCCAGGCAGCAGTTTCATAAATCGAGGATTCCTTTCTAATAGCAACCCGATTGGCCACGAGTAGCTCGATTACTTTCTCGAGATTCTTTACTTTATTACCCAGATTGGTTCCCAATAGTAAATAGATACCTGTCATATCGGTCAAATATAGTATTAGTTATTGGAGTTGATTCGGCAGGTCACTATTTTGCCGAGACTTTAAATCGAAAGAATGAGTGAGATCAGACACGACTGGACAAAGGAAGAAATTCTTGAAATATATAATAAGCCTTTATTGGAATTAGTCTATGAAGCAGCGACAGTTCATAGAAAATACCATAACCCTAATGAAGTTCAGGTAAGCACCCTCCTGTCTATCAAAACAGGCGGTTGTCCAGAAGATTGTGCCTACTGCCCTCAGGCAGCCAGGTATCACACAGATATCGAGACCAACGATTTGATGACTGTTGATCAGGTCAAGGCACAAGCGCTACGTGCAAAATCCTCTGGTTCATCTAGGGTTTGCATGGGGGCAGCGTGGAGGAATGTTGAAGATGGTCCTGAGTTCGATCAGGTGTTGGATATGGTGCGCACCATCAACTCACTTGACATGGAGGTATGCTGTACTTTAGGTATGCTCAGTGAAAGTCAGGCCAAGCGACTGGCCGAAGCAGGACTTTATGCTTATAATCATAACCTAGACTCTTCTGAGGAATACTACAAAGAAATTATATCAACCCGTGGCTGGGAAGATCGCTTGGAGACTTTAAATAATGTTCGCAAAACGAATGTAACAGTTTGTAGTGGCGGAATTATAGGGATGGGCGAATCAATTGAAGATAGGGCCGGAATGCTTTTGGCATTGGCATCATTGAGTCCTCAGCCTGAGTCTGTGCCAATTAATGCATTGGTTTCTGTAGAAGGAACACCACTGGAGGAACAACAAATAGTACCTATATGGGATATGATCCGAATGGTAGCCACTACCAGAATTGTATTACCATCAACGACAGTGCGACTTTCCGCTGGCAGGACTGAAATGAGTAAGGAAGGACAAGCTTTCTGTTTTATGGCAGGTGCAGGTTCAATATTCGCAGGGGATAAACTTTTAACCACTCCAAATCCGGATGTAAATGAAGACATGGAGCTATTTAATATCCTGGGCATCAACCCAATGAAGCCTTATGCTAAAGGCGCTAAACCTACTCCGCTGCCACAGGAAGAAATGACGCCTTCTTCGGAGGAGAAAGTGAAATGGTCAAGACCTGGCCATCGTATTGAAAAAAATGTAGAAGCCACTAAGAAGGCCAATAAAAAAAGAAAGGAAGCTATATAGCTTCCTTTCTTTTTTTCTGCTTATCAATTCTAGTCACTTAGAACAGCTTAAATCCTAAGGCTACAACTAATTGATTCTGTCTTTGATCAGAGTTAATCCCTGCCGGAAGCGCATCTGCAAAGGCGGTTAAATTACCTTCATACTTCACATCAACAACGAACTTCAAAATATCAATGCCAATACCAGCTTGGTAACCTACTGTTGCAGAGTTATAGTTGTCTTTAACATCTTGAACAAGGCCGCCAGCATCGGTACTCTCAGCACTTGTCAAAAAGCTAAAAGACGGACCTAATTGCAATCTAAGTGGACCCAATTTGTACCCAACCATTACCGGCACATCAATCTTGTTGAAGTCAAAATCCAATGATCCGCCAGCTCCACCAACAACATCCAGAACAGAGCTAGAGTTTGTGAAAAGTAATTCCGGCTGGATGTAAAGTCCAAGAAGCTTTGCTCTCAAAAAAACACCAAATTGATAACCCACTTGGGCATCTCCTTCTGTGAAATTGGTAACTGGATCTTTAAAATCGATTGTTGTCGAAGTTAAAGCAATACGAGGACCAAAGTTGATTTTCTGTGCCTTTGCTCCCAATACAGTGAACATCAGCATTGAAGCAATAATGAGTTTTTTCATATGTTTTGTTTTTAATGGTAGTTAGTTTTTTAAAAAATCTAGATGCTCTGCATGAGCGTCAGCCAGGCTTTTTCAAGGTCATTCTCATTCAAATAGCCTTGTGCCAATTCATGCAAATGGTATTCCAAAGATTCCTGATCATTGACAAAACGAGATTTGATCTCTTGTATTTCAGCAGTCTCTGAAAATGCAAATATGCGATCATTTTCGGGTATTTTTTCAATATTTCCTAATCTCCCCAGATTATTGCCAGTGAGCACTGAACTATTGCGGATGGCAGCTGGTATTTGATCTATACCAATACCTAGGTTCCTATTAGGTTTTGGAAGTTTAAAAATAGCCTCACCATTGGCTCTACAATACCAATCTCCGCCCATTCTGCCTACAAGGTCAGTCTTAAAAGGGTCAGGTTTCCCATCATCTCCTAGTATTTCGTCCTTTAGATGTGCCAGTACTATCTCACAGACGATCAGGTTACCTGCTCCAGCATCTTCACCCAAGTGAATGACTTCCTTTACCTTACACTCAAAAGCAGCAATGGACTCTCCAACTCTTGGTGGTTTTAACATTTCTGAATCGATGGCAGTTAAACCTGCTTTGATAAACTCATTTACCTCCTTGCCGTAAGCCGTACTGCTTAACGACATTTGCTCCACCACATTAAAGCTGACCACATTGATCACAATCTCCTTTGTAGCCATTGCGTTAAGGAGCGTATGCTTCAACTTTAAATCACGTGGCCTAGCTGGCGACAGAATCAGCGTAGGCGGGTTTGTGCTAAAAACATTAAAGAAGCTGTAGGGAGCTAAATTAACCTGCCCCTCCTCATCAATGGTACTCGCCCATGCAATAGGCCTTGGTCCAATACAACCCAGAAGTTGGGCATGTAAATCTGGAGTAGATATTTCTTTCGGATCAATTCTCATTCTATTGTATAGTTACAGCCTCCTCCAAGTTTAGGAAAGAGATCACTTGGCAGGAAGTACTTTTGCTTTAACCTCTCCAAAACCTACACGAACACCGTTCTTTTCTGCATGTCCCCTCATGATCACGGTATCCCCGTCCTGAATGAACTTCCTTTCTGATCCATCCTTCATGGCTAACGGTTTGGTTCCTCTCCATGACAATTCAAGCATAGAACCATAAGCGCTGTCTTCTGGCCCAGAAATAGTCCCTGAGCCGTACATATCTCCCACCTGCATGTTACAACCATTCACGGTATGATGTGCAAGTTGTTGTCTGACATTCCAGTACATATGCTTGAAATTTGAATTGGAAACCGTTGTTTCGCTAGATCCTTCAGGTTGAATACCCACCTCCAACTTCACATCAAAGTGAGTGGCTTTATCATACTTTAAATAAGGCAGTACTTCTGGATCTTGCTCAGGACCATTTACGATAAAAGGTTCAAGTGCGTCCATGGTCACCACCCATGGTGAAACATGCGAGGCAAAATTCTTGGCCAGAAATGGTCCCAGGGGAACATATTCCCATTTCTGAATATCGCGTGCTGACCAGTCATTCAAAATTACAAAACCGAAAATGTAGTCGTCAGCCTCTGCAGTAGAAACCGGATCGCCCAAAGGGTTTTCCTTGCCCGTGATATAGGCCATCTCTAACTCGAAGTCCAACAATCTGCAAGGACCGAAAGATGGCGCATCAGCATCATCAGCTTTTGTTTGTCCTTTGGGTCTGTGGAATGGTGTACCTGAAACCACAATTGAGGATGCTCTCCCATGATACCCGACAGGGATATGTTTCCAATTGGGCATTAAGGCATTCTCAGGTCCTCTGAACATTGTTCCCACATTAAAGGCATGCTGTTCTGAGGAATAGAAATCCGTATAGTTCGGCACATTTACAGGCATAAGCATTTCCACCTCACCCATGTCATAAAAAGCCTTGCCCCTTAATACTTCATTATCTCTCAGTTCAGTATTTCCTTCATCCAACAAATCGGAAAGTCTGTCTCTTACACTTCGACATACTGTCTTTCCCAAGGCCATAAATTCATTCAGAGTCGAACTGGCGAAAACGCCAGTCGGAAGTCCTAAACCATCCAGAAGCCCTTCTTCCTGAAGAGTCGCGAGGTCCAAAACGCTGTTACCAATGGCAGTTGCCGCTTTTGGAGTCCCATCATTACTTCTAAATATACCGAATGGTATATTTTGCATAGAGAAATCTGAATTACTTGGTACTTCTACCCAAGACCTTCTATTCGGATCGTTTGCTTTGATCATAATATGCTCAATTGGTGTCATTGCGAGTGAAGCAAAGCAATCTCCTAACTGAAACAGGAGATTCTTTCGGTCGAACAAATGCTTCCTCAGAATGACGAATATCTATTTTAAAGTGTATTTCTTAATTCTTGTTCTCTCTCTATTGCCTCGAAGAGTGCCTTGAAATTCCCTTTACCAAAAGACTGTGCTCCTTTTCTTTGAATAATTTCAAAGAACATGGTTGGTCTGTCCAGCACAGGTTTCGTAAAAATCTGTAATAAATAACCCTCGTCATCCCGATCGATCAGTATGTTTAGGTTCTTCAATGGTTCAAGGTCTTCATCAATTTCGCCTACCCTATCCAATACGTCTTCGTAATAGATTTCAGGTACCTTCAAAAAATCAACTCCTCTTGCCCTCAAGGCTCCAACGGTTTCAATAATATTATCCGTTGCGACAGCAATATGTTGAACACCTGCACCATTATAGAAGTCGATGTACTCCTCGATCTGAGACTTTCTTCTTCCTTCTGCCGGCTCGTTAATTGGGAATTTAATACGGCCGGTTCCATTGCTCATCACCTTACTCATAAGCGCTGTGTACTCAGTCGAGATGTCCTTATCATCAAAGGAAACGAGTTGTGTGAAGCCCATCACTTTGGCATAGAAATCACACCATTTGTTCATCTCGCCCCAGCCTACATTACCTACCATATGATCGATGTATTTCAAACCGACCTCTGATGGATTATAGTCAGACTCCCATTTTTCAAAGCCAGGCATAAATACACCATTATAATTGCTACGTTCCACAAAAATGTGGATCGTTTCGCCATAAGTATGAATACCTGACTTTACTACATAGCCATGGTCATCTTCCTCCTTTTTGGGTTCCATGAAAGAGACTGCACCACGATTCGTAGTTTCCTCCCAGGCTTTGGTCGCATCATCTACCCACAAGGCAACGACTTTCACACCATCTCCATGTTTATTAATGTGTTCATTAATAAGTCCGTCTTGCTTTAAGGGAGATGTCAAGACAAGCCTGATCTTGTCCTGTTGCAAAACATAGGAAACTCTATCTTTTAGACCCGTTTCAAGTCCGGCATAAGCCACAGACTGAAAACCATAGGCAGTTTTGTAGAAGTGAGCAGATTGCTTCGCATTGCCCACATATAGTTCCACATAGTCAGTTCCATTAATTGGTAGGAAGTCTTGTGCTTCCTCAAATATTTTCTCTCCGGAATAAGTTGTATTCTCCATCTTCTATTTATTCTTAATCTTCTAACCAGGATTTATGATAATCCTTTACTAAAATCTTCATTGCTGCTTCAGTCACCTTCAAAGGCTTGAAAGTGTCTACCATTACAGCAAGTTCGGCCGTATCCTTAACTCCTAAACTTCTTTCCATTGCTCCCGGATGTGGACCATGGGGAATTCCGGCAGGGTGTAAGGTAATTTGTCCTCGCTCTATATTATTGCGACTCATAAAGTCACCATCTACATAGTAAAGCACTTCGTCCGAATCTATATTACTATGATTATAAGGGGCAGGAACTGCCTCCGGATGATAATCAAAAAGCCTTGGAACAAAGGAGCAAACCACAAAAGCATCCGTCTCAAAAGTCTGGTGTACTGGTGGTGGCTGATGTACACGACCAGTGATCGGCTCAAAGTCATGGATAGAGAATGCATATGGATAGTTGTATCCATCCCAGCCAACTATATCGAAAGGGTGACTGGCATAAACATATTCATGAATCATACCTTCTTTCTTAACCTTGATGATAAAGTCGCCATTCTCATTATAGGTCTCTAGGTGCTGAGGTCTTCTAATATCTCTTTCACAGAAAGGAGAGTGCTCAAGCATTTGACCAAACCAATTCCTGTAGCGTTTAGGTGTATACATAGGGCGATGCGACTCCACGATAAAAAGTCTATTATCCTTAGTATTGAAATCAATCTGGTAGATCATTCCCCGAGGAACTAATAGATAATCTCCATAACCAAACTCAATATTCCCAAGTTGGGTCCTCAAGGTACCTGAACCCTCATGCACGAAAATCAACTCATCACAATCTGTATTTTTATAGAAATAGTCACGGAGTGACTCTTGTGGCGATGCCAAAACAATATGACAATCATTATTCACCAGCACTGCGGTTCTGCTTTCTAAATAGTCAGCCTTAGGGGCAACTGAAAATCCTTTGATCCCCAGGGAAAGCATGTTTTTTTCAACCGCAATCTTTGGAGAAACATCGTAAGATTTGATCACTTCCTTAACCTGTGTAGGCCTCTGCTCATGATACATGAGTGATGACATTCCATCAAAGCCGATTGTGCCGAAAAGCTGCTCATAATAGTAGCTTCCATCAGGCTTTTTGAAAGTTGTATGTCTCTTATGAGGAATCTTACCGAGTTGATGATAAAATGGCATAGGCTAAAATTTAAACAAGTTGGTTGAGTGAGTGATTAAGTGCTCTTTGAGAGATACCCTTAGCATCCGAAGACAAGTTATAAACCGTTTGTAATCCTTCACGAATTACTTCTGATGTATCCTCAAAAATCGCTTCATCAGTCAGCGCCACTCCACCTTCCATAAGATACGCAAAAACCCGAGCCATTCCACAATTGGCAATAAAGTCAGGAATAACTGAAAGGTTCTCATCCGCATACAAACCCGTCTCTCCGAAGAAAATCTCAGGATCGTTAAATGGTACATTCGCCCCGCAAGAAATCACTTCCAACTTTGTTCCGATCATTCTGTCTACTTGCTCCTTGGTAATCAGCCTTGAAGCTGCTGCGGGAACAAAAATCTCAAAGTCCAAATCCCAAATTCCTTGGTTCACCTTCTCAAAGGAGATCATGTTTTCAGCATGAAGCTGGTTACCATTGCGGTTCACGAAGAGATCTCGAATTTCTTCAAGGCTAAAACCTTCTTGATTAAGTAAACCACCCTCCTTATCAATGATTCCTACAATTTTGACTCCCATTTGAGCCAGGTAATAACCAGCAGCAGCACCTACATTGCCCCAGCCTTGTATAACTGCTCTCTTTTCTTGGTAATTACCTCCCCAAATATCATAATAATGATGAATGGCCTGTGCTACGCCAAAGCCCGTGATCATGTCAGCAACTTTGTACTTCTTAACCACATCTGGCGAATACTCCGGATTCTCTATCACCTTCACCACACCATTACGCAGTTGGCCTATCCTATTGATCTTAGAGGCCTCATTGGGTTTGAAATGGCCATTAAAGACACCCTCTTGTGGATGCCAAATTCCTGCCTCTTCGGTCATAGCGATCACCTCGTGAATTTCATCTACATTCAAATCGCCTCCTGTGCCGTAGTAGAATTTCAGCAAGGGACTCACAGCGGCAAACCATCTTTTGAGAACTCCCTCCTTGCGAGGATCATTTGGATCAAAGTTAATACCTGATTTGGCACCACCAATAGGTGGACCTGAAACCGTAAATTTCACTTCCATTGTTTTGGCCAGTGACTCAACCTCACGCTTGTTCAAACCTTTACGCATACGCGTTCCACCGCCAGCAGCTCCGCCTCTTAGTGAGTTAATGACAACCCAACCTTCGGCCTCAGTTTCTTGGTCGCGCCATTCAAAGACAATTTCAGGGGGCTTATTTTCAAATTTTGAAAGTAAATTGTTCATAGTAATCTCTTGGTTTCAGGATAATTACAAAGCTAATCTTAAAACTATGTTCGAATTGGTATCTACTGATTATTTATTCTCAAACAGTTGATTCATCTATTTTTATCTCCTTTAAAAGAAAAATCAAATGCTAAAAAGTTAATTTTACCTCCTCTTTAGAAAAATCAACTAAATGAAGCTAGATCAGACAGACATTAAGATTTTAGAAATTCTTCAGGCAGATGGTCGCATCACCACAAAGGCCCTGGCTGAACAGCTTAACCTCTCAACAACTCCTGTATTCGAAAGGGTAAAACGGCTGGAAAAAGATGGTATCATCAGGCAGTACGTGGCACTCGTTGATAATCGTAAACTAGATCTTATCCTAACTGCTTTCATCTCCATTAGTCTGACCAAACACTCTAGGTCTTACCTTGACAAATTTGTAAAAGAGATCAACCAATACCCTGAAGTAATGGAGTGCTACCATATTGCTGGAAACTTTGATTTCTTATTAAAAATTGTGGTTAAGAACATGGAGAAGTACGAAGCATTTATTCTTACTAAACTCTCTACTATTGCGAATTTGGGTCAGGTGCAGAGCTCCTTTGTGCTCTCAAATAATATTCATAAAACGGCTTATCAGGTCTAAATCTTAGGCTTTATAGGCTTCCGTCTTCCAACTATTCCCCCTATTTTTGCACCTCAATTTTATTTAAATAATTCAATGTCAATTTCAACTAAGTACAACCCGCAAGAAGTAGAAGATAAGTGGTACGCGCACTGGATGGAAAAAGGCTATTTCAAAGCCAAGGCCAATCCAGACAAAGAGCCATTTACTGTCGTCATTCCTCCTCCGAATGTGACGGGTGTCTTGCATATGGGACACATGTTGAATAACACCATTCAGGACATCCTGATTCGTAAGGCTCGAATGGAAGGCAAAGAAGCATTGTGGGTTCCTGGAACTGACCATGCCTCAATAGCTACAGAAGCTAAAGTGGTTCGTATGCTCCGTGAGCAAGGCATCAAGAAGTCTGACTTATCGAGAGACGCATTCCTGGAGCATGCCTGGGAGTGGAAAGAAAAATACGGAGGTATTATTCTCGAACAGCTCAAGAAGCTTGGTGCTTCCTGTGATTGGGATCGCACGGCCTTTACGATGGACGAAGGTTATCACAAAGCCGTACTCCGCGTTTTTGTCGACCTGCATAAAAAGGGATATATCTATCGTGGATGGAGAATGGTGAACTGGGATGTTGAAGCCCAAACCACCGTTTCCAATGAAGAGGTAATCTATGACGATAAAGAGCAAACTTCTAAACTCTATAAGGTACAGTATGATATTAAGGACTCGGATGAAAAGGTAATCATTGCCACCCAACGTCCAGAGACCATAATGGGCGATACAGGTATCGCGGTTAACCCCAAAGATGATCGATTCAAGCATCTGATCGGCAAGAAAGCTTTAGTGCCCTTTATCAATAGAGAAATTCCAATTATCGGAGACGATTATGTTGAAATCGAGTTTGGAACAGGTTGTCTGAAAGTAACACCAGCCCATGATCCTAATGATTATGAAATTGGATTAAGACATAACCTGAAAATCATCGATACGATTAGCCTTGACGGTAAGCTGAACGAGAAATGTGAAATTCCTGCCTATGTAGGCATGGATCGCTTCAAAGTAAGAAAGGAAATCATCAAAGACTTGGATGAGGCTGGTTATTTGATGGGAGATGAAGAATTCACCACAAAGATTGGTCGCTCTGAAAGAACTGGGTCGGTGATTGAGCCCAAACTTTCTTTACAGTGGTTTATCAATATGAAAGAGATTTCCAAAACTGCTCACAAAGTAGTGATGGATGACGAAGTTGAATTGGTTCCTGCTAAGTTCAAGAACACCTACAATCACTGGATGGAAAACGTTCGGGATTGGTGTATTTCAAGACAGCTATGGTGGGGGCAGCGAATCCCTGCTTTCTATTATGGAACAGGTGATGACGAATATGTAGTGGCAGAAACTGCAGCAGAAGCATTAAGCCTAGCGATAGAGAAATCTGGCAAGCAACTTTCAGCATCCGACTTAAGGCAAGACGAAGATGTTCTGGATACTTGGGCATCATCATGGTTATTTCCAATGGCTGTATTTGATGGATTCAATGATGACTGCTTTGACAAAGAGACCGGAAAAATCATCAAAGGGAAGAATACGGATTTAGATTACTTCTACCCTACTTCGGTCCTCGTTACCGCACCAGAGATTCTTTTCTTCTGGGTGGCAAGGATGATCATTGCTGGGTATGAGTACACTGATGAAAAGCCATTTAAGCACGTATATCTAACTGGGATTGTTCGCGATAAGCAGCGAAGAAAGATGTCCAAGTCATTGGGCAACTCGCCTGATCCTTTGGACCTAATCAGAGACCTGGGTGCTGATGCGGTAAGAACAGGTATGCTATTCTCCTCTCCAGCGGGTAATGATCTCCTTTATGATGAAAAACTTGTTGAACAAGGAAGGAACTTTGCCAATAAGATTTGGAATGCTTTCCGACTGGTGAAAAACTGGGAGGTCAAAGGCACTACAATGCCGGCCGAGAATCAGATCGCCATTCAGTGGTTCGATGCCCGATTCAATCAAGCTTTGGTCGAAATTGAAGATCATTTCAACAAGTTCAGAATGTCAGATGCCTTAATGAGCACCTACAAGCTCGTTTGGAACGACTTCTGTTCATGGTATTTGGAAATGATCAAACCTGCTTATGGCGAACCGATCGATCCAGCAACCTATGAGGTAACATTAAACCTTTTTGAAAAGCTGATGAAAGTATTGCATCCATTTATGCCATTCATCACGGAAGAGGTGTGGAGTCAGATCAGGACCAGAGAGGAAAGTCAGGATATTATAGTTTCTGCCTGGCCGATCGTTGGAGACTTAAATCCTGATCTAATCAAGCAAGCTGAAAAAGTCTTCGAGTTAGTTTCTAACATCAGAAATGCGAGAAGTAGTAAAGGCCTATCACCGAAGGAGCCACTTAATCTATTCGTACGGTCCAAGGATCAGTCCGCTTACGAGGCATTTGATGGAATAATCAAAAAACTCGGTAACATCGGTGAGATTGAGTCAACTACTGACAAAATTGACAATGCACTCAGCTTTGTCATCAATTCAGATGAGTTCTACCTACCAATGGCGGAAGGCGCTATTGATGTTGAACAAGAAAGGGCTGATATACAAAAGGAACTCGACTACACCAAAGGCTTCCTTAATAGCGTAACTAAGAAACTGAGTAATGAGCGCTTCGTCAATGGTGCACCAGAGCAGGTAGTTGCTAACGAGATGAAGAAGCAGGCAGATGCAGAGTCGAAAATCAAGGTATTGGAAGAGAAGTTAGCGAGCTTATAATACCCTGATAGGTCTATGGAAGAGGGATAAATTTATCTCTCTTTTTTTACACAAATCTAAGTTATAACTATTCTTTTTTTTATATTAACTATTCAATATAAATAATGATACATACCATGAGGAAATTGACTGCTATCCTAATCCTGATCTCATTCGCTTCAGTTTATTCTTATAGCCAAATAAATTGGAGCTATGATCGACAGTCAGTACAAAAAGAAGCCAAAGAAACCGGTAAGCTAGTGGTAATGGACTTCTGGGCACATTGGTGTGGACCTTGTAAGAAAATGGATACTGACCTCTGGAATGTTACTGAAGTCCTCGATATCAAAGACAATTTCATAGCGCATAAAGTCGATGTAGATGCGGATAGAAATCTGGCAATCGAGTATAGGGTCCAGGGAATACCCAGAGTAATTATTACCACACCTTCAGGCAAGGTTCTCTGGGATAGAACAGGCTTTTCTAATCCGAATCAATTTGTAGAAGCCCTAAGGGGAATACCTAAAGATGCATCAGAAATTACTAAGGCCGAGGCCGCAATCAAAGACAGGAAATCCCCAACCAACTATTTTGAGGCGGGCTTGGCTTACCAAAAGTTAGCGAATCAAACAGCGCATAATGAAATCAAAGGCGAGCTTCTTGAGCTCAGCACGGGGTACTTTGCAAAGTCGAGAAAGAAAAATTCCGATAAAGTGATGGTTGAACTGGCGGCACTCAACCAAGCGCTAAATACAGCGATGGATGGCAATGCAAAAAGAGCACTCAAGCAACTCTCTAAAATGGGCACACCGAACGCCAACACAGAAGAATTCAGTAAATACATCAAAGCCTATTGCTACAAATGTCAGGGAAATCAAAAAGCATATGAAGCAGAGCGTGCAGGTATCAAGGATAGCAAATTATTGGCAAGCTTAAACAAAAAGTAACAAAGCTTTTCAGAACAACTTCAGTTGCAGCTCGTATTGTGAAACGTGGCAAGCATTAAAAACCTCTCTCACAACCAAGTGCGCAGGTTACTTATTCCCTTAGTTGCACTTTTACTAGTACACTTTGTTGCCTATGGTAAACTCCCTTGGGATGAAGGCTACCAGTTCCCACTCGTACTTTACATCTCCTCACTGACCATTTGCACACTCTGCTGTGAGTTAAATTCTTGGAACTATTTTAGATTGAACGATAAGTGGTCTGTAACTACAAATCCAATAAAGGCGATCATCTATCAACTAGGCATTTCAATGTTGCTGACGACATTCGTCTTTGGAGTGTCTGTCTATTCATTGAATTATATTCTTTTTGGCCATGTCTCAGGAATAAGTCAGTTCCTCTCCTCGCTGTTCATAGCACTCTTAATCATTACCATTGAAACGCTGATTTTCATTGTAAGAGACTTCCATAGGTCCACCGCTTCTCATGAGGCGCAAAAGTTCGAAAATCAATACTGGACTTTTAAATCAGGCAGCAAAACCTTCAATATCTCACCCAATCAAATCGCTTATCTATATTCGCAAAAGGGCATGGTATATGCCGTGAAGAATGACGGAGAGAAAATCCTAACACAGTTCAGCTCCCTGAACGAGTTATCTGATACATACAGTACCCTAGGCTTCTTTCGATTAAACAGACAGTTTAGCATCAGTCACTCCGCAGTAAAACAGGTTCAAAAGGATATTAACCAAAAACTGAGAGTAAGTCTGGAACCAGCAACGGATAACATACCTTCTGAGGCAATGGTCAGTAGATACACGGGGCCCCAGTTCAAAAAATGGGTTAGTCAGTAATGACCATTCATTATACATTTTAATACCCTTCATTCAAATCATAAATCTATTGGTCTCCCCAATAGCAGGAAGCCCGTTCTTGGCAAAAAACCATCTTAATCAAAAGATCAAGAACATGAAAAAAATAGTACTCCTTATGATGACTGCTTTGACCATAATTAATCCTGTCGAAGAAGAAACACTCTCAAAAAAAGAAAGAAGATTTGCTATCAAATATCTAGAGTCCTCTATGAAGGACATTTTTAAAAGCATTGAGAAGCTCACACCAGAACAATGGAATTATCAGGCAAGCTCAGACGCATGGTCAGTTGCTGGTGTCTGCGAACACTTGTTAATTGCAGAACAAGCGATCCATCAGAACATCACCCAAAACATCATCAAGAATGAGGAATTCAGAGTAATTATCCCTGAGGCCTCGAGAATCTCAGATCAAACCGTTATTGATATCATCTCAGACCGAAGTCCTGGAAAACGCGTTAAAACTGCCCCACCTTTTGAGCCCAAAGGGCTTGTTGATTCACCAAAAGACTTCATGACCAAATACAAAGCCGCAAGACAAATAAACATTGACTTCACAAAAAACAGTCAGGACGACTTGAAGGCATACTATTTTGATAGTCCGGCCGGAAAGATTAGCGCCTATCAGTGGATTATTCTTCTGGGTGCACATGCTGAAAGGCATCACAAACAAATGAAAGAAGTCATGGACAATCAAGGCTTTCCAGCGCGATAGTTATGAAACGAAACATTTACCTCTTGCTGCTGATAAGCCTTGCATCCTGTAAGAATGCCGATCACTTGAGCCCATTGGATCTGGTTGGTACTTGGCAGAATACCCAATTGCATGTTGAGGTTCACTCAGTGAATGATACAGATTCAATTAGTCGCTTGGTGGTAGCACCGAGTGATTGGGAAAAAGTAATGTCCATTAAGCCCATAAAGACAACCTATTGGACTGATGGTACTTTTGCATCGGTCTATATAGGCCTTGATGGGAAAGAAATTGGCCAGGAGAAAGGAACCTGGACTATTCGAAACGACTCGCTCATCCTTGTTTCCAATAACTATCGAAATGCCTATCGTGTCACATTCTCAAATAATCAAGCTCGATTTGTCAGTTTACTCGATTGGGATCAAGACGGATCGAGAGACGATTTGTATGATGGTTGGCAGAAGAAAGTCGAGCAGTAAAATGAGAACCAAATAGACTTCCATCGTCATCCTGAACTTGTTTCAGGATCTCTTTTAGGCTGTTATAAGATTCTGAAACGAGTTCAGAATGACGTCTAAATTAAACATTAAAAAAACCCGCATCTACGATGCAGGTTTTGTGCTTAATGTGGGCGCTGAGGGATTACTTTAACAGTGATCCCATTACGACCGCTCCTGTAAATACAAACCTTCAATCGGCCATGCCGATTGGTTTTTCGTCTGCGTTCAAAGACAAATCAAGTTTTGTTTTGAACACAAACAAAAAAACCCGCATCTACGATGCAGGTTTTGTGCTTAATGTGGGCGCTGAGGGATTCGAACCCCCGACCCCCTCGGTGTAAACGAGGTGCTCTGAACCAACTGAGCTAAGCGCCCTTCTTGATTGGGTGTGCAAAGGTAATTAGCGTTTTGATTATTGCAAATCCTTCTTTCAAATTATTTCTAAAAAAAAGAAAGACTACTCAAAAACGGCTTAAAAGAAGCAGAAATCTGATTTTTACTTATCTTTCATCAATCAAATTCGATGGCTGATAAATGACCCTCGCGGAATTCAAGGACATTTTCGATCAATACTATACTCCAATCAAAAACTTCCTATACTACAAATCTGGAGACATTGATCAAAGTGAAGACCTAGCACAAGATGTCTTTGTCAAACTTTGGGACAAGCGTGAAGAGGTACAACTCGATACTGTCAAAAGCTACCTGTATACCATTGCCAATAACATGCTGCTCAATAAAATTAGGCATGACAAAGTGGTGGTCAATTTCGCAGAGCGAAACAAAAATCAACAGGAGGAATACTCACCTGAATTCCAGCTTCAGGAAAAGGAGTTCAAGGAAGAACTTGAAGGTGTAATCAGTAGAATGCCAGAAAAGCAACGCGAGGTATTCTTGATGAATCGTATTGAAGAAATGACTTACAAAGAAATTGCTGAGCGGCTAGAATTAAGCGTTAAGGCTGTCGAAAAACGAATGCATGGTGCATTGTCGCACCTACGCGAACATATTAAATACAAAATTTAACTAATTTGAAATCGTGAAAGAGGACAAACTCATTCAAGACTGGCTTTCTGAAGAAGTTTCGGCTAACGATATGGCTGAGATGGAACAAATCCTTGCTTTCACGGAAAAACTGGAAGTACCCGAAAGAAAATCAAAGTCTGATGCCTGGGCTGATGTACTTGGCAAAATCAACGAAGAGTCCTCAGACAATGAAATGATACTCGTTCCAGAGGCAGCTCCTAGTCGAAAGTGGGTTGCCTGGGTGGCGAGCATAGCAGCACTTTTCCTTATCGGTTACTTCGGCATGCAAGGCACTCCGGAGCCTTCGATTTACAGTACTGAACTGGCGAACAACCTCACACACAGTCTTCCTGACAACTCGGTAGTCACCATCAACGCCCAGAGTTCTATATCGCTCATTGAAGAAGATTGGGCAAATACCAGGTCATTAAGGCTCAGCGGAGAAGCATTTTTCGAAGTTGAACCAGGAAGTAAGTTTACCGTTGCCACTGATTTGGCTGAAGTAAGCGTGTTGGGAACATCATTCAATGTTTTCTCTAGAGATGAAGAACTGATTGTCTCTACCTTCAGCGGTAAAGTAGAAGTCAAGAACAACGAAAATACTGTTGTATTGGAAAAAGGCGATCAATTGACTCACATCCCTGCCGAAAATATCTGGAAGATTGATCGTTTCAATCAAAATGAAACGGCTACCTGGAGAATAGGCGCATTTTACTTTGATACCACACCACTTCAAAAAGTCATTGACGAACTCGAAAGACAATTTGACATCAAAATCAATGTATCCATAGACCTAAGAGACCGTTTCTATTCGGGGTACTTTAGCAAAACCAACCTAACTGAAGCCCTACAACTCGTTTTTGTCCCCATGGGATTGACTACAGAAATAGAAGGAAACCAAGTAAATGTGCAATAGTGCGATTTATTTACTGTCTGTTTTTTGGGCTAATTACATCAGTGCTTGTGGCGCAAGACATCAACACGCTTCGCATAACTGAGCGTTTTGATGATGTAGCGCTGGCCAAAGTAATTCGCACCCTCAGAAACAAGTATGACATTAAGATCGCCTATGATGATGCCTTAATCACGGGTGTTATCATTGACGGTGCTTACACGGGCCTGACACTGACTAATTTTCTTGATAATATCCTGAAGGACAAGGGTATAGATTATCAAATTCTTAATGGGAAAATTATTCTAATACCCAAACAGGTCAATCTGGACATCTCTACTCCTAGCCTCTTTGATCTTACAATTTTTGGTTCTGTACAAGACGCCAATACTGGCGAAAGTTTGCCCAATGCCCTAGTCCGCGTTAGAGGTGAATCCAGAGGTACGGTCACCAATAAGGATGGCTATTTTGTACTTCCGCAAGTTCCGAATGACACAAGCACTATAGAAATCTCCTACCTGGGATATAAGAAGGCAGAAATCAAACTTGTTCCTGGTAATACAAGAAAAACACTGGAGATCTTAATGGAAGAAAGCATCGTTGAGTTATCGGACTTTGTGGTGGTAGAAAACCAAAGAAAGACCGTTCGCTATGGAGATGAAATCTCCCAAATGACCATAGACCCTCGCAACCTGGCCGCCCTGCCAAGTCTTGGTGAGTTTGATGTATTCCGATCACTACAACTTTTACCTGGAATTGGCGGCACCAATGAGACATCCTCTGCCCTGACGATTAGAAATAGTCCCTCGACCCATAACCTGGTGCTCTTTGATGGCTTCAATATTTACCGACTTGATCATTTCTTTGGGGTATATAGCGCCATCAATTCAGATGCCATTCGAGACATTCAGATCTATAAAGGTGGCTTTGGAGCAAAGTATGGAGGCAGAATAGCTGGTGTGGTTGATATGACGGGCAATACCGGAAGTTTTAAGGAGCCCAGCTATTCTTTGGGGCTCAATCTACTCAGCGCTCGATTTAGTATTAACACCCCCCTGAATGAGGGAAGAGGTGCTTTGCACATCAGTGCCAGAAGGGCCTATACTGATATTATTCGAAGTAAACTCTTCGAAAATCTCTACAGAAACTTCCGTGAAGAATCCAATGACATAGAAGGTATCAATGCTGATGATGTGCTAAGGCCTGATTTTAATTTCTATGACATTAATGCCAAAGCAACCTATAACATTTCCAACAGAGATGTGATGAGTCTAACGCTGTATAATGGGCAAGACAACCTGGATTCCAACTTTGAAGCGATCGAGCGTGGACCTAACAACAATATCAGAAGTATTCAAGAGGTGGAAGAAAATGCCAACTGGGGCAATACCGGTATCGGGCTTATATGGTCTAGAAAGTGGAATAGAAACTTCAATTCAAGTTTTCAATTCGCTTACTCAGATCATTTCTATAAATACAGTTATTCAGACACGACCAGAGATGGGACAGGAACAGCCAGGCGATTCAATGATCTGGATAGGAGAAACGATGTGGAAGACTATCAATTCAATATTCGAAATGAATTGTTCCTAGGAAAAAGACATCGACTAGACTTTGGCACCAACTACTCGGACCTTATTGTGAACAGTCAATTAATAATTAATGATCGGAGCAGGTTGACAGGAAGGCTTTTCAATGGCTCAGGGTCCATCTTCTCTATTTATGCCTCAGACAAACTCTATATCACACCAAAACTATTACTAAACCCAGGATTCAGGTACAATATCTCTAGCCTGTCAGATGAGAGCTTCCTTTCTAATCGCTTAGGCATCATTTATCAGGTTACTCCCGAATTTGAGCTCAAAGCTTCGGCAGGTAACTACTATCAAATTATTCGTGAACAGAACTTTGACGACCCTTTTACCAATGCTCAAGACGGTTGGATACTCGCAGACCAGGAAGCTACCGGGCCCGGAAATCAGTTTTCCGTGTTAGAATCCGATCATTGGATTGCTGGCTTTCAATATGAAAAAAATAACCTGACGGTGGATGTTGAATTCTATAAGAAGACTGTATCAGGCCTCTCCGAAAACATAGTCTCTTATGTGGTAAATCCCATTACGAACATCAGGAGGGCCCAAATTGTTGACGCCTTGGGAACTAGTAATATTGTAGGAATAGATTTCTTGGTTCAAAAAGAGGTTGGGCCCTATCAGGGCTGGATATCCTATACTCGTAGTAAGGCAACTAATCAATTTGATGTAATCAATGCTGGAGCAGAGATCCCCTCAAGGGAAGATCAACGCAACGAATTAAAACTTGTCAATATTCTTGAATTGCCAGAGTGGAACTTTGCTGCCACTTGGACTTATGGTAGCGGCAAGCCATTCTTTGAACCGGAAATTAACTTCTTTAGGAACAATTTGAATGAGGTCGTCAATTTCGAAGTAATCAACACCAATAAGACGATAACCCGATTACCGGCTTACCATAGACTAGACATCTCAGTAGCCAGAAAATTCGAAAATGAATATATGAAAGGTGAGCTCGGTTTGTCTATTTTGAATGTCTACAATCGTCTGAATATTCAAAGCAGAAGACTCAATCGAGAAGCCTTGGAAAACTTTATTGATCAGAACCCGGGTGGGGCCATTCCAGCGAACTTTTACAGAGACATCGCACTGCTGGATCTGACCCCTTCAATTTTCCTGAATCTTTATTTCTAATTTTTTAATAATAGGGTAGGGTTTGCTCCTTTTTCCGTGTATTAACATCAAAATGCAGGAAAAAGGGCACCATAGACACTGGGAACAGGATTGGCTAGAGGGTAAGATTTCTAGTGCCGAGGCAAAAACGAATGCCTCAGACCCAGGTTCTTTTGAGGTGTTAAGCAAATACATTGAGAAGACATCTGATTTGCAAGCTCCCGAAAGGACTTCAAAAGCAGATGCCTGGAAGAGTATTGAGGCCAGAATATCAGAGTCACCTAAAACGAAAGTAATATCAATCAATAGGAGATATTGGTTGACAGGAGTAGCGGCCTCTTTCATCTTAATTGTCAGTGCATTTTTCTTGTTTGATGGAGCCTTTGAAGGCCGAGTGAATGTCAATACTGAACTTGCAGAAGTTCAAACCATTTATTTACCTGACAGCTCCATTGTCTATTTAAATGCTGAGACAGAGATTTCATATTCGAAAAAGGGCTGGGAAACTAATCGCGTGTTAATGTTGAGTGGAGAAGCCTTTTTCGAAGTGAAACGTGGCAGCAACTTTACGGTCAATACTCCGAATGGTAAAGTTGAGGTATTGGGAACAAGCTTTAACGTACGTTCCAGAGCTCAAGACTTTGAAGTGTCTTGTAAGACGGGTAAGGTCAGAGTAACTGAGTTTATCTCGGAATCTCAGCAAATTTTGACCCCAGGCCTGAAGACTAAAATTAAAAGTGGAGAGTTAATAGAACCACTTGAACTGAACGTTTCGAATGTAGATTTATGGAGGTCTGGAGAGTACTTCCTGGAAAGCACATCCATTAAAGAGGGCTTTGAAGAACTCGAGAGAATCTTTGACATTGAGATTGTTCAAGAACTATCCGAGTCAGAACTGAGTCGTGTGGGGACATGGGACTTTGATAAAAATAATCTCTCTGAATCTATTCAATCAATTTCTCAGACCATGGGATTTAGATTTGAGATAGCAGATAATAAGGTAATTATCACTCAGAGATAAAGAAATTCATAATACGGTGGCAATATATGTTGATTAAGCAGTTTGAGCCACCATTCTTAGGTTGAGGTTGAGGGATGGGTGGTGCCGTCCCTCTTTTTTTATCCTAATGTCTCAAGAAGTGTCTCAAGACTCATGCCCCTGGATCCTTTGATCATAACCGATGCATTCGTCACGGGATTGTTCTCTAAATGAGATTTCAATGCATCCTTACCCTTCCAATAATGTGCCTCAGGGTTGCCTAATTTACCATACTGCATCAACTCTCCACAAAGATGGACTTCATCCAAATCCAGTTTAGTCGTCAACTTTCCAATAGCTTCATGTTCTTTGGGAGCATCTTCACCCAATTCGAACATATCACCCAGAATAGCCACCTTGTACCTACCCTCTCCTCCTGCGAAATGCTTTAAGGATGCAGACATTGAAGATGGGTTGGCATTATAAGCATCGAGTAAAATGGTATTACTTCCTTTTTTCATGATTTGCGATCGGTTGTTATCCGGATCGTAATCAGAAACGGCCTTCAATGCCTGCTCATGGTTCACTTCAAAAAATTTACCTACACACAATGCCGCTCCAATATTTTCGAAGTTGTAAGCACCGGTAAGATGTGTTTCGGTTTCCAGACCTTCAGCCGTCTTGAGCCTGAGTGTTGACCTACCTTCCAGAAGTTCTAGGTATAAGTAGTCACCCTCAGCTGGATAATAGTAAGGGGATTTCATCCTTCTTCGGGCGATATTGGATAAGACCTCACTTTGAGAGTTTACAAAGATTACGCCATCCTTCTGAATCAGGTGATGATACAATTCTGACTTGCCTCTGATCACTCCTTCTACCCCACCAAAACCTTCCAAGTGAGCCTTGCCAATGTTAGTAATCAGCCCATGCGTAGGGTCTGCAATATCACACAACTCGGCAATATCACCGACCTTATTAGCGCCCATTTCAATAATGGCGATTTCAACACTTTTATCGATTTGAAGCAATGTCAAGGGCACTCCGATATGGTTATTAAAGTTCCCCTGAGTAGCATGCACTTTATACCTTTGCGAAAGCACATCCCTCATTAATTCCTTGGTGGTCGTTTTCCCATTGGAGCCCGTGATCCCAACAAAGGGTATATCAAACCGATTGCGGTGATGGTTACCGAGCCTTTGCAATGCCTCAAGACCATCTTCAACCACAAAATAGCGATCGTCCTTAGCAAAATCAGCGTCATCGATTACGACTATACTTGCCCCTTTTTCAATGGCTTGATCAGCAAAACGATTGGCATTGAAGTTTGGCCCTTTCAAGGCAAACCAAATATTCCCCTCTTGTATCGATCTGGTATCGGTCGAAACCCCTGTGCTTTCTAAATAAAGTTGATATAGCTGCTCGATCATTGAATTCATCAATAAAGTTGTTACAAGTTAATACAGGTATGAAGAAAAACTGCGTTGATTAGAATTGAAACGACAGTTTTTTCAGATTACCTTGCCAGCTTAATGAGATCAGTCCTTTTTCTTATCATCCTAAGCCTACCTTTCTCACTAAAAGGGCAATTTGAATTTCAATATAAAACGGACGTTCCTTTTTCAAATCAGGGTAATCCGCTGACGAGAGCCTGGGAAGGAGGACTTAATGCTGCCCAGTTTCAAACCATGGATTTGAACGATGATGGCACCCAGGACCTGATCGTCTACAATAGGATTTCACGTGATATTAACACCTATCTAAATGTTAACAACCAATACGTTTGGGCACCTGAGTTTGCTTATCTATTCCCTGATGATGTGATACATTGGCTTATCCTGAAGGACTATGACTGCGATGGCCAGAAAGATCTTTTTACCAGCACAGCCCTGGGGATAAAAGTTTATCGCAATATCAGTTCAGGCGGAAACTTAGCTTGGGAAGTCGCTCAACCCTTCTTGAGATTTGATGCAGGAACAAATATTCAGGTAAGCCCTAATGACCTGCCTGGCATAGCAGACATCAATGGCGATGGTGCTTTGGATATTTTGACTTATCGATTTGGAACCTCCACTACTGTCGACTATTTCCAAAATACCGGTACCTGTGGTTCACTTGAATTTGTTCGGGTAGAAAGGCAATGGGGTGGTTTTACGGAATGTGACTGCGATAGCTTTTCGTTTGGAGGAACACCATGCCCTACGCCCTCTGCACGGTCTGGTGTCGGTGGTGGGGAAGCAATTCTTCATGCTGGAGGAAAGACACTCCTGCCTTTCGATGCGGATAATGATGGAGACATAGACCTGATTAGCTCAGATGAATTTTGTGAATCTCTTTACTTCCTAGAGAATACTGGTGATAACCTCAATGCCCAAATGACGTCATTGTCAAGTTTTCCCATCGATAACCCTGCAGGTTTCAAGATTTTTCCAGGTGCCTTTCTGGAAGATATCAACTTTGATGGGTTAATGGACTTGATTATTTCTACCAATGCCGATGAGAACATTGGTAATCAAATCGACCTTCGAGATCATATCAAGGTTTACACCAATACGGGCAGCTTAACTACACCAACCTTTGATCAGCCCTCTTCACCCTTCTTGCAAAGCGAAATGATCGATCTGGGAGAAAATGCCTTTCCGGCTCTCAACGATATTGATGGAGATGGCGATATCGATTTGGTCATTGGTAACAAGGGCTTTCTTAATGGTCTTGATGTTGCCGGTACACTTTCTTTTGTAGACAATACAGGCAATCGTTTCACACCCTCCTTTAACCTGACCAACAATGACTATCAAAACTTAGAAAGCCTCAACTATCAGAATATCAAGCCTCAGTTTGCAGATGCTGATAATGACGGAGACAATGACCTCTTCTACCAAGTAATCCTCAGCAACAATGAAACACGAATCTACCTTCAGGAAATGGATGGTGGTAATTTGACACCAGCTGTTGAGCTGCCCATTGCTACCAACTTCGATGACAACCCTTTCTTCTATGACATTGACAATGATGGTGATCTCGACTTATTCCTCGGCAAACAGCTAGGGAGTCTATCCCTCTTCATCAATGAAGGCAACTTCAACTTTGCCCCTGAAATCACAAATTTTGGAGGTATCTCAAATGACTTCCAGGCCCTCAACCTATGGCCACATGTGGTTGACTTAAACGGGGATGGAGATGATGAGCTTATCACCCTCAGTGCTTCAGGCTTGATGAATATCTATGAAGGGCCTATTAACCAGAACTTTACGGGAAGCGATCCTCAAACAGAAGTACTCAGCATCAATAACCTTCCCTTTGCAACCCGTTTTGGAAGACAAAACAGTATTACAAGTGCTGATATATTCAATACGGGTAGGCCTGCTTTGGTTATTGGAAGCGGAAAAGGAGGACTCTTTTTGCTTGAAAACATAAGCAGTGGTGGTAGCGGTACAGGTAGTGAAATCCAAATCTCACTTTCACCAAACCCAACAGACGACCGGATGACCATACTAACGAATACCGATGGTTTCGCTGAGATATACGACATCACAGGTCGTAAGAAACATTTCAATATCAATATCCAGAGTGGTGTGAGTAAAACTTTGAATCTCGGTAGGCTGCCAGTCGGCCTATACATTCTCAGGATTGTCAACAATCAGAACGAATCCGCTACCCGCAAAATACTGGTCTATCGATGATGCTGTACATCTACTTACAAGTCAAGCCGCTGCAGGATGTAAGGTTTGGATCTGAATTAACCGAATCACTTCAGCATCTTAGTCCAGCATTTACTTCTATTGATCTGGATTCTCACTCTGAACCCTTTGTGGTGACAAAGGCAACCGAAGTCATTCCAAAAGGAGAAAATCTAATCCTACATTTAGACCTCATTGAAGATGAGCCGATTGGAAACATAGGTATGATATTCGAAACACTAAGACGAAATAAGCACCCCTTGATATGCATAAGGGAAGGCCAACATCATAATATTGATAAAATGCTGAGGCTGAGTGGTATCGTACAACATGAGGTGATCTCTAAGGAGTCAGGTATCCAATTGATCTCTGATTTCCTATCTACTCAATCCTAAATTGATCAGCATCCAGGTGGGCAGGGAATTTCTTCCGGAAACTATCCAGACTCTCCTTATTTAAAGTCACATGGATAATCCCTTCCTTTTCAGAAAAGGCGAGCGTTTCTCCTTTTGGTGAATAGGCTCCTGTATGACCATTATACTCGATACCCTTGCCGTCTTTTCCTACGCGATTTAATCCAACGGAGTACGACACGTTTTCCATGGCACGAGCTTTTAAGAGGGTGTCCCAGGCATTGACTCTTACAGCAGGCCAATTGGCCACATAAAGCAGTAGATCGTAGTCCAGATCAACATTGCGGGACCAAACAGGGAACCTTAAATCATAACAAATTAAAGGACATATTTTCCAACCTTTGCATTCTACAGTCAATCGACTAGCACCCTCTGCATAGTGATTGTGCTCATCGGCCATTCTGAATAAATGACGTTTATCATAGGTCCTGTATTGGCCGTCAGGCTGCATCCAAATCAAGCGATTGAAAGTTTTTCCTCCTTCTTTAACAATATATGATCCGGTAACAACAGCATTTTTCTGAGCTGCCATTTGCTTCATCCACTTGAAGGTGGTGAGGTTCATGGGTTCACTCAGCCCTTCATGCTCCATCGTAAAACCTGTTTGGAACATCTCTGGCAAGACAATGATATCGGTAGGCTCATTGATCTGCCAAATCTTCTCCTCAAACATGGCGAGATTCGCATCAATTTGATGCCAATGAATATCTGATTGAATAAGAGCGAGGTTAAGGTCTTGCATTAAGTAATAAAGTTAACACGTCATTCTGAGACTGAGGTACGAAGTCGAAAGAATCCCCCAATTATTAGATTCCTTCGGTCGTTACACTCCCTCGGAATGACGGTTTATTTTAGAGTTTGCACAGCTTTTCAGCCGCCTGAGCCAAGGTCTCCTCATTCTTGGCGAAGCAAAAACGAAGCACCTTATTATCTTGCTTATCCTGATAGAAAACAGACATGGGAATAGTAGCCACCCCAACCTCCTTTGTCATCCATTCTGAAAATGCCACATCATCCTGATCACTTATGGCACTATAGTTCATCAATTGAAAGTAGGTGCCCTGCGAGGGTACTGGCTTAAAACGAGAACTTTCCATCACTTTCAGAAAGAAATCTCTCTTCTTCTGATACATAGGAGCAACCGATTCATAGTGCGAAGGATTATTCAAATAATCAGCAATTGCATATTGAGTAGCCGTATGAATGGTAAATGTATTGTACTGGTGAACTTTTCTGATTTCAGTCATTAATGAGGCCGGTGCTATAAGGTAGCCCATGCGCCAGCCTGTAGCGTGAAATGTCTTTCCAAAGGAAGAAGTGACAATACTTCGAGCTCTTAATGCCTCCGATCTAAGTACCGATTGATGCGCCTCGCCATCAAAAACAATATGCTCATACACTTCATCAGACAAAACCATGATTTCTGTCCCTGAAGTAATATCTTCTAAAGCCTTGAGGTCATCTGCAGAGATGGTAGCCCCACTCGGATTATGAGGCGTATTGATCATGATCATTTTGGTCTTATCTGTGATCTGCGCTCTCACTGCCTCCCAATCAATACTGTAGTCAGGTTGTTTCAGAGGAACACCAATGGCCTTTGCTCCCTGGAGATTGACGATGGGCTCATAAGCATCATAAGCAGGGTCCATGATAATCACTTCATCTCCACCATGGATAAGGGCGGTGACCGCACTGTTAATGGCCTCAATGGCACCGCAGGTAACAGTAATATTCGAATCTACATTGGGTTTCCAGCCATAGCAATGCTCGGTTTTAGTAGCGATGGCCTCTCTCAGTACAGGTACACCCGGCATAGGTGCATACTGATTCATACCCTCTTGCATATAATGATGGACACGATCAATCAATTCAGGAGAGACCGGAAAATCGGGAAAGCCCTGTGCCAGGTTGATCGCACCATATTCATTGGCCATTTTCGACATTTTGGTGAAGATGGTGACACCAACATCAGGCAGTTTAGATTCTATTTGCATGGTCATATAAAGCTCGGCTTGACTTGCGACAAATTACCGATGATTTGTTAGCTCCAAGCCCTGATTAATCCCTTTTTCCAGGGCAGGCACTCCTCTCTCCATCCAAACGGGTTTTGGCGCTCCTTTGAGATAATAATCAAAGAATTGAGCCATTCGCACATTAAAATCCTTTCTATTCTGACGTTTCAATGGCCAGTGAGGCTCTCCATTATAATTCAAGAACCAGGAGGGCTTGCTCAGTCTTCTCAATGAGACAAAGAACTCGATACCTTGATACCAAGGCACATGACCATCCCCATCATTATGCATGATTAATAGTGGGGTGTTGATCTTATCAATATTAAAAATTGGAGAATTCTCGATGTATCGGGCAGGATACTCCCAAGGTGTCCCACCAATTCTACTTTGGGTATGTTCATATTGAAACTGACGACTTAATCCCGTCCACCAACGAATTCCCCCATAGGCACTGATCATGTTGGGCACCGGAGCGCCAGACTCTGCTGCCTTAAAGATGTCAGTCTTCGTCACCAGATAAGCGATTTGGTATCCACCCCAACTGTGACCTTGTACACCAATATTGTCTTTGTCAATAAAGCCTTTCTCAATCAAGGAAGTCACTCCTGGCACTACACTGTTTAAAGCACTCTCGCCTGGGTAGCCAATACGGTAGTGCACATCAGGATTAAAAATGACATAACCTCTACTCGTATACCAACTGTAGCTGATGGTAGAACGTCCTGCTGCTGGAGGCCTATGTCCGAATACACCATCCGAACTCTTTTCATAGAAGTTTACAATCATGGGATACTTCTTATTTGGATCGAAGTTTTCAGGTTTGATCAACATTCCCGTCAATGGCTTACCGTCCAATGAGGTCCAATGGACCAATTCTGAGGTCCCCCAGTTATATTCTGATTGCTGTGGATTAGCATCCGAAACTTGAGTGATTTCCTTAAAAGAGAGATCGGACACATGAAGGTTAGGAAACGCTACAAATGACTCCTTAGTAAACATTACATGATCAGTATCTTGCGCCTTTACAGGCCTACCATATCTGAAGGGGCCTTCTAAAAGTTGTTTTCCTCTACCATTCCTTGGGTTCAACTCATAATATCCACTGTGCTTGTTTGCATTGTTGAAAGTGGTTAATAGCCATTTCTCTTTCTTGTCAATAAATCTGCCTTCATTGTCCAGACCGACATAGCGATAGGTCACACCCTCTTCTCGACCCTTTGTGATTCTTTCACTCTCACCAGTTTCAGGATTAAACTCCCAAATATCATAGCGATCATAGATCAAGATGCTGTTATCATCTTCAGTCCATCCTGCCGATCCATAGGCATTAGGGAAGTTCGGTGAATCATTCAACTCATTATAAAAGACTTCTCCCTTAGTAAGCAATCGGTAGTTCTCTGTATTGACATTATAGGCAAACCAGGCACTATCCGCAGCACTGTAGCCATAAGCATAGTTTCCTGCAGGACTCAAGCGCACCTGGCCTCTTATCTTTTTAAAGGCTGACTTAACGGCTCCTGATTCAACGTCAACAAGACTGTAGTCACTGTAAGATCCACCCTCCCATTGTCTTTGTAATTCATACGGTGCTGACGTACTTGTCAAAGCGAGTTTGGCATTTCCTTCATTGCCTAATAACACATTCGGCAAATCGGTAGTAGCCAACTGCACCAGTTGATTACCCCTGTTCAAATGAATAGCTGCCATATAAGACTTTCTTCGATCATTCTGGACCTGTAATTCCTGAACAGTATAAAGCCTTGGTTCATCATACGTCCAGACCTCCACATTCACAATTTCTTCATCGAGCAATGAAGTATCCTGTAATATGGGTGGTGTTGCCAAGCCAAAATAGAGCTTTGACTCATCTTCGGCATAGCTGATTCCACGATCGGCTGACACGCGATAACCATCAGGAGCACTCTCAGCGGTTACGAGCTTTTCGGCCATATCCATACCTTTAGACCATGAATACAGGGCATTGGGTCTTACCAAAGCTTTGGTAGTATCCAAATCAGCCACAAAAGATACATGCTCTCCTGATGCACTAATACTCATTTGTGGATACTCCGCTTTCCTTGCCGAGAATATCTCTTTTGGTCCGTCTCCTTTGAGTTCATCGATGTATACACCTGGTGTCTTCAAATTCAGAGGATCAGACACATAGCTCAGGGCCTGCCCCTCCTTGGCAAAGGCATATTTCTTGACATATTTCAGTGTATCTTGCTGACCACTATTCAAGTTTCTAACAATGGTATGAAAACCATTCTTGCCGCTCGGCTTCTTTCCCTTGTCACTTGCCACCGCATTGGCATCCAACTGATATACCAGAAAACCTCCCCACATCTGGGGCATGCTGTAAGCTCTGACCATAGGAATTTTAACTAGTGTTTTCGTTTGAAGATTTAGAATAGCCAGGCTGTCCTTGGGCATATCGTCCTTTTTGGTCTTCTGCCTTTTCAATTCTCGGACCTCTGACTGCCAGGGCTTGATGGTGAATACGGCAAAGTCACTATCAAAAGTAAACTGCCCATTATACCCTCGCTCATGCTCAAAAATCGCATTTCCTTGAGCATCTTTGATTTTCAAATGGTTATCCTCCTCTCCTCTTTCCAATGAAAACATGATGAATTCCCCATTCCGGGAAATGCGTTGATTTTCTATGGTATTCCATATATCAAAATCAGGATGATCAAGGATTTTCTTT